>Ga0066256_1001969_pt1 | contig 24624 bp, 16 predicted proteins | sample ThiBio_1000_biof_FD_87107 | JGI IMG/M metagenome (GOLD analysis project Ga0066256, IMG submission 87107) | Wastewater bioreactor microbial communities from Cape Town, South Africa - Thiocy_expt_1000_biof (version 2) | ecosystem: Engineered > Bioreactor > Thiocyanate-remediating >... | reverse complement strand
CCCCCGCCGTGTCCCGGCGCCGCCTGCGGCCGCGGGCCGCGTCAGTTGGCGTGCCCCCCCCCCCCCGTTTCGCCCCCATCCCACTTTTGCCCCCCCCCGCCGCGCCGGGGGTGGAGTCCCGGGTCTCCACGCACGCCCCGTGGGTAGCGGCCGTCCGTGCCGCTGCTGCCGCCTTGTCCCCGCCCCGCCTCGTCATCCCCACTGCGCCCATCATGAAGCTGGTACCGCCCGTGCGCGCCGCCGGCGGCGCCATCACGGCATCATCCGGCCGCACGGCGATGGGCACCGCCATTGACGTCGCCACGATGGGCGGGCGCGGCAGCACGCCAGCGCGCCGTGGTGGCGGTGGCGGTGGTGTGGGCGCCGCTGTGCCCCACACGCTGGCGTCACCAACCTCCCGCTTGACGCACGGCAAGGGGGCTCACCACACGCCATTGCGCACGCCGCCGCCGCCCCGCACGTCAGCAGCCGTGGCGCTGAAGGCTGCCGGCGGCGGCATGGATGTCACTGCCCGGACGCTGTCCCGAGACGGCGTGATGGTGCACCCACGCGACACCCTGCTGCCTGCGCCGGCCGACATGCGGGACGGCGGCGCGCTCACGCCCCTGGCAGCCATCCTCACCTGGTTGCTGGGCGTGCCGCTGCTGGCTGGCGCCACGCTGCTGCTGCCGCCGGCGCCGCGTGGGCGGGAGGCCGCGGAGGCGCCACCGGCAGATGTGGCGTCGCTCATTGCGTATGGCGGCAGCCCGCGGGGGCTGCACCTGCTGGGCACATCATCCGTGGTGCAGGCGTACCATGCGGCGCGCCTCGATGCGCTTGCACCCCCACCCACGCCAGCGTTGGGTCTTGCTGCTGCTGCTGCTTCTCCAGCCGCCGGCAGCGGCGCACCACACGCGCCGACCACCTCGCACCTGCCAGACGGTTATATTGTCATTGACGGCCTGCACGTGGACCCTGCCGTCTTGGATGCCGGCGTGGCGGTGCACGCGGCACACACCGCCACCTCGGAGCTGCTGCTCGGAGGTGACGATTCGGGTGTCGGCGGCGGCAGTGGCGCTGCCAGCAGTGGCGCTGATGGCGGAGCTAGCTTGCCCTCGTTGGTGGTGTCCACACCGGCGGCGTTTTTCTGCGGTTGTGACGATGCCCTGCGCCTAAGCCACGTGCTGCACCTCACCCGCAGCACCCTGCCACCGCCGCCCGCTGGCACCGTCCTGGCTGTAGACGCCCTCACCCTGATGGCATCCCGCGACGCGCTGCCACGCTCTGGCCCCCGTGCTGCGGTTGTTATCCTGGGGGCGGCCCGCCCCGGCGAGGCTGCCGCTCCCCCCCCCCCCTGGGGGGCGGCGGCGCCGCCCCCCCCCCCGGGGGCGTCTGCGGCCCCATCGGCGGCTCCCCCGGCCGCTCCCTCCCCCTGTCTCGCGCTGCGCGCCCCACACTTGCGCGCCTGGCGGCTGGCATGCCCCGGCGGTGTGGCGCCGGCCCGCGTGTTGCAACGCGCACCCGCCGCGTCCGACTGGAGCATCCCCATGACGCCATCCTTTTACGTCAGCGCCTGGCCCGCGTGGCTGCTGCGCATCCGGCGCAGCACGGACGCACTGGTGCACCAGGTGTTGATGGCCGTCCCTGGCGGCGACGACCGCAGTGCGCCCGCTGTCGCTGCCATTGCCAGCCCGCGGCGTGCGCCGTCGCTTCAGCCGCCGCCCCCAGCTGGGGGGGGTGGCGGTGGCGGGGGCGGTGGTGGGGGGCGTGCATCGCGGCCCCCGCCGCTGGAGGCCGTTGTGGTGGATTCGGGGTCAGAGGGCGACAGCGATGGCGACTTCGACGAGTAACAGCACGCCACTATGACGAGATACGAATACACTTTAATGAGGGTCGGGGGCACAGCTTGTGGTTGCAAATATCGAAGGTAACAGAGCGGGGCACAAGCAGGCAGAGGTTGCAAATACCAGTAGCTACACGAGGGTCACGGTGGAGGTGTCGGCGCTGGCTCGTGACACAAAGGGGATGGTGGCAGAGGAGCGGCCACCGTGGCCTGTTGTCAGCGGCGCGGGCGACACGGGGGGCAGGAGGTGAGGCGGCGGGGAGGGGCCGTCGTCAGGCAGCTGCACGTGCCCTCCTTTGCCGCTGCCGGCGGACGGGTACGTCGCTGCGGTGCAACAGCCGCAGCCTGTGGGTCCCCGACCGCGGCCGCCGCTACTGCTACCGTCAGCGCCCTCGTCGCCGTAGCACAGCGTCTCCATGCCGCAGCAGTGGTGCCGCACGTGCGTCTCTGCGATGCCGGCGGCGGACAGCGGGATGCGCGTGGACCAGCGGCGGCCCGCCAGTAGGAACAGGATGGCGCCGGTGCAAAAGGGGAGGGTGAGGACGGGCATGCCCAGTGGCGCAAAGGCGGTCTGGTACGCGGCGGTGAGCATGGTGCACACGGCGGCGCCCGCGGTAGCCGTGACGACAGTGGCGGCGGAGAAGCGGAAGAACACGCCACACAGCGCCATGGCGCCAATGACGGCGTTATAACCCAACAAGCCGGCGTGCATCGCGCCGGGGTCCGCCCCCAGCAGCGAGCCCGTGCCCAGGCCCACCGCGCTGCCAAGGAAAGCCGCGGCGCCGCCCACCGGGCTGCACGCCGCAAACGCAAGCACGAGGACGAGGCCGGAGCCCCACGCGTCACAAAAGTACACCTGCGCCACACCCCGCAGGATCGCGGTCACCACCTCGCCCACGCATGCCGCTTGCGACGGCGCGGCGTCGGGCGGCAGGTTCGGCAACAGGGTGGCACCGAGATAGCACGCCGCCCACGACGGTGGCGCCGGCGTGTCCGCCGTCACATTAGGCAGCGCACCCACCGCCCACGACGGCGTGGGCAGCTGCGTGGTATGGAACACCACGGCGCCGTGCCCCTGCCACCCGGCGTCTGCCACCACCGCCGCCCCGCCCGCCCACCGCGACAGGCTGCTCAGCGTCAGCAGCGCCGCCAGGTTGAAGGGCATGGTGAAGGTGGGCAGGTCCAGCGCGGCGGACCAGGCATTTGCAAGGCACAGCGACAGGAGGGTAGCAATGCCGCACGCTGCCACGGTGGCGGCCAGGTGCAGCAGTATGCGGTCAGGCAGCAGCGCGCCCGACGACGACGATGCCGTGAAAGTAGCCATCGCGGCGCCCACCAGCATGCCATTAAAGCCGTACAGGCCGTGCCGCCACCCGCTCCGCGCCTCCTGCGCCGTCACCAGCGCCCACGCCCATGCGGTGGAGGCAATGACGCCCACGGCGCAGCACAGGCCGTACGCCGCGGGCATGGGCGCCACCAGCGCAATGAATGCAATGGCGCCCACCCACGGGTTGTCCATGAAGCACACCTGTGACACGCCGCGCGGCACCGCGTTCAGCACGGCTTCCATAAACCACTGCAGCGGCGAGGGGTTCGGCGGCAGGTCACCCAGCACACCGGGTGCCGTGCCCAGCATCCGCGCCGCCAGGCTGTGCGCCGGCCGCCCGCGCCGGCGACTGCTGTTGGTGCGCGCAAACACCGGCTCCGGCGCCGCCTTGCTGCTGCCGGTGCTGGTGTGCGTGTGGCCGGTGTGGGTGGCGGTGACAGAGCTGCTGCTGCTGGCCACCGTGGCCGACGCGGCAGCAGCCTCCGCACCTGCTGCGGCTGCTGCTGCTGCTGCTGCTGCTGCTGCTGCTGCTGCCGCTCCGTTCCCCAGCGCTGGCGGCGTCCTCCGAATCGAGCCGTCGGTGGGGCTGTGCAGCTGCAGCGTCTGGTACGGCGGCCGCGCTGACGCCGCCGCCCCCTCCGCGTCGGGCTCCGAGCTGCCACCACCACCACCGCCGCCACCGACGCCGCTCACTGCGTAGTCCTCCATCACAAGGACGGCGGGTGGCCGCGGCCTTCGGTTGGCTGCCACGCCACCTGGCGACGCTGCACCAAAGTGTGACGGCGGCGGCACGTTGGACAGCGACGGCGGTCGCGACGCCCACACACCACCCGCCGTGCGCCCGCTCAGCGTGTTTACCGCTGTTGTAAACGTTGGCACGCCGCGCCCGCTGGTGGTGGATGTCACACCTGCCGTCCCCACCGGCGACCCGCTGGTGGTGCTGACGCCACTCGAGCTTCCACCGCCGCTGCCGCCTGCCGCACCACTGCCACCGCTGCTGCTCACTCCCACGGCTCCACCGCTGTTGCCATTAAACGCGCCGCTGCCGCTGCCGCCACTGATCACGCCGCTGTTGCTGCGCAACCGCACGCTGCCAAAGCCGCCACCTCCACCTCCACCTCCTCCCCCACCTCCGCCTCCTTCACCGCCACGGCCACTGCTGTGTCCACCCAGGCTGCTGTGACTGCCAGCACTGCAGCTAACGATGCCTACCACCCCCTCATATCCACCCTCGCCGCCGCCCCACACGCTGGCGTCGTCGGCGCGGCCGCCGCGACCACCGGGGTACGACACACCCACACCGCCAAAGCCGTACGGCGTGCCTCGCGCCGCCGCCGCCGCTGCCGTAGATGATGGCAGCCCACTGCTGCCACCGCCGCCGTTGCTGCCAATGGGACTTGGTGCGCCGCCAGGCAGCGTGAGATACAGCGGTGGTGGTCCAGCCGGGCTGCCACTTGGCGGCGATGAAGCAGGCGAGGCGGAGGACGTCGCGGCGGACGCGGGTGCAATGGACGGCGGTGTTGTCGGCGCGGCGAAGGTGGTGGCATGCAACGATGCTGGCGACTCCACGACGCTCGCGACCGCTGGCTCCTTGATTGCGCCTGAATTGCGCATGGCGCGCAACGCGTGCGGCGTCGCCATCCTTACCGTCGTATATCCGTGCGTTGCCACACGTGGCTGTGCGATGTTGCCACCCGCCGACGACGACGATGATGCCGACGGTGCTGGAGTCGTGTCAGGCAGGTGTCAGTAGTGTCGCTCAAGTTGCCCGCCCGACCTCGGCGCCACCACACTGCCACAGCAGCACTCGGTCAAGACGCGTTCCCTCTTGGATGTGTATGTAGCACGGCGGGGGTGGCCAAGGTCACGGTGGTGGCGTTGGGCGGGAATTCCGGGCGCAAACGGTTCAGCACAGCCCTGGTATCTTTCAGACACCAACGACCGCGCTGCCGTGCACGGAGCGCGCCAAACGCGCACTGTGGCCGCAGCGTCAGTGCCAAGCCAGTAGCAACACGTAGCAACACGTAGCCACGGGGGCGGCAGCTGCTACTGGCCCGTCGTGCGCGACCCTCGGTACTGGTCGGTCCCGGTCAGCTCGCCGCGCCCTTCGCCGCCACCACACCTGCTGCTGAACCGTTGCCGTCTGTCACAGTACCACCGCGCTGCTAGTGCTGCTGCTGCTTCCAGCTGGCACTGCTGCCGTGCCACTGGCACCTGCTGCTGCGGCAGATGGCAATACGATAAGGCAAGGAGGCAAGCACTTGTTGCAAGCGCCTCGTTCCAGAACCAGGAGGGCGTACCGGTGGAGGTCAACCACGGCACTAGCTGAACCGCGAAGTCGGCAGCAGGGCAGCCCAGGAGCGGCGGCAACAGACGCGGCTGTGATGGTGGTAGCAGCTGTGCGCGTTGTTGAGCAGTAGCGGTTGACGTTGCGGCAGCTGCAGCGGCGGCAGATTATGGGTATCGACTGACCAGCTGAGACGGTCAGACAAGAAGTTGAGACAAGTCCGCCAGCGCGCCAGCGCGCGATGTAGCACACGCTGCAACAGCGCACACGCCGCGCCGCCACCACTTCACAGTCTCGTGTGTGTTTGTGTCGTGTGCGCTTCCAACGGCGTCGTGGTTGCTGCGACAGCAGCGGTTGCAGCAGGCGGCAGGCAGCGGGAGCCGGCGAGTCACCCCAGAAGGGCGACGCAGCAACGACGCACACGCGCGCGCGCAGGATTGGCCGCCACGCGTGCCCCCAACACACACGCGCGCGCGAATGGTAGTAGCGTGCGCAATGGTGGCAGCACCGGCGCCGCGCAGGGGGCAAGCGTCTCGGCGCCGAGAAACGACGGGGCCTGCCAACCAACAGTGTATGCTGCTTGGAGTTGCTGCGGCGCTGCTGCTGTCGCTGTTGCGTTTGGTTTCCGGCGGTAACTGGGCTGCACACCACTCACACAATATCGTCGTGGTAACAAGCAAGTGCGGCGGCGCGTACCCAAAGACACATTGCCCACCCGTGCGTGGTTAAAATGGCGGCACTCGCCGCCTTTTACTCATCCGTGTTGACTGCGGCGGAGGTGGCGGCAGCTGCCGCTGCCACACAGGCACACCACACCGTTTCTCTGCCGCGCCGTACGGTTTTGACGTCCGTGATGCGACGCGTGACTGCCGTACAGACGGTACAGTGGGCGTTTCACAGTGGTGGCGACGGCGTGCCCCGGCCGACGGCGCTGCACACCCGCGCGCCAGCGCGACAGGACAACGCGTTGCACGGGTGCCGCGTCCTACTCGCGCTCACAGTGGATTTCAGCACTGTGTACCAACTGGCAAAGCCGGCTCAGCTTGGCGAGGCACGGTTGCCACAAGGCACAAGCCTGGCGACTATTGCGTTGAATCAACAATCGTGGGCACGCCGCGCGCGACCTGGAGGACAACGCCGCATATGCGCTGCCAACTATGGTTACTGGCAGGCCTATGTTCAGATAGTTCACTGAAATATTCAATAAACATTTACTAGCCGCGGCGCTTAATCTGTTAGTAAACTCGGCCTCTGAACCATCGTAATATGAAGGGTCCACTGAAACCTTGTAATACGGAGGTTTAGAGAAGTTTAAAGCGAAAGGCTACACGACGCCGCCGTGTGGACCACGGTGTGGTCCATGATGCGCGCCAGTGGCGACACGCCACGTGGCGGGCCGTCGGGCTGCCTCGTTCCAGCGGTGTGACGTGCGCCGCACTTGTGCTGGACGCGACGCGCTCTGCGCTCCTATGGCATGCACCGACGAGAAGAGGCAAGAGGTGCGACGCAACGGGCAGCGCGCTGCCTGAGTGACAAATGTGGCGGTGCCCGCAGCCATGCCAACGGCGTGCATTGCAACAGTGCACAGTGCCCCCGCCGTGACTGCTTGCGAGCCAGTGCGGCGGCTGCGGCCCCGAGTTTCTGCACAAAGGAGAGGGGCGGCGGGTGGCGCTGTGACAATACCGGTAACCGGGCGTGCTGGAGGTGCACAGCGTTGGTGGTCACGTACCCGTACCGGTACTGTGTCATGGCCTTGCCGCCGTGTGGCCGCCGTCGTGGCGCGACAAGTCGCCGCCGTACTTGCACAACAAGAGTTCTGCATACCTGGCGGGGGAGGAGATATGAACTGCACTGTGCAACAGTACCGGAAGTGGGAGGGCGTGGCAGGCGTTGTGTTCACGTACCAAACAAGCGGTCGCGCAGCCGGTGCTGTCACTGTTCCATCGCGCTGCTGCAGCCAGCGTGGTAGACTTGAACGCGGTAGCTTGCGCAAGATGCTGGTCACCTGCGCACGACGGGGAGGCGGGTAGTGTAGCACACCGACAACATCCGGGTGCGTGGCGGCTGCCGCGCAGTCACGTACAGTTTGGCACACAGTACGTGCATCGCCCTGCCGGCACCGTCATCGTCGCACTTACCGGTAAGTGATACACGGCACACGCCGCAGGGACTGTGGTGGGTGGCGCAACGGCGTCGGCGGGAGTGGCAGGTGCGATGGTTGTGGTGGTCACTCACCTTTGGCGCTCTACAAAGCTGGCATGTTGTGGCAACGCTTGCGCTCGCTGCTTCCGACACGGCAGCAGCTCTGCGCAAGGGTGGGAGCGGGGTGCGGGAGGGGGCGGCCGGTGTGTGACAAAAATGCTCACGCGCGCGTCCCCCAACCACACCACATACCATAGCGCGCTGTTCATGCGCACAGCGAGGTGGTGGTCGCCGACTTGGCCGCCTACCGGTACGGGTAGCCGCCAGCGCCCTCCATGGTGACAATGCAGCGCCAGCACTGCGACGCACCATGCCATGCAAGGTGACGCAGCTGCCGACAGCGCAGACCACAGCACTTCAGCGCACCGGCGTTAGGGCGCGCCACTCGAACTAACTCAAGATTGCGCCGTGTCTGCAGGTGGCGCGTGGGAGGCGGCGTCATGGGTGCTATGATGGGTGGCGCAGGCGCGTGCCAACCGCAGGCTGCGGGCGCGGCGCAACACACAAAAATAAATACAAATTCCCCCAAACCGGCACCAGCATACCGGTTATCCCAGCATAAATACCGATAGACCACTGATATCTGCAGGAATTTGATGTGTTCACCGCGTGAATCAAAAATTGGCACCGGCGGGGTGGCTTGCTGGCGGTGGGTGTGGAGAAGGGGAGGGAAGGGGAGCTGTTTGGCACCAAATACAGAGCGGCACACGTCCTCCCCAGAGCTAAAAAGTGGGGCAGCCAGTGTATCTACATACGTGCATGTGGTGCGTGCGGCGCCATGTGCGTGGCACACCTCAGTCGAGCGAGCAAGCCAAACGCTGTTTTGGCGCAGACATGTCTGACGATCCCTGCGTGGCCGCCGCGTCCGAGTCACTCTTCACGCTGGCCTCCCAAACCACAACACAAATATAAGCAGAATCGCAATTTACACAGTAAATAACGATTTCCACGTATGACCCTGTGGCAGGTTGTGGTGATTTCCATCAGAATGAGTTGATACATGCAATTACTATAGAGATATTTTGGTGGCAAGGCGACGCCGCTGCGGTGCCTTTGAGCTGCACTGGATCTGCACCGCAGCTCCACCGCCACCCCGCAAGATAGGCAGCCTGGCGGCATGGGCGGCCAAGCAAGGGGCGGGCGCATGATGCTGCGTGACTGGGACACCCTGGTGGATGGGAAAACGGCGCTGATTGCCGCCTGTGGTGTGGTGCAGCGTCGTAGTCTCAGTACGGCTGGACGGCCACGCTCGACAGCAGCGAGGCAAGCGCGGCGCGCTCGTAGGCACTGTGGGTAGCTGCGTAATGGAGCAGCGGCAGCACGCAGAGAACTTGTGGCGCTACGGTGTGGTTGGAGCATGCGGCTGGTTGGCGCCTGGATGACTCGGTCTGTAGCAGGTGAGGCACAGTGGCGGGGCAACAGAGTCAGAGCAGTCGACGGGGTGGCACCAGGCCGCTGCCGCAGCCTCGGCACCCGGTTTTCCTGGATACGGTGGTCACCAACACTGTCGACCATCCATAGTTCTGCACTCTACTGCCCGCCGCCGCGCTGGCCACCCCTGCGCCTTGGCAGTGTGCCAGCACTGCTGGTCCAGCTCCACGGGGCTGTGCGCGGCGTGACACTGCCGCCGGAGCACACACGGCAACTCAGCCGCCTCGCGTCTGCCATGGAGGCAACACTTACATGGACTGTTGTTTGCTCCTGTGGTTCGGCGTGCTGGTGTACGTGCACGCATGGAGTCTGGCGGCCGCCGCCAGACACCAGCTGCAGCTGTGGCGACGAGCATGATCGCGCTGGGTGGTGGCGTGGACCGCACTGCGGCCACAGGCGAACAGATGGTGGTGCTTCGCAGTAGTACCGTTGACACCAACGCTATCAGCTGCAGCAACGGCACTTGTGGAAGCAACGATGGTACCGGTAACGGTGGAACTGATGGTACAGACGGGCCACACGGCCGCAACGTCGGCGGCAGCAATCTTGGTGAGGGTGATGGCAGCGACGACGACTGTAGGTGCAGTGTTGTCGGAGGCAGCGTCAGCAATGGCGACCGCAGCAACAGCGACGGCGACTGTGATGGCGGCTGCGACACGACATGGCCTCGTCGACAGCGGCAGCGTCGAACGACAGCGGCTTGATCGCCACACCGGCAGGGCGACGACGGTGTCGAATCGAGGGCAGCAGCGACGCCAGTGGCAACGCAATAGACGGTGCTGTCAGTGAGGGCAGCATCGACCACGACGCCGGCTCTGAAGGCAACACGGCATCCACCGCCGTTGCCGAGTACATCCAGCCGTATATGCTACCGCCGACATGCTTGTGCTGCGCTGCCCTTCTGCTGTGCCGCGCGTGGCGTGCAGTGCCGCAGTGCGGTGGCCTGCAGAGGCACGGTGTCGTGCTGCGCCCTGCCCATCACCCAACGCCTGGAGGGCGCCACTGCGTACAGGGTGCTTCTGTAGCGTGCGCCGCCCTGCGCCACCGCCGCGCCGCCGTGCGCAGCCCTGCCGGGCCTGCCCACCACCGCCGCCGTCGCCTCATCTGAAGCTCTCTGAACTGCAGGCCCGACGCTAGTATTACATTGGTTCACAACAGCTTAAATGTGTTTACTGCCGGTGCACATGTAAACCTACTAGTTTAACACCCATCTAAACCAATCTGGCACTCGCCGGGCGCAGTTTACTATGGTGCAGAGGAGGTTCAGAGTCTTCAGATGAGTTCAAAACAGGGCCGCCGCCCTTCTGAACCTGGCCGCCAAAAACCTGACGCTGCCGCGCTGTCGCACCGGCGGGCGTCACCGCCGCGGCGCCACTGCACCACGCTGGACGCGTGGCTAAATGACACGCGCAGTACGGTCGTGTGCCCGGTGCTGCCGTACTGCCACTCGCGTGCCGGTGGCCACGCAGCGCGGTGTCACGCGTCGACTCGCCCGCGGCCCGCCCGCGCGAGCGCCCCCCTTCGCCGCGGCGGGCCCCGCGGTGGTTTGCGCCCCCGCCCCCCGCCCCGGGCGTGGGGGGGGGGGCGGCGGCGGGGGCGCAAAAAAGGGGGGGGCGATTAGAAGTAAACACCCGGCGGGGCCGCCCCCCGATACCCGGGGGCCCCCCGCCACAAGCGCACACCTCGCCCACCGCCGGTTGCCAGGCGGCCGTCGGGGAGTACAACGAGCGCCTCGGCCCGGGCGCCATCCAACTCCACCGTCAGCCTCGGCACACCACCTGCGGCTTCGCGCGCGTCACAGTCCCATACCCGTAGCGTGTTGTTGTCGCACGATACGCTGGCTAGCCGGTTGCTGCACGGCAACGCCGCCAGGGCGCTTGCGCCCCGAGTTGCGGGCACACGCCACACCCCGACGCAGACGCGCTGGCCGACGTCCCACAGCCGCACCGTGCAATCTGATGACCCGCTTGCCAGGCGGCCATCCGGCAACACCGCTAGTGAGTACGCAGTGCCAGTATGCCCAGCAAGCGTTGCCACACACACCCGGGCCTCCACGTCCCACAGCCGTACTGTTTTATCCAATGACCCGCTAGCAAGGCGGCCATCCGGCAGCGCCACCAATACCGCCACCGAGTCGGAGTGCCCAACAAAAGTCGCCAGCATGGCACCCGCATCAACATCCACAATGCGCAGCGCGCCATCGGTATAAAACCCAACTGCCAGGTGGCCGTCGGGCAGCGCCGCCAGCGCGCTTGGTTGCGAGCTGTCGCCTACTGGTACAGATAAGTTAATGGCCCCCCTGGCTTCCTGCAACACGTCACGCGTGTCCCACACGACGATGCTACTGGGCGCGCGTCCGCAACTCTTCACAGCAATTGCGACGTGGTGGCCGTCAGGTAGCACCGCAAGGGCGCACACACACAATTCAGCCAGTGGATAGTTTAGCTGTGTCTCTGCCAGTGGCGCACCTCCATGTGCGGCCGCCCACAAAACCACCCACCCGCTCCGTGTGCAGGTGAACAGCCGGCCGTCAGGCAGCGGCACCAACAATACCCTTCCAACGTTTGGAATAGTCACGACGCCGTCAGCAGGCGCGGCACACCCACGCGCGCGGCATGACGCAATTGAATCAGGAGCTAGGTCCGTTCCGGAGCTGTGCAGCACCCGCAGCGCCGTCAGGTGGCCCAGGCTGGCGCTCCTCGTTACATTTGCGCAGTCCACCATGCGCAGCTCCTCCAGACCGGGCGGCATGCTGGCAACCGCGGCGTCGCCAAGGGCGGTGGTACTCACGTTCAGTACTCGCAGCGCCGGCAAGTGCGGGAACACCGCTGGTGGCGCCAACGAAGCACTCTCGCAGTCGCTGAGATCGAGCGACACCAACGTGGGTGGCAGGGTAGCCACATCGCCAATGTTGGAGGCGCTGGCATCCAGCGTGTGCAAACAGTGGAGGTGTGCAAATGAGGCTGCCAGCCCACCACGGTGGCTGCAGTACTTGATGTCCAGGCAGTGCAACGACGGCGGAAACGTTGCCAACACCGCTGCATCAATGCGAGTGCAATCCACACACAGCACGCGCAGGCGGGTTAGGTGGGCCAGCGACCCGCCGCGGGGCCAATCACCCGGATTATATGCACCACGTCCAATGTTAAGCACCTCCAGTGACGGTGGCAGGCTTGCCACAGCGGCCGCGCCGAGCGTGCCGTGTATGCCGCCACAATCCAGCACCCGCAGTGCGCGCAGGCGGCTGAAATCGGCAGCCGTGTGCAGCTCGCAGTATTTCATGCGCAGCTCGCGCAGCGAGCGCGGCAGGCAAGCCACACCCGCCATTCCCACAGATGTCCCGGAACAGTCCAACAACTCCAACACCGGCAGGTGTGCAAAACTGACATCTCGGGTCAGTCGCTTGCAGAACGACACGTCTAACGAGCGCAGCGTGGACGGTAGACGCGCAATGTCGGCGTCTCCAAATGCCTCGCAATACTGGTACAACCCGCGGCTCAGCTTGCAGCTCACCGCCGCCGGTAGCGCCGCGCGCCACCGTTCAATGTCACGCACCGTAGTTGTGGTGTCGGCCCACGGTACAGTCGCGACTGCCGCCGCAATGGCTGGATGCAGCCGGCGCAGCGCGGTGGCATCCTCAGTGTTCAAACACGCCGCCACCATCGCTGCTGTGACGACGTTGCCGGCCAGCACGGTCACCAGTAGCGGCACCGTGTCAGGTGGAGGGGGAGCACTCCGTCGGCTTGGCGGCAGCGGTGCCGCGTGGCTTGAGCGGGTACGTCTCCCCATTGTTTTGATGGTACCGGTAGAGATATCGTGGTACCAGTCCTGGTACCGGTTCTGTAATTGCAGTGCAGTGCACCTCCCGAGTTGCACACGCAGAGCAACAGGCGTGGCGCGCGACAGCGTGGGACAGTACTTGTGCAGCGGCGGGTTTTGCGTGGTTGTAATTTGCCGTGCTGGCCGCTTGCGCGCGCACTGGTACCACTTTGACTGGTTGTGCGTGGCGCCCCCTTGAAACTCGGGCCGGCACGGCAACGCGCGACGCGTGGCGTTGCTGCCTACCAGCCCCTGTATCACATTACATTCAAGCCTGCAACATCTGACGACGACTACTGCGCCACGCGAAGCTCACTGGTCACACTCACAGTGGCGCCCGTACAACATCATCCCCGTCACCCAGGCCCAGGGGCACCTGCCACAAGCGCGCACCCCGCCAGCCGCCGGTTGCCAGGCGGCCGTCAGGGAGTACAACAAGCGCCTCGGCCCGGGCGCCATCCAACTCCACCGTCAGCCTCGGCACACCACCTGCGGCATCGCGCGCGTCCCAGTCCCACACCTGCAACGTGTCTTTTTCGCCGAAGGACACGCTGGCCAGCCGATTGCTGCCCGGCAACGCCGCCAGGGCGCTTGCGGACGCACGCAGCATGCCAACGCAGACGCGCCGGCCAACGTCCCACAGCCGCACCGTGCCATCCCACGATGCGCTTGCGAGGCGGCCACTCGGCAGCGCTACCAGGCAGCGCACGGTATCCGTGTGCCCCGCAAGCGTTGCGACACACACCCGGGCCTCCACGTCCCACAGCCGCACTGTCTTGTCATGTGACCCGCTGGCCAGTCTGCTACAAGGTAGCGCCGCCAGTGCCGTTACCGTGTCGGAGTGCCCAACTAAATTTGCCAGTACGGCACCCGCATCGACATCCGCGACGCGCAGCGCGCCATCGGTATAAAACCCAACTGCCAAGCGGCCGCTGGGCAGCGCCGCCAGCGCGCTCGGCGACGAGCTGTCGCCAAAATCAATGGCCCTCCTTGCTGCCTGCAGCACGTCATGCGTGTCCCACACAACGATGCTACGGGGCGCAGGGCTGCGACCACTCGTGGTAATCGCGACACGGTGGCCGTCAGGTAGCACCGCAAGAGCGCATACACACAATTCTGCCAGTAGTGGGTAGGTTATCTGGGTCACTGCCAGTGGCGCACCTTCATGTGCGGCCGACCAAAATACCACCCGTCCTCTCCGTGTGCAGCTCATCAGCCGGCCGTCAGGCAGCGGCACCAACAATACCATTCCAACGGTTGGAATGGTCACGACGCCGTCGGCAGGTGCAGGGCACCCACGTGCGCGGCATGACGCAATCGCTGCGGGCGATACTTCCGTCCCGGAGCTGTGCAGCACCCGCAGCGCCGTCAGGTGGCCCAGGCTGGCGCTCCTCGTTACATTCGCGCAGTCCACCATGCGCAGCTCCTCCAGACTGGGCGGCATGCTGGCAACCGCCGCGTCGCCAATCGCCGTATCGCTCACATTCAGTACCCGCAGCGCGGGCAGGTGCGGGAACACCGCCGCCAGCGTCAGGCGCCCATTCTTCACGCCAGCATAATGCAGGTCCAGCGACACCAGCGAGGGTGGCAGGGTGGCCAGCACCGCGTCGCCAATGTTGGAGCTGTTGGCGGTGAGTGTTTGCAGCCCATGGAAACGTTCAAAGGATGCTGTGTCGGGTAGCTCACAGTCCGCAAGGTCCAGGCTGCGCAACAGCCATGATGGGAATGTTGCCAGAGCCGCTGCATCAATGCTGGCGCCCGCCACGCCCAGCACACACAGGCGGGTTAGATTGGCGAGCGACCCACCAGCTACAGGTAGACACGTAGCCATATGCCCAATGTCAAGTACCTCTAGTGATGGCGGCAGACTTGCAATGGTGGCTACGCTGAGCATTTCGCCTACGGCACAATTGCTACTGCAATCCAGCACTCGCAGGCCGCGTAAGTGACTGAAATCGGCAGCCGTGTGCAGCTCGCAATGTTTCATGCGCAGCTCGCGCAGCGAGGGCGGCATGCGGGTCACACCCGCCATCCCCACAGAAGTCATGGTGCAGTCCAACGACTCCAGCGCCGGCAAGTGTGCAAAACTGACATCTTGGGTCAGCCGCTGGCAATGCGACACGTCCAACGAGCGCAAAGCTGGCGGCAGGCGCGCAATGTCAGCGTCGCCAAACGCCCCGCGTTTCGAATTGTGGGGGGACTTGCAGCTCACCGCCGCCGGCAGCGCTGCGCACCACCGCGCGATATCAAACACAGGAGTTGTGGCGTCGGCCCACGGCACCGCCGCAACTGCCGCCGCAACAACTGGGTGCAGCCGCCGCAGCTCGGTGGCATCTATGGTGTTCAAACACGCTGCCACAACAGCCGCGGTGACAACGTTGCCGGCCAGCACGGTCACAAACAGCGGCACCGTCTCTGGCGGAGGTGGTGCTCCACGCGGGCATGGCGGCGGCGGTGCCGCGCCACTGGGGCGGTTGCGTCTCCCCATTGTGGCGTGGCGTTGGAGGAGTAGGGCACTTGTGATCTTCAGCCCACCACCCAACGCGTTTCCTGTCACAAATGCAGCGAAATGCTGAGCACCACAATGCTCACTGCACCACAACACAGTACCGTTGTATCAGCGGGCATGGTATTTTGTGAATTGCCCGTGTTGGCTGGCGTGCGTAGGTGTACCACTTTGACTGGTGGTTGCGCGTGTCAACTCGGACAGCCACACATTCAAATATGCATTGGTGTCGGTACACCAACTCGAGACATTACATGGTTACGCCAACCGTGGCGCCTGCGCCGCACCCAGGCCCAGGGGCACCCGCCACAAGCGCACACCCTGCCCACCGCCGGTTGCCAGGCGGCCGTCGGGGAGTGCAACGAGCGCCTCGGCCCCGGCGCCCGCCAACTCCACCGACAGCCTCGGCGCACCACCTGTGGCATCATGCGTGTCCAAGTCCCACACCTGCAACACGTCGTCGCACGACACGCTGGCCAACCGGTCGCTGCCTGGCAACACAATGAGTAGTGCGCGCGTGAGCCCTTGTAACACTCCGACGCAGGTGCGCCTGCCGACGTCCCACAGCCGCACCGTGCCATCTGATGACCCGCTTGCGAGGCGGCCATCAGGCAGCGCCACGAGGGAGAGCACGCCACCTGAGTGTCCTGCAAGCGTTGCAACGCACACGCGGGCGTCCACGTCCCACACCCGCACCGTCTTGTCATGCGACCCGCTTGCAAGGCGTCCACGCGACAGCGCCGCCAATGCCGCCACCGTGTTGGAGTGCCCAGTCATTGTCGCCCGAACGGCACCCGCATCGACATCCACGATGCGCAGCGCGCCATTGGGTGCACATCCAACAGCCAGGTGGCCATTGGGCAGCGCTGTCAGCGCGCTCGTTGCCAACTCGTCGCGAAAATCAATGGCCCCCCTTGCTGCCTGCAACACGCCACGCGTGTCCCACACGACGATACGATTGGACGCAAGGATGGAATCTCTCACAGCAATCGCGACGCGGTGGCCGTCAGGCAGTATCGCCAGATGGCACGAATCCATTCGCCCCTCAATCTGTGTCCCTGCCAGTCGCGCCCCGCCATGCACGGCCGCCCACAATGCCACCCGCCCGCTGCGTGTGCAGCTGACCAGCCGGCCGTCAGGCAGCAGCACCACCGATGCAGCACCTCCAACACCACTTGCATTGACCACGACGCCATCGGCAGGCGCGGCACACCCACACGCGCGGCATGACGCAATCGCGGCGGGAGATATGTCCGTCCCGGAGCTGTGCAGTACCTGCAGCGCCGTCAGGTGGCCCAGGTTGGCACTCCTTGTTACATTGGCGCAGTCCACCATACGCAGCTCCTCCAGACTGGGCGGCATGCTGGCGACCGCCGCGTCGCCAATCGCGGTATGGTTCACGTTCAGCATCCGCAACGCAGGCAGGTGCGGGAACACCGCCGCTGGTGTCAGGCGCCCATTCTTCACGCCAGCATACTGCAGGTCAAGCGACACCAGCGAGGGTGGCAAGGTGGTCAGCACCGCGTCGCCAATGTTGGAGCTGCTGGCGGTGAGTGTGCGCAGCCCATGAAAACGTTCGAAGGATGCTGTGTCGGGTAGCTCGCAGTCCGCAAGGTCCAGGGAGTGTATCAGTGGTGGGAATGTTGCCAGAGCCGCTGCATCGATGCAGGTGCCTGCCACGCCCAGCACTCGCAGGTGGGGGAGGTGGGCGAGCGACCCACCAGCTGGCCACGTACCCATGTGCCCAATGTCAAGTACCTCTAGGGACGGTGGCAGACTCGTAATTGTGGCAGCTCCGAGCGTGTTGTGTATGCCCATGCCGCTGCAATCCAACACTCGCAGTGCGCGCAGGTGGCTGAAATCGGCAGCCGTGCGCAGCTTGCAGTATTTCATGCGCAGCTCGCGCAGCGAGGGTGGCATGCGGGCCGCACATACAATCTCCACGAATGTCCCGGTGCAGTCCAAGGACTCCAACACCGACAGATGCGTGAAGTTAACATCGTTGGTTAGCCGCTGGCAGTATGACACGTCCAGCACGCGTAGCGTAGACGGCAGGTGCGCAATGTGGGCGTCGTAAATCGCCCCGTGCCTCCAGTTGTCCGGTGCCTTGCAACCCACCGCCGCCGGTAGCGCTGCGCGCCACCGCACGATGTCACGCACCGTAGTTGTGGTGTCGGCCCAAGGTACAGTCGCGACGGCCGCCGCAATCGCTGGATGCAGCCGCCGCAGCATGGTGGCATCAATTGTGTCCAAGCATGCTGCCTACACCACCGCAGTGACGACATTGCCTGCCAGTACCGTCACCAGTAGCGGCACCGTGTCAGGTGGAGGGGGAGCACTCCGTCGGCTTGGCGGCAGCGGTGCCGCGTGGCGGGTACGTCTCCCCATTGTCTTGATGGTAGAGGTAGAGTGGGGCCAGTCCTGGTACCGGTTCTGTAATTGCAGTGCAGTGCACCTCCCGGGTAGCACACGCAGAGCGACAGGATTCAAGCGGTGTGGCGCGCGACAGCATGGGACAGTACTTTTGCAGCAGCAGGTTTGATGTTTGATAGTTGCAATTTGCGGTGCCGGCCGCTTGCACGGGCGTTGGTGCCACTGGTTGCGCGTTGCGCGTGGCGCCCCCATGAAACTCGGACCGGCACACGGCAACGCGCAACACGTGGCGTTGCTGCCTACGGGTTACGGGTATCACATCACATTCAAGAAAGCATGCAACATCTGACGACTACTGCGGCACGTAAAGCACACTGGTCACACCCACAGTGGCGCCTCCCCAAAATCATTCACTTGCAACTGCCACAGGCGGATCGCACACCACCCAGCGGTTGCCAGGCGGCCGCCTCGGAGCGCAACGAGCGCCCCCGCCCCGGCGCCAACCAGATCCACTGTTTGCCGCAGAGTCAGTGACGGTGCACCATCTGCGGCGTCGCGCGTGTCCCATACCTGCAAGGTGTCGTTATGCGACAGGCTGACCAGCCGGTGGCAGTCTGGCAGCACAGCCAGGTGGCCCGTGCGCTCCGGCAACGCACCAACGCAGACGCGCTTGTCAACATCCCACAACTGTGCAGTGCCATCCCACGACCCGCTTGCCAGGCGGCCGTCCGACAGCGCCGCCAGAGATGTTATGGTATCCGTGTGCCCCGCAAGCGTTGCGACGCACACGCGGGCGTCTGCGTCCCACACCCGCACCGTCCTGTCATGTGACCCGCTCGCAAGGCGGCCATCCGGCAACACCGCCAGTGCCGTCACCGCCATCGTGTGCCCACGCGATGTAGCGGCAGCCATCACGGCGTGCGCATTGACATCCACGATGCGTAGTTTGCCGTCAGAGCACCCGGCAACCAGGTGGCCGTTGGGTAGCACCGCCAGCGCCATCGGTGCTGAACTGCCGACAAACGCAATGGTTGCAGCGGTGACAACATGTGGCGCGTCACGCGTGTCCCATACGACGATGCCACTGGAATCAACGACATGCCCACTTGCGGCAATTGCCACGCGGTGACCATCGGGCAGCGCTGCAAGGGCGTGTACAGACGATAACGGGAACTGAATGTGTACCTCCGCCAAGGGAGGCGCACGGCGGGCGGCCTCCCACAACATCACATGTCCAGCGTGTAGGCAACCGGCCAACCGGCCGCCCGGCAGCGCAATCAATAATAGCGGCATGTGCCCAACTCCTGCAATTGCCACATCGCCGTCGGCGGGTGCGATGCACCCACGTGCGCGGCACGCCGCAAGCGTGTCGGGCGACAGGTCCGCACCGGAGCTGTGCAGCACCCGCAACGCTGCCAGGTGGTGCAGGCTGGCGTGCAGCGTTACGTTGCGGCAGTTGACCATGTGCAGCTCCTCCAGACCGGGCGGCATGCTGGCTACCGCCTCATCGCCTATGCCGGTGCCGTTCAAGTTCAGCACCCGCAGCGCGGGCAGGCGCGGGAACGCCGCCGCTGACGTCAACGACCCACCCACCCCGCTGTGGGAGTGAAGAATGAGCGATGTCAGGGATGGTGGCAGGGTGGCCAGCACCGCGTCGCCAATGTTTGAATTGGTGCCGCTGACTTCGCGCAGGCAGTGAAGGTGCACAAAGGATGCCGACGTGGCGAGCGTACAGGCCTCAAAGTCCAGGCTGTGCAACGACGGCGGAAACGTTGCGAACGCGGGAGCATCAATGCTGGTACCCGCCACGCTCAGCACGCGCAGGCGGGTTAGGTGGGCCAGCGACCCACCGAGTGGCCACTTCGTGTTGGCGATAATACCGCCAATGCCCAGAACCTCCAGCGACGGTGGCAGGCTTGCTATCGTGGCGGCGCTGACCATGCGTTCGATGCCAATACAATCCAACACTCGCAGGGCGCGCAGGTGGCTGAAATCCGTAGACATCTGGCGATTGTTGTATTTCATGCGCAGCTCACGCAGCGATGGCGGCAGGCAAGCCGCCTCGACAGCCGTACAGCTGCAGTTCAGTGACACCAGCGCCTCAAAGCACGTAAGGCTAACACCTTGCGTCAGCCCCTGGCAGTGCGACACGTCCAGCGAACGCAGCGTGGGCGGCAGGCGCGCAATGTCCGCGTCTTCAATCTCCTCGCGCTCAGAGGAAGGCGATAGTAGGTGGTTGCGCAGCTTGCAGCCCACCGCCGCCGGCAGCGCTGCGCGCCACCGCGCAATGTCACGGACGGGAGTTGTGGTGTCGCCCCACGGCACCGCCGCGACTGCCGCCGCAATCGTTGGGTGCAGGCGGCGCAGCGCAGCGGCATCGATGGAGCTTAAACACGCCGCCACCATTGCTGCGGTGACGACGTTGCCGGCCAGCACGGTCGCTATCAGCGGCACCGTGTCAGGCGGAGGGGGAGCCCCGCGCCGGCGCCGTACTGCCACCCGGTACCGGTAGGAGAGGTCACGCCTCCCCATTGTGGTGTTGGAGGGGGCACCACTGGGGGCCTTCAGCAGGGTAGTTACCGGGCAAACACCCAGCGCACAGTGCCGTAATGCAAGCGCAGTGCGCGACACTGCGCAGTAGTACCTTTGCGTCAGCGGGTGTAGAAGCGTTGGTAATCTGCCTGTGCTGGCTGCTTGCGCGCGCGTTGGTACCGGTACCGGTATCGCCTTGACTGGTGGCGTGCCACCAACTCGGACCGACACGGCAACGGGTACCGGTATCACTGAATCATATTTTCAATAACACGCACGTAGGTTCGTTCAAACATGCTGTGCAACATCGGTATAAGTACCTGTAACAAGAGAAGCGCGTTGAACGTGGCTATAGCGCAGCGGCATCCAGGGGCAGCTGCCACAGGCGTACACCAGCTCCGCCGGTTGCCAGGCGGCCGTCAGGCAGGGGCACAAGTATTGCAGCCCCTGCGCCAACCAACTCCATGGTGTGCCGCAGCCGCAACGTTGGCGCACCAGCGGCGTTGCGTGTGTCCCATACCTGCAACGTGTTGTTGCCCAACACGCTGGCCAGCTGGTTGCTGTGCGGCAACACAGCCAAGTCGTGGGTGGGCGCTGGCAACGTGCCCACGCAGATGCGGCGTCCAACGTCCCACAGCAGTACCATGTTATCCCATGACCTGCTTGCCAAGCGACCATCCGGCAGCGCCAGCAGTGATGCCACAATATGTTTGCCCCCAACAACCTTTGCGACGCACGCCCGGGAGTCCACGTCCCACACCCGCACTGTTGTGTCCCATGAACCGCTTGCAAGTCGGCCATCTGGCAGCACCGCCAGTGCGGCCACATTGTGAGTGTGCCCATTCAGTGACGCTAGCACGGCGCTCGCGTCAACATCTACAATGCGTACTTTCCCGTTAGCAAACCCTACAGCGAGGTGGCCATCGTGCAGCACCGCTAGCGCGCTTGGTTGTGAGCCGTCGGCAAACGCAATGGTTGCCGCGGTGACCACCCGTGCTGCTTGCGAAGCGTCACGCGTGTCCCACACAACAATGCCACCGGGCGCACTATCGCTTGCGCGCACCGCAATAGCTACACGGTGGCCGTCGGGCAGCGCCACAAGGGCTGTTACATCGCTCAATGGGGATTCGATGCGCACTTCCGCCAAGGGGGGCGCACGATGGACGGCCTCCCACAACACCACACATGGCACACGTCCATTGCAAATGCAGCCAACCAGCCGGCCGTCCGGCAATGATATCAAGTGTTTCGTGTCTTCACGTGCCACAACGCCGTCAGCGGGCGCGACCCCCCCCCGCGGGCGGCCCAACGCAATCGCGGCGGGCGACACGCCCGCCCGGGAGCGGCGGAGCACCCGCGGCGCTGTCAGATGGTCCGGGCGGGCGCGCTGCGTAACATTGGCGCAGTCACCCATGCGCAGCTCCACCAACCCAGGCGGCATGCTAGCAACCGCCGCATCGCCAAGGCCGGTGCCGCTCATGTTCAGCACACGCAGCGCGGGCAGGTGCGGGAGCACGGCCGCCAACGTCAGCCGTCCGTCCGTGCCAGCATACTGCAGGCTAAGCGACACCAGCGAGGGCGGCAGGGTGGTCAGAACCGCGTCGCCAATCTCGGAGGCGCTGGCGTTGAGTGTACGCAAGCATTGGAGGTGCGCAAATGTTGCAGCGCGCGTACCGGTACAAGCCGCAAGTTCCAGGCTGTGCAACGACGGCGGGAACGTTGCCAGTGCAGATGCATCAATACAGGTGCGTGCCACGCGCAGCACGCGCAGACGGGTGAGGTGCGCAAACGACCCACCGGGCGGCCACTTATAAATTGTAGAACTATTGCAGCCAATGTCGAGCACCTCTAGCGATGGTGGTAAGCTTGCGATGGTGGCAGCGCTGATCATGCAGTCGGAACCAGGATCGGTGGGACTGGAGTACTCCAACACCTGCAGTGCGCGCAGGTGGCTGAAATCGGCAGCCTTGTCCAGCCCGCAGTATTTCATGCGCAACTTGCGCAACGAAAGTGGCAGACGGGTTGCACCCACCATCCCACCATGCACGCCGCTGCAGTCAAGTGACTCAAGCGCCGCCAGGTGCGCAAGGCTGGCAAATCGTGCCATTCGATGGCAGTGAGACACGTCCAGCGAGCGTAGCGTGGGCGGCAGGCACGCAGCGTCGCCGTCGTCACATCCGCGGCTCAGCGTGCAGCCAACCGCTGCCGGCAGCGCTGCGCACCACCGCCTGACATCTCGCACTGGTGTTGTGGTGTCGGCCCACGGCACCGCCGCGACTTCGGCCGCAATCGCCGGGTGCAGCCGCCGCAGCGCGTTTGCGTCAATGGTGTTCAAGCACGCTAGCACCATCGCTGTAGTGACGACGTTGCCGGCCAGCACGCGCACCAGCAGTGGTACCGTCTCAGAAGGAGGTGGGCCACTTCGCGGGCACGCCGGCAGCGGCGCCCTGCCGCTGGAGCTGCCATGACATCCCATGGCGTTGGTGGAGAGCAGGAGTCAAGCGCTGCCACCACCTGTGCAGTGGAGGTACCGTGTCTCCCAGGCAACAAACGCAGAGTGCTGCGAGGCGTGCTACAATACTGCCTTAACTGTATCAGTGCACCAACAGGTGGCGTGTGGTTGTGATTTGCCCGTGCTGGCGGCTGGCATGCGTTGGTACCACTTTGACTGGTGGCTGCTGGCCCGCCGCCTGGAACTCGGTTCACGGGGCGTTACCGGTACCGGTACATGCCAAACATTCAATTGGTGCTAATTAGTACACAACATCGAGAAACGAATTGGTACGCCAACAGTGGTGCCTACACAAAATCATCCAGGGGCAGCTTCCACAGGCGCACGCCATGTCCGCCGGTTGCCAGGCGGCCGTCAGGCAGGTAAACGAGTAACCTTGCCGCTGAGCCCGCCAATTCCACAATTTGCCGCAACTCCAGCACTGGCGCACCTACGGCGTCACGCGTGTCCCACACAAGCAACTTGTCGCCGGTAGACATGTTGGCCAGCTGGCTGCCGCCTGGCAACACTACCAGTGCGCGCTTGTACCCTTGTAAGACGCCGACGCAGGTGCGACTTCCAACGTCCCACAGCCGCACCGTGCCATCCTCTGACCCGCTTGCTAGGCGGCCGTCGAACAACACCACCAGGGAGTCCACGTCGTTTGTGTGTCCTTTCAGCTTTGCGGTGCACACCCCTGCGTCCACGTCCCACAGCCAAACAAGGCGGTCGCTTGATGCACTGGCCAGGTTGCCGTCTGGCAGCGCAGCCAGCGCCATAACATACCGTTTCTTACCATTACCGGTACACAATGTCGTCTCCATGACGCCTGCGTCCACATTCATCACCTGAAAATTGTTGTCATTATCCCCAAATACAACGCGGCCGTCGCGCAGCACTGCCAGCACACTTGGCCACACATTGCGAACGCAGACAACGGTTGCGCGCGTGATCACCGGTACCGGTACTGCCTGCGGCGCCTCGCGCGTGTCCCACACGACAATGCCACCACGTGCGGGCGAGAGCCCCCTCACGGCGATTGCCACGCGATGGCCGTCAGGCAGCACCACAAGGACACGCACTCTCAATGGCGATTTGATATGGAGCTGTGCCAGAGGCGGCCCGCGGTGGACGGCCGCCCACAACGCTACCTCTCCCGTGGTTGTGCAGCTGACCAGCCGGCCGTCCGGCAGCGATGCCAATACCGGCTCGTGGCTAACATCCGCCTCAGTCACGACGCCGTCGGCGGGCGCAGGGCAGCCCCGCACACGGTGCAAAGCGACCACGGCGGGGCGTAGGCCCCCCCCCGGGGGCGGGAACACCTTCAGCGCCCCCCGGGGGGGTCGGGGGGGGGGCCCCGCTGCATGGGCCCGGCCCCCAGTGGGCACCCCCCCCACCCCGGGCGCCTGGCGGGCGCCCGCCGCGCCGCCAATGGCTGTTCCCCCCACGTCGAGTGCCCGTAGCGGGGGCAGGTGCGGCAACACCGCCGCTGGCGTCAACGACTCATCTCTCCAGTGCATGCTCCGGTAGCGAATATCAAGCGAGACCAACGAGGGCGGCAGGGTGGCCAGCACCGCGTCGCCAAGGACCACGTGTTCGGCAACGAGTCTGCGTAGGCAGTGGAGATGTGCAAATGAGCCCAACGCAGAAAGTGTACATACCTCGAGGTCCAGGCGGTGCAACGACGGCGGGAATGATGCCAGTGCAGATGCATCAATGCGAGTGCGTGTGACGCGCAGCTTGCGCAGGCCGGTCAGATGGGCAAGCGACCCACCCGGCGGCCAGTCACACGACTCTACACTACTGTATCCCATCTCAAGCACCATTAGCGACC
>Ga0066256_1001231_pt2 | contig 24642 bp, 18 predicted proteins | sample ThiBio_1000_biof_FD_87107 | JGI IMG/M metagenome (GOLD analysis project Ga0066256, IMG submission 87107) | Wastewater bioreactor microbial communities from Cape Town, South Africa - Thiocy_expt_1000_biof (version 2) | ecosystem: Engineered > Bioreactor > Thiocyanate-remediating >... | reverse complement strand
CGGGCCGCTCATCGCGCACGCGCTCGAGGCGCAGTCGCCATGATCGGTGCACGTCTTGTCGACCGCGCAGCGCGGGGCGTTCGTCGGCGCGCCGCCTCCGCAGTCGACGTCCGTCTCGCTGCCGTTCTTGATACCGTCCGTCTTCGTCGGCGGCTGGCAGACGCTCCCGCTGCACGCGACGTTGTTGCAGTCGCCGGTCTCGACGCAGCTCTTGCCGGTCTCGCACTTGGGAGCGTTCGTCGGGGCGCCGCCTCCGCAGTCGACGTCCGTCTCGGTACCGTTCTTGATCCCGTCCGTCTTCGTCGGCGACTGGCAGACGCCACCCGTGCACAGGACGGCGTCGCAGTCGCCGGTCTCGACGCAGCTCTTGCCAGTCTCACAACGCGGAGCGTTCGTCGGTGCGCCACCTCCGCAGTCGACGTCCGTCTCGCCGCCGTTCTTGATGCCGTCGCCGGCGCCGGGCGGAAAACAGGTGCGGTCTACACAGACCCCCGACGCGCAGTCGACGCGGTCCTTGCATCGCTCCCCGTCCGCGCAGGGCGGCGCCGCGCATCGTTCCGGCTCCGCGGGCGATGTCCCGCCCTCCCCTCCGCCTCCTCCGCCGTTCGAGCCACCATCGACGTCGCTCGACGCGGCGCCGGGAGGAAGGTCGTCGTCGGATGCTCCACATCCGACGGCAACGACGAGGGCGAGCAGCAGGACCGAACGCGCGGACCGAATGCGCATGAGTATTCCAACAATGCTAACTGACGGCGAGCCGCTCGCCATCGCGAGACGATGCCCGAGGACAAAATGACGAGCGGCGCTGAAGGTCGTACCTCCAGCGCCGCGTCGTCGTGACCTGACGGTCACCCTCGCGACGTCACTCCTCGGCGGCCGCGTCGAGCATCGACTCGGCGCGTGCACCGTTGGCCGCCTTCTTCTTGAGGGCGCGGATCTCGCGAAGGATCGTGATGTCTTCCTTCACGCGCTCGGCAACCTTCGGAGCTTCCTTCACCGCCTGAACGAGGCTGACGGCGAGATGCGGCGTGTTCTGGATCGCCTTCTTGCCGCCGGTCGCGAACGCGGTGAGGCGGTCCCTCCAGCGCTGAGCCCGCGTCTTCGTGATGTACGGCGCGACGGCGGCCACGACGTCCGCGTTGTTGCCGCAATACACGTGCGCGGCCTTGTAGAGCGGGCTCCGGAACTTCGGGTTCGCGTCGAGGTAGGCGGCGACCTGCTCGCGCGTGACGCCGTTCTCTTCGAGCGCGCGATCGTACTCGGCCTGCGCCGCCTGCTTCGCCTTGAAGAGGTACATCTGGACGCGCGAGTAGAAGTTCACGCGGCCGTCGCCGCTGGTCTCGACCGGGCAGAAGATCGTGCCGGGGAACTTCTCGGTGATCGCCGACTGCACGCCGTCCGACACACCCGCGCTCGGCATGCAGCCGAAGGGCTTCACGCTGAGGGTCATGTGCGCCTTCTGGTGCACGACGTTCATGATCAGCTTGCCGACTTCCATGTGGCCTTCGCCGCCACGGAGATCGTTGTTGTAGTAGCCGTGGCTGACCTCGGCGATCTTCTCCATGTCCGGGAGCTTGAAGCCGTAGAGGCCGGCCGCGTGCGCGAACGACTGGAAGAGGAGGCGGACGCCGAAGTCACCGGCGTAGCCGATGGCGAGCTTCTGGAAGACGGCCATCGGGCCGCCGCCGCCGAGGCCGTACTTCGCGGTGTCCCACTCGCGAAGGTCGGCGCGCTCCTTCGTGTCGTTCTTCACTTCCCAGAGCGTGTAGAGGAGCCACGCCGCGAGAAGCTGGATGTCGCACTCGGCGCCTTCCTGCTCGAGGAACTGCTGGAGCTGGTAGTTGCCGTCGCCCTCGGTCGTCATCGCCCAGAACTCGCCGATGATGCTGACCTTCGGCTTCACGCGCGTCTTGTCGACCTCGACCGCCGCGAAGATCGGCTTGCACTTCCAGAGTGCCGCCATGATGTTGCTCTTGGTCTCGAGCGCTTCGTAGACGAGCTTCTTCGCCTTATCGAGGGCCTCGTTCGTCGCGCCAGGCACCTTCTCGTAGGGGCGGAGGCGGTAGCCGATGGCGTTGAGCACGTCGCCGGCGAACATGCCCTTCACGATCGACCAGAAGAACGTCGGGTTCAGCTCGAGACCGACGTCGTCGCCGGTCGCCTGCTTGAGGCCGCCTGTCTGCTGGAAGAGCATGACGCGGAAGCCGTCGAAGCCGGCGTCACGGAGCGCCTTCCGGTACTCGGTGACGTACATGCCGAAGCGGCAGGGACCGCAGGCACCCGCGGGGAGGAAGACGAACTTGTCGACGATCTCCTCCGACGTCATCCCGTGCTTGTCGCGCAGCGTGATGAGGTACTGAACGAGGTTTCCGACCGTGAAGTACGTCGGGTTGCACTGACCGCGGTTGCCGAACTCCTTGCCGGTCTGGAAACCCTCCGTCGTCGGGCAGTCGAGCATCTGGACCTGGTAGCCGATGCCCTTGAGACCGCCTTCGATCAGGTAGTCCTGCGCGACGGTGAGACCACCGATGAGGAGCGTGACCTTCGCGCGCTCCGACTTCTTGAAGCCGAGGCCCACCATGTCCTCGACCCACTGGTCGACCTTGCCGTCGAGGCCGAGGCGCTTGCGCTCCTCTTCCTCGAACTTCTTGAGCTCGGCGTCGATGTCGAGCAGCTGCCCGGCGATTGGGAGCTTCTTTTTCGCTGCGGTGGTGACGGTGCTGGTCTGGTTGCTCATGGTGTTCTCCGTCTCTTCCTTCACTCAGCGGCGTTGGTCGCGTCGTTTGCAGCATTGCGGGCGGGAACGATCTTCCCGTCCTTGGTCTTTTTCCCGAGCTTCACGATCCCCTTCTGGACCTCGGGCTCCATCGGGCGCCCCGCGTGGGGCACGTAGGCCTGGAGCTTCGCGCGGAGCTCCTGGATCTGGGCGTCGAGCCCGGCGTCCTGCACGCGGCGCTCGGCCATCTGCTTGGCCTTGAGCTCGAGGAGCTCGAGGCGCTTGTTGTCGATCGCGTGCTCCAGCTCGTGACGACGCTTGCTCGCGTCCTCGAGGCGCTCCTCGTGAAGCTTGAGCGCGTGGGTGTACGTCTTGACGCGGATCTTGATCGAGCCTGCGGGCTTGTTCGCGTCGATGTCGTGGAGCGCCGCGTACGGCGTCTTCGACTTCTCGATGATCGAGTCGATCAAGCCGTAGACCGGCGCGTCGTGACCGCACTTGAACGACGAGAGGTCGAGCACGACGACGTTCGGGTGATGCGCGGCGAAGACGGCGCCCCAGACCTTCTGCGCGCTGTTGACCGAGTAGTTCTCCGGCCACACGTGGTTCAGCTCGAGCGGCGACTTGAACTGCCCGCTCTCGAGCTCCTCCTTGAAGTAGCGATCGAGGTACTCGCGCGACTTCGGGATCGAGCGGAGCGAGAGGATCGGGTACCCCCGGACCTGGAACTCCTCCGGGATGCCGTGGTTGAGCCCCGGGTCGGAGTGGTACGGGCGACCGAGGAGGAGGATCGCGACGCGGTCCTCGGCCTCGACGGTCTCGAGGATCGCCCGGCCCTTCTCCTGGACGTCGTTCTCGAAGATCGTGAGCGCCTTCCAGCCCTCACGGCAGGCGTGGTCGTTCTCGTCCTCGGTGATGCCGAGGCGAGGGCCCCAGACCTCGAAGAGGCGCTTCGCCATCAGGTTCGGCTCGACGAACGACACCGCGGGATCGACGTACTCGATCCCGCGCTGGGCGAAGAACGCGGCCTTCATGACCTCCGGCGCACCGGCGACGATCGGACAGCAGGCGTTGTCCATCGTGTCCGCGACGAAGTTCGTCACGTGCGTGAGGATCGGGAAGAAGAGGTACTTGAGCGGCTTCTTCTCGGTGTGCTGGTTGAAGATCAGATTGTGGATGTGCGCCTGCGCGACCTTCGACGGGTAGCACGGGTCGATCGAGCCGTACTTGCCGCCCTCGACCCACATCTCCTCGGTCGTCTCGTCGGAGAAGACGACGTTCTGCTTCGGGATACCGAGCGCCTCGAAGTAGGTCCGGAAGAACGGCGCGGTCGAGTAGAGGTTCAGCACGCGCGGGATGCCGATCCGCGTGCGACGACGCTTCTCTTGCGACTCCTTCGAAGAGCGCTTGAAGGGACGCGTGATCTCGACGCGGCGTTGACCGAAGACGCCCTTCCTTAGCTCGATGTCCTTGATCGGCGAGCCCTCTTCGGGCTGCGGCGCTGCATTGTAGAAATGCATGAAGCAGCGCTTGGCCTCGTAGTCGACCATGTTGGGGAACTGCTGCGCCGTCTTCTTCCGATCGGCGACGAGAGCGAGCATCGCTTCCTTGCTCTCGACGGTCCCCTTCTCGCAGGAGAAGCCCGCGATGTAGCGACTCGTGCGCCCGTCCTCCGTCTTCGTGTCGATGAACGTGCGCTTGCACTCGTTCGGACAGAAGTGACAGACGGTCTCCTCGTCGTTCTTCGTCGTGTACTCGAGCGCGATCGCCTGATCGAGCCCGATGAAGCTCGAGCCGCCCTTGCGCTTGACGACGCGCAGGGTCTCCATCGCCGCGCCGATCGCGCCGGCCTCGCCCGTGTGCGGGTGGACGAAGACCTCGGCGTTCGGGACGCGCTCCTTGATGTAGTCGACCTGCGCCTTCACGGCCGCGAGGTTGTATTGCGTTCCGCCCTGGAGGACGAACTTGCGCCCGAGCGACGCGAGGCGCGGGATCTGGACGACGTACTGCCAGACGTTCTTCGGGAGGACCTGCGCCAGACCGGCGAGCATCTCTTCCTTCGAGAAGCCCTCCTTCTGGAAGTTCACGCGATCGGTCTCGAGGAAGACGGCGCACCCGTACGAGAACTTCGGCGCGAGGCCGGCCTTGAACGCGACGTCGGCGAAGTCCGTGACCGCGACGCCGAAGGAGTCGGCCGTCGCCTGGAGCAGCGTGCCGTTGCCGGCCGAGCAGGAGTTCGACAGACGGAAGTTCGCGATGTCCCCGTTCTTCATGAACAGGACCTTGATGTCCTGCCCGCCGATGTCGCAGATGACGTCGACGTCACCGAAGAAGTGAACCGACGAGAGCATGTGCGCCACGGTCTCGACGATGTTCACGTCGCTCTTCACGCACTCTTCGAGCACGTCGGCCGCGTAGCCGGTCGCGCCGAAGCCCATCACCTCGAGCTCGGCGCCCTGTCCGGTGACGAAGCCCTTGAGCTGCGCGAGGAGCTCCTTGGTGTCCTGGATCGGGTTGCCCTTCGAGAGCTGGTAGGCCTTACCGAGGATCTTGCCGTCCTCGTAGTCGACGATGACGGCCTTGCTCGAAGTCGACCCGCCGTCGAGGCCGATGACGGCCTTCACCTTCTGCCCCGGCGTGAACGTCGCGGGAGCGAACTTCGGAATCTTGTACAGCTCACGGAAGTCGACGAGCTCCTGCTCGTCCTTCGAGAGCGGCGGACCGGCGGTCTCGCCGAGGCGCGCCTTGCGACCCGTCGTGATGAACTCGACCAGGTCGGCGGTGCCCTTCATCCAGCCGACGTGAGACGGCTCGTGGAGGCCGTAGAGCACCGCGCCGAACGCGGCGTAGTACTGCGCGTTCTCCGGGACGAAGACGAGCTCCTCGATCGGGATGTCCTTCGGGTAGTCGTAGCCGCGCTCCTCCCAGATCTGCGGGATGCGAAGACGCCAGCAGTCCTGGAGGAACGGAAGGTACGTGTTCGGTCCGCCGAGGAGGAGCACGCGCGCCTTCAGCGTGTTGCCACGCGTGAGGACCGACAGGTTCTGCATGACGATCGCGTCGGCGAGCGAGCAGAGGACCTCGGTCGAAGGGATGCCGCTCTTGATCAGGTTGACGATGTCCGTCTCGGCGAACACGCCACACTTCGCGGCGACGTGATGGAGCTTCGAGTCGTCGAAGCGCATCGTCGTGACGAGCTCCGGCGGCGCGTTCACCTTGAGGAAGCACTTATCGATGGTGGCGCCCGTGCCCGAAGCGCACTTGTCGTTCATCGACGCCATCGCCGTCTTGTCGCCGGTCTTCTCGTCCGCCTTGAACATGATGATCTTGGCGTCCTGCCCACCGAGCTCGATGACCGAGAGGACATCGGGGTGCAGGTGCTCGACGGCGAGCGTGACCGCGTTCACTTCCTGGACGAACTTGCCACCGGTCGAGTCGGCGAGCGGCGCCGAGCCGGAGCCCGTGAGGAAGATGCGCCAGCCGTCCTTCGGATGGTTCGGGAACGCCGCGAGGATCGTCTCGAGGAGCTCGAGCACCTTCTCCGGCTGCTTCGTGTGGTGGCGCTGGTAGTCGCTCCAGAGGATCGCCTTGCTCTCGGGGTCGACGACCGTGGCCTTCACCGTGGTCGAGCCGACATCCATTCCGATCGCGAGAAAAGGCTTCGCCGTGGCGTTGGACATCTGAAGGTCTCCAGCAAACAGAAGCGCGAGTGACCCTTCGTCGACGAGACGACGTCCACGAAGGATCAGGGAGCACCGGCAGAGGCCGGCACGGACTGAACTGACACGTCAGTTCAGGGAGGTTATCGAACTTCTTGCAGCGAGGAAAAGCATTTCCTGAGCGAAACGCAGCCGACAAACAACAATATTTTCGGAGACTTGAACCCGAAGCACAGCCGCGACACCGGGGTGAGACGCCGATTGTCCCCGCCCGACGCTGACGCAAGAGATGCGCGCGCGCGCCCCCACGGCGGCCTGTGATTGAGCGCAACAGAGACCGACAGCGCTGCCAGACGTGGAGGCGACCTCGCCCGATCGACCGGGATGAGATCGCCCGAGGAACCCCGTCCCTCGTAACGGCTGACCTCCCGGCACGCGTCCTGCTCAGGCGGCTCGCGTGCTCGAGGCTTCTCTTCTTCGCAGCCCGCGGCGGACGGCGAGCCTGCCCGCCGCCGGGGTCTTCTTCGCGCTCGGCGTCGCGCTCGTCCTCGCTTGCAACAACGGGAACGACGAGGAGGACGACAACCAGTTCCGCGAAGACGTGATCTGGTGCGAGGAGGCGGTCGCGCGCCTCGAGCGATGTTGCCCCGGCTTCGACGCGATGAAGGTCGAGTGCCGCTTCTACTACTCGTACAACGAGGGCTGCCAGACGGCGACGACGACTCGAATCGATCCCGCCTTCACGAAGGACGAGAGCCGCTGCATCCACGACACCTCGTGCGATGCCCTCGTCGCAGGAGGCGTGTGCACGCGCGCCGAGCAGAACGGCGCCGCGCGCTCGTCCCAGACGAGCAGGGATCTGTCGTCGAGCTCGTCATCGAGCAGTGGCGTGGTTGGAGGGACGACCTCGAGCAGCTCGGGGACCAGCGGGTCGACGTCGACGCCGCCACGCGGACTGGTGTGCCCATGAGCCGCCACCTCGCCTCTCTCTTCGTGCTCGCGTCGCTCGCGCTCTCGCGCGTTGCATACGCAGACGGTCCCTTCGGCTCCTCGGGCGATGGCGAAGCGACGGCGCCCCCTGCCATGCAGCCGAGCCCGGCGACGCAGCCGCAAGCGAGCGCCGCGGAAGCGCCCGGTCTCGCGGCCGCGAGCGCGCCGGCGCCGAAGCCCGCGCCCGTGATCGGCGTCCGTCTCGACGGCGGATACTCCCGACGCGAGCTCCTCTCCCTTCCCGTCGTCGGCGCCGACATGGGGCTCGCCGCGGGCGCGCAGCCTTACCGTCACGCGGCGTTCTGGGGGTCGACCCGCCTCTTTCTCGGCAGCACCGAGAACGGCCTCAGTGTCTTTTCGTTCCGTGTCGGCGGAGAGGTCGAGGCCGTCTTCGATCGCTTCCGCATCGGCGGTGGACTCCACCTCTTCGTCGTCGGCGTCAGCCGTGCGGTGCGCGAAGAGACGATCCTGAGCTGGGGCCCCGCCCTGTCGGCGAGCGCGCGCGTCGACGTCATCCAGGCCGAAGGCTTCACGCTGTTCGCGCGCGCCGCGATCGACGGCGGCTACGAGGTCTACGGCGGCTCCACCTTCTGGGGCCCCGCGCTCGGCGGCGGCGTCGACTTCGACATCGGCGGCGGCTCTCGCGCTTCCCTGAAGTGACGGTCGTTGCGCGCGCTCGCGTGCCCGTGCAACGCTGAAGCGTTGATCGACGCTGCTCTCCGTTTTCACGCGCGTGCATCGCGCGCCGGGCTGGCGCTCTGCGTCCTCGCGGGTGCGCTCGCCGCCGGGTGCGCGAGCGAACGCGCGACGGCGCCGAGCGCACCGTCGCCGCGCGAGATGCACGCCGCTCACGCGCACGAAGGCGTCGACGCCCCTGCGCCCTCGCCTCCGCCCGCGGCTCCTGCCGGCCTCGTGCTCGCGTTCGGCGGCGACGTCATCGCGCACGAAGCGCTGCGCGGCGCGGCGGCGCGCGCCGATCGGCGGGACGCCGACGGGACGTCGCTCAACGCGTCCGGCTACGGTGCGCTCGTCGGCGCGGTGGAGGCTGCGGTGCGAGGCGTCGACATCGCGTTCGCGAACCTCGAGTCGCCGGTCACCCCGCACCGGCGGCGTCGGGGCGGGATGATCTTCCAGGGCGAAGAGCCGCTCCTCGCGGCGATCGCCGGCGCGGGCTTCCACGTGCTGTCACTCGCGAACAACCACGCGTTCGATCAAGGACGCGTCGGCCTCACCGACACGCTCAGCGCAGTGGAGCGGCATGGCCTCGTCGCGGTGGGCGCCGGAGCGACGATGCGCGCCGCGTGCGAGCCGCGCTTCGTCGAGCGCCGTGGGATCAAGGTCGCCTTCCTCGCGCGGACGCTGGTCATGAACTTCCCCGAGCCCGCGGATGCGGGGAAGCCCGCGGTCTGTATGCTCGCCGAGGGGCCGCTGAAGCAGCACGTCCGCGCCGCACGCCGCGATGGCGCCGACCTCGTGATCGCCTCGCTCCACTGGGGCAACGAGTACGAACGCGCACCGCGTCGCGACCAGATCGAAGCGGCACATCGGATCGTCGAGGCCGGCGCCGATCTCGTGATCGGCCATCACCCCCATGTCCTGCAACGCGTGGAGCGGATGCGTGCGCGCGACGGACGCGAAGCGCTGATCGCATACTCGCTCGGGAACCTCCTCTCCAACCAAGCCTTCGCGTTCGATCCGAGCGTCGGACGGGAGGCCGACGGCGACACCCGCGACGCCGCCGTCCTTCGCGTGGCCGTGGCGCGAGGCGAAGACGGTGTCGTTCGCGTCGAGGAGGCAAGCGCCATCCCGCTGTGGACCCACCACACGGCGGAGGGAGACATCCTCGTCGTCCCCGCGACCTCGCGACGCGCGCGGATCGGCAAGCGGCTCGAGGTGCCGCTGATCGACGTCGCGCCGTGAGGAGCGCGCTACTTGTTCCCGTACGGGTTCGGTGGCGGCGCGATCGCCTTCAGCCCCGAGGGGGCAGACGTGGTCGTCGCGGTCGCGGTCGCCGTCACCTTCGGCTTCGCTTTCGCGACGACGGGAGCGGGAGCCGGAGTCGTCACCGGCGTGGTCGGAGCGTCGTCGTCGAGCGGGTCGCCGATCGAGATCGTCGAGGGCACCGGCGCGGGTTCGCTCGTGGCCACGGGCGCGACTTCGACCGTCGGCTCCGCGTTCGCGCTCGGCATCGGCCGCTTCGGCTCTTCGGTCGACACCGCGATCACGGCCGCGGCGGTGAGGAGGACGACGAGGCCGCCACCGACGGCCATCGCGATGCGAAGGCCGAGGCTCGCCTTCTTCGGCGCGGGCGCGGGCGGCGGAATGCTGCGCATCGGGCCGCGGCCGGTGCTGATGTCCCGCGCGGTGTAAACCTGGAACGTGACCGGGCCGCCCGCCGAATCCTCCGCCGTCGTGATCGAGGGAGAGGACCACTGGCGGAACGCGCGCTCGTACGACGCCGGCGGACCACCCGCGGCTGGCGGGCCGCCCACCGGTGGGGAGAAGGGCTTCGCCGCCGTGCTCGGGCGGCTCGAAGACGCGACCGGCGGGACCGCCGCCGGTGCGACGCCCTGCATGGTCGGCGGCGGCGCCGGATACGCCCCGGTCGCGAGGGCCGGTGGAACGAACCCGTCGTGCGTGGACGGCCGGCTCGGCATCGGCCTCTCGGGGCCAGCGTTGATCCGGAGCGACGAGCCTCCGACGATCGCGTTCGGCGCCGGCGTGCGCCCTGCCGCGAGCGACGCCGTCCCGGGCTTGAGGTTGAGCACGCCGACCGGCGGAGTGTTCGGCGCGGGAGCGAAGGGCTGGATCGGCGGGGGCGGAAGGGCCTCCACCGACGGCGCGTTCATCATGCCAGGCGGCATGTTCGGGAAGCGCGCATCCCCACCAAACCGCTGCGTCTCGGGCGCGCCCCCGAGCGCGGGCCGGCTCGCAGGGGCAGGCGGCGCGGGCGCGCCGTTCTCGCGCTGCCGCTGCAGCTGGGCGAGCGCCAGCGCGGGATCGACCGCCGCCGGTGGCAGCGGCGGCGGCGGGGCGGACGGCTTCGCATCCGAGCGACCGAATGCCGGCGGGCGCGGCGGTACGCTGCCCGAGCTCCGCGAAGGAGCGGCGGTCGTCGACCTCGGCGGCTCGGCCTCGATCACGATCGGGCGGATGGGTTCGATCACGCCGCCCGCGGCCTCGCGCGCATCGGGCAGCGAGACACGGGGTGGAAGCGGGGCCTTCGGATTGCGAGCGGGAATGGCGCGAGCTCCGGCGGGAGGCGAGACGAGTCTCCCCGCTCCCTCCCTCGGGGGGATTGAATCCTGACGAGCTGACTTCGGCGTTCCCGGCTCCGCCATCGCCATCACGAAAATTACAGTCAGCACAAAACACGCCAGTGTCCTGCCCGACGGGTCGAGCATACGCGTTCCCATCCGTCCTGTCGCTCTGGACGTGCATCCGCTTCGGGAGGCCGGGGCTCGACCGTGATTTCAGGCACCCGAGCTCGCTCCTGCCCGGACCCGGCTCACCCGACGGGCAGCGCTCGGCCGGCGTCCATGGATACGGTCCGATCCATGAGGATCGGCTCTTCCATTGCCCAGGCTGGAGCCCGCGGTGGGCGCTGTGTGATACTCGGGGGCGTCGTGGACAAAGCCGAACGCCGCCAGCAAATCCTGCTCAATGCTCGCGATGTCTTTGCGAAGCATGGCTATCACGCGGCGAAGATCGACGACATCGTCGCGGCCGCCGGTGTCGCCCGGGGCACCTTCTACCTGTACTTCGAGGACAAGCGCGCCATCTTCGAAGAGATCGTCGACCGCACGTTCGCACGCCTCGGGATGTCGATCGTTCGCGTCGACACCGAACACCCGAACCGTACCGTCGGCGATCAGATCCGCGACAACATCCGCGCGATCGTCCACGCGCTGCTCGAGGATCCGGCAACGACGAAGATCCTCCTCTCCGATGCGGTCGGGCTCGATCCCGCCTTCGATCGGAAGCTCATCTCCTTCTACGAGGAGACCGGCAAGCTCCTCGAGTCGTCGCTCGCGGACGGTCAGGAGCGCGGCATCGTCGCGCCGGGCGACACGCGCATGTTCGCGCTCATGACGCTCGGCGCGCTGAAGGAGATCATGTACCAGGTCACGATGCGCGGGCTCGACTACCCCGAGGATCGCATCGTCGACGAGATCTACGGCTTCCTCTGCCGCGGCTACCTCCGAAGCGCGCAGTAGCGTTCCTCGTCAGAGCGCGGCCACCGCGCGCCGATCATCAGAGGACGGTGACGTGCGCGTCCCCGTTCGGGAGCTTGATGAGGAGCGTGCCGCGCCGCGCGGGCGTCCACGTCCAGCCCTGCTCCACGCTCTCGAGGAGCTCGGGCGACGCGACGTGGGGGACGATCCCGTCCTCACGGACGACCCGCGCGGGCTCACGCGCGACGATCAGCTCGAGGACGAAGCCGCGATCGAACGTGGCGCCGCTCTTCACCTCGAGCCTTCCGTCGTTCAGACGCGCGACGCGAGCCCCGTCCCAGAGGTCGAAGGCCCGCGGCGGTCCCGGCGCGATGAGGGCCCAGAGCGGCCCGGCGTCCCGCGCGAACGAGTCGACCGCAACGTCCGACGCATGCGCGAGCGTGTCGATCGACGGACGGAGCATCGGCACGATCGCTCCCTCGCGGAGAAGCAGCGGCAACTTCGCGAGCGGTGCGTCCACCTCGATCTCGCCGCGCGCGTCCGGCAGCATCGGCGTGCCGTCCCAGAAGTCGATCCACGTCCCGGGCGGAACGACGACGCGCCGGCGCGTCTGCCCGCGCGCGAGGATCGGCGCGACGAGCAGCTCGTCGCCGAACATGTACGCGTCACTCGGATGCACGCCGAGCTCCGGGTACGCGAGCCCGAGCGGGCGCTGGATCGGCCGCCCGTCGGCGAGCATCCGCACGGCGAACGTCCACTCGTAGGGGAAGAGTCGCGCATGGAGGCGTGCGTACGTCCGGTAGATGTCGAGCGACTCCGCATCGCGACCGTTCTCGGGCGTCGAGAGCCACGGCGGTTGGCTCGACGCGTCGCCGACCTCCATCACCGTCGACAGCGCCGTCTGCTCGACCCAACGGACGAAGAGCTCCTTGTCCGGCGGGCTGTGACGGTAGCCGCCCGTGTCCGCAGCGAAGAACGGAAACCCGGACGCGGAGAGCGAGAGCCCCATCACGACGGTCGCCGGAAGTCCGCCGACGCCGACGACCTCCTCGCCGCTCCGCGTGACGAGCTTCTCCTTGTGCTGCGTGAACGTCGCGTCCATGTCGCCCGGCCACACGACGACGCCGAGGCTCTGCTCGCCCCAGTGCGCCGCGCGCACGAGGAGGAACGGCGGCTCCGTCTCGAACGGCTCGGCGTAGACGCGATGGTAGAGCCCCGAATAGCGATGGTGCATCGTCCGCTCGTCCGAGCCGTCGGCGAGCTTCCACACGTTGCGCCTGCCGCCGAGCGACGGGACGAAATCTTCTCCGTAGTCGAGCTTGAAGCCGTCGATCCCGATCTCGACGTAGCGCTCGACGAGCGAGGACCAGAACTTCGCCGCGTCGGGGCCCGTGAAGTCGACCGGCAAGCCCCACTGGTTCAGCGGGATCCACGACTCGAGCGGATAGAAGCCGCGCGCCGCGGCCTCCGTCGCCATCGGCTCGGCCGCGCGCTCGAGGTAGGGCGTGCTCCAGAGCGCGACCCGCAGCCCCGCCGCGTGCGCGCGATCGATCATCTTTCGCGGCTCGGGGAAGCGCGCAGGCTCGAAGTCGAACGTGTTGACCGCACTCGCATACGGTCGATCGATCCAGATCCCGGACGTGGCGAGATCGAGCTCGCGGATCTTCGCGATGTCGTCTTCGACCTCGGCTTGATCGCGGCTCTCGTTCCGCCAGATCCACGGACCGAGCGCCCACGACGGCGGAAGACGGGGCGGCCCGGACGCGGCGAAGTACTCGCGATAGAGATCGAGCGGCGCATCGCCGGCGAAGAGATCGAAACGGAGCCGCTCGGCACGCGTGCTCGCATCGAGCGCCGCGACCGCGAACGTCGCCTCGACGATCGCGCCGTCCTTGCGCGCGACGTCGAACGTGCCGACTCGCATCGTCGGTACGAACACGCCCCAGCCGCGCGTCCCGACGAGCATGGGAACGGGGACGTGCGCTTCGTTGCTCACGCTCTCGACCTCCCCGTCGGCCTCCATCTGCATCGCCCGGAGCTTGCCGCGGTTGTCGACGGTGTCGACCTGCTCGCCGAGCCCGTAGAAGCCCTCGCGTGGATCGCCGCTCGTGCGGAGGCGGACCCGCGCGAGCGCGACCGCAGGCCGGCCGGGCGGCGTCTCCGCCGGGATGAACGTGAACGTGAAGCGAGAGACGCCCGCGACGCCGATCTTCACCTTCGCCGAGATGCCGTTGCCGTAGTCGAGATCGAGCTCCGTCTCGCGCTCGACCGAGCCGGGCGTCGCCGACCAGGCCCGCGGCGCGCGGTAGCTCACCCCCGAGTCCTCGTCGCCGCGGCGCTCGATCTCCCACGGATCCCAGCTTCGATCGGGGAGGAGCTCCTCGACGACGCCGAGCTGGAACGCGCTTCGATCGAGCGTGAGCAGGGTGAGGCCATCGCGCGTGAGCCGGATCTCGCTGCCGCTCCCCGCGACCTCGAGGCGGAAGCGCCCCTCGCCGATCGCGAACGGCTCCGGCTCGAGATGGAGGCTGGCATCGGAGCAGCCACTCGCGGGCGCAAGCGCGCAGCCGAACGACAAGAGCGCGACGATTCCCCTCGCCCCCCCGAGCCAGCTCATTCCGCGCGCACCTCACGCACCACGCACGACTGTGCCGTCATCGTCGGAACCGGCGGACGAAGCGGACGAAGTTCCGGAGCGTCTCCGCGCCGTGAGGGGCGTCGATGGATCGCTCGCGGATCGCCTGCGCGTCGAGGCCCTCCGCGGAGACGAGATGCGCGCGCGCGTCGACGTACCCGCGCATCGCATCACCGTCGATCTCGGGATGGAACTGGACGCACTTGGTCGTCTCGCCCACGGCGAAGATCGCATGTGCCTCGAGATCGGTCTCGGCGAGCAGCGTCGCGCCCGGCGGCAACGTGACGACGCTGTCGACATGGGTCGCGTTGGCGTCGAACGTCTTCGGTAGACCGTCGAGAATCGGATCGTGGTGCCCGCCTTCGCGCACGCGCACCTCGACGGTGCCGATCTCGCGGCCCTTCGAGTTCTTCGCGACCATGCCGCCGAGGGCCTGGCCGATCAGCTGGTGCCCGAAGCAGATCCCGAAGAGCGGCACCTTCGCGCCGTGGACCTCGCGGATCAACGCCTCGGCGCGGAGCATCCAATCGGCGCGCTCGGTCACGCTGCTGCTGGATCCGGTGATGACGAAGCCGTCGGCGTCGCCGGGCCGTGGCAGCGCAACGTCCATGTTGCGGACGTCGTGCTCCTCCCACGCGCCACCCCACACCTGCTCCGCCTCGCGACGGATCCACGAAAAGAACTCGCCACGGCGAGCTGCGACCGGCGCTGCGGCGTCACCCGCGCGGAGGACGAGAAGCTTCACGAGAGTGAGTTCTACACCATGCCGCACCCTCGGACCGAGTGGATCATCGAGGTTCCATGAGACGGCTAGCACGCACGCGAATGCTGCTGCCCCGTGCGCCGATCGGTACGGTCGTACGGTCGCGCTCGCATGCTAGATTCGAGCATGCTCCGAAATCTCGCGGTCGGTCTCGTCGGAGTCCTCGTCGTCGTCGCGTGTGGCTCGGAGCCCTCGAGCGAGTTCGGAACCTCGAGCGGTGCGAGCGGCAGCAACAGCAGCAGCAACGGCGGCGCGAGCTCGTCCGGATCGTTGGGCGACACCGACGCCGGCCCGCCGCCTCCTGCGGTCGAGTGCAAGAAGATGGATATCGTCTTCGTCGTCGACAACTCGCAGTCGATGAAGGAAGAGCAGGAGAACCTCGCGAAGAACTTCCCGGACTTCATCAAGGTCATCAACGACTACAAGACCGAGGCGGGAGACTCGCTCGACTACCGCGTCGCGATCACGACGACCGACGACGGCGCCGACAAGGGCAAGTTCCGCAAGGGCCGCGGCCAGGGCGCGGACCAGACATGCAACCCGGGGCCGAACAACAATCCGTGGCTCGAGCGCCGCGACGCCGAGATCTCGAGCTTCTTCTCCTGCCGCGCGCAGGTGGGCACGCTCGGCTCGAACACGGAGCGACCGCTCGAGGCGGCGAAGCTCTCGGTGACCGCGCGCATCGACGACGGCTCGAACATGCTCGGCGGCACGACGTCGTTCATCCGCGAGGACGCGCTCCTCGCATTCGTCATCCTCACCGACGAGGACGAGGGGAGCGCCAACGGCGGCGAGGTCACACCCGCGCCGCTCAAGGAAGCCGCGCTCTACGCCAGCGACTTCGACAAGGTGAAGATGTTCCGCGGCCGCTGGGCCGCCGCCGTCATCGCCGGCGATCGTGGATGCGAGTCGCCGCTCGGCAAGGCGGCCGACGCCGTGCGCCTGAAGCAGTTCATCACGACGACCGGCAAGAATGGCGTCTTCCACTCGATCTGCGACGGAGATCTCACCCAAGGCCTCCAGGCGGCGCTGAAGACGTTCACCGATGCGTGCAAGGGATTCCCCGGCGTGAAGTGACGCGGCGCGCGCGTCCCCCCCCGACGCTCGCGCTCGATGCCGCGCCGCCGCCGCCCGGACGCCCCCGTCCGCGCGGCGCCCGCAGGGCTGGCGGAGACCATGGCCGCCAGGTAGCGCTCGCTGCGCCGGCCGCGACCGCTCGCTCCGAGAGACGCTCCCCAATGCCATGCGGCATCGAACCCAGGTCGGCCCCTTTTCCAACCGACGCTGGAGGAGACTGCGGCCTCGACCATTGCGGTGGTTGGGGCGCGGCCCCCAAGTTACAGACTGGTTGCGACATCCCACTTGGGCGTGAAAGACTTTTGATCTCGTGACGTCGCAGAGCGAAGCGCCTCCGGACACTCAGCAGCTCAACTTGCCGCTCGATGATTTCGCGTCACGCGACGCGCGCGGGCCCGGCATTCCCAGGCCGAATCGCGTCTTCTGCAATCGCAACCTGAAGATGTCCGGCATCAGCTGGGTCGGCTTCGACATGGACTACACGCTGGCGATCTACGACCAGCCGGCGATGGACGACCTCTCGATCCGCGCCACGATCAGCAAGCTGATCAAGCGCGGCTACCCCGACTTCATCGAGACGGTGCCCGTATCGACGCAGTTCCCGGTGCGCGGGCTGCTCATCGACAAGCGCTTCGGCCACGTGCTGAAGATGGACCGCTACAAGCACGTCCACAAGGGCTACCACGGCTTCCGCGAGCTCACGAAAGAGGAGCTGCGCGCGCTCTACCACTCGAAGAAGATCCGCCCGGCCACGCCGCGCTACCACTGGATCGACACGCTCTACGCCCTCTCCGAGGTGGCGACCTACGCGGCGCTCGTCGACGCGATGGAGAAGAAGGGTTACGCGGTCGACTACGCGCGACTCTTCACCGATATCCGCGAGTGCATCGACGAGGCGCACCGCGACGGGACGATCCTCGACGAGGTCGCGGCGAACCTCCCCCACTTCGTCCATCGCGATCCGAACCTCGCGCCCACCCTCCACAAGCTTCGCAGCGCGGGGAAGAAGCTCTTCCTCCTCACCAACTCGCGCTGGGCCTACACCGAGAAGATGATGACCTACCTGCTCGGGGGCGCGATGAGCGAGTACCCGACGTGGAGGAACTTCTTCGACGTCGTCATCGTCGCGGCGACGAAGCCCATCTTCTTCACCGAGAAGCGTCCGCTCCTCGAACGCGACGGCGAGACGGTTCGGCCTGCGGTCCCGCCGCTCGAGCGCGGCAAGATCTACGAGGGCGGCAACCTCCAGGACCTCGAGCGCGCCCTCGGGGTCACCGGGGACGAGGTCCTCTACGTCGGCGATCACATCTACGGCGACATCCTGCGGTCGAAGAAGGACAGCGCCTGGCGCACCGCGATGATCATGCAGGAGCTCGAGACGGAGATCGGCGCCTACGAGTCGTGCCGCGACGACTTCGCGACGATCGAGACGCTCGACGAGCAGCGCGAAGGCCTCGAGGACGACCTCCGCTACTACCAGGCGCGCATCAAGGAGCTCACGCGCCAGCTCGATCACCGCGGCGCGCGCGAGGCCGCGAACGGCGGCTCGCACGGCGTCAGCGCCGCCGCGCTCGAGGCCGATCGGATGCGATTCAAGCGTGCCGCGGAGCGCATCCGCGGCAAGCTCCGGCAGATCGGGGCCGAGATCGCCGCGCTCGAACGCCGGAGCGATCTCCGCTTCCATCCGTACTGGGGCTCGCTCCTCAAAGAGGGCGCGGAGCAATCGAGCTTCGGCAAGCAGGTCGACGACTACGCCTGCCTCTACACCTCGCGCGTATCGAACTTCCTCTCGTACTCGCCGCAGCAGGCATTCCGATCACCTCGTGACGTGATGGCTCACGAGATCGGCGTCTAGCAGCGCCATCGGTCGTCGCGGGCGCGGGGACGGCGGATACGGCGGGGGCCCGCTGCCTGTTCCCCCCGTCGCCCGTCCGCCGTAGGTCCCTTGACCATCGGTGTACGTGCCCGACGTGCCGTCACCGAACACCGTCGAGTGGTTGACGTAGCCCTCACCGCTCGGCGCAGCCCCCTCGGGGGGTGCGGGCGGAGTGACCTCGACCTCGACGGCCGTGATCGTCGTTCTTCCGACGGGCTCGGCCTTCTTGGCTTCCTTCTTCTCCCCCTCCTTCTTCTCTTTCGTCTCCTCGGCGGTCTTCGCCAGCTTCCCACGGTGGCTGGGCGTCTCCTTTGCCGCGCCGGGCGCGCCCTTCTCGGCCGCCTTCTTGAGCTGGTCGGCCCGGGTCGCGGCCGCCTTCTTCAGCCGTTCACCTTCCGTCGCGGCCGTCTTCTTCAGATGCTCGGCCTTCGTGTCGGCTTCCTTCTTCAGATGCTCGGCCCTCGCATCGGCTTCCTTCTTCAGATGGTCGCCTTGCGTGTCGGCCTGCTTCATCAGCTGCTCGGCCTTCGCGTTGGCTTCCTTCTTCAGCTGCTCGCCCTTCTCCTCCGCCGCCTTCACCTTCTTCTCGGCCGGCGTCATCTTGGGTTCGAGCTTTTCCTTCGCGGCCTCGAGCTCCTTCTTGCCGCGCTCGGTTGCCTTCTCGCCCTCGGTCTTCGCCGTCTCGCGGGGCTGCTGCGCCTGCTGTTGCGCCTGTTCTTGCTGCTGCCGCTCGACGGTCTTCTGCTCTTCGGCCGCCTTCTGCTCCTCCGTTACCGTCGGTTCCTTCCGCTCGCACGCGGTCGCTCCTGCGAGCGCGAGCGCGAGCAAACACATGCCGCTGGCTCTCATGGTTCGCCTCCGATCGGGCGAAAGCGGCTGCACCACGCATGCCGGCTCGGGGCTCGCCGCCCGGACGAGACCGGCGTCACCGTCGGACATTGCCGGACGGTGCATGCCGCCTCGGGAGATCGGGATGTAGACGCGACCGCGCCCCCGACGTAAGCCGCTCGGGTGAGCCGAGGACTCCCGCAGGGAACGATCAAGCTGAGACCCGAGGACTTCGTCGTGGACGAGATCCCCGCGTACGAGCCGAGCGGAGAGGGCCCACATCTTTACGTTCGGTTCAAGAAGACGAACCTGACGACGGACGAGGTCGTGAAGGCGTTCGCGCGCGCGCTCCGCGTCGACCGTCGGGACATCGGCGTCGCCGGCCTCAAGGACAAGGTCGGTGTCACGACGCAATGGATCAGCATCCTCGCCGAGGACACGACGCTCGACGAGCGGGTCGCCACGCTCGCGCTCGACGGCGTCGAGCTCCTCGAGCAGCGGCGCCACCGGAACAAGCTCAAGACTGGGCACCTCGACGGCAACCGCTTCACGATCGTCGTCCGCGACATCGACCAGGCTCGCGCCGGCGAGGTCGTGACCGCCCTCGAGCGCATCGGAACCGAGGGTGTCCCCAACGCGTTCGGCTCCCAGCGCTTCGGCTATGACGGCGACACCCACGAGCGCGCCCGCGCATGGCTCACCGGAAAGGAGCGCGCGCCGGGCGACCCGCGCCTCCGCCGGTTCCACTTCTCCGCTCTGCAGTCGGCCATCTTCAACGCCGTCCTCGACCACCGCGTCGAGGACGGGACCTGGAACGTCCCGATCCTGGGCGACCTCCTGAAGAAGGAGGACACGGGAGGGCTCTTCGTCTGCACGGACGTTCAGCTCGATCGTGAACGCGCGAAGAGGGGGGAGGTGTGTCCAACCGGACCCATCGTGGGGGATCGCATGAGGCAGCCCGAAGCTGAAGCGTTCGATCTCGAGCAACGGATCACCTTGCCGCTCATCGAAGGAATCGACCTCCGCCGCGCGCGCTCTCTAGGAGAGGGCACTCGACGACCGCTACGGCTTCGTGTTGCGGAGCTGTCGCATACGCTCGTCGATTCGTCACTTCATGAAGCGGGCTCGTCGCCGGACGTTTCCGGGTCCCCAGGTGTATGCGCCATGACGGTGCGATTCGTGCTACCCAAAGGTGCCTACGCGACGACGGTTCTCTCGAATGCGTTCGCGGTCTTGGACGCCGGTCGACCCAGCGGCTCGAGTGAGCGGCCATACGAACGAGAAGAGCGACAGCTCGCAACACTTACCGAGGAAGAATGATCGAGCGAGTAAAGAGCGCGATGGTCGGTTTGGGGGCCACCTGGGTCCTCCTGCTCATGGTGGTATTGAGCGTCGTCTCGCTCGCCATCATGCTCGAACGTGCGTGGCTCTACTGGTCCCTGCGTGACGATGCGGCCGCGCTGATGCGCGATCTGGGGCGCCTCCTCCGCGGCGGCGATCTCGAAGGCGCGCGTCGCCGCCTCGAGACGTCTCCCAGCGCGGAGGCCGCCGTCGTGATCGCGGGCATCGTCGAGGCGAAGATGGGGCACGAGGCGGCCGAGGAGGCCATGGCAGGCGCGAGCGCCCTCCAGAAACTGAAGCTCGAGAAGCGCCTCACGTTCCTCGGCACAGTGGGAAACAACGCACCATTCATCGGTCTGCTCGGGACCGTCATCAGCAAGAGCGGCGGTCGTTCCTCTGCCAAGGAAGCGGAGGAACGCACCATGGGCGGCGGCGCTCAAGAGAGCGACGAGGCGATCACGGGGATTAACATCACCCCCCTCGTCGACATCGTCCTCGTTCTCCTCATCATCTTCATGGTGACGGCAAAGCTCATCGTCTCGCAGTCGGTCCCGCTCGACCTTCCCAAGGCGGCGACCGGATCGGACATCCAGACCGTCTTCAGCGTCGTCCTCGCGGCCGACGGCACGACCCAGGTCGACAGCAAGACGGTGCCGAGCGACGACAGCATCCTCTCGCTGGCCAAGGCGGCGCACGAGAAGAACGCGGACCTCCGGGCCGTCATCAAGGCCGACACGACGGTCCCGCACGGCCGCGTGATCCACGTGCTCGATCTGCTGAAGCAGGCGCAGGTCTCCAAGATCGCCTTCGGAGTGCAACCCGGAGCGCCCGGCGTGGCTCCGGGCACGCCCGCACCGGCGCCGACGCAGTAGGCAGACTCTTTGCTGGGGCAAGCGATCGATGGGTAAGTTGAACGGAAAACACCCCCCCGGGGGGGCGTCGCCCCCCGCGGGGGCGGGAACGATGAAGCGGCCGCGCGTCCTCGGGACGCCGGCGACGGACCCGATGTCGAAGGTCCTAGCGACCGGCCCCCGGCTCCCCGCCTCGGTGACGATCGCCGCCGCGATCCTCCTCCACGTCGGCATGGCCGGCGCCGCCAACGCGGCGGCGCTGTTCGACGAGATCTTCACGTTCCACCGCAACGTCCGCGACGTCGTCAGCTTTCGCCTCTCGCAGTACGAGGTGGAGATCATCAAGGAGGCGCCGCCCCCGGAGCCCGAGCCGGAGCCCCAGCCGGAGCCGGAGCCCGAGGCGCCGCCGGAGCCGGTCGTCCAAGAAGCGAAGCCGGTGAAGGAGGCGGCGCCGGCGCCACCTCCCCAGCCCGCCGAGGCCGCGAAGGTGCTCACCTCCGATCCCACTCCGAACGAGGGCCCCGTCGACCTCACGAACACGTTCGTGACCGGCTCGGGCAGCACCTATGCGGGCGGGACCACGTCATCCGACGGGACGAGCAAGACGGCGGTCTACAACCCCGCTGCTGCGCCGACCGGCGTTCCGGGTGGCACCGGTACCGCGCCCGCGCCCCCCGTGACGGTCCGCAAAGAGGACAAGTCGCGCGCCCCCGGTCTCCACGGCTCGACCGACTGGACCGACTGCCCCTTCCCCGGCGAAGCCGATGCGGAGCAGATCGATACGGCCCTCGTCACGATCCAGGTCAAGGTGAAGCCGGACGGCTCGCCCGAGAACGTGACCGTCGTCCAGGATCCCGGGCACGGCTTCGGACGCGAAGCACGCAAGTGCGCCATGCGGAAGAAGTACACGAACGGCCTCGATCCCGACGGCAACGCGATCGGCGGAACGACGAAGCCCTTCCGCGTCAGATTCGAACGCTGACGACGAGCGGCTTCGAGGGAGAAGCCAACCCCTTCCGCGCGCGCCCGGTTCGGATGCTGCCGTCGCGCTCTCCCCCGCGAGCGTTGCGGCGGTGAATCGTTCTGGCTATGTGAAAGTGGATGTCGATCCTCGAGCCGCGTGAAGAGCTGGCCAGCATCGCTGCTTCGCTTCGCGCGTACCTCGAGTGGCAAGTCGACTGCGGGAGCTCGGGGATCCCGCGGCGTCCCCGCGAGGCGCGCGCGGCGGCCGTCGCCGTCCAGCCGACGACCCCTGGCGTAGTCACTTCAGCGCCCGAGCCGACGATCGCGGAGAAGGACGATCCGCCCGCGCCGCCGTTGGCTTCACCATCCTCGAACGTCCGTTCCCCGGCTCCGCCGAGCGACGTCCCGGACTCGTTCACGCCGGGCACACTCCCGCCGATCATGCTCGCCGAGAGCACCATGCCGGCACCGGCCGTGCGGGCCAAGCCCGCGGCGCCGCCGCCGGTGCAGACAGCGGTCGCGCCGCCGCGTCCCCTGCCCGTGCTCCTCTCCGAGGTCTCGTCGTGCACGAAGTGCGGCCTCCACGAGACGCGGACGAACACGGTCTTCTCGCGCGGCAACCCCGAGGCGAAGCTCTGCTTCGTCGGCGAAGCACCGGGAGCAGACGAGGACGCGCAGGGGCTCCCCTTCGTCGGCCGCGCCGGTCAGCTCCTCGACAAGATGATCAAGGCGACGCAGGTCGATCCGAAGGTCATCGTCGCGCTCGGCAACACGTCCGTCGGCACGCTGCTCGGGACCACGGTCGGGATCACGCGGGTACGCGGTACGTGGAAGCTGTATCGCGGCAAGATCCCCGTGATGCCGACGTACCATCCGTCGTACCTGCTCCGCCCGAGCCCGCAGCAGTCCGAGGCCAAGCGCCAGGCGTGGGAGGACCTGCAGGCGGTGATGAAGGAGCTCGGGCTCTCGAAGCCCGCGCGCTGAATCAGCGCTCGGTACGCTCGCGCTCGCGATCCGGAACCGCGGGCACCTCACGCGCTGCGAACTTCGCCTCACGGTCCGCCGCGGCGAATGCCGCCGTCGCGAGACGGTTGTACGCGTCGACGCGGGTGTAGACGTGATTGCCGTGCGCCGAGCAGCTCCCGCCGCGCGAGACGACGCCGACGATCTCGCCGGAGCTCACGTCGATCGCCGGACCGCCGGAGTCACCACGGCAAGTCGCGCGGTCGACGCCAAACCCGACCGGGACGACGATGTCACCCGTCTCCACCGGTGCATGCAGGCGCATCGAGAGGATGGTCGAGTTGAGGACCGGACGATCGAGCACGAGGAACGCGACGTCGGCGTCGCACAGGATCTGTCCCGTCGGGTGGAGCGTGCGCACGGCGCGCGCGACCGGAGCATCGACGTCGGGACGGACATGCGTACCCGTGTAGATTGCAATCGCCGCCGGGTCGACGTCTTCGGCGAGGTGATCGCCGTTGTGCGAACGCCCACGCGCATCGCACGACGGCGTCGCCGTCACGGCGCGCGAGACGCAGTGGCGAGCCGTGAGGACCAGGTTCGGCGCGACGAGCGCTCCGCTGCACAACGTGATGTGCGAAGCGGCGTCGGTCATCGTCGTCGCGATCGCGACAACGCCGGACGATGCTTCCTGTTCGACCGCGCGCAACATCCGATCGTCCGGCTGTTGCTGGCGACGAACGCACCCTGCTCCGAGGAGCACGAGCAGCACCGAGGCGAGCGTTGTCGACCTAGAACCGAGGGCGCGACCGAGTACGTGCGTCATGTCTGAGGGGTGAAACGGCAAGAGGCTGAGTCACGTTCAAGACTGCCTCACACCCATCACTCAGCTTGCACGATCGCCTCGTTCTTCGCGAGCCTGAGACGCACAAAATAGTTCGCAAAAACAGGCCTACACGGTGTGCGACTCCACACCTTCGCGCATGGTTGCAGAGTGCCCCGCTCGAGGTCGTTCTTGCTCGTCTCTGCTCTGCCGCACGCGCACCCGCGTCGCCGGGACGAACACGTCGGCATACGCGCGCGCGGTGAGCGGCGGCGTGGCGGGCGGGGCGCGCGGGGCTCAACAGCCGGGGCAGGGGGGGGGGGCGGGGGGCCGCCGCAAGACTGCCGTAGTAGACCGTGTAGCTCGCGAGCGTGCGCAGGTAGACACCGAAGCACCACGAGACGACGATCCAGAGCGCGACCGCGACGACCGCGCCCGGGAGCACCCGACGGCGCACCCGACGCGCGTGGGAGACGGCGAACCGATAGAAGGCACACAAGCCGCCGACCGCCACCGCGAGCGAGAACGCGAGCGTCACGACACGCTCGCCTCCGCTCCGAAGGATCTTGCGCGCACGCTTGGGCGTCAGCGTTCCTCCGGTCTGCGATGGCGAACTGGCTTCCGCACCTGAGCTCGTGTGACGCGCCTGTGCCGGTTCGTCCCTGGCGATCCCCGAGATGCGCTCTGCAGGAGCGGTGACGGTGGGACCGGCGTGAACGACGTTGTCCCACTCGATGATCCCGAACGCCGCGACGCCGAACGCCGCAAGCGTCGCGAGCACCCAGCCGATCGCATAGAGACGCTTCTTCCACCAAGTGCGCCGCGGCGCGCCCACCACCGCCTCGACGGCGTCCATCAGGCCGTGCAATCCGCCGGAGGCGACCCAGAGAAAGCCCACGGCCGCGATCGGGCCGAGACGATCGGCGCTCGCGAGGTGAGTCACCTCGTTCTTGAGCACCGCCTCGGTCGTCGACGGGAGGTT
>Ga0066256_1001965_pt1 | contig 24665 bp, 21 predicted proteins | sample ThiBio_1000_biof_FD_87107 | JGI IMG/M metagenome (GOLD analysis project Ga0066256, IMG submission 87107) | Wastewater bioreactor microbial communities from Cape Town, South Africa - Thiocy_expt_1000_biof (version 2) | ecosystem: Engineered > Bioreactor > Thiocyanate-remediating >... | reverse complement strand
AATGATTTGAGTTTGGGCCTCGATCGCGCGGAGGACGAAATAAATAGCTTCGACTTTGATCATGCCGCCTGGATCTTTGGCACTGGAGACCTGCCGCGATGGGCTGGGTATTCAATCGGCTATCGCCTTGTCCGTCTCTTTACTCAGGAGAATCCCGACATTTCTGCAAACGGCTTGGTCGATGCGCCATCAGCTTTGTTTCTGGCGGCTTGGACGAAGCTCAAGAACCAACGAACACGCCTCCCCATCCAGACCTCTTGAAGCGGGCACCGCGTGGGCACGTTTTGGCGAGACACGCCACAAACGGTGTCCCGAGAACCGCAAATTCTCAGGTTGTACATGTGGTCCGAGCGCAAGGGACCTGATTATCTAGGAATGGTACGGTTTGGCGATTTACCGCTCTGCCATTTGTCGTCGGTTTCGAGCGTGTCGAAAGCATCCGCCGACATGGGCGGTCGAAACTGGAACCTGATAACGTCCTGGATGTCGCCAGAAAGCCATGCATCATATTCGTTGGGCGTGAGCAGCACCGGCATCCGATCATTGAGCGGGCGAATTTTCTCATTCGCCTCGCCAGTCATTCCTGCGAACACCGGCCCGAACTCAGGGGTCCGGCGACAGAAGCCTGCCCATGCGACAAGAGGCTGTCGGTTCAAGCTAGACCACGTCCTTGTCTTTTCGCCCTTGGGACCGTCTGGCTCGGCGAAATGTGTTAGCGGGATAAGGCATCTGTATATCGGATCGACGACGGTACGCTCCCACATCGGGTTTGTGAGGTCGGCGACGAGGCCCAGTCTGGTGGGGGGTGCATCACGGCTTCTGCGCGGAAAGCCCCAGGGGATTGACCGTAGGTGCCGAAGTCCATCTTTCTTAAATACCACCAAACCCTGTGTGCCTTCGATCGTTTCAGAGGGCACTGGCGCGTCGGTTGGGACGTCGACACCGAAATGCGTGACGATCTCGTCCATCCCTCTCACTACTGAGAATAGTCGCGACACGTTGGTCTCCAGGTTTGATGCGGGTTAGAATTTTCGGTGAGTGACCATCCTTCCGTTTAAGGATCGATGAGGGATGTTTCACTACTCGAATAGCTTCAATGGAAATTCCGGCTCTTAACCTTCAGCGTGTCGATATGCAGATCCGGTATATAGATGTCTCGAGCTTGCACAGCTGGCTTCGGGTTGTCCCGCGGATCGGGGCCACCTCCGTGTTTGACTTGATCTCCCCGGCCATGGGGAAGTGGGAATTCGGCGTCTCTTTCGCCCAGGCTCGATAGATCGCTCGAGAAATCAAAGAGCCTTTGGGCTACGAGGTGGACTACCTCACCTTCGCGTTGAATCTTGCCGTGAATGCCCATCATGCTTGCCGTCATCAGGACGCGACGCTGGCGCTCAAACAACGATGGCCATACGACTGCGTTAACGATGCCGGTCTCGTCTTCGAGGGTCAAGAACATGACGCCCTTCGCACTGCCAGGGCGCTGCCGGACCAAAACCAACCCCGCGGTCCAAAGCCAACGTCCATCACGCTCGTTCATCGCCTCCGCGCAGGTCACGATGCGTTTAGCCTTCAGATCGTTGCGCAAGAAGGACATGGGATGCGACCTCAAGGTCAACCCAGTGACGGTGTAATCCTCTACGACTTCTCTCCCTTCTGTCATCGACTTAAGCACGACATCAGGTTCCTGCATTTCAGCAAAGGTCTTGGATTCGCGCTCAGCTGCGGCAGCCCATAACTCGAGAGGCTCATCCCGTAATGCCTTGATGTCCCAAAGCGCCTCTCGGCGCTCGAGCCCCATAGATGGCAGGAAGGCGTCTGCCTTCGCGAGCTTGACGAGCGAAGCTGTCGGGACGCCAGACCGTCGCCACATGTCGTCTGCACTCTCAAACCGGGAATCGGCCCTGGATAGGACGATGCGTGCCGCGTCAGCTTCCGGCAATCCCTTGATGATACGCATTGCAAGACGGACGGCGAATCGATCCGAATTCTCTATACGCTCCATGGTGCAGTCCCATCTGGATGCGTTTACGCAGACCGGGCGGACCTCGACACCGTGCTGACGGGCGTCCGTGACGATCTGCGCGACGCTGTAAAATCCCATCGGCTGGCTATTGATTAGAGCCGCACAGAAAACGTCCGGATGATGACATTTGACCCAACTGCTCGCATAAGCGACGAGGGCGAAAGAGGCGGCGTGCGACTCCGGAAAACCATAGCTACCGAAGCCCTCTAGCTGAGTGAACGTTCGTTCCGCAAATTCGGCCGTGTAGCCCTTCTTGACCATCCCACTAATGAGCTTGTCTTTAAATTTCGAGACGCCGCCGGTGAATTTGAACGTCGCCATTGCTCGCCTCAGCTGATCGGCCTCTCCCGCGGTGAAACCCGCACAAGTCATCGCCACCTTCATGGCTGACTCCTGGAAAAGCGGGACCCCGAGGGTCTTCCCAAGGACTGCCTCAAGTTCCGGCGTCGGATATTCGACCTTTTCCTTGCCCTCTCGGCGACGAAGATACGGGTGGACCATATCGCCCTGAATAGGGCCGGGTCTGACAATCGCGACCTGCACGACAAGGTCATAAAAGGTCCGCGGCTTCAGACGCGGCAGCATGGCCATTTGCGCCCGGCTCTCAATCTGGAAAGTGCCGAGCGTGTCGGCGCGACGGATCATTGCGTATGTTTTTGTATCTTCGTGGGGGACATCCGCCAGCCCCATGGGAACGTTCTTGTAGTCGGTCAGCATCTCGAACGATCGCGCCATGCAAGATAACATTCCAAGAGCGAGTACATCGACTTTCATGAACTTCAAAGCTTCGATGTCATCCTTGTCCCACTCGACGACCTGACGATCTTTCATCCGCGCAGGATCGATCGGCACCAAATCGTCGAGACGATCTTGCGTCAATACGAAGCCGCCCGGATGCTGCCCGAGATGTCTCGGCGCGCCCATCAGCTGGCCTGCGAGGTCGAGCGCAAGCCGCAGTCGGTAGTCAGACGTGTTGATGTTGTTTTCCTTGAGCTGCTTCTCGCCTACCCCTTCCTTGGACCATCCCCAAATACCGGACGACAATTGCCCGATAAGGTCTTCAGGCAATCCCAATGCCTTGCCAACGTCGCGGAGGGCGCCTTTGGCTCGATAACGCAGGACGGTCGAACAGAGGGCAGATCGGGACCTGCCATATGTCTCGTAGATCCACTGGATGACTTCCTCGCGTCTGTTGTGTTCGAAATCGACGTCGATGTCAGGTGGTTCGTCGCGTTCCATCGATACGAAACGTTCAAAAAGCAGATCGGAGGTTTCCGGATTGATACTTGTAATGCCGAGGCAGTAGCAAACAGCCGAATTCGCCGCGCTCCCCCTTCCCTGACACAGTATATCCTTTGATCTGGCGAACCGGACTATGCTGTAGACCGTGAGGAAATAAGGCGCATACTTCATGACCCTGATCAATTCGAGCTCATGGAGAATGGCCTTGCGAACCTTGTCCGGAATGCCTTCCGGGTATCTGTCGGCTGCGCCTTCCCATGCAAACTTGGTCAGCGACTGCTGCGCATCAAGGCCAGGAACGATCGCCTCGTCTGGATACTGATATTGCAACTCAGACAGGTCAAATTTGCAGCGTGAGACGATTTCGCGGCTTCGCGCCAAAGCCTCCGGATACTCCGCAAACAGACGGTGCATTTCCTCCGGCGTTTTGAGAAATCGGTCTGCGTGCCGTTCACGGTCAAAGCCAATGCTGTCGATCGTCGTTCGGTTCCGGATACACGTCACCACATCCTGCAGCTGCCTTCGTGAAGGATCATGAAAGAGGACGTCGTTGGTGACAACGGTCTTAACGCCGTTTTTGAAGGCCAGATTTGAGAGATTATGCAAACGTAGTCGATCATTCGGACGCCGACGAAGGCACAGACTCACGTAAGCCCGATCCGCAAAAATGGTCACAATCTTTCTGAGTTGGCCCGCATAGACATCGTCGGCTTCATCAGGGATCAGGATCGCGAGGAGGCCCTCGCTATAGGCCTCGACATCGGAAAGATCGAGGATACAGTTGCCTTTGCCGCCTCTCGATTTTCCTAATGTCAGCAACCGGGTCAATCTCGAATAGGCGGCCCGATCCGTCGGATAAACCAACAGAGATATACCGTCTTTGAGGTCAAGGCGGCAACCTACAACAAGACGGACGCCAGTAGCCTTTGCGGCCTCCCAAGCACGAACTATGCCTGCCAGAGAGTTTCGATCGACCACGCCAATTGCATCGATGCCCATTGCGGCAGCCGTTGCAAACAATTCGTCGGCTGAACTCGCGCCCCGCAGGAAGCTAAAATGCGTTGTTACCTGGAGTTCGGCGTATCGCATCAGCCGAAAATCCCATGGAGAAACCACTTGTGAGAGCCGGTTGCTTTATCAACGCCGTCTCCTGCGCGGTAGACCCACAAGCGTTCCCCCGCATCATCTTCAATAACGAAATAATCCCTGACAGCCTCCATTTCGCGCGGCCTAAGCCACCACTCGCCGAATATGCGTTCAGGTCCGTCGGCGCTGACGACGCGCCGGCGCTTGCCTCGCCACGTGATCACGACGGGCGGCTGGTCGGGCAGCACGGCTATCGTCTCGATCTGCTCTGGCTGGGCAAGAAGACGAGAAGGCCTCGGCCATTTGACGGCCCAATCGATCCCCGTGTCGTCGGCGGAAGGTGATATCCGCCTCAACGAACGCTCCGGCACATCTGACGCGACGGGTGTCATACGGTAGAGGCGTTGGCCCCGGTTTCCCAGAACATCAATGAGTGGGGTGATGTCGACGACTTGTTCCTCGATGAGGGATGAAGCCACCTGTCGCTCCTGCAGCGGCTCGGCCATCACGGCCACGAGATCGAGTCTCTCTATCCCGAAGCCAGGATCGATTTTTTCGATTTGGTCGCAGATCAATTTCGACAGGCGGGATGGGTCGCGAACGGGCTTTTGAAGGCCAGCACGCACGGATTGCCTTGTATTGTCCACCCGGTGAACGACAAGGTCGGAACGCCTGACACCTAGTCCCCTCTCTTCGAGCTTCGCAGATAGCTCCTCTACAAGACGACGGATGTATTTCGCGATCGTCTCGGCCGCGCCGATCGGCTCCTGGAAATTTCGGGATACTTGAACGAGCTCCGGTGTACGCAAGGGTTCTATGGGCTCGGCCGCCCGCCCGAACAACTGATCAAGCCGGCGTCCAACCTCCGCACCGAAGCGAAGGGTCAGCGGCGCCCGTGGCATAGCGGAAAGTTCGCCCACTGTTTCGACACCGAGAACACGCAGGCCCTGGATCGTATCCGGTTGTAAGCGAAGACAATGGATCGGCAGACCAGTAATGGCCTTGCTCACCCCACCGACGGGAACGACTGTTGTTTCAGCTTTCACGAGCCTTGTGATGGCATGGGACGCTCCCCAGGTGTCGGATACCGCTGCCCTCGATATCAGGCCACGCCCTCGCAGTGAGTTGACCAAGCCCGAAATGAGCATCGCTTCGCCACCCTGAAGATGATCCGCACCTTCTGTGTCCATCACGATGCCATCGTTTCCATCAACAGCGACGACAGGGGTGTATTGCCTCAATGCCCAAAGGGCGAGACGTTCGATGGCCGCGGCGTCCGCAACTGGATCGGCGTCGATCATCGTGAGGTTTGCGACAATTGCCTGAGCCTTGCTTGCAGCCATGCCGACGCGCAAACCAGCCTTCCGGGCGGCCGCGTCAACAGATGAAACCCATCGCTTGGCCCCACTTCGCGAAATCACCACAAGCGGCTGATCAGCGGGCACCGATCCGTCTCCATGCCGTCTTATCCTGTCCACCGGCAACTGTGGGAAGTAAACACACACGACCCTTGGCATCACAGGCTCCTATCTCAAACTCAGCACTTTCGCCTGCTTTCACTCTCATCAGTTCAGCCAACCACCTCGCTCTCCCCACACCGGCCGTCGGCAACTTCTCCGATGGCAACACACTTACGCGCCATCGCGACGTACTGGCTGTGGGATTTCCAAAATCGGCAGCCTCCGTCTGCCGCCGCCATCGGCGAACAACCAAACCCATCGTCCCTGTCTTTTCAGCGGCGAGCTGGAGGCGTCTGGAGGCCGTCATGGGAAGTCGGACTAATTCTCCGACGACGGCTGCGAGCCCGCCGAACGACAACCCCTCTTCCATAGACGCTAGGACGTCTTCCTCCTTGCCAGCTTCGCAATAAATCACACGATCTGGATGGAGGCCGGCTTGGGACAGCGCTGGAGCAAACAAGTCAGGACGAGTAAGGCACCAGAGGACCTTTCCTCTAGACCGCGCGGCAATCCCCGCCGCGAACAAGGCTGCCGCCGCCCCGTCTACCGTCCCTGCTCCGCCGCCTGCGAATTCGTGAAGCGCACCATATGCAAGGCCCCCTCCCGGCAGCCGTTCATCAATTGTCTTGACGCCAAAAGGCAGCACGAGAGCTTTGCGGCCCACGCTTCCTTCAAGGTGTGCAATGCGTTCTCTAAGGTCATCGATTATGCCTGGGGTCCGGGCGTGCAACATCGTTCACGGACCTCCTTTGGCTCGTGTGAAAGGTGGACTTCATGTCCATAAAAGGCTTATGTTCTTCTTTTGTTCTCCCGCAGCTCAAGAGTCAAGCGGCATCGAATCGCGCTTTTTAGCCGCTGCTAACTATTGGCCTGCAGAATCTTGATATGATTCAATCTCTTAAGGTCGCCGGTTAAATAACTAACCTCATTGATTTTTTTCAAAAACTCGGCAATCGCGCTAACTTATGGCAGTGAAATTTACGCGGTGTCTTCATTGTACTGTGACTAGGTGCGGTTGGCCGTTCGAAAGCCGCCGCCGTAACGTTGACGGCAGCAAAGCGCCAAAAGCGGGCATAAGTCAGATAACCGTCCATTTTGGGACTGGGGTTTCCGCGCGATTTCCCCGAGAAAGAGAAGCGCCCGTACTTAGTTAATGCTTAGTTCCCCGCGCTCCTCTAAATCCTTCAGTTTTGTTTCGAGATAGGCTTTGACCGACGTCGGCCCGCTTCCCTGCGAAATTATAAATAATCCAGCCTCGATTGCGCCGTTTGCTAGCCACCTCAGTTCATGACCTTCAGCTTGAAGCTCCCCTAGCTTCTCGACGACACGCTTATACGTTGCTTTTGCCTTTTCTCTCTCTTCGTCTGTCATATCGGCCATCCTAAATACTCTCACCAATCTCGCCCTGCCACCCTAAGATGAACGCCTGCATGCAATACCTCCATTAGCCCGCACTGGGCAGCTTCGATTTCAACGCGAACCATGCGTCCGAGACCTTCCTGCCAGCGGATTCGACTTTCGATGGCTCGGACCCAAGCACCTTCAAAAGGTTCGCTAACTCCGCTTCAACGGCAAGGGGGTGAACCTTGGCCGCATCCATGGCAGCTAGACAGGCTCGTGCCTTGCCTGGCTGACTGAGCGTCGGAATTGCCGTCTCGATATCGTACGTGACTTCACCGAGAGATAGGATGTCGTCCGCGAAGCGTGCGTGGATCCAGTTGTTGATCTCGGGAAGCGTGGCGGGAACGGCGGATTTCTTCGCCTCGAGCATCGCGATCTTGGCCTGCACGACCGCCAGAAGCGCGGTACGGAACCGATCGGTGGACGCGTCGAGGTCGGCAAGCCAGTCGGATGACAGCAATCGCGTTGCCTGCTCTCTCGTCCAGCCCGCGCCGACCAGTGCACTCACACCACCGACACCACTCAGGACCAGCGCTCCAGCCGGGCCGAAAGCCATCAGGCCGATAGCCTTGCCTGACAGCGCGCCAATGGCCGAAAGTCCTCCTTTGACGCTGGCATCCATCACGACGGAAAATGGCAGGTCCGACAGGAGCATGCGGCCGCGCCAGACACTGTGGAGGTTTCGCGCCGAGGAAACCGCCATGGCAAAGAACGGCACGTTCAGGTCGCCCAACGCCTCTGCGGCTTCGAGGGAGGTTGTCATGACGAGGTCGGCGATCTCGCGATCAAATCCATCGACATAGAAAACGAGTTTCGCCCACTCCTCTCCGCTGCTGATAACAGCCTCCGCCAATTCGGCATTGGCGTACACAGGCATGTCGGGATACTTGGCGAAATGCGTTCGCAGGCCTTCGAGGCCCTGCAGGCATTTCACCTGAAACGGGACACCGTCTACGAGGAGATCAAAACCCGCATTGTTCGAGGTCTCCGGAAAACTGACCATGTGGCCGAGTTCGGAAAGACGTGCAGCTACTAGCTGTTCGGAGACATAACCGCGTAGGTTATTGCCTGCTCCGGCCGCAGCGGCAACGCTCATTGCTCCGACGCGCTCGGCAAACGTACCGAACTTGAATATGTCTCCCAGGTCTTCCGAGCGCGAGAAATCGGCCGCGGCGAGAACCATCGGATCGATGGATACCGCGTTGTAGAGCATGTCACCCGCCGACAGAGCCGTTACAGCGGCCATTTCCAGCGCATCGCCACTGTTCTTCGAGAGTACGCCCGTAAGCAGGTCGCTTTGCCGCTCGGAGACAAGCACTCCGGTCCTCGGATAGCCGAATGCCTTTGGCAAACTCCCGCCGGTCGTCCTTGCGACGGCCGCGTTGCGATGCATGTTTTCTTCCATGATCGACGTGGATAGCGAAGCCAGGTCGGCTCTGGCCGTAGTTCGGAAATCGTTCAATAAACGGGCTAGGCCGTCTCGTTCTGCCGACAGCCCACGAAGGGATAACTGGACTGAAACGATAGCGGCGAGCTTGGCAGCCTGCCCGCCATTTACGTAGTTGTTTGCCAAGTATCCAATACCGAGGACAGCCGGAATACTGAATAGCGGGTTCGCGAGCATGAAGAGCGTCGAAACCACGGCTGGCCCGCTCATGAAAGGGATAAACGCCGACGCCTGGGCGGCGAGAATGTAGGCGCTGAATCCGGCCAGGTTCACACCCATACCGATTGAGAACGCGGCTGTTCCTGTCGCGAGTACGGTAAATGCTGCCCGATCCCCTGCCGTTAGGGCATCCCGCATGGCGTCATCCCGCAGCTCGGGTGGCAGGCTTCGAATATGGTCACGGACGCGCTGGCCGAGTGCGCTCGCGAGTTCTTCCGAAATCTCACCGGATGTCGCCGCCTCGGCCACTGCCTTGGCGACGAGTTGCGCCTGATCGGCGACGAGGGAGGCGAAATTCAGGTGGGAACGGCCACGTAGCGTCTTTACTGCCTGCCAAGCTTTCTGGATGCCCGTCTGCGGCGCATTCTCGCGGTCGGCGGCGACAGGCACGGACATCACCGACGATGCCTTGTATGCCACAGCCGCGCCAACCAAGTTGGCCCTTCTCGACGACAACGGAAGGGTCGTATCGAGGTCGAGGGCCTCAGCGATCCTGACCCAGAGGCGAATCCTCAGCGCGCGGTCTGACGTATCGGACGCAAACAGTTCGTCGGCGGCGAGTCTCAGACGGCGGGCGAAAGCCGTGGCATCTGACGACTCGGCATTCTTCTGAAAGCGGGACAACATATCGCTGACGCGGTCCATAGACATGGACAACAGCGTTGTGGCCTCGAAGCTTGCGATGAGATTGCACAGTTCGCGGCGATCAAGCGCCCCGAGACCCGCGAAAATCGTCCATGGCGGTACGTACAATTCTTTTCCCCTTAAGCACCCGCATTTTCATGACGGATTAACCGCAGGTTGTCTAATAATTTCCTGGAGTTGTCGCAGCGTAATCTGTCGATATGGATCGTGTGCCATCAGCCGATGCAAACTAGCGAATTGAGCTCAAGACGACAGTAGAGTCACATGGAAAGCTTGGCCAACTTGGTAGCGGAACACCAGCTACGGTGAAGGCAACTATCTGCCGAATTGTTCGAAGACGTCAGCAATATCGCTGATCGGGATGTTGGCAAGGGCCGCGCATAAGAGGATGCGGGCTTTCGGGCCCTGCAGACGGCCAGCGAAAATAGCCCCGGCATCCTGCAGATCTCGCCCTCCCCCGTCACCGTAAAGCGGGAGCACACGTCCGTCAAAACAGCGAGATGTAACGACGGTGACGACGCCGTTCCCGGTTGCCCGGTCGACCGCAGAGACAATCTCCGTCGTTGCATTTCCGCTGCCGAAACCTTGAAGGACGATGCCTCGCGCCCCGGAATTAACAGCTGCTTCGAAAAGTCGGTCATCACACCCCAAGGTAAGAGTGATGAGATCGACCTTCATTTCTAGAGTTTTGACCTTGATTGTCGGATAGCCCCATGGACGACGTGTGATTGACACCTTGCCACGATCGACTTCGCCCACCGGTCCGAAACTTCGCGCGCCAAACGCCTCGATGGCGAGGGTGTCAATTTTGGTCGCATCGAGGGCCGAGAGTATTCTACCTGAGAAAACGACGAGTGGACCAAGGCCGGCGGCGTCGTTTGATGCTGCAACAGCGATGGCATCAGCAAGGTTGCGTGGCCCATCGGCGTCGGGTTCATCAGCACCACGCTGTGAGCCTGTGAAAATGACCGGCTTTTGCGTGATGAGAGCGAGGCGCGACAGGAACGCTCCCTCTTCAAGGGTGTCGGTCCCGTGCGTGATGACGCAACCGTGGATCTCCTCATTATCAAGCAGTTCATCAACGCGGCGCGCCAGCCGCAGCTGCATTTCGAGATTGATCCGATTGCTGCCAACATTGCTGAACGCCTCATGGATGATGTTGACGTCCGGTGCGAGCGACCCCATCGCCGCCAAAAGCTCATCACCGCCAGCAACGCTGATCAGTGCCTTAGCCACGGGGTCATAGCGGGAGGCAATCGTGCCCCCCGTCGACATCAGCAGGATCGTTTTTCTGGCGGCATTTCCTGCGCCCATCGGTCGCTCCAAGGTGCTTTGCGTTTGCTCGACTGCTTCGTCTTTATCAAGCCGCGCCTAGTGGAGGATTTGTCGTAGAAACAGCCGTGTTCGATCATGCTGTGGATCATCGAAGAATGCGCCCGGTTCAGCGCATTCGACGATTTGTCTGTTGTCCTCGATCCATAAAGATGACGCGGTCTGCAACGCGGCGTGCAAAGCCCATTTCATGGGTAACGCAAATCATCGTCATGCCGTCTTGAGCCAAGCCGACCATCGTGTCCAGAACTTCCGTCACCATCTCTGGATCGAGCGCAGATGTCGGCTCGTCAAAGAGCATGATCTTTGGGTTCATGCAAAGCGAGCGAGCAATCGCGGCACGTTGTTGCTGCCCTCCCGAGATTTGGGAAGGATATTTGTTGGCGTGGTCGGAAATTCGAACCCGAGAAAGGTAGGTCATAGCGATTTCCGTTGCCGCCTTCCGGCTCATGCCACGCACCGACATCGGTGCGAGCGTACAGTTTTCAAGAAGCGTCAGATGAGGGAAAAGATTAAAGTGCTGGAACACCATTCCGACTTCGCGTCGCACCTCCTCCACGGATTTCGCATCTTCTGTCAGCGCGATCCCGTCAACGGCGATATTCCCGCTTTGAATGGACTCCAGGCGGTTAAGACAACGGATGAGGGTCGACTTACCCGACCCGGACGGCCCGCAGATCACCACCCGTTCGCCCCTCGCCACGTCGAAATCGATATCCTTGAGCACTTGGAAATGCCCGTACCACTTGCTGACGGACCGCATGACGACCGCAGCGTCAGTAGATTTAGCCGGCATGAGCATTCTTAAGCTCCTCATTTTGCATTGCTTGAGGAATTGCCATACCCAAGGGGTCTAATAGGACCTCAAGTGCGTCGACACCCAATCCGAGCGACAGAGCGACTTCCAGGACGCTTCGTCTTGAGGCGAGCGCTTGCTTGGCGATATCCGCAGCCTTGGTGTAGCCGACGACCGGCACGAGTGCCGTAGCAAGTGAGATGCTGCCGAGCGCACCGTCGCGGCACCGGTCAAGATCGGCCTCAATACCGCAGACGCATCGATCGGCAAGATTGGTCATTGCTCGTCCGAGTAGCCGCATCGAGGTCAGAAGATTGTAGACGATCAGCGGCTCGAATGCGTTGAGCTGCAGCTGTCCTCCTTCGGCCGCCATGGTGACCGCCAAGTCGTTGCCGACCACCTGATAGCAGACCTGGTTCACGGATTCCGGGATAACCGGATTGACCTTACCGGGCATGATCGACGAACCAGGTTGCACCGGTGGTAGTCGTATTTCACCCAATCCGCTTCTTGGTCCGCTGGACAGCAATCGAAGGTCATTGCAGATCTTGGAAAGCTTCACTGCGATGCGCCGCAGGATACCGGAGAAAGTCACGAAGGCGCCGGTGTCCCAGCTGGCCTCGAGAAGGTTGCTTGCAGCCTTTAACGCGTGGCCCGATATCGTTGACAGTTCTTCGATTGCACGTTTGGCATAGGCATTCGACGCGTTGATGCGCGTGCCGACAGCCGTGCCACCGAGGTTCACCTCCTGAAAGAAGGAAGCGACTTCCTCGAGCCGCGCTGTGTCTTCCCGGAGTGTTGCAGCGAAAGCTTCAAACTCCTGCCCCAGCGTGATCGGAACGGCATCTTGCAATTGCGTGCGGCCAATCTTCACCACATTGGAAAACTCCCGTCCTTTTGCCTCGAAAGCTGCGATTAGGGTGGCGAGAGCTGCCTGAAGGTCTGCGCGGCTAAGCAGGAGCGCCAGTCTTATCGCTGTCGGATAGACATCGTTCGTGGACTGGGACATGTTCACATCGTCGTTGGGGTGAAGTGTCTCGTATTCCCCCTTTGGTCGCCCAAGATGCTCAAGCGCTCGATTGGCGATAACCTCATTTGCGTTCATATTACTCGATGTTCCCGCACCTCCCTGAAACACGTCAACGATGAACGGCTCTATCAGACGTCCTTCGATGACGTCGTTACATGCCTTAACGATTGCCGTGCATTTGGGCTCGGTTAGTTGTCCTGCAGCATGGTTCGAGATGGCCGCGGCCTTCTTGACCATAGCAAGAGAGCGAACAAGGGTTGGAAAATGGCTGAGCGCTATATCGGAAAGCGAAAAATTTTCGATGGCGCGTAGCGTCTGGATGCCAAAATAGGCATCGATCGGGATTTCCCGCTCGCCAAGGGAATCCCGCTCGCGTCGTGTACGCGAGCGATTGTCTGTCTGTTCAATCATGATGCTTCTCAGGCTGCTACGTGCGCGGGTCTTGTTGCCGTCGTGGGGGCTACTTCGAGTTCCGACTTTGTACCGAAATAGTCGGCCCGCACCGCAGCTCCGATCAGGTTTACAAAGAACCGCCCTGCTGCGATCGCCGTCAGTTGGTTGACATCCTTGGACGGCGTTATCTCGACGATGTCCATTCCGACGACGCGCCCCTTTTTAACCAGACCGTGCAGAAGTTTACGGGTTTGCGCATATGTCACACCAGCAAGTGCTGGGCCGGCGACAGCGGGCATTACCGACGGATCGATGCCATCGGCATCAATCGTAATGTAGTAGCGTCCCCCATCCGGAATACGGTCGAGGATGGCGTCCATACCGACATCGTGAAGTTCGTAAGCCGTGATGATGTTCGAACCATAGGCCTTGGCAGCCTCATATTCTTCAGGGCGGGCAGTGCCCTGGGCACGGATACCGATCTGGAAGATGTCTTTCACATGCGGCATTTCGGAGGCACGGCGGATCGGGCTCGAGAGACCATCATGCACTCCATTGATCTGGTCGCGCCAATCAAGATGGGCATCGATCTGGATCAGTGTGATCGGCCCCTGGTCATCATAGGCGCGCAGGACCGGGATCGGGATGCCGTGGTCTCCACCGATGATGAGCGGCAGCGCGCCGGCAGCCAGAATCTTTCGGACGGCGGCTTCCGCGTTGCGCGAATGAGCAGCAGGATCCTTCGGATCACCAACCACATCGCCGCAATCCACTGCCTTAATCGCACGGTCGTCATAGAGCGGACCACCGATATCAAAGTCGTAGCGGTCAAGGTTCCGGACTGCCCGGTCAGTCGCCTGCCGAACGGCCGTTGGCGCACGCGTCTGGTCGTTCGTTACTTCGTCGATCGTATATGCGGATCCGTAGGGGATACCGAGAAAGGCGATGTGAGCATCCAGTGAATCAAGATCCGTATGCACCTTGGAATAGAGCATGCTCGTGTGGCCATGCTTCGGTGCTGAGGTGAGCTGCTTGGTCATTTCAGTGTCCTTTTTAGTGAACATGCGGTTTCGCAAGGGACGAAGAACCATCGTCCGGGATTGGCTGGTCGGATGTGATCTGCGAGAGGAATTCACGCAGACGCGGATTGGTTGGATTGACGAGCACGGTGTTGGATGGTCCGGCTTCTGCAACGACACCCCGATCGAGGAAGACCACTCGGTCAGCGACATGACGCGCAAATCCGATTTCGTGGGTCACAATGACCATCGTCATGCCGGACTCGGCCAACTCCCGGAGAAACACCAAGACCTCCTTGACGATCTCAGGATCGAGTGCAGAAGTCGGTTCGTCAAAAAGCATCAGTTCCGGGCCCATTGCCAGCGCGCGTGCAATCGCGACGCGTTGTTTCTGGCCACCTGAGAGCTCCGACGGAAACATATTGGCTTTGTCGCGCAAACCGAAGCGCTGCAGCAGAGAGAGGGCTTGCTCTTCCGCTTCTTCACGAGAGCGCTTCTGAACTTTAACAGGTCCCTTGACGATGTTTTCAAGGACGCTGAGATGCGGCCACAAATTGAACGATTGGAAGACGAAGCCCATTCTTGGACGCCTGCGGTCAATCTCGCCGTGGGTTTGCATGCGCACGGTACCATCGGACTTCAGCTCTCGGCCGATGTAGTCGCCTGCGACTTCGACAAAGCCACTATCTGGAAATGTCAGATGATTGATGCAACGCAGAAGCGTGCTCTTGCCGCAACCGCTTGGCCCGATGATGCACACCACTTCGCCGGCAGTGACTTCGAAACTGATGTCGCGCAACGCAGTGGCGTTTCCGAAGCTCTTGGCGAGATTGGACACCTTGAGGAGAGTCTTGCTCATGCTGGCCTCCGTGCGCCGATCAACAGATATTTGTCCGCTAGACTGGTTCGCGACTGATTGGCGCCTTGAGCGGCTCCAAATGCTTTTTCCGTGCGGTGCATGAAGTGGGCGAAAATCGCAGTGATTATCCAGTAGATCGCAGCAGTGGCCAAGAAGACTTCGAAAGGCGCGAAGGTCTCTCCCTGTACGACAAGACCCTGATAAGTTAGTTCGCCTACGGTAATAGTACTGAGTACCGAGGTTTCTTTGACCATCGAGATACTCGTGTTGGTCGAAGGAGGCAGAAGCAGGCGGACGGTTTGCGGAGCGACGATCTCCCACATGCCCTGGAAGTACGACATGCCGATTGCCCGCGCTGCCTCCATCTGACCTTTCGGAACGGCAAGGATCGCACCGCGGATGATCTCGGAGAAGTAAGAGCTCGCGAAAAAGGCGAGCGCGATCGTGCCGACTATAGCCTCTGGCAAACGGACGTTGACGAACGGCAAGCCGTAAAAGAACAGGTAGAGGACCACGATAAAGGGGATGTTGCGGAACCACTCGACATAGGCTGTAGCGATCCAGCGAAGTGCCCGACGATGGGACAGTGCCATCAGCGCAACCGGGATGGAGATCAAGAAACCGGTCGCTACGGCTACGGCCGCACTGGCAATCGTAAGCCACGCGCCTCGTGCAAAGAGCGTCCAATTATCGAGAATGACGTTGAAATCAAAGGCCATGGCTTAACCCCTACGCGCTGCGAAGCGCGTCTCCAGAAATCTGCCGCTCTGGCTGATGACAAAATTTACGGCAAACAAGATGATGGCTGCGGAAAGCAGAGTTTCGAGCGGCCTGAACGAAGCATTCGCGACTTGCTGCGCGGTGCGAAGCACTTCGACCACAGTGATCACGGACAGCAGAGCTGTCCCCTTCACAATTGTGGTCAATTCGTTGACCAGCGGCGGCATGATCCGAATATAAAGCTGCGGAAGGATCACCTTCGCCCAGATGACCTTTCCCTTGATTCCAAGAGCGATCGCCGCTTCGACCGGACCGGAATCCATGCCGGACAATCCGCCACGCATGATTTCGGTGATAAATATCGAGCTGTTAAAGGCAATAGCCAGGATACCGGCCTGGATCGGCGAAAGGTCAAGTCCGAGAGCTGGCAAGCCGTAATAGAACAAGAAAATTTGCACAAGGATCGGCGTACCTCGGATAAAACTTATCATGACGCCGATCACTGCGTTAAGCGATGCAATGCCCAGTGTGCGTAGGATGGTCAACGCCGTCCCACCGATCAGCGCAAGGACCATCGCGACAACGGCAATGGCCAAGTTGATGCCCATGGCGGGCAGAAGTTGGGGAAAGGCTCCGCTCAGGGCGCCAACGCTGAAGTCCATCGTCGTCTCCTCCGACGTCGGGGTGGATTGATAGCCTGAATTGCTTTGGCGTTTTCGGGACGCAGAGAGGCGCTTCAAGCGTGTGAACCGGAAACGGCCCCCGCATCCGTTGAGCGGTGATCGGGGACCGTTAGGAACCGTTAGCGAGCGCCTTCGGGAAGATAGTCCTTCTCAGGCAGATCATAGGTCATGCCGAGCCATTTTTGCTGAAGTTCTGCCAACTTACCGCTCTGTTTAAGCTTGAGAAGCGCGGTATTGATCGCATCGCGAAGATCCTGATCCTCGGGACGCACGACCCAGGCATTATAGCTTGGCACCACAGCGGCTTTGCCCACGAGTTCGAAGATGCCGGGTCTTTCGTTCATCAAGTTTTGTAAGACCGGCAGGCCCGCAAGTGCAGCGTCCGACGTACCGTTGGCGACGGCCAGGAATGAGTCATTGAAAGTTGGAAATAACTTGAGCTCGGCGAATCCGCCGCCGGCGGCCTGCAGCCGTTTATCAAGTGCCTTTGCGACTGGATCGACAGCCGAAGCGAGTTGTGTTGCCACAACCTTGCCCCTCAGATCCTCAACCGTCTTGATCTCTCCGTTACCGGTTTTTTTCATTGCGTAGGCGGTGCTGTCAGCAATCGGCAAGGTGTAGGCGTAGCGTTTAGCGCGTTCTGGATTGATACCGACAGACGTTGCTACGAAATCGAACTTGCCAGCGATTAGTCCAGGCAGGATTCCCTGGAACGGCAGATCCAATTGTTGGACCTCTACGCCCCATTGTTTGGCAATCTCGTCGAGCACATCTCTGCCAAAGCCGACGATCTTGCCGTCCTTGATGAATTCAAAAGGCGGATAGGCTGCCTCGGTTCCTACGGTTACCTTTTTTGTACGCTGAATTTTTTCGAGCGTTGTTTCAGCCAAGGTGGGCGCGGCGTGAGAAGCCGCGCAGGCCAAGCCTATTGCCAAAATGCCAAACAAACGTCTTTTGAACATGTGGTCATTCCTCCAAAAACCATGGTGACGGAATACCAATGACCCGTTGCCTAAGCAAACATAATGCGCTCAGGACATCTTAGGTTAGGAACGCCAAAAGTGGTCGCATTGGGGTCTTTCTCGGGGCCAATGGCGGATGAACACGTTCACAAACCAAAACGAAAACAATTGGTTGTTTCAATTATCTCCTGTCGAGAAACTAGAGAACCTCACGTTGCCGACAGGTTGACGATGACCGATATTTCTGAACTTTATGCGTTGAAATCATGATATGGAGGTTTTGGTACAGTGAAAGCGCCCGTGAGCGATCCGTCGGTCATCCGCCGCCTGGGATTTGATCTCCAATCCCTCGAAATCTTCGTGACGGTCTGTCGAACCGGCAGCATGACCACCGCCGCCACACAAACTGGAATGACGCAATCGGCAGTCTCGCGTCAAATTCTCAACCTTGAGCAGCGGCTTGGTGTGACGCTTTTCGAGCGTGGCTCGCGGCCGTTGAAACCTACCCTTGCTGGTCAGAAGCTCGTCAGCGCTGCCGACCACCTTCTTGCTGAGGCTGCGGGCGTACCGGCTCTTCTTCAGAGCGTTGATGCCGGGATTATTCCCCAATTGCGCCTTGGCTTGATAGACTCCCTTTCCGACCCGCTAGTCCCTATTCTTATCAAGTCGCTTCGCGACCGAGTGGCCTCTATTTCGGTGGCGACGGGTTTTATGGAGCCACTTCGGCAGCGCCTGTTGAAGCGCGAGCTCGACGCCGTCATTTCCGCAGATCCCTTCGACGATGTTGATGGCTTCGAAAGATTCGAGCTCTTCACGGAGCAATTCGTGGTCGTTGCTACACGCGGCGAAGCGCCGTTTGGGGACGAGATCGAGTTCCGCAATTTTGCTCAGCGTTTCCCGATCATCCGCTCGGGCAGTACGACAGGGATAGCTCAGCGGGTCGATCAGCATTTTCGGCGCATGCGACTGGAGGTGCCGCACGCATTCTCCTGCGAGACGATCGAGTCTATAATCAGCCTTGTCGCGTCGGGCATTGGATGGTCGATCCTCACGCCGGTCTGCGTACGCAAATGCGTCGCTCTCGCCCCAGCGATCCAGGTTCTCCAATTGCCTGGTGCGGGATTTTCCCGACACATTTATCTTGTCGTCCGACGGGGAGAGTTTGGAAGTTTCGCCAAACAACTTTCCACGCTTTGCAAGAGGACAATCCAGAAGCATTACATGCCACAACTCGTAGCGATCGCGCCTTGGATGGCGTCAGCGATCACCGTCTCACAAAATTAGCTTGGCGACCTACTCCGTTCGAAACTCAGAAGGCCGCGGCGCCATTCACGGCACCACGGCTATTGCAAGCTCACCCGTGACGGGCCGAGAAATTAGCGAGGGATATCAACCGGTGCGGCACCTCTGGCACCGATGGTTGTCAACGTATTAACCGCCTGATTTCCGATTGCGACCGCAGCCATACCGTTGCCGGAGATCGAGACCATCGAGCCGCTGACGCCCTCGGACATGGATGCACCGAAGCGCCCGGTGGCCGTCGCAGAGACCGGGCCGCGGTTTTCCTGCGTGTTGCTGACCATTGCCACGGCCACACCTTTTGCGACAAAGGCATTGAGGGCGGCATTGCCATAGGCAGATGCTGCGCCGGAGTTTTGGGTGTTGCCGCTCTGGCTATCCGTCGTGCAGTCGCAATTTAGCGCCATGCCAGTGTTGAGGCGGGTTTGCGCCGCGACTGCGCCCGAGTTCAATTGCCGGTTTGATAGGACCGCGCCAACCACTGGCTGCGCGGGAATGGCCGCAGTCAGTTGCGGCGTGTCATCCCCCGCCCTCTGTCTGACGCCAAATCCGGCAGTGACGCCCATGCGATTTTCAGCGAAATTGCCGTGCGCCAACGACGAAGCGTTGTTGTGATCGACTTCGAGCCTGGACTGAAACGCACCCCGACCGTCGAGGTTTAGTGCTGTGTCTGAGCTCGCGGAAACAAGAGCGGAATTTGTCTGCAGACTGTCGAGGACCGGTTGGCTTCCTGTGACAATCGCCGCATCAACTTTCACATTGTGGAGAACACGATTGCCGCCCGCTTCAGAGATTGTGCTGTTGTCATGCACCAGCAGCTTTGAGCTCTGCACAGCGAAGTTGGCGTCGCTCTTTCCAAAATGACTGACAGCATCGGCTGTCACACTCCCGGTAGATGTCTGCGAACTTGACAAGAGCGATTTGCCGGAGAAATCGACAACGTCAAGCGATAGCGTGTTCGAGGCGTCGTTCATGCGGGCGCGCGCGGTGTTCGTGTTAGCTGAAATGGTAACGTGGGAATTGCCGACTTCACCGGGGACAGAAATGGTCATGTCAGACAGGGCATACACGATGTTGTCGCCGACTTGATTGTTGCTGAGGAGAGCGAATGGTCCCGGCTCAACGGTGCCATCGCCATCCTCGGCATGGACGGTGCTGGCCGTCAACGTGCTTAACCCCGCATTGCCCGCGATTTCGGCCGACTGGCGATTGCCGTCGAACATCAACATCGTGGCCCAGGCTGTGGATGCACCGGTTTTCACCGTGTAGACGCCATTGGCAGTCGCTTGCGTCGCAATCGGCTTTCCGTCGTCGGCCCATGCCTGTTGTAATGTCTGGTGAGTGATAACGCTGTGCTGACCCTGCAAGTCTGCCGCAGGAGCAGGTGAAGCGAGGGCGCCAGCCAACACTGCGACGGCAGTGCTCGCGATAAGCGTGGTTGTGAGGCGTGAACGGAGGTAGGTCATACGGATCTCCTTTAAAAGTGGCTCGAGAATGGATGCGTGGGATGAAAAGCGGTTCGTGCGACGGTCACGGCAGCGAGCCGAGAGTGGTGAGGCGGGCCGTCGAGCGGACCCTTGCCTGTGGATCACTAACCATCGAAAGGGTCATTCCTCGCGAATTTACACTTTGCCGCGCAGCCGCCGGATCGTCGTTTGAATGGGGTTTCTGGCCGGGTCGCAGTCGAGTTAAGCACGCCTCCGGATCGGAGCGAAGAACTGCACCGACAAGGCGAAGCGTTGCTTCCTCCAGCGCTGTGCGGATGCCGAGCTGGAGCGGCTCCTGTCCCTTTGCGCCGATGTTGATGTCGAAGAGACTTGAGCCGAAGAAGCGGAAGGTCCCGGCTCCAATCTCATAGCCGGTGTATTGCTTGGTGAGGCTTACCGTCTTCTGGACAATCAGCGAGCGCGTATCAACGATACGCAGATCGATCGCGACGGACTGGGTGAAGGTACGCATCTTGGGTCCGATATTGTTGATACCGATTTCGGCCCCGCTGGAAGGGAGATCGTAATTGACCTCGGTTATTCCGCCTACGATGAAGTAGTCGGAACCGATCAGCGACCCGCCAAAATAGGGTAGCCACCTAACTGGATCGCCCTTCTGCCCCGGTAGTTTATGGGTCTCTCCGTCACCAAGCTGTCGCTTGTCCATCCATGTGAGCTCTCGCTCGGCGACGGCCGGATCGAAGCGTTCGGCGAGGCGCACGCGATCTCCAAGTTTCCCAAGCGCCGAGGTTACCATCAACGCGCCACCTTGAGTAACAGCATTGCCCTCAAGGTTTGAGAACTTGCCGGTGTAGTCGCGAACGTCGCCGACACCGATGACAGGTGCCTTTGCCTTTGCGGGCAGTCCTGCTCGATAGCAGGCGAAGACGGGATCAATCGGCGTACGATTATCGCGGACAGGCGGTCCCACTGGTTGGACGGCCTCTCCAGCTGCCATTTGTTCAGTACGGATCGCAGTGCAGGCGGCAAGCGACAAGCCCAGAGCGCCGAGGGCAGCGAAACGTAAACCGGTCGCCTTCATTGCGCACCTCCGAAGCTGCAACCGTTTGCGCCAGAGACGCTCGCATGCTGCGCACCGCTGTTGGTCTGGGTAGAGTTAAGGGCTTGTGTCGGACTTCCGCTGACTGAGGATGAGGCCGATCCGTTGACGGCAGACGAAACCGTGCCACCGTTCGACTGCCAGCTTTTCGCGTGGTCCCCTGCGCTTTTTTCGCCACCATTCAGAGTGGTGTCGGCGTCGTTTCCGGTCGCGATTGCATTAGGGCCGACGACGGACGGCGAATTGGCGGTGGCTCCTTGCGAACCCTCATTGCCGACGGCGCTTGCGGACACGCCGCAGTTATACTGACGCTGGATTGTCGTCGTATAGTTTGGCGCACGATATGCTTCCCCGCGCCTTTTTTCCAAAAGATCGAGCACGAACGCCTGATTGGCGCGATCCGCCGAGGTCTTGAACTGCCAGCCAAAGCTTTCGCCGTAGTTGTTGGCAAAGGATGGCGATGCAAGGATGGATTGGATGGCAATGCCACCAAGGAAAAGTAAGAGGAGAACTGGCGCGTTAGGCCGGCCACATTTTACAGTATCTTGTCTGGTCATTCGTGTACCTTTCTTTGAGGGATGGCAGGGGGAGCGCGGCGGATTTTGGCGAAGCCGCGATCTGTAGCGATGAAGCGTTCGAGCATTGGGACGATCAGGCGCATGGCATCGGCGAGCGGTTGCCCTGCGTCACGGGCAAGGATCTCGGCGTAGGCACAGAGGTCGCGATGCAGAGAAGCCGGCAATTCGACGGTGACCTTGACGGGCTTGTCGTCCAGGATTGGGCCGAGTTTCAGTTTGGTCATGGCTCGCCCCGGTAGGGTTCGAGCACGAGGTCTCTCGTTACAATGACGCGAACCGGAAAGCCGGGTCGGACGGTTAAAGTTGGAGCGATGTCGAGCTGGCGGCCAACAATTTGGCGACCGATCTGGCTGAAACTATCGGATGAGCCCTGCCGGATCGCCCGGACGATATCGCTGTCCTGGTTAGAGGAGCCGAATTGAGAGCCCATTGATAGCAAGGTCGAAAGCGCCGCGGACTTGAACAGCTCACCCCAGTGATAATCAACGCCATCTTCCAGGCCGGCATAGCCTTGAGCATCGGCACCCGGTTGCCGTTCGAGGACGATCGAGCGGCCATTCGGAAAGATGAGCCGGCTCCATGCGAGCAGAATCCGACGCTGTCCGAAACCGACATCATTGTCATACTGTCCTATGACGCGTGTACCTTGCGGTATCAGCAGGATCCTGCCGGTCGGGCTGTCATAAATGTTTTCCGTCACCTGTGCGGTGATCTGGCCGGGCAAATCGGACCGGATGCCTGTGATGAGCGCGGCAGCGATGACTGAACCGGCCTGAAGGATGTTGGAGGATGCTGGCGCTGCAATGCGATCCGCCGCAACCGTACGCTTGTCAGGTGTCTGGTTGAGGAAGGCGAGTTGTCGATCCAAAGCTGTGGGCGTCGATGGTTGCGGCCCAAGGCCAAGGCTCGCCAGATCGTTCGACGGCAAGCGGGTCGCGTCCATCATTGTCTGCGGCGTTTCCGAGTTGGTTGGGCGCGTTTCCGTCTGCGCGAAGAGTTTTGCGACACGCGCGGCCTCCATTTCCTGAAGACGGCGTTGCTCCTCGGCGCTGAGGCCCGGATCAGGTTTATCGACCGGGGAGGCTGTGGTCTGCGCATTGAGGATCGGACGGCCAAGATCGCCGGGCAGTGGTGGCCCGAGTTTCGGACCCGTATAATCTTTCGGCAGCCCGGCAAGCCCATCCGGTGTCGTGCGGTTGTCGGTGGAATAAAGCTCCTGCCCGTCACCGGAATGGCGCGTCTGCAGTGCGTAAAAGAGTGTCCCACTGATGAAGAGACCGCTCGCCGTGCCGAGACCTATGATGACGCGACGCGACAGTCGAGTAACCCGCGGCGGGATGGGGCGCAGCCGCATTGGAGCGACCGGCTCGCCAGTCAGTTCGCGCTCGACCCCTTCACTTTGTCCGGATCCAGTCGCACTCATGATGCCGGCCTTCCGTCTGTGCGCGAGATACGGATGCGCTTTTGATTCCTGTCTGCGCCAAAGCGGAGTTCGGCAGCAGCGAACAACCGATCCACGATCATGTAATTCGCCCGTACCCGATAATTCACCAATTCAGATGTCGCGCCTCCCGGCCCAACAACGAATAGCGGTGGCATCTCTCCTTGAGCTATGCCGCGCGGGAATTCGATGAACACCTGCTTGCCGTCATCGAAGGCGCGCAGTGGCTTCCACGGGGCACGGTCGCCTGTGATTGCATATCGGAAGTTGACCTTAGAGAGATCGACGCCAGTGGAGACGGGCTGGGCGGCTTCGGCTTGCGCGTTCTGGCGGCGCAGCGCAATTAGCTGATCCTGCGGATATTGCCATGAGACCGACGCCATGTAGGTCGAGGGTGTCGAGCGCAACTCCATATGGTAGGTGCGGCGATCGGGATTTATGACAAGGTTGGTCACCAAATCCGCGCGGGTGGGCTTAACGAGAATATGGACCCGCTTGCCGCCCCCCGTCCCGCTCTCGGTGTCGCCGATGATCCAGCGAACAGTGTCACCCGCTGCGACCGGGCCAGAGCCAACAAGTTGCTCGCCAGGTTGCAAGCCGACATCGGTGATTTGCCCCGGCGAAGCATAGACCTGGTACAAAGCTCCATCGACGAACGGATAGACCTGCATTGAATTGATGAAGCCGTTGCGGACAGGTTGAACGCGGGCAGCGGCGTTCGCTTCATTGACGCGTATTGCGGGATCAGCGGCTTCCGGGACAGGCTTGCCGTCTTTGCCGAGCGGCTTCAGTTGACCAGGAAGCGGTAGAGGCTTGGCAAGCTCAACGACTTGCACCGGCTTGGGTTGATCGGCTCTTTGGATCGCGGGAGTGGCATCGTCATAGGTGATGTCAGGTGGCGGTGTATGCCCGGCGCATCCTGTTATTGAAGAGGCCGTAAGCAGAAGAACAGCGATCGACACGCTTCTGAGATCCGGCTGTCGCTGAATTGAAAACACCGGATTGATATGCGTCGTGATGGCTAAACCTAAACCCTGAAGGCGGGCTTTGCGAAGCGAGGGCGTCATTGTGCGAGTTCCTTCGACCAGTTGATGGCGTTGATGTAGATGCCGAGCGGATTGGCCCGGAGTTTTTCGGGGTCGCGCGGTGTTTGCACGACGACGGTGAGAATTGCGGACCAGCGTTCGGTCGAGGCCAGGGAGCCGTCCTGATAGGTCCGCTGCACCCAAGCGACACGGAACGAGTTTGGTGAGGCGCGGATCACGCTCGAGACATCGACGGCAACCTGCGTCTTACCGACCTTGGAAAATGGATCGTTTTCGCGGGCGTAGTCGTTCAGGGCCATTGCGCCGGCTTGGGTGGTGAAATCGTAAGCACGCAGCCAGTTCTGGCGGACAACTACCGCATCGGCGGGGATCGAACGGACCTGTTCAATGAAGCGCGCCAGTTGGGAGGCGACTTGCGGGTCGGGCGGTTTGAAATC
>Ga0066256_1001963_pt1 | contig 24703 bp, 35 predicted proteins | sample ThiBio_1000_biof_FD_87107 | JGI IMG/M metagenome (GOLD analysis project Ga0066256, IMG submission 87107) | Wastewater bioreactor microbial communities from Cape Town, South Africa - Thiocy_expt_1000_biof (version 2) | ecosystem: Engineered > Bioreactor > Thiocyanate-remediating >... | reverse complement strand
ATCTCCACCAGTTTTCCGACAAAGGGAAAGACGCCCGTCTCGTCGCGCAGTTGCGTCAGCCCGCGCAATTCCGAACCGATGATAAAACCATCGACACCACCCGCTACCGCCGCCAGATGAGCATAATGCAGCACCAGCCGCCGATACCCCTCATCCTCCGCGCCTGCATAGGCCACCACTGTCCCCTCGATGGCAAAATCCCCCACCGCGGCCGCGCCGCAAAAGGCATTGATCGCCGCCCGCGCCGCCGCCGCCCGGTCGGGACTGCCCAACCGCCCCGGGGCCGGATGGCAGGTGATCCGCCCGCGCCAGGGATAGACCGCCTGCTCCGCCCCGCCATGCGGGTCCGGCAGGCCGTTGCCGGCAGGCACGTCCATCATCAGGAACGGATAGAGAAAAACCTTCAGCCCCCGCGCCTTCAGGTCGGCGATGGCCGCCACCACGCCGGCATCGTTCGGCGTGCCGCCATAGGCCGGGCCGCCATTGCTGGTGCTGATCAGGTGCGCATCCGCCCGGGCAATGCCGGAAACCACCCACGGCACGCTTTCCTCCTCGCGCCCCAGCGTTTCGACACCGGGCACGATCCGGCAGTCCCCGGCCCTGAGATCCGTGCCGAACCAGGACACGACCAGCGCCACGCTTTCGAGGTTCGGGCACACCGCCGTCAGTTCGTCGATCGAAGCCGCCCAGTCGGTGCCGTGCGACAGCACATGCCGGTTCATGATCCGCGCGCTGCCTTCACCGATCTTTTCCGTCACCGGCACCGTGCTGTAGCCGTGCTCCGTCGAGCCGGGGATCACCGTCACCGCCCGCACCTGCGCCTCCAGCCGTCCGACGGTGCGCAGCACCTCGAACTGCAGGAGCGGGATACGGTTGCCGAAATCGTCGAGCGGCAGCCGTTCGAACACCACATAGGCCAGCCCGCGATAGGCCGGCGCATTGCCGGTCCCCTGCTTCGCCTCGATCAGCGGATCGGGCATCTGCGTCATTGTTCCGAAATATACACGCATCTCGATCTGCGTCAGGTCGATTTCCCGGCCATCGGCCCAGACCCGGCGCACGCCGGCAATCGGCCCCTCGCACAGCCCCACGGCCAGATTGCCGAGATAGCTGAAGGTCTCGACCTTCGGCCCGCTCGCCTTGCCGCCGGCCCGCTCGACGGTGACGTCCTCCTCGAAGCGCGTCGCCCAGATCAGCGTGCCGCCGATGCGTGCCGTGCCGTAAAGCCGATTGATCGCCGTCCCGTCGTCCGCACCGGGAATCCGCGCCGTCGACAGCCGCGCGCCGGAAATCGTCCGCGTCCCGTTGATCAGCGCCCGGTCGACGACATTGCCCGCCAGCGCCCCCGCCGCCCGGCCGATGACCGCGCCGACCGGCCCGAACACCCCGCCCAGGGCCGCCCCTGCCGCCTGAAACAAGATCGTCGCCATCACCCACCCCGCTTTTTTCCGAAATCACCCGGCGAAAACCGCCATCCTCGTCCCGACCCGCAGCAACCGCCAGGGTCAACCTGGCCATGCCCTTCATCCCCACCGCTTCCGCACGGGCCACGCCATCCCCTATTCTCGCTCTCCGCGGACAGGTCAGCTGCATGTCAGACGGGAGAGCGCCACCCACCCCTTCTCCCCGGCGGGGGGAAGGTCCCGGCAGGGGGATGAGGGGGCGCCACAACGGAAACATTGTCCGACCTCATCATCCACCCACCACCGGAAACCGAAACGCCGCCACCACCTTCCGCCGCCAGGCCGGCACCAGCGGCGAACGGATCACCGCCGCCTGCTCATAGGCATGGATGAACCGCCCGCCGTGACACAGGATGCCGACATGTTTCGCCGCACAGCCGGCCCGCCAGCGGAACACCAGCACATCCCCCGGCAAGGCAGCATCCACCGAACCCACCGGCAGAAAATGCCGCCCGGCTGCGGACAAGAGCCGCTCCTCGCCGCCACGCTCCGCCCAATCGGGCGCATAAGCCGGCGGCGCCTCCGGTTCACCGCCATAGATCTCCCGCCAGACGCCGCGGACCAGCCCGAGACAATCGCAGCCGACGCCCTTCAGCGACGCCTGGTGCCGATAGGGCGTACCGATCCATCCTTCGGCAGCAGCGACAACCCGCTCCCCGATCCCGGCCGTCATTCGAACAGCGCCCTTCCGTCGTGCACTGTCTCGCCATCCGCATAGGAATAGGCGAAGTCCGAGCCGGGAATATGCGGAAACCCCCGAAAATTGATGGTGTTCGAAAACTTCGCCCTGCAGGTCGAAAACGCCTTGTCGCAACCGGCAACGATGGCAAACGCATCGCCCACCTCTGGCAGCCGCGCCATCGGCAGCCAGAGTACAAGATCCACCGCAGCCCCATCCACCACATGCCCGTCTATATCGACGGACATCCCGACATGCCTGCCGCTGGTAAACGTCAGCACCCCATAGCGAAAAAACCCCGCCGCAAAACCGGAAAGCCCACCGACGCGCAGATGCGTCGCATCCGCCACCGAAAGAATGTCGCCGGTTCCCCGATAGGCACCCGAGGCAAGGTTGACGCCGCAACGCCCATCCCCCAGCGTCGCATCGCAGCGCCGCCCGAAAAGCCGCCCCTGATCGCGCCCGAGCCGATGGGTGAAACTGCGCAATTCGGCACGGAAATCGCCGGCCGTGCGCGTCACCTCGCCGATCTCCTGCACCCTCAGGAGCATGTGCTCGTCCACCGCCGCCCAGTTGACGAGGAACACCTCCACCCGCGCCCCGTCGTAGCGCCCGTCGATCAGGTCCTCCTCGCGGATGGCCGCACTGGAAAAACCACCCGCGACATCGCTCGCCTCCACCGAAAGCCCGGCCGCCTGCTGCGTCTCGCTGGCGGCAAACCCCGTCGCCGCCGCAAAAAGCGTGCCCCCGAAAACAAGATCGTGATCGTGCTCGGTAAAACCGAGCACCGTCCCGTCGCGCCGCGTCACCCGCCAGGCATGGCAGACGGTCGTCGCGCCGCCGTCGAGATGCGCCTTCAGTCCGGCCGGAATCGTCCTCATGGCATCACCTCGATCAGCGGAATCGTCGGTATCCGGCCGGCATCGAAGGCTTGCAGGTTGATGTCGATCCGGTCGGTGGCAAAGCGCACCGGCACGTCGAAAGAAAACCCCGCCGTCACCACCGCCCCGCTTCCCGGCACGAAACCGGGTGCAAACGTCACGATCCCCGTCACTGGATCGCATGTCGCCCCATCAGCCGCGACCCCGTCCACCGCGACCAACACGCTGCCGGCCACCGGCTTGGCAATCACCCGGCGAAAACTTCCGCCGGCATCGCCATAGGTCTTGGCAAGCTGAAACGCCGTCGTCGTCCCGTCGCCCGTGCCGATCACCTGGTCCAGCGCCCCCGCCGCCTCGCCCGGCGGCCCCGAGCCGTGATCGAACGGATCGCGAAAACGAAATCCGTTCAGTTCTCCGCCCCGCGCCTCGAAAAAGGCCAGCACCTCGTAGAGATCGGCGATCGAGCGCACGCCCGAGCCGGCATCGTAGTTGCGGCGCCCTCCCCGCCGCGGGGGGGTGCGGCCTCCCGGGCCGTTGGGACAGTTTGCCGATTCCGGTCCGCCTCACGGACCCGCCGCTGGTCGTCAGCGACAGCCGCAACGGAAACCGCGCCTCATGAAACCCCATGACCGTCTCCTTGTTCAAAACCAGCCGCCCACAGGACGATCGGACAAGAAACGGCAGGCGTGCCGTTTCCTCTTCTCCCCCGCGGGGAGAAGGTGGCCCGAAGGGTCGGATGAGGGGGGCCAAACCCACAGATTTTACCGTGTGGCACCCCCCTCATCCCGCTGCCGCGACCTTCTCCCCGCCGGGGAGAAGGGGGAGACGGCCCCCACTATGTCCCACCCTCAAAGCCCGCGCTGCCCGCGCCCCACCGTCCGCGCCAACATCGCCGAAAGCTGCCCCTCGCTCTTGCGAAAGCTCGCCGCATCCGGCGTCGTCACGTTGAACACCACCTGCGGTGCCGCAGGCCGGCCCTGCATCGCCACGCCCAAAGCACCGTCGCTGCCGCGCTTCAGCGGCAGGATCGCCTCGGCCCCCGCCTCGCCCATCAGCCCGCGCCCGCCGCCCATGGCGAAGTAGGTCGGCTCCGCCACCACCCCGCCATCGGCAAACGCCGTCACCCGCCCCGGCACTCCGCCGTCGGCAAAAGCGAAAATCGAACCCAGCTGCCCGGCCAGCCCGCCCACCGCCTGGCCGATCAGCCCTTCCAGCGGCTTCATTCCGACGGAAAGGGCGATATCGGCCAGCCGCGTGCCCACCGTGCGCAACACGTCCTCCAGGCTGCGGCTGCCGCTTGCGGCAGACCGCAAGGCGCCCGTCAGCACCGAGCCGAAGGATCGCGACCGCCCCTCGAGATCGGTCAGCACCTCCTTCAGCGCCGCCGCCTGCTCCGTCATGCCGGCCAGGGTGTCTTCATTCTCGTCCATGATCTCGCCTTTCAACGCCTACCTCGCCGTCCTCGCGGCCATCCGGAAACGCCCGCATCAGCGCCTCCAGACTTTCCCGCCGCAGGCTCTGTCCCTGCCCGCGCAAACCGCCGATGGCGGCATGGAATTCGCGCGGCGTCATCGCCCAGAAAACCCGCGGCTCCAGCCGCAACAGGCAAAGCCCGGCATGCAGCGCCTCGTCCCAGGGAAAGGGACGCACCGCCGCGCCGGTGCTCACGCCCGCTGCGGCGCCGAAGGGCGCGTTTCGCCCTCGCCCCCCAGGAAGGTCGCCGCCAGCAGATCGCGAACGATCGCCGCCGAACCGGTGATGCCGCCCTCGATGCCGGCGCCGGCCACGTCCTCGTCGGAAAACACGTTGCCGCCGCCACGCAGGCCGGCCCCGATGATGCGGATCATGTCCGCCGCCCTGAGCCGCCCGTTGGCAAACCGCGCCCCCAGCGCTCCGAGATCGTCGGCGGCAAACGCCGTCTCCAGCTCGGCCAGCGCACCCAGCGTCAGGCAGAGAATGCGCCGCTCCCCGTCGATAACCGCCTCGACCTCGCCGCGATGGCGGTTCGCCCGCCCGTCCGTGCCGCGCCCTGCCATCACACGGCCCCGAAGGCGAGCGCGCCGGCCGATTCCAGCGCCAGTTCGAACTGCACTTCGCCATTGTGCTGGCCGGCATATTCCAGCGCGGCGATCTGGAAAGGCCCCGTCACCGTGCCGAAATCGGGAATGACAACCTGCCAGGTCAGGATGGCGCCGTCGAAAAACGCCGTCCGCACCACCGCATCGGATGCCTGGTCCTTGAAAATCCCGCCGCCGGACAACGAGGCCCGCTGCATGCCCGCCCCGGCCAGCAGCTCCCGCCAGCGCCCGGCACTTTCCGCGTCGGTGATGTCCACCGTCTCCGCATTAAAACCCAGCCGCTTCGACCGCAGCCCGGCGACCGTCACATAACCGCTGCCGTTGTGGACCTTCAAAAGCAGGTCCTTGCCCTTCTGTGCCACCATCTTCCGCTCCTTGCGCAAATTCCCGTCGCGACACGGGCAAATCGCCCGGCCGCGCATTTCCCCAAGCACGCAATCCATGGTAGGAGCGCCGGTCAGCCCTCCTCGAACCGTTCCCCATGCCGACATCCGAAACCCGCCGCGCGGCAAAAACCGTCGCCGTCCTCGCCGTCACCCAGCTTGTTGGCTGGGGCACGACGTTCGACATGCTCGGCGTGCTCGGGCGCGTCATCGCCCCCGAACTCGGGCTCGCCAACGAAATCGTCTTTCTCGGCCTGTCGATCATGATGCTGATCAGCGCGCTCGCCGGCCCGAAGACCGGCCGCCTGCTCGACCGCTACGGCGCTTCGAAAGTGCTCGCCGCCGGCTCGGTGATCTTTGCCGCCGGTCTGCTGCTGCTCGCCGCATCCCACGGACTGGTTCTCTATATCGCCGCCTGGTGCGTCATCGGCCTCGGCGGTGCGCTCGGACTGTCGGCGCCGGCATTCACCGCCGTCGTCGAGCGCGAAGGCCAACGCTCCGGCCGCATCATCGCCATCCTCATGCTGTTCACCGGCCTCTCGAGCGCGACGTTCTGGCCGCTGCTCGACTGGCTGCAATCGCTGATCGGCTGGCGCCTCACCTTCGTGCTGACGGCATCCGTCCATCTGCTGGTGTGCCTGCCGCTGCATCTATTCGCCTTGCCGCGCCCGGTCGCTTCCGCCGAACGCACCGAGACCACCGAACGCGCGCCGCTGGTCCTGACGCCCCTTGGGCGGATCTACGCCTTCTCCCTGATCGCCGCCTCGACCATGCTCGCCAGTGGGCGGTCGCCCTGCCCGGGCTCGCGGCTCGCCGCCTGCTTCGTTGTTGGTGTTTCGGGGCCCCGCGTCGCCCCCGTTGCCGGCCCCCGGCTCCGCCCCCCGGTGCACCCCCCGCGCTATGCCGCCCGGCACCCCGCCCGCCTCTCGCTGCCGCAGACCCTCGCCAGCGCCGCCGCACCGGTGATCTTCACCGGCATCCTCGACCGCGCCGGCCTGCCCGCCCTGCTCGTCACCGCTTCCATATTGGCAGCGCTCTCGTTTTTCTTCGTCATCCTGCTCGCCCTCTTCATCCGCGGACGCAGAGCCTGACATTCACTCGGTCACCGCCCGAAACACCATCTCGACCCCATGCTTCCGGGTCTTCGGCATCCTCCTGGCCCGGGTCGAGCGATGCAGAAGGTTCACCAGCACCGTTCCCACCAGCGAAAGGTCCGCATCATGCAACAGCCGATGCACATGGCCGGCGATCACCTGCGCCTCCCGCTGCCCCTGGCCGGACGACCAGATTTCCAAGGTCAGCAAATGTTCCTCGCCGACCTCCGTCGAGGTCGAAAAATCGTCGCTCTGCAAAGCGGCAATCACCAGATAGGGCATCGCCGTGCGCGTCAGCAGCCGGTCATGGATGCCGTCCGCGCCGATCAGCACCACCAGCTCCGCATCACCGAGAAGCCGCGCCGTCACCGCCTGCAGCAAGGCATTGGCCGCCGTCATCGTCCTTCCTCCTCGCAATGGCAGACGAGATAGCGCCGCGTCTCGTCAGGATCGCTCACCGCTTTGACGGCAAACAGCCGCGCACCCTTGCGCAGCCGCATACCGGCCGCGATATCCGTGCGGAAACGCATCCAGATGCGATGCGTCAGCGTCGCCGTCTCCGCACCCGCCGCCTCCCGCACCATGTGGCCTGCCGGCTCGATCATCGCCCAGAATGCCGCCACGCCTTCATAACTCACCTCCGCGCCGCCCTGCCCGTCCGGCAAGGCGACCGGCGCCTCCAGCTCCAGCCGCGCCGTGAATTGCCCCGGATCGATAAAACTCACCGGCATGGTCAGAGCCTCCGCAGCAGATACGGCGCCACCAGCAGCTCATAACCCGCCGACACCGAGGCCGGCTGGCTATCCGGCGGCACGACGCCGCGATAGGCAAACATATGCGCCACATGCAGTAGCATCGCCCGCCGCAGCGTATCCGGCACCTCCACCGCCGCATCGCCGAAACCGGCGACGAAATCGATCTCGATGCCGTTCACCGCCCGCGCCGTCTTCACACACTGATTCAACACAAGCCGCGCCGGCCGCCCGCCGCCATCCAGCACATGCCCATCGAGCGGCACATCCAACGCCGCCCCGCCTTCATCATAAACCACAACGGTTTCAACCGATTGCACCGGCCCCCTGGCAATCCGGATCACCCCGTCGACTGGCCAGTCGTCGAGATAGAGCCGCCAGGCCTGGCTGAGCATCAAAAGCCCGGTGCACCGCTCCAGATGCTCGCGCGCCACTTTAACCAGCGCGCCCAGCAACACATCCTCGTCATCGCCATCGAGCCGCAGATGCGCCTTCACCTCGGCAAGCGTCACCGGCTCCGCCACCGGCGGGGCAATCAGGGCATAGGTCATAGATATCTCCAATCGACGGGACGATTTTCCGGCGCCTTCCCCTTCTCCCCAGCGGGGAGAAGGTGGCCCGAAGGGTCGGATGAGGGGGAGCCAAACAGACAGGTCGTGCCATGTGGCGCCCCCTCATCCCGCTGCCGCGCGCCCCCAGGGGAGAAGGGGCCAGACAGCACCCTCCCATTTCCCCTGCGAAGGTTCCGCATCAGGCCTGCAGGGGCAACGCCCCCTCAGCTCACCGCAAACTTCATCAGCTTGATCGCCTCGAAATTCTGCACCCCGCCGCCGACACGCTTGGTGGTGTAGAACAGCACATAGGGTTTCGCCGAATAGGGATCGCGCAGCACCCGCACCCCCATGCGGTCGACCACCAAATACCCCGCCCGGAAATCGCCGAAAGCGATCGAGAGCGAATTCGCGCCGATATCCGGCATGTCTTCGGCTTCGGCGATCGGGAAGCCCATCAGCGATGCCGGCTGGCCGGCCGATGCCGGCGGGCGCCAGAGATAGTTGCCGTCGGCATCCTTGAACTTGCGGATCTCGCCCTGCGTCTTGCGGTTCATCAGGAAGTGGGCGTTCTGCCGGTGCCCCGCCTTCACCGCATAGATCGTGTCGATCAGCGCGTCGGACGGCCCGGTGGACTTGAAGGCACCGGCCGCCCCCGAGGCGATGTAACCGATATTGCCCCACGTCCAGCTTGCCTCGGCAACCGTCGTATAGGAGAGAATGCCCTTCGGCTTGTTGGTGCCGTCGCCGGCGGTGAAGGCCGTGCCCTCCTGCTCGGCGAAGACGATGTCCACCTCGCCGGAAATCCACGCCTCGATATCGACCGCCGCATCGTCGAGCAGCGCCTGCGTCGCCGCCGGCATGGCGTAGAGTTCCATTGTCGGGAAGGAGAGTTCGGAAAGCTGCGGCGTCGCCGTCTGCGGCCGCGAGGCCGTTTCCGCCACCCAGCCCGCCGTCAGCCCGGCCGGCGAGAACGGCTTCTTCAGCACCGCGCCGGAAACCTGCCGCACCGTCGCCAGCGAACGGATCGGCGAAACGACGGACAGCCTGCGGCCGATTTCCGTATCGGTTTCCGGCGGCACCAGGTATCCACCGTCCGCGCCCGTGCCGGCGGAAAACGCCTTGGCCTCCAGCTCGCGCAGGCCCGCCTCGTCACCGCGGCGGATATAGGCGTCGAAAGCCGCCTTGTGTTCCGTGGCCTCCGGCGAAGGACCGTCCGGCCGCCCCAGCGCCGGCCGCGCCTTCTTCAGCACCAACTGGTCGAGCGCCTTCTTCTGCTCGTCCATCGCACGGTTGATGCGGTCCATCTTGTCGCGCGTCACCACGTCGGCGGTCAATTTTCGCTCGATCTCGTCGAGGCGCCGGTCGTTGACGTCCTTGAAGGCCTCGAACGCCTCCATGAAATCGTCGAAGGCGGCGTCGAGGTTTTCGGGCACCGCCTTGATTTCCGGCGCCGCGGTCTTTGCCATGTCGGTCATGAACCCATCCTTGTCTTGCTTTGCATGTTGAACATCATCCGGGCCGCCCGCCGCATGCCGCGGACGAGCTCCGTTTCCTTGTCGCGGAACCACCGCGCATTCTTCACGTTCGACACCCTGGCCGACGGCAGCATCGGAAAGGTGACGACCGAGATTTCCCAGAGGTCGGCTTCGAGGATGCGGCGCACGCCGGTCTTGGCGTCGGTGCGCGCCTTCACCGTCTGGAAGCCGATCGACAACCCGTCGAGCGCGCCGTTCTTCATCAGCTGGTGCACCTCGCGGGCGCGGGCGACGCCGCCCGACAACACCCCCTCGACATAAAGCCCGCGCGCATCCTCGCGGATGAGGGTCCAGGCGCCGATCGGCTCGGCCGGATCGTGCTGGAACAACATGCGCACGCCCTTGGCGCCACGCTCGACCAGCGAACGGGCAAAAGCGCCACGCTCGATGGCATCCTTGCCGAGATCGATCTCGCCGAAGACGCTGGCATAACCGGAAAAGGCGCCGTCGCCGGTCACGCCCTTGAGCGCCAGGTTGGCGAAACGGGTCGTCACGGGTCGCAGCCCGCGGTAAGCGTTCCTCATGGAAGTCTCCTGAATGATCGGATGTTTTGGCCGGCGCCCTGTCACGCCGGATGCACCTCACCGGCGGCGAGGTCGGCCCGTCACCGCTCCCGCGGCGGCGCACCGTAGCGCTCCGCCAGCCGCGCCAGAATGCCGAGCCCCCACCAGGCCGTCAGACTGGCCGCCGCCGAGCCAGCCAGCATCGTCTCGAAGGCCGAGAGGTTCGCCGCCACCTCCAGCCGCTCGGCAAGCCAGACACCCGCCGGCCCGCCAAAAATCAGCCCGCAGGCCAGCCCGGTGAAAAAACGCCCCGCCGCCTCGCGCCGGCTTTTCGGCAGAAGATAGACAAGCGACACCGCCGCCCCCGCGGACGCCCCGACGGCACGCGCCGCCCAGAGCCCCGGGTCGTTCCCGAACTCAGCCATTTGTTAAGCACTTTCGGATAAAACAATTCCAGCAAAAGTGCGTAGCGGTTTTGCGTCTGGAATTGTGGAGAAAAAAGAGAGGAGCGTTTTCGCGTTTCAGAGAAAAGCGGAAATGCTCCGGCTGATGGAAATCCGGCCGCGGGCCGGCACACCGAGAAGACCCGGCATCTCTCAAGTCACTTGAAGAACGCCGTTTTCCGGAATCTTCCGAATCCCTTGCGGGAAAGCCTTCGCAGGTTGAGTCAACGACTTCACAAGTTGAGTCGGATTTTCACGGACGGCGCTTCAAACCGTTCGAGGAAACCCTTGTTTTTCAAGTGTTCCAATACCCAGAAAAGATAGTTGAGCGTCAATCCTCCGGCATTCCCTCGTAATCGGCATCCGGCGCAACCTCCGTCGCCGGGTCGTGCTGGCGCCCATGCTTGATGGCGGATATCTCGATGAGATCGTCATCGACACGATAATCGACCACATAAGCGCCGACGACAAAACGCCTGCGTCCGGCCAGGGGCAACACGGCCGCCCCCGCATTCGGATAGGCCTGAAGCGTCCGGAAAGCAGCCTGGAACTGCCGCATGATCACCTCTGCCGCCCGCGCATCGAACTGCGCGATGTAGGCGCGTTCCCGCCGAAGATAGCGGCTCGCCTTTTTCGAAAAGATCAGCCTCATTCGGCGGCATCAGGGCGCGCCGGCGCCACAAGTTCCCGCATCAGTGCCTCGCCATCTTCATACTCTCCGTTGCGGATCTGCTCCTCGCCCTCCAGCACGTCGAGGATATCGCGGCCCTCCGCCATCAGATAATACTTCAACGCCCGCACCATCACCCAGCTGCGCGTCCGTTCGCTCGCCTCGGCGATCGTCTCGATATCGGCGAGAATATCCACCGGCAGCCGGAGCGTGATCGGATCGGATAGAACGGGCTTGGACATGACGGAACTCCTTCTTTGTAATACACCGTATTACAAACCGCGCCCCGCCTCAATATCCCACCGCCCGCCGCTTCTCTTCCTCGGTCAGAAACGCTGCCGACCCGATGCGGCTCCACAGCGCATCGCGCTCCACGGCAAGCCCGGCAATCCGGTCGAGATCCGGCTCGAACCGCAGGCCATTGCCGAAAACGGGCGCCAGCCAGCCGGAAAAACTTGCCGCCGTGCGCTGGATCAGGGGCAGCACCGTCAGCCGATAAAAGGCCCGGTTGGCCTCCTGGTAATTGGCATAGGTATTGTCGCCGGGAATCCCCACCAGCATCGGCGGCACCCCGAAGGCGAGCGCGATGTCGCGGGCGGCGCCGTTGCGCGCCTCGATGAAATCCATGTCCTTCGGCGAAAGTCCCATCGATTTCCAGTCGAGCCCGCCTTCCAGCAGCATCGGCCGCCCGGCCCGCACCGCGCCAGTGTACCCCTCCTCCAGTTCCAGTTTCAGCCGCTCGTACTGGTCGGCCGAAAGATTGCCGCCCTCCTTCGGTTGATAGACCAGCGCCCCGGAAGGCCGGGCGGAATTGTCGAGCAGCGCCTTGTTCCAGGTCGCCGCCGCATTGTGCAGGTCGAGCGCCACCTGCGCCGCCGCCAGCGGCGGAAAGCCGAGATGGTCGTCGAGCGGATGAAACAGTTTCAGGTGCAGCAGCGACACGCCGTCGCCATCGACGGCAAACCGCCGTCCCCGCCCGCCGGCCCGGTAGTCATAAGCCAACGGCCAGCCGTCCGCCCCCTCGACAAGGCTCACCCGGTCCGGCCGCAACAGATGCAGTTCCCGCACCGTCTCCCCCACCACCGAAGGCGCCACATAGGCATTGCCGGACAACAGGAGGTGCCCGTACAGCGCCTCGAAAAAATCCGGCCCGCCCATGCGCCCGTTCGGCCGCGCGACAAGATCGAGCATCGGATGCCCCAAAACCTCCGCCTCGCCTTCGTACAGCAGCCACGGCACGGCCGCCGCCGCCTCGGCGATCATCCTGACCGCCCGATGCGCCACCGGGTTCTTCATGACCCCCTCGCGCGCCAGCGCGCCATAGGACCGCCCCGTCCATTGCGCCCGCCCCTCGGCCGCAAACGCCGCCAATGTGGTCGCCTTGCTTTCACCCACGCGCTCACGGCCCGCCGGGCGCCGCCACGGCAGGAAAGATCGGATGTTCATGTCGGATATCCCGTTCGGTTTGCGATCCCAAAGCATGACGTGCAAAACCGCGACGCGGTTTTGCACGTCATGCAGAAAATCAGATAATGTCGAAGGCGGATCCCAGGGATCGCTGCGTCGTTACGCCGCCAGGTCGAATGCCATCTCGGCGGTAATCTTGTCCCACGGCACAAAAATTGCCCCCGCCGCGTCACGCTCGATCAACCCCGCATCAAGCAGGGCATGCACATCGGCGTGAACACCGCGGTAATCGCGCCCGAGCGCCTGCGACAGGCGGCGGATCGAGATGCGTCCCTCCTTGCGCAGCGCCCGCAGAAGCTGCCAGCGATTGGCCGTCAACACTTTCAGCAGCAGTTCCATGCTCTCGAAACCGACGACACCGCCGCGTTCGGACATATCGCCGGCATCGATTTCAGATGCCACGCAGCGGGCCTCGTCGAAGAAGCGGTCCAGACCGGTTACCTGCAGCTTGACTTCCATGCTTCCGCTCCCGTCCTCACAATCACGAACGCCGCTCAGCCAACTGTTCCTCGCGCCTCACATCCGCCTCGAAGTCGGCGATCAGCCGCTCCAGCGTGGAAAACACATAGGGCTCCTCGCGGTCACGGTAGTGCCGGTGATCACCCTTGCCGGCTTCATTGTCATAACCGACGATCCGTTCGCCAGCGCGGCCGTAGAACAGCGAATATTTCAACCCATGCGGACGCTCGGTACTCGCACCGGGCAGACGCCAGATCCGCACCTGCACGATCGCACCCGATACCAGCAGTTGTTGGGCCTGGTAGATCAATGTCGCAGGCGGCATATGTCGAAGATAGCATATGCCCGTCGCCGCATCAACCGATCCCCCGCCGCACCGCCTTGCCGGCATCATAATCCGCCGCCATGCGCAGTTCGCGGATCGGCCGCACCCGGTCGATGGAGATCTGATAATTCGGATGCGCCTTGTAGGCCGCCAGCGCCGCCTCGTCGGCGAATTCGCCGTAGACAACGAAGTCCACCTCGTTGCCGAGCTGGTCCTTCTTCACATTGGTGCCGACCTCCAGCGTCAGCGCATGCGGAATGACCGTCAGCAGCGAAAGCCCCGCCTCTATCGCCGCGCGGTCTTCGTCGCTGCGGGCGGTGAAGAAGACGATGTGACGGATCATGGCAAGCTCCTGACGATGTGATGTCGCCGCGGTTAGCATGCCCGCGCCCGCCATTCAACGCGTCGCACTGCCTCACCCCCGTCCTCGACCACCGCGCAGCGCCGCATGAAACAGCCTGCCATATCCGCCGATCTGCTCCGCCCTGTCCATGCCGTTGACGATTTTTCGCGCCCCGGCCCAATCCTCCGTCGACGCGTTGAAATAATCCGCAAGCTTGTGCCCGGTAAAGGAGCCGCGCCGCATGCCTTCGAACAGGATGGTCAGCGCCGCGTCCATCTCCATCGCCCGTTCCGGCGCGTCCACGAGGTCGATCCCAGTGATGTCGGCCATCGCCGCATAGTTTCGCCGATGGGTCAGCTGCACGAAACCGCGCCCGAGCCAGCTCTTTCCGTCCTCGTCCGGTCGCCAGTACGGCGTCTTCACCCAGGAAAGCCGCCCCTTGGCAAAAGCATCTTCCAGGATCGCCACCGCTCGTTCGTCGCTGTCGGCCAGCGTCTCGCGCACTGGTTGCATCGTCCGCGCCGTCTCGTGGTAGACGGTCGCCAGCACGTAAGCCAGCCAGCGCTCGTCCTCCGCCGCCATCGTCCGTTCCCAGCGGTCGAGAATCGCGGACATGCCTTCCACCTGCGGCTGTTTCAGCATCCCGCCAAACGGTGCCGCACGAATGTGGTCGAAGAAAAAACGCCGGTCGATCGCCATCCTGATACCCCTCCTTGCCAGGGCCGCCAAAGCTTCTGTGAAATTCAATCGATTTTAGAAAACTAAATCGTTTTAACCAGTTAGAGGGGTAATTTACTTTTCGTGAACCCTGTGGAACCAAGAGCCGCAGACGGCGTTGTTACCGCGCCAAAGCAATTCCAGCAAAAGCGCCTGGCGGTTTTGCCTGCTGAATTGCGAAAACCCGAATTGCAGAAACAATGGAGCATTTTCGCGATTTGGGAAGCGGACATGCTCTTTTGCCACGAGGAGATCAGACATCATGCAGACCCCCGCCCCGATCAGCAAGGCCCCGCAGCCCATCCCGCAGCATGTGCTCGACCGTCTCGAATCCGAATGGCGGCAGATGCGCGACAATGCGCCCCAGCCGACCGGCAATCGCTGATTTCATTCTCTCCCCTCAAACAGGGCGGACCCTTGGCTCGCCCTGTCCTTCCAGCATCAAGGCCGTCAACGCCCAGACCAGCGCATCGAGCCGATCGGGCGAACGGCCGGAAGACAGCCCTTCCGGACCGAAATCGCACATTTCATCTTTTTTCCTCTATCTCTTTGTTTTTGCTGGGCTTACGTTTTCCATTTTTCGATTGTTTTGCAAACCCTTCCTTTTCGAGGCGCATCAATGTCTGCAGCGCGGCCTTGCCGCTTGCCTTCTTGTCCTGGTTTCGGCAGTAGCGAGCGATCATCGGAATGGACATTCCAACGATGTCGGATATCTGCCCCAACTCCAGACCGGCGCGACGAAGCCGGATGACGGCGGTGCATCGCAGCCCGTGAAGGGTGACGCCTTCGAGTTCAGGAATATCGTCCCGCTGCTCTGCGAAGTGCTTGGAAAAGAGCTTGCGGGTGTATGGCTTGCCAGCCGCCCGATGAACCTCCTGCTTCAGAAATGGGCCGGTCTCCTTCGGCCAATTGTCCATTTCCTTCTGAAGCTCCGGCAGGATCGGGCAATAGACGTCGATGTTCGTCTTCTGCGTCGTATATGAGAAACCGCCCTCATCTATGTGGTCGGGACCGACCCGAACGGCATCGCTGCCGCGCATGCCCGTATAAAGGTAGAGAACCACTCCCTGTCGAACGACGCCTTTCAGCCTCTTCAATGCAATTTCGATCTGCAGCGGCGTCCAGGGTTTATGCCCGCTGCGCGCCGGCCGCGCCGATATGCCTTCAGTCAAACTGAATTCGATATGCTCGTTGATCTTGGCCCACTTTGACAAAGCCCGCATTGAAGCGAGGAAGTTATTCGCCGCGCCTGGCTTGCTGGCCATGCTGTCGAACAGCGTCTTGACGTGCTTTGGCCGCAGCCCTTTGATCTCCAGCAAGCCCCATGCCGCGCGGCCGATGCGAATGGATTGTTCGTAGAACAGGCATGTACTGACCGTCACATCCCCGGCGACACGCAAGGACATCAGCCACGCATCGACAGCCGCATCGAATGTCTGAATCGGCATATCGACAACCGCGCCTCGCGCCTTCTGGATTGCCTGCCAGAATTCAGGCGATGTGGGATCGTCGGGCAACCGGGTGCGCGGCCCTGCCGCAACGGTCCCCCTACCCTCCTGGTAATAGTAATATCGCTTGCCACGGGACGATACGGGATGGACGTTCCTGGGCAACGCGATATCGAGTGACTTCTTAGGACGCGGCATTGAGAACGCCCTTCATGTATGGGTCCGCGTCGGCCGGGAGCGTTCCGGCCGAGGGTGCCGCCGAAAGCCAGTTCTGCACATCCTGCCAGCACCAGCGGGAACTGAAGCCCATCTTGCGCGGCGGCGGAATGATTCCCTTGGCAACCCATTCGTAGACAGTCGACTCGGAAATATCGAGTTCGCGGGCCAGCGACGCGCACGACAGGAATGACGGCGGCCGGGCATGGATAATCGCCAAAACGGGATCAGATTTCCGCGCCATTTTCATATCCCTCGCTTTTTCCGGGTGCATCGAGGATCGAGCCGCAGCAGCGCCCTTGCCCCCTCTGCACTGCATTCTTCAGATCAATTCGAATGCTTTCGAGGTTGCGGGAGACGATGTCGGCGACTGTTTCGATGGCTTTGAACTCGTCACTAGCCATCGACCTTGCCTGCACGGCGAGGATCATGAGGCGGACGATATCCTCGACTGCAATGAGGTCATCTATAATGCTTGCGATGTCGTGTTGATCGCCACAAGATGTGCCCCCTGCTGCAGCCCCACCGGTCAGGGATGTTTTGAGGCGCGTAACGATTTCTGCGTTGAGCGAACGGCCGTTCTTTTCTGCTTCCGCTTTCAACTCTTGGCGCATGCCATCCGGCGTGCGCAACATGTATCGGTCGAGATATCGATGCTTTGTCATTAGACGTCTCGCGTGTTCATGCCACGGTACTCATCGGTCTGTGCCTCAAGTTGCGCCGCATTCATCTCGTCATTCATGTCGAGGGAACGTTTGGTCTTTTCGTTTCCATTGGATCGAACAGTGCCCGCTGAAGATGAAATACGATCTCAGCATTCATCGACCGATGATTGCGCTCAGCTTCCTCTTTGATTCTTTCCCTCATCCCGTCTGGAAGACGAACAATGTACTGCTCACGATCATTTCGCATACGAAACCTCATATGGGTGCAAGTTGCATTCACAAGACACTGACAGATGGAGGCTATGATTGCAAGTCGCACTCATTGCTTTTTTGAGTGCGACTTGCAATCACATGACGATGACCGACGAGACAAAGTATCCAAGCCAGTTAGCCGAACGCTTCCAAATCAGGTTGCCTGATGGAATGCGGGACCGCTTGCGAATCGAAGCTGAAAAAAGCGGCCGCTCCATGAACACCGAAATCATCACCCGATTAGAGGCATCGTTAGCCGGAGCGGTCGGGGGCGGGACCGTCGATCAGATTTTTTCGGGCACGTTGCAGCAGTTGATGTCTCGCGAAACACCCCCCTCAGCAGCGCAGCTTCGGCACCTAACGTCCAAATACGAGGAATTCAGACAATTCGAAGTTCAGCAACTTCGAGAATTTCTCGATGCGGTCGCTGACATGTGGCGCGAAGAAGACTTGCTGGGTTTGTCTTACGAGGAAAGGTATCGCCGGGCCGTTGAAAACGAAATCGCCGAACTACGTGCGCGCGCACAGCGCATGGGATACGATTTAATTGATAAGAGCGGCGAACGCCTTAGCCGAGACTAAGTGGTTTATGAACCGGCGAACATATCTCCTCCTGTGGCAGTGGCCGGCCCGGCCGCGAGATTGCGCCCGGGCCGGTTGATCATTCTCCGATATCTCGTCGGATTGCTTTGCGGGCTTCCTCTGAGGCTTGTTCGACTTCGGCCAGTATGCGGTGGACCGCACTATCGCAGCACTCAATGACGACGTTGAAGGCTGCCCTTTGAATGGGATTCAAGTCGGCAGCCATCATCATCACAGCCGTCAGTAGATCGTTCACTTCGTTGGCAGCCTGCTGAATGACGAGGACATCGGTAGTCGATGCCGCCGGCGTCGGCTGCACCTTTGGAGCTGGCCCGGCCTCGAAGCTGACGCGAACGCTGTCCAGCACCGCTTCCGTATGTTCGACAACACGGCGGAAGGCGCTGCGCTCCGATGGGCTTTCTATCGTTTCAGCCATCATGAAGAGGGAGGTGAGCATGTCGCCCGCCTCGTTCAAGCCCTCATTGGCAATGGTCAGGTCCATCATAGGTAAGCCACCGGCGCAATCATGCTGAGCGCGTCAAGACGCCCCGCAAGTGTTGGCATCCCACGTAGCAACGCTTTGGCGCTGGCGTAGCCGCTGCCATTGAACTCCCCCAGCTGGCCGACGAGGTTATCAGCATCGCTGGACATCCAGCCTTCGACACCGACGCCGCGCTGTCCCTCTTGCGCCGGCCATCCCAAGTTGGGCTCGTCATCCGTATCGCCGTCATGAGGTACATCGATAATGTCGCCGCCGTGCTCGTTTTCATCCTCGCATTCATCAAAGAGAGGATGATCCGTCAGCCCTTCGCGCCTAATGACCAATGGGATACGCGCCTTGCCCCACAACGTTTGATCGCCCTGGCTGGCCTTTGCCGTTCCTTCCGGATGCCACTCCTGCGCACCCAGGGTAGGCTCGTGATCGGCGCGGTCCTCTTCGCAATCCTCGAAGTGGTGGCATGCGACAAAACCAGTTTCGCTTTGCCCTTGCGTCCACCCAAGGGACCATTCGTCATCTGCGCCGTCCTCAAGATCGGCGTCGTCAAGCTCGCGATCAATGCCGTCAAGCGAGGACTGATGTTGCTCATAGCAGAACTGGCTGACAGTATCGCGCCATCCAAGCGACGGCTCCAACTCGCCGCCATATTCGTCGTCGGGATCATCGTCCATGGCGTCGAGCAGATCGATAAGCCGTTCGATCGATGTCGCGATGCTAACTCGGTCGTATTCGTTGACGGCAAAGAACAGCACGCCCTCGCGGCGGCTGATATCTGGCATGGGGTGCAAGGCAGCAAACGGCTGATTGAGGGGGCCGACCCCTGGCAGGAACTTGTCCATGGTTTTTCTCTCGGTTCAAACCGGCCTTCCACAGCCGGCAGACTCGCTTCCTTCCACAGAAGCTCGTCTTCTCGTCGCAGACGGTGCGACAGCCGGGAGGTGGAAACCTGCCGAGAGACAGGTCTGTGCTTTTTAAGGGTATCCCCTCTGGACAGCGGCACAGCTCCCGGCCATATTAAGCCGGTCGCAAAACGTGCCGCCAAGCACGTGCGTCAATCCCAAGAGGGATTATTCAACCGCCGCCCAACGCTGCCAGGCGTCAGGGCAATTCCTGCCAGGGAATATGCGGTTTATCTCGGTCCGGGTTTCCACACCCATCGGACATGATGATCTGATTTGCTTCATATGACAAGCGCACCCTCGCCAAAGGGTGATTGCTTGCGTCCGCATCTCACACGGAGCCTCCAATCAGGCCGCATTATGGATCGAAAGCCCCGATCAAGTCGCGGCCATCATATTGATGGCACGATGTTGCGTTCTAATTGGATTTCCGTATACGGTTGCAAACAAGAGCGTCCCGCATGACGCCACAGGTAGACAAATGAGCTATGAGCCCCGAAAAGCAGCGCAGTTGATTGCGTCACTTATCCTCAAGACCGGTGGGCAGAGCCTGAACGTCTTGAAGGCAGTCAAACTCGTGTACCTGGTTGACCGCGAAAGCATCAAACGCTTCGGCTTTCCCATTCTCGACGAGTATCGCGTCTCTATGCCGCGCGGCCCCGTCAACTCGTTAACATACAGCCACATCAATGGCGAATTCGATCTCGATGCGTGCGGCTGGTCGGAATTCCTCGAAGATCGAGCCGGTCATCTGATCGCGCTGTCCAACAGTAACGTAACCCCCGACGATCTGGACGAGTTGAGCGACGCCGATCTCGAATGCGTGAATGCCGTTTGGGAAGAATTTGGCGGCATGAACCAATGGCAGCTTGTTGAGTGGACGCACGATCCAAAAAACGTTCCGGAGTGGGAAGACCCGAACGGTGGCTCGGTTGTCATCCCGCTGCAGCGAATCCTGCATTCTGTCGGTGTTGATGATGCCGACCAGTTTGCCGAGGCGTCCAAGACGATGAAGGCAATCGATTTGGCCTTCGAGGCAGCGAAGGTTCACTAAGTGATCGCAAAGGCCGGAACGCTTCTGATCCCGTCTGGACCCAGCAACAATCCGAACCTACGGCACCTGCATGTCGTCTGCACTGATCCATGCGCTAAAGGACTTCAACTGATCCTGTCCGTCACATCGTGGACCAACAACCTATGTGACGGAACATGCATCCTCTATGCCGGCGACCATGATTGGATACAGCACCAATCGTGGATTATGTACCGTAAAGCACGGTTGGAGATGTCATCCACCCTTGAGAACGGTATTGACCTCGGGGTTTTCGTGCCTCGTAAACCGGTAAGCGCGGAGCTTTTTGACCGCATTGCGGGCGGCATTTGCGCAAGCCCGCACACCCCGCGAAAGATCAAGGCCTATTACGGTTGCTATGCTCACTGAAGGCTCTGCCTTCGGGACGTGCTGCGCCGTCGCCAAGCTTCCCACATTGTAGCCGTTCCCATCCAATCGCGAAATCAACCGGCTAACGGGGCGGAGAAGATCAGCTTGTCGCGATACATCTGTCAATAACCGCACCTTGCACCCCGGCTGGCATTGCTCCGAAAAATTGCGGGTGTATCCTCGCACGCAAACAACCGGAGTAATGCCCATGACCGCCAATACCGAAGTGGAGTTGCCCCCAAAAGACCGGACATGCTCAGGTTTGAGATTGCGAGCTTATGAACTCGCGGGGCGATTGATATCCTAAGGCGCTGTGCGGGTGAAGATTATTGTAATGCTCGAACCAGAATGGCAGTTGCGCCATGACGGTTTCGGCATCCGGGGTTGGATTCACCGCGACATAGTCGCGCTTGAAGGTTTTGACGAAGGCCTCGGCCATGCCGTTCGATTGCGGACTTCGCACCGGCGTCGTGCACGGTTCCATGCCGATGTCGCGGAGCAAGGACGCGGTCTCCTTGGCAATGAAGCAGGAGCCGTTGTCGGTGAGCCATTCGATGGGTTCCGACAGCATGTTGATGCGGCCGAAGCGGTTCTCGACAGCGGTGATCACGAGGTCCTGCACGTCCCGGCTCTTGATGCCCTCAGTGGTGGCGACATGGGCGATTGCCTCACGGTCGCAGCAGTCGAGGGCGAAGGCGACACGGACCTTCTGCTTGTTGTCGCAGCCGATCTCGAAGCCGTCGGAGCACCATCTGATGTTAGAACGTTCGACAGCGACCTGACCGTCGTGGAGGCGATCATCGACTGCTCCGGTGTGGCGCACCAGCAGCAGATTGTGCAGCTTCATGACCCGGTAAACGCGCTTGGCATTGGGCCACGAGCGCCCGTATTTCCGTGCATTCCTGCGCAGGATGGCATGGACACGCCGATAGCCGTAGGTGGGCATGTCGGCGATGATGGCCTTGATTTCTTCCACCAGTTCCCGATCCGGGAGTGGTGGCCGTCCTCTGGCTCTGGAAGGGGAGCCTGCGGCGCGCGCGGCGATATTTGACCGGGCGACACCCAGAGTTTCGCAGACGGTCTTCATCCCAAAATCCCCCTTGGCAGAGAGAGCGAGCGCAACAGATGTTTTTTTGGGCAGCCGGCGATTTCGAGAGCTTCCTTCAGGATTTCGCTCTCCATCGTCTTCTTGCCCAACAGGCGTTGCAACTCCTTCACCTGGGCCTGAAGCGCCCGGTATTCGGAAGCCGGAACGACCTCCTCCTCGGCGGCCGTCGCCGTCAGTGCCCCTTGAGACGCCAGCTTGCGCCAGGCGAACAACTGGTTCGGCTGAATGCCGTGCCGACGCGCGACGATGCTCACCGTCGCGTCCCCCTCGTAGGTCTCCTGAATGATCGCCAGCTTCTCTGCCGTGCTCCAACGTCGCCGACGTTCTGGCCCTGAGAGAACTTCCATCTTAAAATTGCTGCTAGTCATATTACCAACATTACTCCTACCACTTAGCTAAGTGGGGGAGCATGTCCGGGCCTTTCGGGGGCTAATTCACCGCCAATACCGAAGTGACCATCCGCATCTATCATCTCAACGCAGACGGCACGACGGAGGATGCCGGGATCGACTACACGCTTGCTGAACTTGGTGGCATGGTTCCATCTGTCGGCGACGTGATCCTCGACCCCGGCGTCCCGCAGGGCCTCGACCGATACAAACCCGAGAACCGCGAAATCATGGTGGTGCGTAAGCGGGTGTTCAATCCTCGCGACCTACAAAACTACATTGCGCTGATCGTGGAGGTCCGCCAGCCGGCCGCCGACGAACTGGACATGATACCGCACGGCTGACGCATCGAGATGATGAACTTGGAGGCACTTGCACCGCCCTCAGGGCCTTCCGGCGACCGCCTCACCCGAACCCGGGAAAGACCATGGACACTATCAGGCAAGCATTCTGCTCGGCATATGGCGATCTGTTGCAGATGTGCCGACCTTCGGGGCTGACGCTCGACGCGATGTTCACGCCCGACAACTTCATGCTGTTCGTATCCACGCTCCTTGGCGCCGTGGTGGGCGGCATGATTACGCTCGTCGCAAACCTGTGGTCTTCAAGCCGCCACAAGCGCGAGGCCGACAAGACAGCGCTGACGGGCGTCATGATCAAGGTCGGAACCATTCGAAGCGACGTTATCGCCACAAGGGAAGCTATCGAACGTTGCCTTGCCAGATCGAACGACCACGGCCTTACGCATCTGCAGCTTTGGCAGCGAATTGAGCCGATCATTGGAAGTCGGACAAGTGCCCATATCGATACCGCGGAGCTGACAGCTATTGTGGAAGCTCGTGAGTTCGTCCTGATGGGCAACATCATGACGTTGACGATGAAAGCAAATATCTTCTTCGAGGCGCTGGATCTTTACAGCCGGTTCAAGATGGAAATGGAAGATCTCATTCCCGATACGGAAGCCGCCGAGACCGGCGTCCTGTTTAGCCGCGCTCCACTCAAAGGCCCGACCGCAGCAAAAGCAATGAAGCTTGAATCGCTGATCACGGCGATCCGAAAACAGGAACCGGAGATTATGGCGCTGTGCGAAACCATCATTCGGGATCTGCCGATCGCGGCTCAAAAACATTTCAAGACGAAACGGTTTCTGATGATCGCTCCCGCCAGCGAAACAGACGAGGCCTGAGGCATCCTCGGGACACGTCGCTACGCTACTGGCGCAGATCATTTCTATTGTCGTTCGCGGGCTGTGGTTTGCGCTTTAGCGATCCAGCATATTCCGACAGGCGCAGCGCATCCCGAAAATCGGCCAGCGTGCCACCACACTGCTTTTGTTGCTTCAAGACTTCCGGGTCGATCCGCATGTAACCCTCGTTTATTTGCGCCTGAACGATGATGTCATTTCGCGGCCGTTTGATCTGGGCTAGAAGCATCAACCTCGACCATGCCCGCGTTGATCACGCCTGTCCTAGCCTCTCGGGCCTCCGCTTGGCGCAACCGCTCGGTTACGACGGGGTATCTCGCGACAAGCTCTCTGGTGATTTCCCGCGCGGTGCGCGCCGTCTTTTGTGCCGCGCGCTCGGCATTCGTCACACGTCCGGCAAGCTTCTCATCTGGCGATTTCATATGATGTTCTTTCCTCTATCGATTGCGTGCATCTCGCGCCGACATCCCGCCGTTCCGACCCGCATGCAGCGCCCGTTGCGGCTCGACATAAAAAGGGCCGCCAGTCGCAAAGGAGAAACGACCGACGGCCATGCAAAGCGTTCTGTCGGGGAACGCTTATGCGAAACGCTTCTGACGCTCCATGGCGCGCCGTTGCTGGCGGCTCATCCCTGCGCTCGCCGGTTGCTGAAACTCGGCCGGGCGGATCAATTCACCGGGCTCGTCGGGCCATTGATGAATAACTCGCTGCGAAATGCCGGTGCGGGAAACCTCGCTCAAGAGGATATGACCACCAACGAGGTGGATCGGCTGATTGCCCGCAATGTCGGGGATGACGATTTTCATGCGCCGCTGCGCTTCCATCAGGGGAACGCCATGTTTTACCGGATCGAAGGTGGCGGCAGTGAAATGGACTCCCGGCTCGCAACCGATTGAACGCAGCCGGGCTTCCTCGATCTCATCCGGAGCCGGAGCTTGCACATCGTCCAGCTCATCCATGTGAGCAAAGTCACCATCGCCGGAAGAATCATACCAGAACCCTGCCGGCCGGCGAAGGCGCTCCGACCAACCGGCGACAACGATCTGAATATCCTGCTGCACCTCATGAGCCAGCGACACAACAGCTTCCTCGTGCCAGAGAGCAAGGTCGCGAGCGGCCTTCGCGGCCATATGATCGAAGTCGTCGTAAATCATGGACATCTTGAAGGCGAGGTCCATGGCCGCGCGTTGCGCGCCACGCACTGCCAACACGGCGCTGATTTTCGGCATGGGGAAAGCCTTGGTTCCCATGCCGATCACCTCGCCATTCCTCGGATACACCGTCGCATCCGTCATCATGATTGCGCGGTCACGTTTAATGATTAGCCCCTGCCCGTTCATTACCTCCATAATACGTACGGCATACTTTTCCAACACGTCATACAAGTCGCGCTTGACCAACAAATCACTTTTTAGATCATGCTTCAGCTGCGATAGATTTTTCTGAAGTTTTACCTGTTTCTTCTGAAAATCTGCCAAATAATTGTTCACAGCGTATTGTGTAAGAAAGGTACATAGATGGCGCTGTGAAAGATCGACATGCATTGGCTCCCGGTTCTGACAGGCTACAAGCCCCCAAAGCTCATCGTCCACGATAATGCTAAAACTTGCACTCGCCTTTACGCCGGCATTTTTAAGGTATTGCAAATGCATGG
>Ga0066256_1001959_pt1 | contig 24753 bp, 19 predicted proteins | sample ThiBio_1000_biof_FD_87107 | JGI IMG/M metagenome (GOLD analysis project Ga0066256, IMG submission 87107) | Wastewater bioreactor microbial communities from Cape Town, South Africa - Thiocy_expt_1000_biof (version 2) | ecosystem: Engineered > Bioreactor > Thiocyanate-remediating >... | reverse complement strand
GGTCTCCAGTCGGCGGGCGATTTCGCGGAAGGCGGCCTGCTCGCCGGCGGTCAGCGGCTCGCCGCGGGCGCGGCGCTCCTCCAGCATCACCACCTTGTCGGACTGGCGGCGATTGGCCGTTTCGCTGATTTTTAGCGCCGGGATCTCGCCCCAGGGCATGCGCATGAAGCTCTGTTCAGTGCCTTCGGTTTCCGGCGTGCCATCGTCCTCCGGCTCCGGGTTCTCCTCGCGCACGGTGTCCACCAGAAGAGCGTCGGGTTCGATTTCGGTCGGCAGGCCGGCTTCCGCTGATGGCTCGGGCAGCGGCGTGGCTTCGTCCGTCGCTTGCGGTTCGGCCGGTTCGACGGGTGCGGCGAGATCGGCGAGCCAGTCGGAGGCGGGCGCACTGCCGGCCAGGGTCACGCCGAGTTCGAGCGGATCCGGCACGGCATCGGCGGGGCGCACGATGCCGAAGCCGCGAAACCCGTCGAATTCGCGGTTGCGGGTATATGTCGGCAGGGCAGCGAGATCGACCGGGACACGCAGGCTCGTGCCTTCGACCGGCCAGAGAATGGTCTTGCCCGACCAGGTGTCGCGCTTGCCGAGCAGTTCGGCGATAGTGCCGTCGGGATCGAGCTGGAACAGGTGGGCGATATCGGTGAAGGCAGCGCCGCGCACCGAGGCTGCATGCGGGCCGACCGCTTTGGCGAATTCGCCCGATACGTCGCTGAACCGTCCCTCCGCATCGATCTTCCAGACGAAACGAATGGCGCGTGCAGCAGGATTGAAGACGAAGCCGTTTTCCGATGGGGCAAATGAGCGGAGCGGGGCCGGGGTTTCGACCGGCTCGCGTGCGACCCCGGCGGCAACTTCGGGAACAGCGGCGGCCGGAACTTCCGGCGCGGACTCGACCATCTCCGGCTGGGCTTCGGCGTCCGAGACGGTCTCGGGCTCCGCCGTCAGCGGCGCGACAGGCGCCTCGGCGAGCGCCACCGGTTCGTCCATATCTTCGGTGTCTTCCTCGACCTCGACGATGCCGGAGACGGCGTCGAGCGCTGCGTCCAGCGAATCGGCCGCCGGCATTGCCGGTTCCGGCTGAAGCGGAGCAGGCGCCGGCCTGGCGGGCGTCGGGGCAAAATCCTCGGTCGGATCGAGATTGCCGATCACCATCTCGACGACGAAAAGAAGGTTGAGGCCCGGCTCGTCCGAAAGGCGGCCGATGGCGGCGGGCAGGTAGCCGCGCCCGGTGGGAATCGGCCGCTTCATCAGCCGGTCGGGATGGTGGCCGACCATGGTCACCAGCATGTGGGCGGTATGGCTGGTGACGCCGAGCGAGGCGAAGCCCTTGGAAGCGGCGACGATCTCACCGTCGCGGCCGAGCACCGCCATATGGGTATCGTCGTCGTCGAAACCCTCGAGCATTTGCCGGGCGCGTTCGGTAAGCGGCAGTGGTTCGGCGCACAGCGGAACGGAAAACAGCACAGCCGGCTCCCCCGCCGGCGTCGAAATGCGCTCGACATGGGCCTGCACGCCGAGACGGCGGAACCCTTGCGCGATGCGGATGGTCAGAGACCGCCGATCGCCGTCCTCGGTCAATTGACGCGCGCTCGCCTCGACCTGACGGAAGGTAACGTCGTGCCCGTTCGGGCCTTCCTCCAGAAAATCGTAGATCGCAGCATTGCCGAACAGCCGGGCGCCAGCACCGTTCGCCCACAGGACATGGTCCAGGCCGGCGCTGAACAGGACGATGGCTTCGCCGCGCGCGAATCCGTCTCTGACCCGTTCATGGACGGCAATATCGATGAAGGGATACTGGACTGCGGGCATGACGATACCTGTAACGCGCCGGGGTGTCGGAAATATGGTGTTTAACGGATTTTTAATACTCCCGCAGCCGGTGCCCGGTCCAGTCGCCGGCCGTTGTTCCGTTAAACAAGGTTAATGCATTGTGCGTTGCAAAATTATGTTGCAATGCACAATAAAATGATCTATATGATCCTCATAACGACCGATAAGCCCGGCCGAACGGGTATCCCCAGCGAAACAACAAGGAGCGTGCCATGACCAAGACCAACGACGTATTCTCTTTCTCCTCCATCGACCCGTCCAAGTTCACCGACAGCTTCCGCGAATTCGCCGAAAAGGGCGTCTCGCAGTCCAAGGACGCCTTCGCCAAGATGAAGACCGCCGCCGACGAAGCCGCCAAGACTGTCGAAGCCACTGTTCAGACGGCCCAGGCCGGTTCGATCGACCTCGGCCTGAAGGCCATCGACGCCCTGCGCACCAATGCCGAAAACTCGCTTTCGCACATGGAAGCCCTGCTCGGCGTCAAGTCGGTCTCCGAGTTCTTCGAACTGCAGACCGCCTTTTTGCGCAAGCAGGCCGAAGTCGCCGTCGAGCAGACCAAGGCCATGCAGGCCGCCACCCGTAGCCTGGCTGAAACCGTCTCCAAGCCGGCCAAGGACGCTGCCGAAAAGGCGATCAGCGGCTTCAAGGCCAACTGATCCTCCTTTCCCCCACCTTGACGATGCGGCCGGGCTTTTTAGCCCGGCTTTGCATTAAATCTGCATCAGGGACTTGCAAATCCCGAAAACTCGCCGTATGTGACGGTCCAACGGCGCCGGCAGGCGTTCTGTGCGGTTGTAGCTCAGTTGGTTAGAGCGCAGGTTTGTGGCACCTGAGGTCGGAGGTTCGAGACCCCCCAACCGTACCATTTCCCCTTGATGGCGATATTCCCTTTCTCGACACGCTGTTGAGCGGTTTTCCTCGTTTACCGTCTGAGTTTTTCCTTTCCGATCCGGCTTGACTTTGGTTTATTTTGGAACAAAATAAGAACAAATCACGCAAAGAGTCAAGCCGGCAAAGGAAGGGCAGCAAGTTGGGGACGCGGGAAATTGGAGAGGGACGGGGGCTTGCGAGTCTGCTATGCAGGTCGCGCGCCAGAACGACATACGGACCCTGTCCCGATGTAGCCGGCGCCGAAACGATCGGAGACCGGATGCTCGACAAGGCCGAAGCCGAAAACCTGCCGGCGGACGATTTCCGCAAGTTCGTGGACGGACGCCGCTTCGCGACGATCATGGCCGATCCGCCATGGCAGTTCGTCAACCGCACCGGAAAGGTCGCGCCCGAGCACAAGCGCCTGTCGCGCTACGGCACCATGGCGTTGCCCGACATCATGGCGCTGCCCGTGGCCGACGCCTGCGCCGCCACTGCCCATCTCTATCTCTGGGTGCCGAACGCGCTGCTGCCGGAAGGCCTTGAGGTGATGCGCGCCTGGGGCTTCCAGTACAAGGCCAATATCGTCTGGCACAAGGTGCGCAAGGACGGCGGCTCGGACGGACGCGGCGTCGGCTTCTATTTCCGCAACGTTACCGAAATCATCCTGTTCGGCACGCGCGGGAAAAATGCCCGCACGCTGCCGCCGGGGCGTTCGCAGGTAAACTACATTTCCTCGCGCAAGCGTGAGCATTCGCGTAAACCCGACGAGCAATATCCGCTGATCGAAAGTTGCTCGCCAGGCCCTTATCTGGAAATGTTCGGCCGCGGCGTGCGTCCCGGCTGGGCGACCTGGGGTAACCAGGCGGATGCGGATTACGAACCCTCGTGGAAGACCTACGCCTATAATTCCGCCAGCGACCAGATCGCCGCAGAGTAAGCAGAAGCTTACAGAAACGGCAGGATTCCGTCGCGCGCCATCGCCTCTTCCCGGTCTGCGATCTCCTCCAGCGACAGGCCTTCGCCGAAGGCGACGATGCGCGCCGGCAGGCCGATCAGCACCAGCGGGCAGGGATTGCCGACGCCGCGATGCACGCGGTCCTCCAGCTTGCTCCAATGGGTGGTGGCGGCGCCGAACTTGTCGCTGACGAACAGCGCCGACCAGGCATCGGCGAACTGGCCGCCGGCGGCGACCCGCTTGTCCACCGCCTTCTTCTGGCGCGGCGTGCGCGTCATGCCGAGCGCCTCAAGATCGGCATTGCAGCCGATCTTGCGGTCACGGGCAAAGCGCAGCACCATGGCGCGCATCTCGTCCTGCATCGAGGTGCCGCGCGTCACGATGATGCCGACAGAGATGGCGCCATCGGCATGCAGTCGCTTGAAGTTTTCGAGATCGCGGTCGAAGAAGGGATCCTTGTTGTTCCACTCGATCTCCAGCGCGATGACGCCGTTTGCGAAACGCTTGACATGATCGATCTCGTGCGAGATTGCCTCGCGCGCCACGCCGTTGATGCGTTTCTCGACGACAAAATTCATCTTGGTCCAGCCGATATCGGCAAGCCCGCGCCGCAGCCGCTGCGTGCCCTGTGTCTCGCCGCCGCCCGAGCCGATGATCTCCTCGATCGGGATGGTCAGCCCGCCGATCACCCGCTCCAGTTCCGCCACCGCGTCGGGAAAATCGACGCTGAGGATCGCCTGCGCATGCGAGTGGATTTCGATCTGGAAGCCGAGGGTTTTGAGCGTGTCGAACATGGGGCTCCGCCGGAGTATTTCCAGGAAAAGGATGAAACGGTTTTCCGTCCGAACATCCGTAAGGGTTGGTTTTTGATTCGTCGCTCGCCAGTTAAGACCATCCGCTGGCGAATGCGCAGCGATTTCGACGTCGGCGGGCGCGACCGTCCGGTTTCGCGACGCACCGGCGGCGATCTCGTCGGTTCTGTCGCGAATTGGAACGGCCCAGGCGAGCGTGCCCGCTGTCGATCCCTGCACCGCAGGACTTCGCCATTCGCCGTCAACCTTTCCTTTACCAATGCCGGGCCGGGCCGGGCATATTTTAGCGATTGATTCAGGATTCCCCCGTAACGGTTGAGTTGAGATTGCAGACCCGGCGGACATGAGGTCGGCTGGTGCAGAAAAACGGGGTTTGCACATGATGTGCGTGAAGTGGCTGGCGCTCGGCGCCGGCATGCTGGGACTGTTCGTACTCTGGTTGCCCCTCAGCCTTCAGGCGCAACTCATCCTCAGCTTTGCGGTGCTCGGTTTCATGTTCCTGGCGATGACCCGCCCGGACAGCAAGCCGCTCAGAATGATGACCTTCGTCTTCGCCGGCATCATCGCCTTGCGTTATGCCTATTGGCGCACGACGCAGACCCTGCCGGATATATCCGAGCCGCTGAACTTCGTGCCGGCGATCATTCTTTATCTCGCAGAAATGTATTGCCTGGCGATGCTGGCGGTCAGCCTGTTCATGCTTGCCGATCCGCTGCGCCGCGTGGCGCCGGTGCCGAAATCGCGCGAGGCGCTGCCGACCGTCGACGTCTTCATCCCGAGCTACAACGAGGATCCCGAGCTTCTGGCGCTGACGCTCGCCGCCGCCAAGTCGATGATCTACCCGAAGGAAAAACTCACCGTTTACCTGCTGGATGACGGCGGCACCGAGCAGAAGCGCAGCCAGAAAGATCCCAAGCTCGCCATGGCCGCCCAGCGCCGGCATGAGAAGCTGAAGGCGCTCTGCGCCGCCATGGATGTGCGCTACCACACCCGCAAGCGCAACGAACACGCCAAGGCCGGCAATCTCAACGAGGGCCTGGCCGTCTCCACCGGCGAACTGGTCGTCGTCTTCGATGCCGATCATGCGCCGGTGCGCGAATTCTTGAAGGAGACCGTCGGCTTCTTCGCCGAGGACGACAAACTGTTCCTCGTCCAGACCCCGCATTATTTCCTCAATCCCGATCCGCTGGAAAAGAACCTCAGGACCTTCGCGCGCATGCCGTCCGAGAACGAGATGTTCTATTCCATCCTGCAGCGCGGGCTGGACAAGTGGAACGCCGCCTTCTTCTGCGGCTCGGCCGCCGTGCTGCGCCGCAAGGCGCTGGAAACGACGGGCGGCTTCGCCGGTCAGTCGATAACAGAGGATTGCGAAACGGCGCTGGCGCTGCATTCGAAGGGCTGGCACAGCGTCTATGTCGACAAGCCGCTGATCGCCGGGCTGCAGCCGGAAACCTTCGTTTCCTTCATCGGCCAGCGGGCGCGCTGGTGCCAGGGCATGTTGCAGATCCTCATCCTCAACCGCCCCTTCCTGGCGCGTGGCCTGACGATGGCGCAGCGCATCTGCTATGCCGGCATCAATCTCTTCTGGCTGTTTCCGCTGTCGCGGCTGGTCTTCATGTTCGCGCCGCTGCTCTACATCTTCTTCTCGCTGGAGATTTACGAGGCGAACATCATGGAGTTCGCCTCCTATGCGCTGACCTATCTGGTCTCCTCCTTCGCGATGCAGAGCTATCTTTATGGCCGGGTGCGCTGGCCCTGGGTGTCGGAGCTTTATGAATATGTGCAGTCGGTCATGCTGTTCGGCTCGATCCTCAGTGTCGTGCGCAATCCGCGCAAGCCGACCTTCAACGTCACCGCCAAGGGCCAGACGCTGGACAAGAGCGGTCTCTCGGCGGTGGCGCGGCCCTATTTCCTGATCTTCTTCCTGCTGCTGGCCGCCGCCCTTTACTCCGCCTGGCGATATGTGACGGAGCCGGCCGCCTCCGAACTGCTGCTGATCGTCGCCGGCTGGAACCTCATCAATCTCGGCCTCGCCGGTGCCGCGCTCGGCGTCGTTGCCGAACGGCGCGAGCTGCGCCGCAACCAGCGCCTGCCGGTGCGCCGCCATGCGCTGATGCATATCGGCGGGAGGCTGCATTCGATCCTGATACACGATGCCTCCAGCGGCGGCATTTCCGTCGAGTTCATCGAGGGCGATGCCCCGCAGGCGACGGCCGACGCGCCGCTGGCCGGCATGGTCGAGCTGCGCCGCAACGGCCAGGAGCTGACCTTCGACGTGGTGCAGCGCGGCACACGCGGCAGCGACGGCGCAATCCACTACGGCTTTGCCTATGCCGAGCGTTCGCCGCGCACCTTCCTGGCGATCGCCGAACTGATGTATTCCGATCAGACGGTGCTGCAGGAGCGGCTGACCCGTCGCCAGGTGCGGCTCGGCTTCTTTGCCGGGACATTTCGCTTTGCCGGCTGGACGATCGGCGAAACCCTGCGCGCCATGCGCTATGCCATCGGCCTCATTCGCGAGCAGGCGGTCAAATCCGTGGACGATGCGCCGATGGTCCTTCCCGCGAAGGACATGCCCGAACCCATGCCGGCCCCGGTCGCCGCTCCTCTTGCTCCTGCCGTCGATGGAGTTCGCGCCTATGGTTGAGACCATGTCGATCCGCCGCCTTGGCCTGACGCTGCTGCTGACCGGAGCGCTTTCGCCCGCCGCTTTCGCCGGCAGTTTCCGCCTGTTGCCGGAGGCCGAGACGCCCCCGGTCGCACCCGCCGCGCCGGCCCTGGCCATACCGACCGCCGCTGCATCGACCCCCTCCGCATCGACCCCCTCCGCATCGACCTTGGTCGTCCCCGCTGCGCCGGAAAAACCCGCCGTCTCGCTGCTGCCGGCCATGCCGCAAGCCCCGGCCAAAGCTGCCGTCTCCGCCGCGCCGTCCAATCTCGTGCCTTTCGAGCAGGGCGCGAACCGGCTGGAACTGACCGGCGAGGACGACACCACGATCCTGAGCTTCTATGCGAGCGCCGAGCAGGTCGCCGCCGGCGGCAGCCTGCAGATCGCCTATCGCAACGCCGTTTCGGTGCTGCCCGATACCGGAACGGTCGAGGTCGGCGTCAACGGCCGCCCGGCCGGTTCCTTCGCCATCCGCTCGCCGAACGGGCTGAAGCTCGAAACCCTGCCGCTTTCTGCCGGCAGCCTGAGGATCGGCCGCAACGAGGTGAGCTTGCGCGCCCGCCAGCGCCATCGCGTCGATTGCAGCATCGATGCCACCTATGAATTGTGGACGCGGCTCGACCCGGCGCTGAGCGGCTTTCTCGCGGGTGCGCCGGCGCGCTTCTCGGCCCTGGACGAACTGATGGGCCTTGGCCGCAATGCCGCCGGGGTCACCGATATCCGCCTCGTCGTCGCCAGAGGCGCGAGCGCCGCCGCCCTCAGCGAAAGCGCCAGGGTCGTGCAGGCGCTTGCCCTGTTTCTCAATCGCGACGATCTCGTCGTCAGCACAGGCGAGACCGGAGGCCAGGGATCGGGCATCGATCTCTATGTCGGCGCCGCCATCGATCACTTCCAGACCGAGGAGGGCAGGCGGCTGCTGTCGGCGGCTCCGGCCGGGCTGTCGCTGCGTGCGGGGTCGGTTCCCGGGCGCGCCATCGTGCTGCTCCAGGGGGCGACGGGGGCGGAGCGAACCGCCAACCTGCTCTCGGCGCTGCGCGGGCCAATGCGCGCGGGCCTCGAAAGCGGCGTCATTTCCGGGCGCTGGGGCGAAGTCGCCGGCGAAGCCGGAAGCCGCTTTACACTCAAGGAGGCGGGCTATGTGACGGCGCCGTTCGCCGGCCGCTTGGCGCGCACCGATTTTGACCTGCGCATGCCCGCCGATTTCTATCCCGCCGACTACGATACGATCGATTTCTACCTGCATGGCGCGACCGCGCCGGGGCTGCTGCCGGGCGCGAAGCTGCTGGTGAGGGTCAACGAGCGGGTGGTGACCAGCCTGCCGCTTCGCGATTCCAACGGCGAGCAGTTCGACCGCAAGCGCGTCAAGCTGCCGATGCGCGCCTTCCGCCCGGGCGTCAACCGCATCGACATCATGGCCGAGCTGCCGGTGGCGGCGGATGGTGTCTGCGCGCCGCAGATGGCGGCGCAGGAAAAGCCGCGCTTCATCCTGCTCGACGATTCCACGATTGAAATTCCCGCGCTTGCCCGCCTCGGCCGGCTGCCCGATCTCGGGGCGCTCTCCGGCTCGGCCTATCCCTTTGGCGACGGCAAGCCCTTCGACGTCTTCATCGACAGCCAGGAGCCGGCCGCCATCGCCGGCGCGCTGACGACGCTGGCGCATCTCAGTCTGGCCGCCCGCAAGCCGCTCGGCGCCGACATCCGCTTCGGCGCTCCGGCGGAAGAGGAAGGCCGCAATGCGCTGGTCATCGCCACCCGTGCAGCCCCGGCCACGCCGCTGCCGTCCGATGGCCCGGCCAAGGATGGCGATCCCTTTGCCAGCCTCGGCGCTGCGGCACCCGATGCCATGACCACCGCCACCGTCAGCGCCGCACCGGCCACGCCGGTTGCCGATACGCAGGAGTTGCTGCAAGCCTTCCAGGAATCGACAGCCGTCGATCAGTCGCAGACCGGCTGGACGACACAGGCGCAGACGCAGGTGGTATCGCTGCTCAGCCGCTTCCGTCATTGGCTGAACTACGAGGATGCCTCCGCCGCCGACGCCTCGGCCGAGACCGGGGCGTTGCTCACCGTCTCGCAGAGCCTGTCGCCGTCCGGCCTGTCCAACTGGACGACGCTGCGCGCCGCCTCGGCGGGCGAGCTGGAAAAGGGCGTCGCCCTGCTGTCGAAACCCGGCGTCTGGCCGCGGCTGGAGGGCGGTCGCGCCGTCATCCAGAGCGGCGATGGCGTCCTCGTCAGCCGTGCGGCCGTCGACCGGGTGATCACCGCCTTTCCCGATTCCAGCTTCGGCAATCTGCGCCGGCTCGCCGCCGCCTGGTTCTCCGATAATTTCCAGATTTATGTCGTGCTCGTCCTTGTGCTGATGGGCGGGTTCGGCGCCTGGCTCGGCCTTGCCGTGCCGAAGAAGGGCGTGAGGACCGATCAATGAGGCGTTTCCGTCAATCCGTTGCCGCGCTTCTTGCCGCAAGCTGCCTTGCTGCGCCGCTGCCGGTCTGCGCCGGGCAGGTGAGCCTCGCCGATTTCGCCGCCCCGGTCACCGAAAAGCCGGCAGCGCCCTTTGTCCCCGTCACGGCGACAGGTCCGGACGAGGTCGATCTCGCTGCCCTCTATTATTACGCCGACCAGGGGCAGGAGGAGCGGGTGCAGGCCGAGCTTGCCCGGCTCCAGCTCAAATTCCCCGGTTTCGAGCCCCCCAAGAACCTGTATATGCCGGCCGCGCGCCGCTCGATGGACGAGCAGCCGCTGTGGGCGCTCTACGAAAAGAACGATTTTTCCAGCATTGAGGCGGAAATCGCCCGCCTGCAGGCCGCCAATCCCGGCTGGAGTCCCTCGGAGGATTTTTCCGGAAAGCTGGCGCGGCGGAAAATACGTGTCCAGATGACCGCCGCGGTCGCCGCCAGGGACTGGGCGGGCGTGATTGCCGCCGGTGAAGCCATCGATCCGGCCGGCGAAACCGAAATTGACCTGCTGTGGATGCTGGTCGACGCCTATCACGAGACCGGCATGCGCGAGCAGATTGCCGAGGTCTGCAAGGCCATCCTGTTCCGGCAGGGAGAGGCGCGTTTTCCCGACGATCTTCTCGCGGTGACGCTGCAAAAGGCCGCGCCGGATTTTTCCGCCGAGGAGATCGACGCGGTCATCAAGGCACTGTGGCCTCAGCCGGCCAGGGTCGCGGCGCTGGCGCCGGTCACCGATGCGCTGCTGCGCCGCCGCGTCGCCGATTTCACCGCCAACGACGCCCTGACCGCGCCGTTGCCGGAGGCCGATCTCCAGCGTCTCGCCGCGCAATCGGATACGGCCGGCGATGACATCCTGCTCGGCTGGTATTTCCTCAAGGTCAAGCAATTGCCATCCGCCGAACAGGCCTTCGGCAAGGCGATGGAGAGGGCGCCCGGCGCCGAGGCCGCCAAAGGCCTCTATCTCAGCCTTTCCCGGCAGGGCCGCGACGCCGACGCTTATCGATGGGCCGCAGGCCATCTCGACCTGTTTGCCGGCGAGCCGGAACTCTTGATGGCGGCGCTGGCGCCGCGCCTGTCCAAGCCGGAGCTGGGCGCGCTGGAGCCGCAGGCGATTGCCGCCTATTCGGCGGCGATCGGCGAGACGCAATCGGCCGACCATGCCGAGATACTCGGCTGGTATGCCTATAATTCCAAGCAGTTCGCCGCCGCCGAAGCCTGGTTTGCCAAGGCTTTCGAATGGCAGGAGAAGCCGGAGCGCCTCAAGGGCCTGGCGCTCAGCTATCTGCGTGAAAACAGGAAGAAGGATTTCGCCGCGCTGCGCAGCCGTTACGGCGAGCGCTACCCCGATCTCTGGGCCGAAATCGCCAGCGCCCCGCCGCCGCGCGGCCTTTCGGGCGCCACCGTCGGCAAGCCGGCCGCCGGCGACGCCTCCGGTTATGCCGCCGCCCTCCGGGACAAGCGCTACGATGCCTGCATCCGCGAGTTGCAGCGGCAGGAGGATCGCGGCGGCCTCTCCGCCGAGGCGTCGCTGGTGCGCGGCTGGTGCTTCATGGGCCTGAACCGCTCCTCCGATGCCCGCGCCGCCTTCAATGCGGCGCTGGCGGGGCGCGGCGTAACCCGCCAGGACGCGGCCTATGGGCTGGCGCTCGCCGCCTTGCGCGACAAGCTGACCGATCAGGCCGAAGCCGCGCTTTCGGCCACGCCGCTGTCTGCGGTGCGCGACCGGGAAATTCGCGCTGAAATCTACTGGCAGCGCGCCCGCGCCGCCTTCGATATCGGCCAGTACGATCAGGCCCTGGCGGCACTGAATGCCCGCATGCAACTGGTGCCGGAGCCGACCGACATGAGCAAGTTGCGCGCCTGGGCGCATCAGAAACTCGGCCACAAGGCCGAAGCCAAGGCGATCTTCGAGCGCCTGAGCATGCACCTGTCCGACCGCGCCGTCGCGCAAGGGTTGACGGCGGTGGAGCAATCGCAACGATGAAATCCCTTGGCGTTTTCCTCACGCTCACTGCCCTCGCTTTGCTGCTTGCGGCCTGCACCTCGACGACGCAGGATCCGTTCCTGACGGCGGCGACCGGCCTTGCCGCCGCGCCGCCGATCTCGGCGGAGGTTTCGCCGCAATTCGCGCTCGCGGCCCTGCCGCCATCGGCCGGGCGCATCGTCTCGGTGCAGCAGGTCGCCCGCGAAAACGGCCTCGGCCAGACCGTCGTCTATGCCAACCGCACCGCTCTTTCCGGCGACAATGCCCTGACGATCGAGGTGTCGAATGCCGATGCCGCGACGCGACCGGTGCGCGCCCCGACGCGCGGCGAGATCCGCAAGGAGATTGCCGAAACCCTGCCCGGCATCGCCATGCGCATCGACGGCGTCATCGGCGACAATGCCCAGGGCGTCTTCGGTTATGCGCTGGGGACCAGCGGGGGCGCACACTGCCTTTATGGCTGGCAGGTGGTCAAGAGCGGCGCGGCCGTCCAGCGCCCCTATGCGGCCAGCTTGCGCCTGCGCTTCTGCGACCCGTCGATGAGCGAGGCGGAACTGGTGTCGCTGATGCAGGGCCTGCGCCTGTTGCCGGTGTCGAAGGAAACCGTGGCCATGCTGCGCAAGGCGCCGGGTCGCGCTTATGTCATGCCGGCAAGCCTTGCGCCGGAAGTGACCGCCGAACCGGTCTTGCCACGCCGCAGCCGCCCGCGCCAGAACATAGCCGCCCCTGTCGAGCAGGCGGACGCCGTCGCCGTGCCGCTGCCGGGCGAAGCTTCGGCAAGGCCGGCCGCCATGACCGCACCGGCGAAAATGCCTGCGCCGTCGTCGGATATCGGCAACGCCGCGATCGTGCCGCTGCCGCAGTAAGGCCGCCGGACCGGCAACGGGTAAAAAAATTTTCTTGAGTATTGCATTCATGAAAAGCCGTAGCGCTTCAAGGCGTTACGCGCTATCTGTGTCGGGAGTTGATCCTGGAATTCATCTTTTTGGAATTGTTCAAATCTACGAGACGTCCTATATACGTGCCGGACGTCTCGATTCAGGGAGAACGACATGCGTTTGACGAAGCAGACCAACTATGCCATCCGCATGTTGATGTACTGCGCGGCCAATGAAGGACGATTGAGCCGAATCCCCGAGATTGCAAGGGCTTACGGGGTTTCCGAACTGTTCCTTTTCAAGATTTTGCAACCGCTCAACAAGGCCGGCATCGTCGAGACGGTGCGGGGCCGCAACGGCGGCGTGCGTCTGGGTCGCGCCGCGAACGCCATCAGCCTGTTCGACGTGGTGAAGGTCACGGAAGACAATTTCGCCATGGCGGAATGCTTCGAGGAAGGTGTGGTCGAGTGTCCGCTGGTCGATAGCTGCGGCCTCAATTCGGCGCTGCGCAAGGCGCTGAACGCGTTTTTCGGGGTGCTGGCGGAATATTCCATCGACGATCTCGTCAAGGCGCGCCCGCAGATCAATTTCCTGCTGGGCCTGCCAGAGCGCATGGAAAAGAACGGCGCGGTGGCCGCCGCTCCGGCCGCCTGATCGAACCCTTTCTAATCGATTTGCTTTTTATGGCCCCGCGCACTTGCTCCGGGGCCATATTCATTTTGCGCCAAAAGCGGTCGCAAGCGGCTTTCGGATTACGATTATTTCGATTTCACAGAGGTTCGTGTTAAAAAATTTCTAATTTTGTCCGTGTGGACAAAATTTCGCCCGCATCTGTTGCTTTCGACGGGCAAATATCGTTCCATCCCCAGATGATCCGGCTCCGAGGCCTTCGGTATCTGTGCGATCAAAACAAAAACAATCTGGGAAACGATATCATGAAAAAGCTCTCTTTCCTGCTCGCCGGGACGGGGCCGCCCTGGGCAAGGGCGCGGCCGCCTGGGCCGAAGCCGCGGGTCTTGGCCCCCGGGGCGCCGCGGGAGGGTTTGGCCCGGGGCTGGTCCCCGGGGGGCCAGCCTTTCGCCGCTTCTTCGCGCACCGCCTATAGCCGCCTCGTCGAATTCAAGCATGGCAGCACCGAGCTTGAGCCCGGCCTCGCCGAGAGCTGGACGATTTCGCCCGACGGTCTCGAATACACCTTCAAGCTGCGCAAGGGCGTCAAGTTCCAGACGACGGAATACTTCACCCCGACACGCGAGCTGAACGCCGACGACGTGATCTTCTCCTTCGAGCGCCAGCTCAAGGCCGACAATCCGTGGAACAAGTATGTCGATGGCGCCTCCTGGGAATATGCTGCCGGCATGGGCTTCCCGGAACTGGTCAAGTCGGTCGAGAAGGTCGATGACCTGACGGTCAAGTTCGTGCTCAACCATCCGGAAGCGCCGTTCCTCGCCGACCTCGGCATGGACTTCGCCTCGATCATGTCGAAGGAATATGCCGACAAGCTCGCCGCCGACGGCAAGATGGGCCAGCTTAACCAGATGCCGCTCGGCACCGGCCCCTTCACCTTTGTCGCCTATCAGGCCGATGCGGTGATCCGCTATCAGGCCAATCCCGACTACTACAAGGGCAAGGAAAAGATCGACGATCTCGTCTTCGCCATCACCACCGACGCCGCCGTGCGCGCCCAGAAGCTCAAGGCCGGCGAATGCCATATCATGCCTTACCCGAACGCGGCCGACGTCGCCGAGCTGAAGAAGGACGAGAACCTCACGGTTCTGGAGCAGCCGGGCCTCAACGTCGCCTATCTCGCCTACAACACGCTGCAGGCGCCGTTCGACAAGCCTGAGGTGCGCCGCGCCCTCAACATGGCGATCAACAAGCAGGCCATCGTCGACGCCGTCTTCCAGGGCGCCGCCGCTGTCGCCAAGAACCCGATCCCGCCGACCATGTGGTCGTATAACGACAAGGTCGAGGACGACAAGTACGATCCGGAAGGCTCCAAGAAGGCTCTCGAAGCCGCCGGCGTCAAGGATCTGAAGATGAAGATCTGGGCGATGCCCGTCTCGCGTCCCTACATGCTGAACGCCCGCCGCGCCGCCGAACTGATGCAGTCGGATCTGGCCAAGGTCGGCGTCTCCGTCGAGATCGTCTCCTATGAGTGGGCCGAATACCTGAAGCTGTCGAAGGACAAGAACCGCGATGGCGCCGCCATCATGGGCTGGACCGGCGACAACGGCGATCCGGACAACTTCCTGGATACGCTGCTTGGCTGCGAAGCCGTCGGCGGCAACAACCGCGCGCAGTGGTGCAACCAGGAATTCGACAAGCTGGTGAAGGCGGCCAAGAAGTCGTCCGACCAGGCCGAGCGCACCAAGCTCTACCAGGAGGCGCAGGTCGTGTTCAAGAAGGAAGCCCCCTGGGTCACGATCGACCATTCGATCGCCTTCGGCCCGGTCAGCAAGAAGGTCAGCGGCTATCACATGGATCCGCTCGGCATTCATCGCTTCGACGGCGTCGATATCGCCGAATAATCGATCATTCTCGGAAACTGCCCGGCCTGCCGGGCTTAACCGGCGGTCGGGATAGCCCTGACCGCCGGACTTTATCAGGTAACCAAAGCCATGATGCGCTTTCTCCTCGGACGCCTCGCGATTCTCATCCCGACGTTCCTGGGCGTGTCGTTGATAGCCTTCTCCTTCATCCGTATGCTTCCAGGCGACCCGGTCATGCTCATGTCCGGCGAACGCGTGATGTCGGAGGAAAGGCATAGCCAGATCATGCATGATCTCGGCCTCGACCGTCCGATGTATGTTCAATATTTCGACTATCTCGGTTCCGTCCTGCAAGGCGACCTCGGGACTTCCATCGTCAGCAAGCGGCCTGTCTTCGACGACTTCAAGGCGCTGTTCCCGGCGACGCTGGAGCTGTCGCTCTGCGCCATCATCGTCGCGATCTGTCTTGGCATCCCCGCCGGCGTGCTGGCGGCGGTCAAGCGAGGCACCTGGCTCGACCAGACGGTCATGGGCGTCGCCCTCGTCGGCTATTCCATGCCGATCTTCTGGTGGGGCCTGCTGCTGATCATCTTCTTCTCCGGCTATCTCGGCTGGACCCCGGTTTCGGGGCGCATCTCTCTGATGTATTTCTTCAAGCCGGTCACCGGCTTCATGCTCATCGACAGCCTGCTGTCCGGGCAGGCGGGGGCCTTCAAATCGGCGCTCTCCTATCTGATCCTGCCGACGATCGTGCTCGCCACCATTCCGCTCGCCGTCATCGCCCGCCAGACGCGCTCGGCGATGCTGGAAGTGCTGGGCGAGGATTATGTGCGCACCGCACGGTCCAAGGGCCTGACGCCGCTGCGCGTCATCGGCGTCCATGCATTGCGCAATGCGATGATCCCGGTCATCACCACCATCGGCCTGCAGGTCGGCGTCATGCTCGCCGGCGCGATCCTGACCGAGACGATCTTCTCCTGGCCGGGCATCGGCAAATGGATGGTGGATGCGGTGTTCAAGCGTGACTACGCGGTGGTGCAGGGCGGCCTGCTCATGATCGCCGGCGTCATCATGCTGGTCAATCTCCTCGTCGACGTCGCCTATGGCTTCGTCAACCCGCGCATTCGCCACTAGGAGCGCTTCCATGAGCACGGTCACTGCAAAAACCGGCCACCCTTCGGCGCTGGCGGAATTCTGGTATTATTTCTCGCGCAACAAGGGCGCCGTCCTCGGCCTCGCGGTCTTCCTGCTGGTGCTGTTCGTGGCGATCTTCGCGCCCATCGTCGCCCCGCACAGCCCGAGCGATCAGTTGCGCGACAGGCTGCTGGCGCCGCCGGCCTGGATGGCGGGCGGCAGCTGGAGCTATGTCCTCGGCACCGACGCCGTCGGCCGCGACATTCTCTCGCGCCTGATCTACGGCGCGCGTTTCTCGCTGTTCATCGGCCTCGTCGTCGTGACACTTTCGGTTCTGTCCGGCGTGCTGATCGGCATGGTCGCCGGCTATTTCCGCGGCCGCATCGATATCGTCATCATGCGTGTGATGGATATCATCCTCGCCTTCCCGTCGCTGCTGCTGGCGCTGGTGCTGGTCGCGGTGCTGGGGCCTGGCCTGACGAATGCGATGATCGCCATTTCCATCGTCAACCAGCCGCATTTCGTGCGCCTGGCCCGCGCCTCGGTCATGACCGAGCGCGAGAAGGAATATGTCATCGCCTCGCGGGTCGCTGGCGCCGGCACGATGCGGCTGATGTTCCTGACGATCCTGCCGAACTGTCTCGGGCCGCTGATCGTGCAGGCGACGCTCGCCTTCTCGGCGGCGATCCTCGATGCGGCGGCACTCGGCTTTCTCGGGGTCGGCGCGCAGCCGCCGACGCCGGAATGGGGCACCATGCTCGCCGAAGCGCGCGAGTTCATCCAGCGCGCCTGGTGGGTCGTCACTTTCCCCGGTCTTGCCATCCTCGTCACCGTGCTTGCCATCAACCTGATGGGCGACGGGTTGCGCGATGCGCTCGATCCCAAGCTGAAGAGGTCGTGATGCCGCTTCTTGAAATCGAAAACCTCACGGTCGAATTCCAGACCGCCTCCGGCCTGTTCCGCGCCGTCGATCGCGTGTCGCTGACCTGCGACAAGGGCGAAATCCTGTCGATCGTCGGCGAATCCGGCTCCGGCAAGTCCGTTTCCATGCTGGCGACGATGGGTCTCCTGCCGTGGACGGCGAAGATCACCGCCGACAAGCTGTCCTTCGACGGCAAGGATCTCATCGGGCTGTCGCCGCGTCAGCGGCGCAAGATCATCGGCAAGGATATCGCCATGATCTTCCAGGAGCCGATGTCGAGCCTCAATCCGTGCTTCACGGTCGGCTATCAGCTCGGCGAGACGCTACGCGTCCATATGGGCCTCGACCGCAAGGCACGGCGCGAGCGTGCCATCGAACTCCTGCGCCTCGTCGGCATTCCCGCGCCGGAAGATCGCCTGTCGAACTTCCCGCACCAGATGTCGGGTGGCATGAGCCAGCGCGTGATGATCGCCATGGCGCTTGCCTGCAATCCGAAGCTGCTGATCGCCGACGAGCCGACCACCGCGCTCGACGTCACCATCCAGGCGCAGATCCTCGATCTCCTGGCGCGCCTGCAGCGGGAAAACGGCATGGCGCTGGTGCTGATCACCCACGACATGGGTGTGGTGGCCGAAACCGCCGAGCGCGTTCAGGTGCAATATGCCGGGCAGAAGGTCGAGGAACAGCCGGTGCGCGACCTGTTCCGCGATCCGCATCATCCCTATACCGCAGCGCTGCTGGCGGCGCTGCCGGAGCGGGCCGAGATCGGCCAGCGCCTCCCGTCGATTGCCGGCGTGGTGCCAGGCCAGCACGACCGCCCGACGGGCTGTCTGTTCGCGCCGCGCTGTTCCTTCGCGACCGCCGAATGCGACCGCGGCGTGGTACGCCAGGATGCCTCGCTCGGTCTGGCGCTGTGCAACTATCCCCTGATTCAGGGCAAGCCGAAGAACCATCCGGGGCTTGTCGAACTGGCGAAAGCCGGAGGTGACGCATGAGCCAGGCTGTTCTCGAAGGCCGCGACCTGCAGCGGTTTTATTCCGTCAAGCGCGGCATGTTCAAACCCGAGGCGACGGTCAAGGCGCTGAATGGCGTCAGCTTCAGCCTCTATTCCGGCCGCACGCTGGCCGTCGTCGGCGAATCCGGTTGCGGCAAGTCGACGCTCGCCCGCCTCGTGACCATGATCGAGGATCCGACCGCCGGCGAATTGCTGATCGACGGCAAGCCGGCCCGCATCGGCGATGCGTCGCTGCGCAGCCAGGTGCAGATCGTCTTCCAGAACCCCTATGGCTCGCTCAATCCGCGCCAGAAGGTCGGTTCGATCCTGGAAGAGCCGCTGAAGATCAACACCCGTGACGATGCCGCCACCCGCCGCCGCAAGGCGGAGGAGATGATGACCCGCGTCGGCTTGCGCACCGAGCATTACGACCGTTATCCGCACATGTTCTCCGGCGGCCAGCGCCAGCGCATCGCCATCGCGCGCGCCCTGATGCTGCGGCCGAAGGTGCTGGTGCTCGACGAGCCGGTCTCGGCGCTGGATCTCTCGATCCAGGCGCAGGTGCTGAACCTGCTGATGGACCTGCAGAAGGAGATGGGGCTGGCCTATCTGTTCATCTCGCATGGCCTGTCGGTGGTGCGCCACATCGCCGACGACGTCATGGTGATGTATCTCGGCCGCCCGGTGGAGGTCGGCACCTCCGACGAGGTGTTCACCAATCCGCGCCATCCCTATACGGCAGCCCTGCTTTCGGCGACGCCGATTGCCGATCCGGAGCGGGAAAAGAACCGCATCCGCCTGCAGGGCGAACTGCCGTCGCCGCTGAAGCCGCCGATCGGCTGCCACTTCAATCCGCGCTGCTGGAAGGTGCAGGACCATTGCCGCAAGGTCGAGCCGCTGCTCGGCGACACCGGTAATCACCGCTACGCCTGCCACTTTCCGCTGGATGGCAGCGAGGTCTGAGACGAAGGGAAGGCCCGTTCCGGCGGGCCTTCCGAAATAATCAGCCGCGCTGACGGTTGACCGCTCAAGCCATTGCCATAAAAGGAACGCGGACCCGTTCGGGCCGCTTTGTCCCAAAAATGCTTGAGGCGGCATGGCTATCATATCAGACGTCGATCCGCGCCGCGCGGCGCTGACCCTTGCCATCGGCGCGGTCGGCGCTGTCATCGCGCTGTTCGCCGCCTTTCCCGCACCCTATCTGCTCGGCCCGGCCATTGCGCTGACCATCGCCAGCTTCGCCGGCCTGCGGCTCGGCGTGCCGATGGCGCTGCGCAATGTCTGTTTCGTGGTGATCGGCATCACCATGGGCACCAGCGTCACGCCCGCCGTGATCGAGGCGGCGCGCACCTGGCCGGCCAGTTTTCTGCTGCTGATGCCGGCCATCGCCGTGATCTTCTATGGCGCCTATGCCGTGCTGGAGCGCGGCTTTGGTTACGACCGGCGCACGGCGATGCTGGCGGCCTCGCCCGGCCATCTGAGTTTCATCATCAGCCTCAGCGCCGATACCAGGAGCGATGTCGCCGCCATCTCGATCATCCAGAGCGTGCGCGTCCTGGCGCTGACGCTGATGGTGCCGCTGATCGTGCAGGTCTTCGATCTCGTCAGCGTCGCGCCGCCGCTGCTGCTCGCCGACATGCCGCTGGCGGTGCTGGCGGCGGAGATCCTCGCCTCGGTGGCGGTCGGTATGCTGTTCCTGCGCTGGCGTTTTCCGGCGGCCCTGCTGCTCGGCGGCGTCGCGGTGTCGGTGTCAAGCCATATCAGCGGCCTCGTTTCCGGCGGCGTGCCGGCCTGGCTGACGATACCGGTCTATGTCGTGCTCGGCTGCGTCATCGGCACGCGCTTTTCCGGCCTGTCCTTCTTCGCCATGCGCCGCGCCTTCGTCGCCGGCGCGGTGACGACGCTGCTCGTCACCCTGCTGGCCGGCTTGGCCTCCTGGCTGGTGTCGTGGCTGACCGGCGTGCCGCTGAATGCGGTGCTGATCGCCTTCGCCCCCGGCGGGCTGGAAACCATGGCGGCGATGGCGGTGATGATGCATGTCGATGCCACCTATGTCGGCAGCCATCATGTCTTGCGGCTGCTCTTCCTTTCGGTTTTCATGCCGCTGGTCGTGCGCGACCGAAAGGACAAGACGTCCTGAGTCGCCGCCGAAACCCGAGAGGAACGCCATGTCCGCATCCCGTTTTCTTGCTGTCTGCGTCATGGGCGTCAGCGGCTCCGGCAAGACCTCCATCGGCGAGGGGCTGGCGGCGCGGCTTGGGTATGCCTTCCTGGAGGGCGACCGGCTGCATCCGGCCGCCAATGTCGAGAAGATGTCGAAGGGCATTCCCCTTGTTGATGACGACCGCTGGCCGTGGCTGGATGCCATCGGCGCCGAGATCGGCCGTCATCTGGCGGCAGGCGAGGGGCTGGTCCTGTCCTGCTCGGCGCTGAAGCGCGCCTATCGGGACCGCCTGCGCAAGGCTGCCGGCGGCCGGCTCGCCTTCGTCTATCTCGACGGCTCCCGCGCACTTCTCGGCGCGCGCATGGGTGCGCGCGAAGGCCACTTCATGCCGCTGTCCTTGCTCGATAGCCAGCTGGCGACGCTGGAGGTGCCGACTGGCGAGCCGGGCGTTGTCACCGTCGCCATCGATGCCGATATCGACACCATCGTCGCGCGCGCCGTGGAGGGCCTCGCGGGGCTGTGAAACCTCCGCTTGCTTGCATTGTTTCGGCAATTACTATGCGCGTGTATAACAATAACATTGCGGCATGGGGGGGGGACGCGAGATGATCAGTACGGGCATGTATCTGACGAAACTGCTGGAGGCCTATGGCGGCGACACGGTGTTCGGCATTCCGGGCGTGCATACGGTGGAATTGTATCGCGGTCTCGCCGGCAGCTCGATCAACCATGTGACGCCCCGCCACGAGCAGGGCGCCGGCTTCATGGCCGATGGTTATGCCCGCGCCAGCGGCAAGCCGGGCGTCTGCTTCATCATCACCGGCCCGGGCATGACCAATATCGTCACCGCCATGGGCCAAGCCTATGGCGATTCGGTGCCGATGCTGGTCATCTCCACCGTCAACCAGCATGGTCGCATGGGCTCGGGCGAAGGCTGGCTGCATGAACTGCCGAACCAGCAGGCGCTGGTCTCGCAGGTTTCCGCATTCAGCTACACCGTCAACCGGCCGGAAGAACTGTCCATGGCGCTGGCCCGCGCTTTCGCCGTCTTCGACAGCGAGCGCCCGCGCCCGGTGCATATCGAGCTGCCGATCAACGTCATGCTCGCCCCGGCCGATCACCTGCCCGTGCCGCACAAGGTCGTGCGCCTGAAGCGCCCGAGCGGCGATGCAGCCGCCATCGGCGACGCCGTCGCGCTCCTGAATTCGGCCAAGGCCCCGGTGGTGCTGGTCGGCGGCGGCGCGGCGCGCGCGGCAAATGAAGTGCGCGCGGTCGTCGAGGCGCTGGATGCGCCGCTGGTCGCCGCCACCAACGGCCGTGGCATCCTGCCGCCCGAGCATCCGCTCAACATCGCGCTGTCGCCCTGCTGCCCGTCCTCGCGCAAGCTGGTCGAATCGGCCGACGTGGTTCTCGCCGTCGGCACCGAATTCGGCCCGACCGATTACGACATGTATGAGGATGGCGGCTTCTCGATCCCCGGCAAGCTCATCCGCATCGATATCGATCCGACCCAGATCATGCGTACCCGCGCTCCGGAAATCGGCATCGTCGCCGATAGCGCGACGGCACTTTCGCTGATCTCCGGCGGCCTTGCTCCGGTCAAGCGCGATGGCGCCGCCCGCGTCGTCGCCGCCCGCAAGGCAGGCGCCGCCGACCTGACGCCAGCGATGATCGGCGACCTCAAGATCCTCGCCAAGGTGCGCGACACGCTGGAAAACGTGCTGTTCGTCGGCGATTCCACCCAGCTCGTCTATGCCGGCAATCTCGGTTTCGCCTCCGGCGGCCCGGTGAGCTATTTCAACTCGGCGACCGGCTACGGCACGCTGGGCTACGGCCTGCCGGCGGCCATCGGCGCCAAGCTTGGCGCGCCGGAGCGCCCCGTGGTCGCGCTGGTCGGCGATGGCGGCCTGCAGTTCTCGGTCTCGGAACTGGCCTCGGCCACCGAAGCGAAGGTGCCGGTCATCATGATGCTGCACAACAACAACGGCTATGGCGAGATCAAGTCCTACATGGTCTCCCAGAACATCCCGCCGCTCGGCGTCGACATCTACACGCCGGACCTGGAAGCGATCGGCAAGGCCTATGGCTGGCAGACGGAAGTCGTCGCCCATTTTGCCGACCTGCCCGCCGCGCTGGAACGCGCGGCGAAGAATGACGGGCCGACCATGCTGCTGTTCGGTGACGAACTGCGAAACGAGGCAATGGCCGCCTGAACCGCTTTGCCAACGCTGCCTTCCTGTTCTACAACTCAGACGGCGTGTTGCCCAAGGGGAGAACGGGAATGGCAGTGGTTTGCGATCCGGGTTGGAAGGGCACTTCCACCAATGGCAAGTGGGACAATCACGAAAGCAATCTCGGCGAAGCCGAGATGATCGCGCTCGGCGAGGCGATCATCGATCTCGCCGAAATGAAGGCCCTGCCGACCTCGACCCGGCGATGCTTCAAGGATCTGTCCGCCGCGCTGACCGGCGGCACGGTGACGATCACCAAGCGCATCCACCAGCGCGGCGACAACGGCCATTTCGACGTCACGATATCGCGCCTCCCGCAGCGGGGGCGAGGGGCCGCCGGCTAGTGGGCGGCCCCGGCGGGCCGGTGGGGCTTTCCCGGCCCCGAGGAGGGAAGGGGGGGCGCGCCGGTCGATGTCAAAGCACCGGTGCTGGGGCGTTTCCGCCCGCGCCTCGCGGGCTGACATTTCTTCTCCCCCGCCGCTGTTCGTGACGCTGAGCGAGCTGGAAAAGCCGATCGGCCGCCCGCGCCGCTCCAGTTTCTGCCAGGGCAACGCCACGGCGGCCGTGACCCGCAGCGAAATGGCAACCATCACGTAGTCACCCGGCCGCAAACACCTTGGCCCTGATGATACGGACCATGCCGCGATCGCCGGCCTTGACGACCGTTTCCGGGGCAACGTCGAATTCCAGCGTGTCGCCTTGCACTGTTGCCGCGAGGATGCGGCGGTTGCCGGGGCGGTCGAGCACCTGATGCACGTCGGCGGGAATGCCGGCGCCGTCGCTCGCCCAGTCGAGATCGCCCGGCCGCACGAAGACCTCGGCCGGTCCGTCCGGGCAGCCGGGGGCATCGATCTCGCCGGCGGGAAGTTGCGCCTTGCCATTGGCGACGGTGGTTTTCAGGCTGTTGGTATCGCCGAGGAAACGCATGACGAAGGCGGAGTTCGGCTGGCGGCAGACCTGTTCCGGCGTGCCTTCCTGCACGATCTGCCCGCCATTGAGGATGACGACGCGGTCGGCCAGATCCAGCGCCTCTTCCTGATCATGAGTGACGAACAGCGTGGTGATGCCGAGTTCGGCATGGATTTCGCGCAGCCAGCGGCGAAGATCGCGCCGGACATTGGCATCCAGCGCCCCGAAGGGCTCGTCGAGCAGCAGCACCTTTGGATCGACGGCGAGCGCACGCGCCAGCGCCACGCGCTGGCGCTGGCCGCCGGAGATCTGCGCCGGAAACCGGTCCTGAAGCCCGTCGAGCTTGACCAGCCGCAGCAGATCCTTGACACGCGCCTCGATTTCTTCGGTGCTGCGCTTAAGCTTCGACACCTTCATGCCGAAGGCGATGTTTTCGCCGATGGTCATATGCGGGAACAGCGCATAATGCTGGAAAACGAAGCCGACGCCACGGTCGCGGACGGGAATGTCGGTAGCGTCCTGATCGCCGAAATAGATGTGGCCGCCATCGGAATATTCGAGCCCCGCGACCATGCGCAGGATAGTGGTCTTGCCCGAGCCCGAGGGGCCGAGCAGCGCCACCAGCTCGCCGCTGCCGATATCGAGCGAGACGCCATGCACGGCGCGGAAGGTATCGAAGGTCTTGACGACGTTTTCGAGGCGGATTTTCACTTGGCGACCTCCGGGGCGGGGGTGACGATAGGCGCGCGACGGCGGCGGCCGGCGCCGCGCCGTTCGAGCGCCACCTTGGCGATGATGGTGACGACGGCGAGCAGCGTCAGGATGAAGGCGGCGGCAAACGCCCCGGTCGTCTGGTAATCGTGATAGAGCAGCTCGATATGCAGCGGCAGCGTGTTGGTCTAGCCTCGAATGGTGCCGGAGACCACCGAGACGGCGCCGAATTCGCCCATCACGCGCGCATTGCAGAGGATGATGCCGTAAAGCATCGCCCAGCGGATATTCGGCAGCGTCACCGACAAGAAGGTGCGCCAGCCGGACGCGCCGAGCGAGGTCGCCGCTTCTTCAAGGTCACGCCCCTGCGCTTGCATCAGCGGAATCAACTCGCGCGCCACGAAAGGCGCGGTGACGAACATCGAGGCGAGCACGATGCCGGGCAGGGCGAACAGGATTTTGATCCCGTAGGCATCGAGCAGCGGGCCGAACAGGCCCTGTAGCCCGTAGACGAAGAGATAGGCGACGCCGGCGACGATAGGCGAGATCGAGAAGGGAATCTCGGTGACGACCAGCAGCAGCCGCCGCAAGGGAAAATCGAACTTGGTGATCGACCACGCGGCGGCGACGCCGAAGGCGGTGTTGATGGGCACGGCGATCAGCGCCGTCACCACCGTCAGCAGAATGGCGCTCAGCGTATCGGGATGGGCGATGGCCGCGGCAAACACTTTCCATCCCTCTGA
>Ga0066256_1001958_pt1 | contig 24764 bp, 11 predicted proteins | sample ThiBio_1000_biof_FD_87107 | JGI IMG/M metagenome (GOLD analysis project Ga0066256, IMG submission 87107) | Wastewater bioreactor microbial communities from Cape Town, South Africa - Thiocy_expt_1000_biof (version 2) | ecosystem: Engineered > Bioreactor > Thiocyanate-remediating >... | reverse complement strand
GCAAGCGGGTCATCCACGGCCTGCGCGGCGTAGTGGCGGGCAAACACGCGCGCGCGAGCACGCACGGCGGCGGTGCGCGGCGCGTCCTCCTCCGGCGTGGACAGGCAGCAGGCACAAGGCGCCGGCTCGCCGCTGATGCGGCAGCGGTGGCAGCACACCGCCTCCTCGGGCGGGTGCAACAGCGCGGCGCCTGCGGCATCCAGCACCACACCCGCCACCGCGTCCGTCACCGCCTCCGCCGCCAGGCCAAGGACGGCGCGCCGCACAATGGACGGGATGGCGCGCTCCAGCGCCTGTGGCAGCGCCTGTGGCAGCGCCACTTCCATGGCGCGGCCCACCGTGTCAGCCACACGGCTTGGCAGGGTGTCCAACAACCGCGCTGCCAGGTGCGGCGCCAGGGCGTCATGCAGCTGCGGCACCAGCGCCGCCTTAAACTGCCGCGTTGTCGCCAGCGTCAGCGCCGTCGTCAGCAGGTGCGACAGCTCGCTGTGCAGGATCACCGCCAGCTCGCCGCGCCGGCCGCCCTTGGCGTTCCCTTTCCCGCTTGCGGCCGTGCCTCCCACCCTGCCGCCCACCTCCGCCAGCACTGGCGGCGGCGGTGACTTGCCGTGAGCGAGGCGCGCCGCACGGGCCGCCGCCAGTGCCTCTTGCTCCCGCAGCACACGCAACACCTCGCCCTGCTCCTCCCGCCCCACCTCCGCCGCATGCGCTGCCCGCATCTGCGCCGCCACCGCGCTAGCTTCAGCGCGCGTGGCGGCCGCCAGCGTGCCGGCCGCCGCCTTGGCAGCGTCACGGAGCGGCGCCCACGCCGCCTGCGCCGCCGCAACATCTGCGTCGCTGACAGCGGTTGCATTGTCTGCCGCCGCAGCTGCTGCAGCGGTGGGTAACAGCGCGGCAAGGGCGGCGCTGTCGCCGGGGACGCCCACTGATGACAGCAGGGCGGTGGCAGCGGCGGTGGCGGCGGCTGTCACCTCCGCCTCACGCGCCTCTGCGTCTGCGAGCCGCGCCTGTGCCGTGCGAGAGGCGTCGTCGGATGCGGCGGTGGCAGCGGCCAGGTCGCTGTCGGCTGCGGCGGCAGCATCCGCCACTGCGGTGGCATTCAGGCCAGGCAGCGGCGGCAGGGCATGCAAGAGTGGCTGCAGGTCACGGAAGGTGTCTACAGCAGTCAGCCCAGCGCGCAGGGCAGCCAGGTCGGTGGACAGTGGTGGTGGCGCGGCTGCCAGTGCAGCGGACACGGTGGACCGCAGCTCTGCCAGCGCGGCAGCGGCGGCGGCCTTTGCGGCAGCCTTCAGCTGCGCCGCCCGTGCCAGTTCAGCGTCTGCAGCTGCACGTGCGGCGGCAAGGGCGGCGCTCGCCGTCGCGCGTGCCGCTGCCGCCGCCGCAGCTGCCCGTGCCGCCACAGCGGCATGAATCGCGGCCATAGAGTTCTGAAACGCACGCGCGGCGGCAAGGGCGTCATTGGCGGCAGCGCGCGCAGCCGCCACCGCCGCGCGCGCCCGCGCCAGCTCCGCGTCCACCATCGCCTTCGCTGCCTCCACCTGCGCCAGCGCCGCCGCCACCAGCTCGCGCGGGTCCGGGATGTTGGGCATGGGCGGCAGGGAGGAGAGCGGGTTTACGCCGTCCACCAGCACTTTGCGCAGCACCGGTGGCACCACCACCATGATCTTGCCCAGGAACGTCTGTACCGCCTCAATGATCTGCGGTCCCACGATGCCATTCACTAGGGAGCCCAGCACGAGGCCGCCCATGGCAGACACGTCAGGGCCAAACGGCCCCATGCCGGGCACCTTGTTGCCCACCGGCAGGCCGGGGGGTAGCCCGCCGCCAGGCTGCACGCCACAGGCGCGGTCACCCAGGCTGGCACACATGGCCTCCACCTCACTAGCAGACAGCCCCACCGCCGCGGCCGTCGCGGCGATGGCGCCAGACGTTGTGACGGTATGCGCATCCGCAGCTGCCGCGGCACCAGCACCAGCACTAGCACCGCCCGTCTCAGCCGCAAAGCGGGCGTCGTCGTTGCGAGTCGCCGCCGCCGCCGCGCCATCATCCGCATCAAACCCGCTGTTACTGGCGGCAGCGACAGCAGCGGCGGGTGGCGGGTGCACGGCCTGCCGCTGGCACTGCATGTAGGCCGCCTGCTCGGCATGGCAGGCTGCCACCGTGTGCTGCGCCGCCACGCACGACGCCAACGCGGCGGCGGTGTGCGCGCACGGCGCCGCCGGATTGTACATGCCGGACGACAGCAGGGCGGCCGAGGGGGTGAAGGGCCGTGCGCGCACGCTGGGCGGCTGCAACGACCCTGTCACCACCCGCCCGCCATTGTGCCGCCCGGTCTCCAGCAGCACACTCCTTGCTGTTGGTGGCGGTGCTGGTGTTGGCGCTGATGTTGGTGCTGGTGCTGACACCTGCAGCTGCAGTTGCAACGGCAGAGGCGCGCCAGCGCACGCCAGCTCCAGCGCAGCTGCAGCACCTGGTGCGCGCAGGCTGGCGCGTGGCACGCCAGCATGACACAGCGGCGGCAGCGTGGACGGCGACAACACAATACTCACCGTCGTGGTTGCACTGATTTGGGGAGGCGGTGGCAGCAGTGGCCACGCGTCCCTCCCAACCAGCGTGTGCACTAATGTGTGCGCCTCACCATCGGATGCGTCGGTGGCGACAATACTAAGGGCCAGGTCATCGTCGCCTTCACCGCTGCTTGGCACCTGGAACACGGCCGCGGCCACGGCACGCTCGTCGCCACCCTCGCCACACCCAACCACTAATTGCCACGGTGCGGTCAGTGCGGGCATCCCCCACAGCGATAGCCGCGCTGCTGCCAGCGTCGCCGCCGCCGCATTATCAGCCGCCAGCGTCGCCTGCAGCACCAGCGTCGTGGTTAATGGCGGCTGCTGTTCCACACGCAGGCACGTCGCCGGCGTCGTCGCGTGGACCGGCGCTGCTGCACCTACACCCGCAGCCGCCAGCCCAGCTCCCACTGCAAGCCACCATCGGAACCACCGCACCGGTGCAGCCATGCTGCCGCCGGTGCATCCCCGCTAGCAGCAATAGTGGTTGGCACCTCTTTTGTCGGCAGCAGATACAACAACATAAATGGCCCTATTCGTGCTGCTGCGACATACAAACCAATCAAACAAGACACAACCAACATAGGCACCCCGCAGCCTGCCACACCATGCCATTTAAAAATACGCGTGTGCATTTACCGACTGCCGCTGCGCCGGTTAGTTGTGCGGCCACCAACAGCACTCAGCTGGCTGCTCAGGCTGTCAAGCGAGTGCAGAACAAGAGGAGGGTACCAAGAGGAGAGAGGGCAAGTGCAGTGCAGCAGAGGGGGTGGTAGAGTGGTAGTGAGGTATGGTCGAATTGCAAGGGCGGCAATGGATCACAATTTTGAGGCGTAGTTGTGACTGATATTGGTGGTTGTGGGTGAACGTGGGGGTTATTTTGTTACATTGGCGGCATCGTGATTTGTTTTTCGCCTTGGAAGCCGTCGCCCCATTCTACCGCGTCGACACCTCCTCACTGCTGCTTCCGCGCGACCTGCGCTGCTGCTGCTGCTGCAGCTGTACTGCTTAGAGGGGGTTGAAGATGGCGGCGGCTGCTGCTACTGCTGCTGTGGGTGCTGCGGCTACCGCTGCTGCGGCGCCCAGCCGGGGTGCGGTGCTGGCATTGTATCGCACGCTGCTGCGTGGCGGGTTGCAGTACCCTGTACGTGTTGTGTATGTGTGTGTGCGCGCGCCGATTGCCGAAATGCACCACCCCCTGTCGCCACCTCCCACCCACGCCCCACCCCCCTCCCACCCCCACCCCCCACCCCAACAGGACTACAACATTCGACATTTTGTGCTGCGGCGCGCACGGCAGGACTTCCGGCGCAATCGCGGCCTGGCGGGCGCCAGCGCGGCGGCGGCAATGGGCGCGGGGCAGGAGTCGCTGGCAGTGCTGCAGCGGCAGTCCGCCATTGCGGGCATGTACCACGTGGACAAGTCGGTGATGGAGAGCCCTGCGGTGGCGTCCAAGCGCCCCGTGGCTGCCGCGCTTGCCCGCGTGCCGCCGCTGGCGTAGGTTGTTAGGGTCGTGGTGCAGCAGTGTGCGCTGCTGCTCCTGGTGGCGCGATGATTGAATCGCGGCCACAACACAACTACATAAGTTACTATAAGCTACTTCATGGGAGGGGGCGGCGGCGGTGCCGCGGCCCTTGTGGCAGCTGCATCGCGTGCCTCCTGCGCTGCCAACCACGCGGACAGGTCGGACGGCGGCGGCGGCACACCACCACCCGCGGCGCCCCCGCTGCCGCTACCCTCCGCTTCCATCTCTGCTACCCACGCCTCTGCTCGCCGCTCATCTTCTTCATCCGCGGCGGCGGCGGCATCCAGCTTGGCCACCCAGGCGGCAGGCAGCGCGCCTCGTGCCGCGGTGCGTGCCACCGCACCCACCGCGTGCAGCTGCAATGACGATGGGGAGGAAGGCGGTAAGTGCTTGTGGGCAGTCAGCAGTCATGTACAATCACACAACAGGCACAACAACAACAACAACGCACCGGTGCACGGGTAGCACCCTCTAGTGAGTCTCGGACGCGCGGCATTGCCCGCTGCATGGCAACCGCAAAGGCGGGAAACTGCAGCGCGCATGGAGGGGCGGGTATGTGTGTGGGTTGGTGTTGTTGCCGCGTACCATGAGTGCGGGCCACAACAGCGCCAACGCACCGAGTAGGCATCAAAGTACCACGCTGCGCCTGCTGCCAGGGCGGTGCAACCGGTGACGGCGCCAACCGTGCCCCAAAGGAGCGCGCGCCCCGCCAGCTGCCGTGCGAGGGCTTGTGCAGCTGCTGGTGGCCGGCCGGCGGCGGCACCTCCTGCAACGCTGCTGCCGGCACCTGCCGCCACCGCGGCAGCCGCCGCAGCCGCCTTGGCGTACTCGCGCTCAACGCGAATGACGTGGAAGCGGTAGCCCAGCAGCGCAGACACACTCAAGAATGCTAGGCCGCCCAGCCCCGCTGCCACAGGTGCCACCGTCGTGATCCAGCCGGTCGGCACAGCCTCGTCGCTACCGCTGGTACTGCCATCGTCGCTCCCGCCCCGACCCAACGGCGTCGTTGCACTTCCGCCATGCCCCGCCCCCGCCTCCTTGGCGCCTTCCCGGCCAGCCGCCGCGCCGTCTCGTCCACTGGACGCCATGCTTGCGCCGCGGTTCTGTCTCTGTTGGAAGGCTGGTTGGGTTGGGTCGTCGCCTTGCTAACTTGACGACGTCGCAATGCGCGCTCCAGCAGAACAGCCGGCACGCCTCACGCCACACCAAGGTGACGGTGTAGACAGGCGCAATAGTGCGATAAATTGCTGGCTGCTTTGATTGGGCATCCACCACCACGGGCATGGCTAGCTCGTGTATGGGAGCAGACAGGCTGGCCAAGGAAGATACGGTGCGGATACACCCCACGGCCGACCCAAGTTTACCCAATCGATTGCCACGCTAGCACACAGCACACGTGCAAACAAGCTGCAAATGTATGCAGTACACGAATCATGCTAAATTCAGTGGAGTCAGCGTGATAGTTTTATCGCAGCCTGCATTTTGCAACAGATTTGTCGATCAACCACAGGAGTGATTGGACCACCGTATCCACGCACATCAAAACCAACGTGTGCAATGGCGCTGGAGGCGGAGCGCGCGGCGGCGGCGGCGGCGGGCGGCGGGCTGACGGCGGAGGAGGTGGGGGTGGCGTACTATGGGTCGCGGGCGGCGGCGGCGGAGCGGCGGCGGATGGCGTCGCTGTGGTACGATGACGTCGCGGGCATGGCGGCGTCGGGGGGGAGCGCGCTGGATGCGGCGTTGCTGCCACGACGCGCCATTGTGGAACGCGCGGCGCGCGTGGCGGCGCGGCTGGCGACGGTGCGCGCGGCACACCGGCTGAGTGGGCCGGAGTGGGAGGCGCTGCTGGAGGTTGTGTTTGAGGAGGGCGGGTTTGGGGTGCACGAGTCGGTGTACCGGCCAGCGTTGTGCGCGCTGGCAGGCCCACACCAGGCGGGGTTGGCGGCGGCGGCAGCGGCGTGGGCAACACCGGGGTGTTACGCACAGACAGAGCTGGCGCATGGGTCTGCGGTGATTGACGTTGCCACCACTGCGACGTACGACGCTTCCAGCGACAGCTACGACCTGCACACGCCGCACCTGGCAGCCACCAAGTGGTGGATTGGCAACGCGGGCGTGGCAGCGCGCGCTGCCGTCGTGATGGCGCGCCTGGTGGTGGGCGGGCGGGACTATGGGCCGTACACCTTCCATGTGCCGCTGCGGGATCCCGCCACCCATGCGCCGCTGCCGGGCATCCGAGTGGGTGACATTGGGCCCAAGCACGGGTTTGCAGGCGTGGACAATGGCTTCATATCATTTAACCACGTGCGCCTGCGCGGAGATGCGCTGCTTGCAGGCAGCGGCCGTGTGACGCGGCAGCAGGCGGTGGGTGGCAGTGGCACCCCTGCCACGTGGACAGCAACCTACCTGCCGCCGGCGCACGCGCGCACGGCGTACAAGGGCATGGCGCTGGCGCGCCTGGCCATCGTGCGCTTTTCTTGCGTTGCCCTCAGCCACGCTGTCACCATCGCCATCCGGTACTCCCTCGTGCGCCGTCAGTTCCGCGCGCCACCGCCCGCGACCGGCGAGCGCCAGCTGCTGGACTACCACAGCCAGCGCCTGCGCTTGCTGCCGCACCTGGCGGCAACGTTTGCATTTCGTGCGCTGGGGCAGGCGCTGGCGGGCGAGGTGGCAGCCGTGGACAGCGGCGGCGACGCGGCCGACGGGCGGGCGCAGGGCGCGCTGCCGCTGCCCACCGCGGCGCTGCAGGGGGTTGCCACCGGGGGGGGGGCGCGCGGCATTGAGGGGTGCCGGCGCGCGTGTGGCGGGCACGGTTCCAGCGCCTCCTCCGCGCTGCCGCGCCTCTCCACCTCTTCCGTGCCCACCGTGACGGCGGAGGGCGAGAGCCACGTGCTGGTGCAGGCGGTGGCGCGTGGTGTGCTTAAGGCCGCCGCCGCCGCCGCTGACACTGATGCCGCGCCACCCCACCCGCTGCTTGCTGCCTGGTTGGCACCACCCCCGCCGCTGGGCGCCGCTGACCTACCCATTCTACAGGCGCGCGCCCTCACGCATGCTGCCGCCGCGGCGCACACGGAGGAGGCGGGCGACGCGCTGGCGGCAGCGGTGGCGGCGGGTGGCGCGCGCGCCGCCGACGCTGCCTGGCAGGCTGCCGCGCCGTCGCAGTGGGCGTTGAGCCAGCTGTTTGCCGCCACCACCGTGCTGGACGTGCTGCATCGCCGCCTGTGGTTGTGCGACGCCGGCGGTGCCGCCGCCTGGTCAGGTGCCATGCTGGCCACCGCGCGCACCCTTGCCACCCTGTTTGCAGTGGACACCGTGTCGTGTCTGGCGGCGCACATCCTGCGCGTACTGCCACATGCCACGCCGCACCTGCGCGCCCTGGAGGCGCAGGCGTACCCCCTGTGCGCCGCCCTGCGCCCGGTGGCCATCACGCTGGTGGATGGCTTTGGCCTGCATGACACCGCGCTGGCATCCGTGCTGGGTGCGCACGACGGCCGCGTGTACGAGCGCCTGGCGGCGTGGGCGGCGGCGGAGCCGCTCAATGCCACCCCCGTCAACGCCACCGTCGCCAACGCCATGGACGCGCTCTCCGCCGCCGGCGCCCGCGTCCTGGCGGCGCGACTATGAATTCGGTGACGGGCTGGCCGCGACGCGCGCGTTGCAACGCGCGATGCGCTACAATCCAACGATCCATTGCTTCCGGATGGCCGCGGCCTGGCGCACGCATGCCGCGCCGTTTCTACTCCGCTTGTAACACTACTATTGATCGTTTGAACATTCCTGTTGTGCTGTGGCACCCAATAATTACCACCACGGTGCTGTCTGCAGCCTTGGTATCGGCATGTGCTTGCCTGCCATGCTCTGCATGGTGTGTGGCACACTTCGCCCTTTCACGCCGGTCATCACAAATGTCGGTTGTCAGCACCATACGGCAGGTTGTCAGGCTGGTGTGCGTGTCAGCCGTGATGCACGCCGCCAATTATCACCGCACCACGCGCGTCGACGGCGCGTACTTGCTGCAAACCAGTGTATTTGGGTAATAACCCTGGATTTTGGCCCCCGATTGTGCATTCAGCGCGGTGTCGAGTGCCGCCACCCCTGTTCTCACACACGCCTCCCTTCGACACCCACGGCGACCAACAGGCACAGGCACACACAACAGTGCCGCTGGCTACTGTACGCACTGGTACGGTCACCCCCACGGCCGACGGCCTCGTGGCGGTACCCCAGCCACCGGGGGGTGCTTCCCATGACGACGGTGTGCTTCCTGGTGGCAGGCGGCGGGCCGGTGGCGGTGTGGCCGTGCGACTGCGCCGGCGCGCCGGCGCGGCGAGGCGGCGAAGCGGAGACGCACCTCCCGGTTGCCCGCGCCATGTTGCACCTGGTGTCACCGCCGCCGCCGCCGCCGTCCACCGCAGCGTCGTTGCCAAGCCCGCGCGCTGGTGGCATCACCAGCCTGCATGCTACCCTGCCGACGGTGGCGCTGACGGTGGTGGCGGCACGTGGGCTGGCGGTTGGCTGCATCGCGGCGCATGACGACGTGCTGCTGCACAAGGCGGGGTGCATTGCATATGCGCCGCACCATGAGACCGCAGCGTGGGCAGCATGGCTGCTGGTACGCGCGCTGGCCACCGGCGCGGCGCTACCTGCCGCGGTGGCGAGTGCCGAGGCGGCTGCCAACGCGGCGGTGGCAGCAGCCACCGTGCATGACATCGTTGCGCACGCTAGCGGCACGCCAGGCGAGGAGCCGGCTCCGTCTGCCGCCGCATCACACCGATCTAATGTTGTTGGGGGCGTGGCAGCAACCGCCGACGCCGCGGCCGCGTCCTTACGGGCGTCCGTTGCAACCATGTTGCCACCCACTGCCTTGCCGTATCGATTTGCTGCCTGCGGCCAGCTGCCAGCGTCCCTACTGCCTGCCGCCGCCGCACCCTGGGCCGCGGCCAGCGGCGGCGGCGGCGATGGTGGCGCGCCTACCCTATTGTTTGATGCTTTTGTTTCGATTTCACGAGGAGGTGGCGGTGGCGGCAGCGGCGGGGCGGATGACACTCTGTTGCTGCGACGGCGCGCATGGCACGCTGCTGCTGGCAGCGGCGGCACTGGCCGTGCTGTCGGTGGCGGGGTATACTTTGCAAGGGTGGCTGGCACCGCCGCCGCTACCAGCAGGTGCACTCACTACCCACCCGGGCTGCTCGCCAGCTTAGTGGCACCCCAGCGCGCGGCAGCAGCGACAGCGGGCGCCCTTGTCTGGCTGCCGTCACATGATAGCACTACAGGCGACCTGCCGGTGACGGCAGAACGGGTGTATGCGCATCGACACGAGGTGACAGTCGCCGCAGCGGCGACACCGTTGGTGGCGGTGACCGTGGCGCTGTGCGGCTGTGCAGCGGGCGTGGTGGGCGGCAACAGCGCGGCACTGACGGCTGCCGCAGAAGGCTACGCCGCCCTGACGCTTCGAGCTCTGGGCGTGCGTGAAGACGGCACGGCAGCAGCGCCGCTGCCTGTTGAACCCCTGCCGCCCGTTGTACAGCACGTCGCAGTGCCGACGACCAGCCATCATGCGCCGCACCTGCGCCCACTGGTCATCCCGCCGCTGCTGAGCGGCGGCGGCGATACCACGTCCGCGTCCGCCGCCGCACCCGCCGCCGCTGCCGCCGCGGCACCGGAAGAAGATCACACCATTGGCCTCACCCAGCTGACACCAAACGTATCGCCCAAGGGCGGATACCCCGTGAGCCCGCTGGCGCCGCCTGTCGTGCCAGCGACCAGTGGCGGCGGTGGCGGCGGCAGTGGTGGGGACGATGGCGGTGCGGCAGCGGTCGGTGTGCCGGTGGAGGCGGCCGCCGCCGCCGCCCATCCAACCGTGGATGACAATGGCGAGCTGGTGCTGACGTCGCGGTCCGACGTGAGCGGCGTCAGCAGCGTCAGCAGCAGTGTTCTGGGCTACCCTGGCGCCTCGCCACCGACCGCCAGCGCCAAGCTGGTTGGCTCGACGTCACCCGCGATGCCGGCGCGGCACCCTGCGCCGCCGGCAGAGCGACGTGGCAGCCGGGGTGGCGGCATGGCACGAGGGCCGCCCGTCCGTAGCAACCGGCGGCTGGTGCCGGCAGCAGCAGCCGGCGGTGGCGGCATGGCAGGTGGTGCCGTAGCCGCGCCAGCAGCACCTGTGCCTGACGGCGGTACAGCAGACGGTACCGCTGCCGTCGCAGCCGCTGCTGGCACCACCGCCGCCGCCGGCGACCCCTCGTCGTTACTCCGGCTGCCTGCGTCGTCGCGATCACTGGTCACCCTGGATTCGTTTGTCAGCATGTCCAGCCACGGTGGCAGCTTCTCGTCACCGGTGGGCAGCGGCGGCGGCGGCGGGGGCGGCAGCGGTGCCGTGCGGCTGGGCCTCACCAGTTTGCGTGCGCCACGTCTGGCGATCCCCCTGCTTGCCACCGAGGCTGGCGCAGGCGGTGGTGACGGTGCCCTGGCCGCGTCGCCGCTGCCCATGGATGACAGCGACCTGTACTGCGTGTCGTCAGAGGAGGAAGGCGGCAGTGGCTCCGCCCGTGGCACGGCGGCGGAGGCGAGCGGTGAGGTCAACACTGCGCGCAGCTCGTTCCGGGGTGACGACGCCTCCCCGCCGGCCGCCATCCCGCGCCACCTGCACCTGCTAATTGCAGCGTCGTCGCTGCCGCCACCACCACCACCATCGTCAGAACCGACGCTGCCGCCGCCGCGGCAGCAGTTGCCACTGAATGCAGTCGTGGCAGCAAATTAAAATTGCAGGCACACCCCGCATTGGGGAACAGCAGCAACAAGAACAGGGACACCGATAATTACTATTGTATGACCACGCACACACGACCCACACCCCGCACCCAACCACGCACGCGCACCACGCACGGCCCTAATGCCGCGACCGCTTGGCATGCTTGTCGCGCTTGGACCGCTCCTTCGCGTCCTCCTCGTCTTCTTGCCGCTTGCGCTTGCGGTCATCCGCCTCGGCGCGTCGGTCCAGCTCGTCCCAGTCCTCCGCGTCGCTGTCGTCGTCCTCGCCGTCGTCATACTCATCATCCTGCAGTTAATGGGGTGGGCAGGGTGGGGGGCGTCAGTGAGTGACAGGCAGGCAGCGTCCCACACACACAAACACATGCGCATACGCACATCGTCGTCAGTCACATTGTCGTCAAACTCGTCGTCATCCTCCTCCTCCTCCTCAGACTCCTCCTCCTCCTCGTCACTGGAGCCGCCGTACTCGCTCTCCTCCTCCTCGTCCTCCTCCTCGTCGTCGCCGTCGCCCACATCCTCCAGCAGCTGGATCCAGCCCGACAGCTTGGGCTCGCCGTCCTCGCCCTCCGACAGGTAAAAGTCGGGCTTGCGCACCGTGCCCTCAATCACCAGCTTCCAGTTCATGGGCTGCGGCAGCTCCGTGAACGTCACCTCCGCCGTCTCGTCCAGCCAGCCCTTGATGAGGTCCAGGGCGGCGATGGGGATGCTGGTGATGCGCACAAACTCGTCCTCGCCCTTGTCGCGCGTGCCCGCCTTGAAGATGATGACCATGTCGAACGTCTTGGTGTGGTACGCCACGCTGACGCGCTCGAAGCACACGTGCTCCATGTCCTTCACCGACACCACGAAGGGCGGGCGGTCCACCACCGCCACCAGGCACTCCTGGCACAGCATGATGTTCACCATCTCGCGCAGCGGCGCGCCGGTGAACATGAGGGAGGAGGTGGTGGTCTCAAACGGCAGCGCGGAGATGCGGTGCACCGCCTCCATGAAGCTGCGGAAGCCCTTGTTCAGCTCGTACCGCACGCGCCGCTCCCGCTCCTCCTCCGCCATCTCGTCGGCGTCAAACTCGGAGCCGTGGCGGCCGTCGATGGCCTGGCTCTGCTCCACCACCTCCGTGAAGAACTGCACGTCCTTCACCTTCTTCTTGTTGATCAGGATGGGCGCCTTGAGGTGGAAGTGGATGAGCACGACGTGCTCGCGCTCGCAGGGCTGGAACACGGCGTGCCGCACGTTGGCGTAGATGAGGTCCACCGTCTCGCCCTTGTCCGACGTCAGGCGCACGCCGTTGGAGTGCGCGCGCAGCACGCCGCGCGTCTTGCGGCCAGAGATGGGCGGGTACATGGACAGGTCACGCAGCTGCGGCACGGAGGCGCCGGGCACGATCACCAGCTTGGGTTGCTCCTTCAGGTCCGCCAGCAGCTTCTCCTCGTCGCGGTCCGTCTTCAGCTTCTTCTGCATCACCTTGATGAGGTTCACCACGTTGGACATGTTGCGGCCGTCGCGCGACATGAAGTTGAGCGTGCGCACAAAGATGGCGTCGCCGTGCGCCGCCACCGCCGCCGCCATCGCCGGCGCCGCGTCCTTGCCCACCGCCTGGCCCGGCGCAAAAAAGTTGAGGCGCAGGAACGTCTTGGGCCCCTCGTCCGCCTTCACCACCGACTTGATGGTGGACACGTGGAACGGCACCAGGGTGCCAAACATGGGCAGCAGCACGGCGTCGTGCGCCTTGTCAATCGTGATCTGGCACTGGCGGCCGGCCTTGGGGTACTCGCTCGCCGCCGCGTACGCCGCGATCTCGCCCGCCGCCGCATCCGCCTCCTCCGCCCCCGCGCCGCCCGCCGCCCCGCCGCCGCGCAGCCGCCGCCGCGCCTCCTCCTTCTGCTTCTCCGCCAGCAGCCGCTGGTGCTCCTCCCGCGCCCGCTTCTTCTCGTCGTCCGCCTCCGTCCCGGTGCGCTTGCCGGCGGGGCGGGGGGAGCGCGTGGTGGCGCCCGCCGCCGCCGCCGCCGCGCGCGCCGCCGCCGCTGCCGCTGCCGCGTCCTCCTCCTCCTCGCCGTCGCCCGTCGTCTCGTACGACACCTGCGCGCGGTCGCGCGTCATCTTGGAGGTGACGACGTCGTTGGCGTCCGCCCCCACCACCACGGTGTCTGCCAGTAACACGGCGTACGACTCCAGCTTGGACATGCCGGTGCCACCCTCGGCGTCCGTCAGCGGGATGGCGGACAGGCCGATGGAGACGACAAACACCATGCCGGGCGTCACGACGGTCTCGTTCTCCGCCGTCAGCGCCAGGTAGCGGTCAGATGGCCGCAGGCCAAACCCGCAGCCAAACGTCTTGGTGCGCTTGGCGTCCACCTGCAGCGCCGGCTTGGCCAGCATGGCGTCGCGCACGCGCGCCACCACCTCGCCAATGACGGCGCCCGGCCGCAGGCCGGCGATCAGCTCCTCCTGCGCGTCCAGCACCGCGTTGTACACCGCGCGCTGGCTGGGCGAGGGGTCCACAAACAGGGTGCGCGCCAGCATGGCGGAGTGCGTGCGGTAGCGCACCGCCATGGAGAACATGATGGTGTCGGGGGTGAAGGGCGTGGCAAGGGAGACCACGTTGCCGCGCTGCACGTGCACGTTGTACGCGCCGCCCGACTGCACGACGGGGCGCAGCAGGAACTCAATGTTGCTGGTGTCCACCTTCACCTTGTACTTGTCCAGCGCGTCCAGCCCAGCATTCACCACGCCCGCCACCGCCTCGTTGGTGGTCGCCACGTTGTCCTCGATCACGCGCTCCATCTCCGGCACAAAGATGTTGCGCGTCATGCGCGCCGCCAGCGCGCCCGCCGCCGCCACCTGCGCCACGCCCGCCGCATCCTTCACACTAAAGTACGCCTCCATGCCGCGCGTGCCGTCCACCAGCGCCACGCCCGCCCGCGCCACCTCCTCCATCCACGCGGTCGCCGCCGGCGACCCCTCCACGCTGTCGCTGGGCAGCTGCGCCACGGCGCCACCGGCGCCCGTCAGCACGCCAATCAGGCCCGCCACGGCGGCGGCATTCGCGTCCCCCTTCTCACGCGTCACCAGCGCCAGCCGCAGCCCCGCCGCCCGCCCATTCGCCTTGTCTGCGCACCCGCGCAGGAACTCCACTGCATGACGGGGGTGGGGGTGGGGGTGACCCAACGCGGTGCATGTGTGTGTGTGTGGTGGCGGCAGCGCGACAACGTACGCTTCTTGGCGGAGGAGTGGATGTGCAGCGTGCCGGCCGCCAGGATGAAGATGGTGTCTGGGAACTCGTACCCCGTCAGCAGCTTCTGCAGCGTCACCGTGTGCGACTCATCCACGTCGGGCGCCGTGGCGCGGCCATGCACGCACATGAGCGCCGCCGCGCCGCCAAACAGGGCGGGCGAGCTCTGGTGGAGGTTGGGTGGGTGGGGTGGGGGGACGGGGTGGGATTGGGGCGAGGTAAGGCGACGACGATGCCAACACGCGTATCAACCCGCTGCCATCCACAACTACATCCATGCAGGCAGCAGGTAGTGACGACGGCAGCGGCGGCGTGTGTGGGGGCGGCGTCGGTTGGCGGGCAAAAGATACGGCGTCGCTGCTGCTGGCGGCCGTGCCACTGCCACCGCAACGGCGTCCCTCCTCGTCATTTCAGGCATGCTCCCCCGTGCATCCCAGGTGGTAGCAGCCGTGACGATGGTGGTTGTGTGGTTGGGTTGGCAGGGGCGAGTGGAGAGGGGAGAGAGGAGAGTGGGAGTAGGCAGCGACATGGCAGGGGGGAGAGGATGACGCTAGACAGCGATGACAACAACGACCAGCTCCAGCTGCTGCCTAGCTTCCATTCCACTGTCGCAGCACCCGCTCCCTCCCCTTTGCCTCCGCTCCGTCCGTGGCGACGTCTCATATGTGTGTCTATGTGTGTCAACCGTCCCTCCACTCCTCCTCTCTCCTACTCTCCTCCTACTCTCTCCTCCCTCTACTCCTCCTCTCTACTCCCTACTCCCAACCACCTCCTGCGATTACTTACAGTCAGCCGCGCCGCCAACGCGTCGGCGCGCGACACGAAGGCGTCCACGTCAACCACCACGCTGTCCGCCATCGCCGTCGTTGCTGCGGGGTGGACCACACGCACAGAAATTGGCGCGGCAAGACGGCAGGGGGCGGCGAGAGGGGGGAAAAGATAGAGGAAAGATAGAAAAGATAGAGATTGAATAGGAGCAAGAGAGATGAAGATGCAAGGCAGCTGCCAGCCAACAGGCAGCTGCTGCTGCTGAAACGCTGGTGCCGCCGCCAACGACGACGCCAACGCCATGAATGCGGCACACACACGGTGGCGCAGTTTATACGCGTTGGAAATTGGGTTGGTGTTGGGAGTGGTTTGACGTGTGGTTGGTACCGCAGTGTTTGGACTGCTGCATACATATTACCGTGTGGCGAACAGTACCGTGGTACGGCGGGGACGCTGCTGTGCGGAGCCACCACCACGACGTCACACCAACCACAGCTGTGCCACCATGGGGCGCACCGGTTGTATGGCGGCTCTGGGGGCGGCGGTGGCGGCAGCTGGACTGGCAGCAGCATCCAGCGTCGGTGCGGGCGGCGCAGTGTACATCAATGCGAGTGTGGGGGTGGCGCCGGTGGGCGGGCCGGCGGTGGTGCCGCCCGTGTTTGACACGCTCATCTTTTGGGACTACTCCGTGTTCACGGACGCGGCGCCAGATGGCACGGCGGCGGCGTACCCGTTTCTGTCCTCCGTGGAGCTGTTCACCGCCACGGGCGGCTGCTACATTGGCTACCCTGGCTGCACCTCCAACCGCGACTGCTTCATGAACCCGGCGGACCCGGCCTCGGGTTACGACTACCAGCCGCTCATTGACGCACTGGACGAGGTGCGGGAGTCTGGGTTTACGCCGTACGTGGTGACGGGCATGATACCTATTGCGCTATCAGCGGCGCCGGCGCTGGGTGCGTTTGGGTTTAACACGGCGCCCGCGTCCAACTGGTCGGCGTACGGCGACTACATCACCAACTTTGCACTGCAGTCTGCGGCGCGGTTTGGGCCTGACGTGGTGGCGGGCTGGCGGTGGGGCGTGTTGACGGAGTTCAACAACCCGGACTGGTACGTCAATGACACCAACCAGTACTTTGATCTGTACGACTGGACGGTGTGCGCGCTGCAGGGCGTGCTGGGGCCCAACATCACGGTGGGCGCGCACGCGTGCACGCAGTGCACCGTGGCGGGCGGCGGCTCCGGGTGGGACCCGCTGGCGCTGCTGAACCACACGCGGTACGGCACCAACGCGTGCACCGGCGGCGTGGGCACGCGCATCACCTTCCTCACCGACTCCTTCTACGAGCGCACACCCGGCACGCCCGGCGACTTGTCGTGGTACGCGCCGCAGGTGGGCGCCCTGCGCGCCGGCGCCATCGCGCTGGGGTACGGCGACCTCACCTTTGGCATTGACGAGGGCCGCATCCTGGCGGGCACCGACGGCCTGCCGCTGCTCACGCGCGCGGTGGGCTCCGCGTACCAGGCATCCTTTGACGCCCTCCTGTTTAAGCTCATGGTGTACGGCGGCGCCTCCACGTATGCGCGGTGGGGCATCACCTCCAATGGCGGCGGCGGCCTGTTCACGTGGCAGTCGGACGTGGACCCCGTGTCCACGCAGGTGGCGCGCCTGGCGCATGCGATGGCGGGCGACGCCCTGCTGGCAGTCACCAACACCACCGCGCCCGGCACGTCACCCGGCCCTGCGGCGGTGGACGCCACCGTGTCGGTGTCGCCCGCCGGCACGCTGCACGTCCTCGCCGTGCGCCACGCGCCCACCGTCAATGACACCACCTCCGACGCCGCCGTCGTCACCGTGTGCGGCCTGACGCCTGGCGCCGGCACGCTGGTGGGCACCGCCACGCCGGTGGACGAGACGCACGCCAACTTCTGGCCAGCGTGGCAGGCGGACGCCGCCGCCGCCGGCATCGACTCATACCAGTCTGGCTGGTCGCCGCAGTGCGAGCAGGTGGCGCTCACCAACGCCACCCAGGCCGCCTACTTTGCCAGCCGCGTCCCTGCCTACCGCGCCCTCGCCGCCCTGACGCCCTACCCCCTGGTTGCCACCCTGTCGCCCGCCGGCTGCGCCACCTTCTCGTTGGCCATGGTGGGCCACGCCGTCGTGCTCGCCACCTTTGACGGCGCGGTGGCGGCCGCAGCAGAGTAAGTACCGCCGCTGCTGTCGGTACCGGTGCGTCACCCAGTGTGGGGTGGTAAGAAAGGATAATTAGTATTGTAGTTGCAGAACTCGATAATTGAAGTGCCAACATGGGCTACCGCCCACCCACGCCGGCCGACAGCAGCTTCCACTGCCGCGGACCCGCCTTCAGCAGGTACGACTGCTGGTTCAGCACGTCCAGGAAGTCGGCAAAGACGGGCACCTGCAGGCGCATGTCGCGGCTGAAGCGCTCCAGCTCGTCGGTGGAGAACAGCGCGCTGCCGCGGTTGGACGCCGCCTTGTTCAGCGCCGTCACAAACAGCTTCACTTGCTTGGCCATGGACATGCCGCCCACCCGCCCCAGCTCCACGCCACCCAGTCCGCCGTCCGCCACCGCCTCGTACAGCGCCTCCTTCATCAGCTCCACCACGTCCTCCGCATCCTCCCGCGTCACGTACTCCCGCAGCTCCACCTTGGCGCGCGCCTGCGCCAGCCGGATCAGCGACTCCAGCTGCCGCGTGGTGATTGGCGTGGAATCACCGCTGCTGCCACTGCTGCCGCCGCCACTGCCGCGCCGCAGCGCCAAGAAGTAGGCCTGCAGCACCGCCGCGGCGTCCGGCAGCAGGGCGGGGTAGCAGTACCGCCGCGCGTACGCCACGTACTTGCGCAGCAGTGTGGGTGGCACAATTTCAGCGGGTGGAATGGCCACCACGCCACGCCGCAGTCGTACATCCAGCGGCAGCCGCGGTGCCCTAGCGGTGGGTGCGATGGTGGGCGCGGCGGTGGCGGACGCGGCTGAGCTGCTAGGTGCGCTGCGCGCCTCCACCTCCCCCGCATACCGTCGTGCCCGCCCATGCGCCGCCTGCGTAGCAGCCATCCCGCCCGCCACGCCCCGCCGTGCATCCACCTCCAGCTCATCGCTGCCGTAGCCATACGGCGCGGTGCCGCCGCCGCCGCCACCGACGCCGACGCCCGGCAGCAGCAGCGCCATCTGCGATGCGCCTCCGCCGCCGCCACCGCTAGCTCCTCCTCCACCCCGACCCGCTGCACCCCCACCGCCGCCGCCGCCGCCACCGTCATGCAGCGACAGCACGTGCTCACCCAGCTGGCGGTCGCGCACCTGGTCGGGGCGGTCCAGCAAGATGAAGATGAGGTCAAAGCGGGACAGCAGCGCCTCGCTCATGCGCAGGTTCTCTGTGATCGTCTTGCCGCGGTTGTAGTGGCCGCCCACCGGGTTGGCGGCCGCCAGCACGGAGGTGCGGGCGGGCAGGGAGGACACGATGCCCGCCTTGGCGATGGAGATGCGCTGCTGCTCCATGGCCTCCAGCAGCGCCTGGTGCTCCGCCGCCATCTTGTCAAACTCATCAATGCAGGTGAGGCCCTGGTCACCCAGCACCAGCGCGCCCGCCTCCAGCGCCATGTCGCCCGTCACGGCGTCGCGCACCAGCGTGACGGTGAGGCCGGAGGTGGAGGTGGTGTTGCCGCACACGTACACGCCGCGCGGCGCCAGTCCAGACATGGCCTGCAACATCTGGCTCTTGCCCATGCCTGGGTCACCCACCACCAGCACGTGCGGGTCACTGCGGATGTGCGCCTTGGCAACACCGCCGCCACGATCAAACCCCTCGCCGGCACCACCGCCGCCGCCACCGCCGCTGCTTCCACCGCCACCGCCGCCCGCACTGGGCGCTGCGCCAAGCCCACGACTATGCCGTGCACCCGCCGTGTCGCCGCTGCCATCACCGTCAACATCGGCGGAACTGCCGGCAGCGGCTGAGGGTGGCGCCACGCCACCTGGCGGTGGGGTGTGCGGCGTGCCCCCAAACAGCGCCATCAGCATGCCCGCCTTCACCAGCTCGTGGCCAAAGATGTTGGGCACGGCGCTGGCAACCAGGAGGGAGAATGGGTCGCGGTGCGCGCGCACGCGCGCAATAAACTGCAGGTCACGCTCACTAAATGCACGCGTCGCGCCGCCGGCCCCCGGTGCCGCTGCTGCCGCCGCAGCTGCCGCCGCTGTCGTAGCCGCCACAGCACCACCGGCGCCGCCGCCGCCGCCGCCCGCGCGGTCTGCCACCTTGTGCGCCGCCACGCTGCAGGCGTCAATGTACAGCAGGAACAACGACTTGCCACGCGCGTTGCCCCGCCCCGCCGCCACATCCGTCTCAATGGCTTTCACCACGCCGCCCACCGTCACCACGTCGCCCGGCACTACGGCGTCCACCAGCTCCTCTGACAACTCCACCTCCACGGTGCGCGGCACGCGGCCGGCGTCCGTCACGTCTGCCTCCAGCTCCTGCAGCCGGATCTTTTGCCAGTCCACCGTGACGGCGGTGGCGTAGTCGGGCGCAAAGGAGCGGCCGCGGCAGGTGGCGTCGGCGCACGAGGACGGCGGCTCATACTTGCCGTCTGCAAACCACGCCGGCACCTCGCTGCCGCACTTGGTGCAGGTAAAGTTCATGCGCAGCACCAGCGGGCGCACGGCGGACACGCGCACCACGTTGCCGCGCACCGACACAAACTTGCCCACCGTGCCCGACTTGAGCTCACGCAGCGGCAGCAGCGGGTTGACCGCCAGCATGCGGGGTGTGATCTTAATGGGCGGCGCGCCCGCTGCCACCACCTCCGACCGCAGCACACACAGCGCCAGGCCGAGGCAGCGCAGCAGGTCGTCCGGCTCCTCACGCAGCGCGCCCACAAAGTCGGGATAGGGACACCGCGCCTTGAAATCGTCATAATGGAACGCCACCACGCCCTGGGCGGCCCACGCCACCTCCCGCAGCAGCGGCGCGCCGTCCGTCCGGAACCACTCTGCAAACCCGCGCACCAGCACCAGCCGCTTGTCGCCCGCTGAAAACGCCTCCCGCTCGTAGTACAGCGGCCACGCCGCCGCAATCGCCGCCGTCTCGGCGTCCATCGTGGTGGGTTGGGAGGGGGCCGCTACTGTGCCATTAAAAAATCATCGCAGTTCACCACCGCCACCACTCCACCGACAACCACCTCCTCACTCCCAATCACAGCAGCTCATGCTCACAGCCGCACGTGCGCGCCGGCGCGTTGCAACATTTACTTTTGCACCGTGGTCGGCTGTCGCGGGCGTCAGACATGTCTGACGTGACCTGACGTCATGACTGGACTGTTGTCCGTTGGGGAGTAGTAGGGTAGCGTCGGGGAAAGCATCATCAGCGGCAGCGGCCAACGGTTGGGGCGAGGTGACAATGATCAAAATATCAAAAACAAACCGGGGGAGGCGGCAACCAATTTATGACGCGAGTATACATTACTGCCTTGCATCTTGCATACTACGGAAGCAGCGCGGTCAATTCACGCTGCATACGTAAGTGTGTGTTACCATCTACGCCTCTACATACTGCTGCTCGCAGGTTCTTGTCGCCCCTCTGACTCTTACCACGCTGTTGCTGCTGCTGGCGGTTCTGGTGCGGTGTGCTCGCGCCTGTGGTGTAACGGCATAGTGGTGCCAACGACGGTGATGTGGTGGGGCAGCAGCGAAGAGGAGGAGTAGTGGCGGGACACGCCCCGGACGGCAAACCGGCCTGATGGCGACGGCCGCGAGTGGCAGCGGGGCGGCGGCAGGGGCGCCTGCGCCGCTGACCCGCAAGCCGACGGTGGGCACAATGACAAGTCGTGGCGGCGGCGGCGGGGGCACGGCGGCGGCGATGACGTACATTGTGTACCGGTCAGGGAACAATACGGACCCCATCAAGCGTGCGCTGACAGCGCGGCCGGGGTGGACGGCGGCGGATGCGGAGGAGGTGAAGCGCGACCCGGCATGGACCGCCAACTTTGTATGGAAGCCGACGTGGGCGAGCACGAAGGGGGAACCGAGCGGTTGGGTGCGCGGGCACGCCAACCCGGCGAAGCGGCAAGTGTACAACCACCTGCGTGCGGTGGAGCCGCTGTGTACCAAAGATGCGCTGTTTGACACCATGACGGCGTACTACGCGGCGGTGGGGGAGGACCCGTACCAGCACCTGCCGCCCACCTACCTGGTGGAGCCCAAGAACCGGGAGGACGTGTCAGCGTGGCCGGGGTGGCGCGACTTTGAGGCGCACTTCCGGCGGTGCGCGGAGGACCCGCGCTCCCGCAACCTGTGGCTGGTGAAGCCCACGGCGCTGAACCGCGGCATCGGCATCGAGGTGTTCCGCGACCTGGAGGAGATCCGCGCCTTCCTGGTGGCCAAGGCGCGGCAGGCGGCGATGGGCATCCAGCCGGTGTGGGTGCTGCAGAAGTACATTGAGAACCCGCTGCTGTTCCGCGGCCGCAAGTTTGACTTCCGGGTGTGGATCCTGGTCACCGACGCCGGCGACGTGTACATGCACGCGCCCGGCTACGTGCGCACCTCCAGCGAGGCGTTTGACCTGGCGTCCGACGACCGCTTCGCGCACCTCACCAACTACTGCCAGCAGGTGAACGCGGCGTCGTTCGGCAAGTACGAGGAGGGGAACACGCTCAAGTTCATTGACCTGGAAGAGTACCTCACCACCGTCACGCTGCCCGCGCTGCGCGCCCGCCACGCCGCCGACCCGCCGGCGCCGGTACCGGCTCCGGTGGTTGCGGGCGGCGGGGGCGGTGGCGAGGAGGCTGCAGGTGGCAGTGGCAGTGGCGCAGTCAGCGGTGGCACGGACACGGACGCCACGGTTGCGTCTGCAGCGGCGGCGGCGTCAGCGGCACCCGCGGCGGCACCCGCGGCTGCGCCACCTGGCGCCGGTGGCAGGCGGAAGCGCGCGCCGGCCACCTACCCCGATGACAAGCCCATCCACATGGCGGCAGACGGCGAGGAGGCCATGTGGGGCTGCGGCCGGAACGGCCTGTGGGGCCAGATGCGGTCCAGCATCATTGACACCATGGAGGCGCTGCGGGGCCGCGGTGGCGGGCGCACGGGCGGGTACGAGGAGAATGGGTTTGCACGCAAGCCGCCGGCGTGGATTGCGGTGCCGCCCGCGCCACCGGCAGCGCCGGCGGCGGCGGCGGCGGCGGCGGGTGACGGTGCCGCCGCTGCCGCCGCTGCCGCAGCACCGGCGACAGGGGCGACAGCAGCGACAGCGGAGCGGTACCCAGCGGTGACATCCAAGGTGCCAGGCGCCGCGGGTGGCAGCAACGGGTATGTGGTGGGTGCCGCTGCCGGCGTGGTTGGACCCTCCTCCTCACGCCACCGTTTTGAGCTGCTTGGCTTGGACTTTATTGCCGACGACGACCTGAAGATCTATTTGTACGTTGTGGTGGTGGTGGGGCGGCGCGGCCCTCTACCATCGATCGTCACCCACCCGCCCACACACCCACACACCCACACGCATAAACGCAACCACCGCCTGCAGCATCGAGGTGAACACGAACCCGTCGCTGTCGTACCAGAACGGGTGGCACGAGAGCTTTGCGGACGTGATGGCGGTGCGCATGCTGGACATTGTGCTGGACGGCACGCTGCCGGGCGAGGCGGCGGGGGGCACGGGTGAGGGGTACGTGACTGCGCCGCCGGGGCGGCTGCGGCCGCCAGAGGGGTGGTACTTTGTGATGAACACGTACACCGCGTCGTGGAAGCTGCCGGCGCACTCGCTGACGGCGGGGCCGCCCGCTGCCGCTGCTGCCGCCCCCATCCCGTCGCCTGAGGCAGCTGCTGCCACCACGCGTGGCCGGCCAGCCGGCAGTGCGGTGCTGACACCAACGCCGGTGGTGGTGACAGGTGGCGGCGGTGGCGGCGGCGGCGGCGGCGGTGGCAGTAGTGCAGCGCCACGGGCGGGCGGGCGGACGCCTGGTCGGGGTGGTGTGGTGCCTAGCACGGCACGCGGGCGCGTGCTGCCCAGCACCGGCAGTGGAGGTAGTGCCGCTGCTGCTGCCCTGGCGGCAGCGGTGAGCGGCGGCGGCGAGGGGGGCGCGGAGGATGAAGGTGGCGGTGGTGGTGCCGCCGGCGGCAGTGGCGGTGGCGTCGGCGGCGCGCCGGTGTCGCGTGGCGCCAAGCCTGTGGTGCCACCCCGCCGCCCTTTTCTGTCCACCATCGTCACCGTGCCGTCATCCACGCTGTCGTTGGTGGTGGGCGGCGCGGATGACGGGCTGGGTGGCTCGCCGCCTGGGCCCGTGCCGCTTGCCATGGCGGGCCGGCCGCGCGTGCTGGTGCAAGCAAGCATGACGGTGCGCGGCCCGCGTCGCTTCCCATCTGCGTCACCCACCAACGCCGACCGCAGTGGCCGCTTGCTACCACCGCTGCCACCCGGCGGTGGCGCCGCCGTCGCCACTGCCGCACCGGGTGTCGAAGGTAGCGAGCGGGCGGCGGCGGCTGGCTCCCGCGCTGCTGCGAGCCTCAGCCCCAGCCGCGGGCGTGGGCGCGGTAGTGGCAGCGGCAGTGGCTTGCTGCCGCCATCTTCTGGCTTGGTAGAGTCTGGCAGCGACGTGAGCGGCGGCGACGGCGGTGGTGGTGCTACAACTGCCTGGCGGTCGACAACGACTGGCAACACTGCCCGCGGCAGCGGCGGCGCGTCCGCCAGCCTGGCAAGTCGTGCAAGTCCGCTCATGCTGCCGCTGGCCGGCAGCGGCAGCCCGCCGCGTGCTGGTTCACCACCCTTGCGCTCCCTTGTCGCCCCGCCGCCCAGTGCCATGGCTGCCGTCCTGGCCGCCGCCATCGCTGGCGTGCCACCCCTGCGCCCACTCACGGCGCCCGGCGTCGCGTCGCCGCCGCGCTCATCATAACTTTAGTTAGTTGCCTACCGTGTGTTGTGTGCCCTAATGTACGCCTGTGACTGCCTGTGTGCCGCACACCCTAGTAATTGTGTAACACTTTCAACCGCCTCGTCCGCCATCACCCCCACACCGCGGCCAGCGCGCGGCGGGGCAAAAGTAGGCGAGACGGCGGGGGGCCGCCCGCACGTGCAGCCGGCGGGCGCCCCCCTACGCGCCGTGTGACGGCGCGCGCCGCGCCCGCCGCCTTAGAACTTCATCTCGTGCGGCTTGTCGCCCTTGCTCAGCGCAAAGCGGGCCTTCAGGTACGCCGACGTGGTGGCATCCAGCTTAAAGCCTGCATCCACCGCCGCCTGCGTCGCCTTCTTCTCCGCCGGCAGCACCGCCGCCGCCTTCGTCAGCGCCTCAAACGCCTCCTTGCCCTGCCCCAGGCGCTTCGCCTTGGCGGCCTTGAAGAAGCTATCGTTCACCGCCTCCGGCACCTTCACGCCCGCCACGTTCACCTTGGTGGAGGTGGCAATGACGTACGACTGGTTGACGCGGCGCAGCGGCACGCCGTTGACGGCGTACGGGCCGGTGACGAGCAGCAGGCCGGACGGCAGCTGCTTCAGGAACACGACGCGCTTGCCACGGAAGCGGCCCGCCAGCAGGATGAGCACCGTGCCGGGCGTGATGGTGGAGCGCAGCTTGGCCACGCCGGGCGTGAAGGCGCGCTTCACCACCTTGCGGGTGCCCTCCGCCGGGTACCACTTGCCCACCAGCGCCGGCTCCACATCCTTCTTCACGATGAGGCGTGCCCCCGTGTGGCTCTTCACCTTCGGCATTCTGCTTGTTTGGGGGGGGGGGGGGCGGGGGGGGGGGTGTGGGTTTTGCGCGCCTTTTGCGGCCACTTTTTTCCCGCCCCCCTTGTGTTAAGCCGGTATTTTCCCAATGGGCCCCCCCCCCGGGAAAAAAAGGCCACCCGCCAACCTGAGGCCGGCCACGAGGCGGGAGCCGCCTTTGCGGGGGGGGCCCGCT
>Ga0066256_1001957_pt1 | contig 24765 bp, 23 predicted proteins | sample ThiBio_1000_biof_FD_87107 | JGI IMG/M metagenome (GOLD analysis project Ga0066256, IMG submission 87107) | Wastewater bioreactor microbial communities from Cape Town, South Africa - Thiocy_expt_1000_biof (version 2) | ecosystem: Engineered > Bioreactor > Thiocyanate-remediating >... | reverse complement strand
TCCTTCGCCAGTTCGACGGCGGCGCGGGTGAGCTGGCCGGGATACTGCTCCAGCTTGGCTTCCAGCCGCTCGAACAGGGTGAAGGCGTCGGCCGTCGCGCCGGCGAAACCGCCGATCACGTCGCCCTTGCCGAGTTTTCGGACCTTCCGGGCGTTGGATTTGATGACCGTCTGGCCGATGGAGACTTGTCCGTCGCCGCCGATGACCACCTTGCCACCCTTGCGGACCGTGAGAATGGTGGTCCCGTGCCAGACCTCGGGCTGTGATGCGTTCATGAAAACCTCGTTGCGGGGCCTGATTTAGGCACGGACGCCGCCGGTTGCAATCGGGCCCCGGAATGAGCGGATTCCGGTCACCATATCTGGAAAGTCAGACGAATTTCGGCCCATCCCGCAGTAGCGAAGGTATCACACCCCTGTTAAAAGGGCGCACTTTCCAAGGCCTTTTTGTAAAGGCCATTTTCGAGCGAGCGAGCACTTTCATGCGCACGGCCACGATCAAGCGCAAGACCAAGGAAACCGACATTCAGGTGTCGGTCAATCTGGACGGCACCGGCGTGTCCGATGTCGCCACCGGCGTCGGCTTCTTCGACCATATGCTGGACCTTCTGGCGCGCCACTCGCGGATCGACATCACCGTCAAGGCGGTGGGCGATCTCCATGTCGATTTCCACCACACCACGGAAGATGTCGGCATCGCGCTCGGCCAGGCGGTGAAGCAGGCGCTCGGCGACATGAAGGGCATCACGCGCTATGCGGGCCTGCACATGCCGATGGACGAGACGCTGACCCGCGTGGTGATCGATATTTCGGGCCGCCCGGTGCTGGTGTTCCGGACGGAGTTTTCGCGCGACAAGATCGGCGAGTTCGACACCGAGCTGGTACGCGAGTGGTTTCAGGCCTTCGCGATGAACGCCGGCATCACGCTGCATGTCGAAACGCTGTATGGCGAAAACAACCACCATATCGCCGAGTCCTGCTTCAAGGGTCTGGCGCGGGCGCTGCGTGCAGCGGTCGCGATCGATCCGAAGACGGCGAACGAAGTGCCGTCCACCAAGGGCCAGCTCGGCGGCTGATTTTCAGGCTCAGCGCATGCCGGTCATGCGCTGGCCTTCACTTTTGGACCATCGCCCGGCGCACGATCTTTGACGGATTGGACACAACGAGGTTCCGGAGACAATCATGGCGGTTTACACGGTTCACGCGCCCGCGAGCTATTACGCCACCGACGTGCGCACCACGCCGGACAAGCTCGTCTTCGTGCGCGACGGTTTCTATGTCTGGGCCTTCGTCGCCGCGATCCTGTGGCTGATCTGGCACCGGCTCTGGCTGGCGCTGATCGCCTATCTCGCCATTTCGGTGGCGGCGGACGTCCTGTTCTCGCGGCTCGGCGTCGGCACTGGCGCGCGCCTGCTCATCATGATCGTGTTCGCCTTGCTCGTTGGCCTTGAGGCCGGAACGCTGCGCCGCTGGAAACTGTCGCGCGGCAAGTGGCGTCAGCTCGATACGGTCGTTGCCGATTCCGAGGAAGCCGCCGAGCGGCGTTTCTTCGAGCGCTGGAATGCACGCAGCGCGCAGGAGAGCGACCGCAACGCCATGTCTTCGCCGCCGCCCATGCCGCGCGCGTCCATCGCGCAGCCGCAGGGCATTATCGGCCTGTTCCACGAACCCGGAGCGCCCCGTTGACCGTTGCGATTATTGATTACGGCTCCGGTAATCTGCACTCGGCGGCAAAGGCTTTCGAGCGCGCCGCGCGCGCCATGGAAGACCCGCAGACCATCGTGGTCACGCGCGATCCTGACACGGTATTCCGCGCCGATCGCATCGTGCTGCCCGGCGTCGGCGCGTTCGCGGATTGCCGCAAGGGTCTCGATTCGCTGAACGGCATGGTGGATGCGATGACCGAAGCGGTGCGCGACAAGGCTAGACCTTTTTTTGGCATCTGTGTCGGCATGCAGCTGATGGCGACGCAGGGCAAGGAATACGTCACCACAAAAGGCCTCGACTGGATCTCCGGCGATGTGGTGAAGATCCAGCCGCGCGATGAAGAGCTGAAGATTCCGCACATGGGCTGGAATACGCTCGATCTGGTGCGCGAACATCCGGTGCTGGACAAGCTTCCGCTCGGCGAGAAAGGCCGCCACGCCTATTTCGTGCACTCGTATCACCTCAATGCGGTGAACGAGGCGGATGTTGTCGCGCGCGCCGACTACGGCGGCCCGGTGACGGCGATCGTTGCCAAAGACACCGCCATCGGCACGCAGTTTCACCCGGAGAAGAGCCAGCGTTTCGGTCTGGCCCTGATCTCGAACTTTTTGAAGTGGAAGCCGTGATTCTTTTTCCCGCCATCGATCTGAAGAACGGCCAGTGCGTTCGCCTCGAGCAGGGCGATATGGCGCGCGCGACCGTGTTCAACCTCGATCCCGCCGCGCAGGCGAAAACCTTCGAGACGCAGGGCTTCGAATATCTCCATGTGGTCGATCTCGACGGCGCATTCGCCGGCAAGCCGATGAACGCGCAGGCGGTCGAGGCGATGCTCAAGGTGGTGAAGTTTCCGGTGCAACTCGGCGGCGGCATCCGCGATCTCGCGACCGTCGAAGCATGGCTGTCGAAAGGCATCCGCCGCGTCATCATCGGCACGGCAGCCGTGCGCGATCCGGCGCTGGTGAAGGAAGCGGCGAAGAAGTTTCCCGGCCGTGTCGCCGTCGGCCTCGATGCCCGCGACGGCAAGGTCGCCGTGGAAGGTTGGGCGGAAACCTCGACCGTCACCGTGCTCGACATCGCGCAGCGCTTCGAAGATGCCGGAGTCGCCGCGATCATCTTCACCGACATCGCGCGCGACGGCTTGCTGAAGGGCCTCAATCTCGATGCGACCATCGCGCTGGCGGAAGCGATTTCGATTCCGGTGATCGCGTCCGGCGGACTTGCATCCATCGACGATGTGCAGGCGCTGCTGACGCCGCGCGCCAAAAAACTCGAAGGCGCGATCTCCGGACGCGCGCTCTATGACGGACGCATCGATCCGGCGGAAGCGCTGAAGCTCATCCGCAATGCACGGGCAGCGGCATAATGTTCAAGGTTCGCGTGATCCCCTGTCTCGACGTCAAGGACGGCCGCGTGGTCAAGGGCGTCAACTTCGTCGACCTGCGCGATGCGGGCGATCCGGTGGAAGCCGCGATCGCCTATGATGCCGCGGGCGCGGACGAGCTTTGCTTCCTCGACATCAACGCCACCCATGAAAATCGCGGCACCATGCTGGACGTGGTACGGCGGACGGCCGAAGCCTGCTTTATGCCGCTGACGGTCGGCGGCGGCGTGCGCACCGTGGACGACATCCGCACGCTGCTCACCTATGGCGCGGACAAGGTTTCGATCAATTCGGCCGCCGTGGCACGGCGCGAGATCGTCAAGGAAGGGGCGGAGAAATTCGGCGATCAGTGCATCGTGGTGGCGATCGACGCCAAGAGCGTCGCGCGTCCCGGCGGCGGTTCGCGCTGGGAGATCTTCACCCATGGCGGGCGCAAGTCCACCGGCATCGACGCCATCGAATATGCCCAGGAAGTCGTCTCGCTCGGCGCGGGCGAAAACCTCCTGACCTCGATGGCCCCGGCCGCCCCCCGGCGGGGCTTCGCCATTCCGCTGACCCGCGCGCTGGCCGACAGCGTGAAGGGGCCGGTGATCGCGTCGGGCGGCGTCGGCAAGCTCGAGCATCTGGTGGCGGGCATCCGCGAGGGACACGCCACGGCTGTGCTGGCCGCCTCGATCTTCCATTTCGGCGAATTCACCATCCGTCAGGCCAAGGAGCACATGGCCCGCTCGGGGCTGCCGATGCGGCTGGACGCCTGATTTTGAATACCTAATTTCAAATACCTGAATCCGCTCAACACTTTGCGCTCCCCGCCCGGAGCCGGACCTGATAGAAGCCGATTATGAGCCGTTTCACGATCCACGACCTTGCCGCCACCATCGATGCCCGCGCGGCGTCCGGCGGTGACGCCTCCTACACCCGCAAGCTGCTGGACAAGGGCGCGGAGCATTGCGCCAAGAAGCTCGGCGAAGAGGCGGTCGAGACCGTCATCGCGGCGGTCGAGAACGATCGCGATCATCTGATCGCCGAAAGCGCCGATCTGATGTTTCATTTTCTGGTGCTGCTGAAATCGCGCGGCGTCACGCTTGCGGATGTCGAGGAGAAGCTGGCGCAACGGACGCAAATGTCCGGGCTGGAAGAAAAAGCGTCGCGCAAGGCCGACTAATCAATTCCGGAAGGCGCGGGACATGCCGGCCGGTCAGGAGGAATGGCTCATGGATGTGAGAGCCGACCATCAGGTGCAGTACAACCCTTACCGCGTGTTCTCGCGCGCGCAGTGGGCCGCCTTGCGCGACGACATGCCGATGACGCTGACCGCCGAGGAAATGGCGCGGATGCATTCGATGCATGATCGCCTCGACATCAAGGAGGTCGAGGAAATCTATCTGCCGCTGTCGCGCCTTCTGTCGTTCTATGTCGCGGCGGCGCAGCGCCTGTTCGTGGCGCAGCGGCACTTCCTCGGCATCGAGGACCGCAAGATGCCCTACATCATCGGCGTCGCGGGTTCGGTGGCGGCCGGAAAGTCCACCACGGCGCGCGTGCTGCAGGCGCTGTTGGCGCGCTGGTCGCCGCGGCCCAAGGTCGATCTCGTCACCACCGACGGCTTCCTGTTTCCGAACCGGGTGCTGGAAGACAACGGCCTGATGCAGAAGAAGGGCTTTCCGGAAAGCTACGATCTTCCGACGCTGCTGTCGTTCCTGTCCGACATCAAGGCAGGCCGTCGCCCGGTGCGCGCGCCGGTCTATTCGCATCTGACCTACGACATCATTCCCAACGAGGGAATCGAGATCGACCGTCCCGATATCCTGATCGTCGAGGGCGTCAACGTGCTGCAGACCGGGCGGCTGCCGCGCGACGGCAAGGCCGTGCCCTATGTGTCGGACTTCTTCGACTTCTCGGTCTATATCGACGCGGATGAGCCGGTGCTGCGCGAATGGTATGTCGAGCGCTTCCTCAGCCTGCGCAGCACGGCGTTTCGCGATCCGCGATCCTACTTCAATCGCTATGCGAAGCTGTCCGACGCGGAGGCGACCGAAAAGGCGCTGTCGCTGTGGACCGGGATCAACCAGGTCAATCTCGAAGAGAACATCCTGCCGACACGTCCGCGCGCCACGCTGATCCTGAAGAAGGGCGCAGACCATGTCATCGAGACGGTGTCGCTGCGGCGGCTGTGATTCTTTCGTCGTCCCCAGACTTGCTCTTGGCAACCCTCGTTTTTCCCCTGTCATCACCGGGCTTGTCCCGGTGATCCCGATAGATCTGGCATAGCGTTTGAATAATCGGGATGGCCGGGACAAGCCCGGCCATGACAAAAAGAACTATTGAAAGAGAGCGGCGATACCTACGCCGCGTGGCGCGTCGCGTCGGCGCCGAAGTGATCGAGGTAACGGCCAGAGATGGCCGACACCGGCATGACAACCAGTACATCCGTGGTGCCAAACTGGTGATCGACCACCGCGCCGTCGCCGATGAAGGCTCCGACGCGAAGGTAACCCTTGATGAGCGGCGGCAGCATGCGCAGCGCTGCCTTGGTGTCGATGTTCTCTTTCGCGATACGGTTCATTTCCACCCGGCGATCCGGGTGCGCGCTGGCGCGCCAGCCTTCCGGCGCGGCGGCGAAATGATGCAGGAACGACAGCGGCAAGGCGAGACGGTCCGGATCGGTGCCCTCGAAGCTGGCGCAGCCGATCATCACATCGAGATTGTGCCGGCGCACATAGCTCCACACGCCATGCCACAGCAGTTCGACCGAGCGCTTGGTGCGATAGGCGGGCAGCACGCAGGAGCGGCCAAGCTCGAGAAATTTCAGGCCGGATTGCCGCGCCATCAGGCCGGAAATGTCGAACTCGTCGCCGGTGTAGAAGCCGCCGTGTTTCTCGGCGACATCCTGGCGCAGCAGGCGATAGGTGCCGACCACCGGCTGCTTGCCGCTCATGGTCGGCTTTGCCGCATGATCGACGACCAGAAGATGATCGCAGATCTTGTCGAACGCATCCTTGTCGCGCTGCGCCAGCATGGTTGCGGCGTCGGCGATGGCGGTGCCGTTCTTGTAGAACACCTTGTAGCGCAGCTTCTGCGCGCGCTTCACGTCGCCCTTGCTGCGGGCGAGACGAACTTCGAGCGCGCCGATCCGGCCGAGCGTCGCGGGGGCCGGCGGCTGAATATCGGGAATGGCTTCGCCGCGCAGGCTTGAGTGCAGAAGGTTCGGCATCAGCCAGGTCGCGGCGGCGGTGGCTGCCGACTTCGCGTTTTCGGGGCGCAGCATCTGGACCAGCGCGTTCTGACGGATCACGTCAAGCGGGCTGCGAACGGCGCTGCGCTGAGGCGAAAGCGGCTTGCGCCCGAATGCGCCGGAAATGCCAGCCGGCTTGATGTTCGCCGGTTTGTTGCCGTCCATGGTTTCCTCGTGGCCGCGCGCCTTGATTCGTCAGGCGCGACCGTGAGCCATCACTAACCATGGTCGTGATACGGATTTATGACATCGCCAGAGCGGCTGTTAAACGGCGATGGTGCGCGATGCGGAAATCGCCGCGAGCGCTTCGGACAGCTTGTCGCGATCCAGCGGCTTGACGAGGAAGCCGTCCATGCCGGCCTCGAAGCAGGCGTAGCGGTCATCCACCAGGGTGTTTGCGGTCAGCGCGAGAATGGCGGTGCGCTTTGCGCCGCGATCGATCTCATGGGAACGGATTTGCTTGGCGGCCTTGATGCCGTCAATCTTCGGCATCTGCACATCCATCAGCACCACATCATAAGGTGCGCCGGCGCTGTGTGCCGCGAGCCATGACTCCAGCGCCTGTTCGCCGTCGGTGGTGATGACGGGACGATGACCCATCCGCACCAGCAGCGAGCGGATCAGCAGCGCGTTGATCTCGTTGTCTTCCGCCACAAGGACGGACAGTCCCTGCGCCGGGGTTTTGACGGGTGCTGTTTCCATCTCGTGTGCGAGATTGATGCCGTCGGGCAGATCGGGGACCAGAGCCGCGGAAGCGCCGCTCAAACGCTCGGCCAGGGAGGCCGCGCGCAGCGGCTTCACCAGATAGCCGGTGAACAGGGTCATCATCGCGGGCGCGATGTCGCGCCGCATGGCCGGGGTGAACATCGCAATGCGCTGTGCGGCATGACGCTGCGCGGCGTCACCGAGTTCGCGCATCGCCGTTTCGCCGACAGCGTAGTCGATCAGGATTCCATGCCACGCGCGTTCGGGCAGCAGCGCCGCCGCGATGGACGCATCCGCCACCGTGCAGGTCTGCGCGCCCCAGCGCTCCAGACGCCGCGCGATCAGCAAAGCTTCGATGGTTTGCGGGCCGACCAGCATGACGGATTTGTCGGTGAGGTCGGGCGGGGTGAAGGCCGCGCCGTGAGCGTCGCCGCGGCCGGAATCGGCCAGCGGAATTGCGAACTGGAATGTTGCGCCTTCGCCCTCGGCGCTTTCCACCGCGATGCGCCCGCCCATGCGGCGGACGATGCGGTCGCTGATGCTCAGCCCAAGTCCGGTGCCGCCGAAGTTGCGCGCGGTGCCGTCGGACGCCTGCTCGAATTCGCGGAAGATGCGCTCCTGCGCCTCGGGCGCGATTCCGATCCCGGTATCGCGCACGATGAAGCTGATCTCGCCGGGCCAGATGCCCGGCTCGACCATGATGGCGACGCCGCCTTCGGGTGTGAACTTGATGGCGTTGCCCGCAAGATTGAGCAGCACCTGCCGCAGCCGCGCGGCATCGCCGATCACCTCAACCGGCAGGCGCTCGTCCACATAGGATGCGATCTCGAGCTTGCGCGCCTGCGCGCGGGGCGCCAGCAGTTCGGTGATGTCCTCGATCAGGGCTGCGAGCGCGAACGGGCGGTGTTCGAGATCGATCTTGCCGGCCTCGATCTTGGAGAAGTCCAGCAGTTCGTCGATCAGCGCGGTCAGCGCGTCGCCGGAGGTTTTGACGGCTTTCGCATAGGTCGCCTGCTCGGCGGTGAGCGGGGTGTCGAGCAGCAGGTTGCTCATGCCGATGATGCCGTTCAGCGGCGTGCGGATTTCATGGGAGGCCATGGCGAGGAATTTCGACTTGGCCAGATTCGCGGTGTTGGCGAGATCGCGCGCCTGCGCGAGGGCGCGTTCGGTTTCGACCCGGTCGGTCACGTCGCGGCCGACGCATTGCAGGTCGGCGGGGCTGTGGGCATCGTGACGGATCAGCCCTTCCCGCCAGGCAATCCAGCGCGGCCCGAGCGCGCTGTCGATCTTCTGGTCGTGGATGCGCACGCCGTTCGGCTCCACCGCTTCCAGACCCTGCATCAGCACGGGCAAGGTGAAGCGCGTGCCGATCAGGGCTTCGCGCGGCTTGCGCGCCAGCGCGCAATAGGCGTCGTTGACGGAGGTGATGATGCCATCGCCGTCGCGCAGCACGATCAGGTCGCTTTGCGATTCGAACAGGCTGCGCGCATGCTCCTCCGCGCTTTTCAGCTCCCAGTTTCGATCGACCAGCGCCTCGTTGTGCATTTCGATCCGGCGCATCTTCTTGCGCAGCCATCGCATCCGCATGCTGAGAGTGGCGAGCGCGAGGCACGCCAGCGCGAACAGGAAGCTCGCACCCAGCGCGAAGGTATGGGGATTGTAGGCATCGGTCCGGCTTCCCATGATGAAGCCGTAAGCTCCGCCGAACGTCGCGGAGAAAATCGAAAACGAGCGGATTGTGGCGCTGATCCAGGGATGGCGCCGGTTAAAGCGGCGCAGGCGCGATCGGATGCGTAAGGTCCGCAACATCAGTCTCCGTTCCGCCGGTGAACTCGCCGCCTGAAAGATCTTCGCAACAATGGGGCGGGGATGTTTCCGAAATGTTTGAAGCGTGAAACGGCGGGATGCGCCGTTGCCGGTATGGTGAACGGCGCGTTAACGCTGCCTCAGATCGCGCGATCGGCGAGGCGCATGCCGCGTCCGGCGGCGACAACAAGGGCCGCTGCATCCCGCACGCTGAACGTGCGCGAGTGCACGAAGATCCGGTAGTCCGCGCCGCCCTCCCTGGTGAGGAAAATCACCGGGTCGCGGCCCGATGCCTGATCGGAAATGCTGACGAAGGACGTATCGCGGTTGACCGAGCAGCTTTCGCCGGCATCGCTGGTGCGCTTGTCGTCGATCACGGCGAAGTCGGCGAGACCGGCGTCGTCCACGATCTGCACGCGCACGGTCGCGGTTTCCGGATCGTCGGTGAAGGCGACATGCAGCGGATTCTGCCAGGGCGCGGTGGCGATCTGCATGGAGGCGCGGCCGAGGGCGATGCAAGGGCGGTCGCTTGGAACAAGCTCGCCGCCGGCGACCACGCCGACAAAAAGCAACGGGATGGTCGAAGCCAGAATTGTCTTACGCATGAACGCCACTCACAACACAACACTGCGGACCGGCCGCTTATGGTTCGTGAAGTGTAAAGAGAGATCGTTACGGAAGCGTTGTCGGGCGGCGCATCGCGTTGTGAAAATCGGCGTTGTGAAAACGAGCCGGTGACATGCGCGGGGTGCGTTGGGCCGCGATGGTTACGCCGCGCGGCGCAGGTCTTCCGCCAGCGCGCGGTAGGACAGTGCCTCGGCGAGATGCACCCGTCCGATCTGGGCGCCGTTTTCACCGCTCTTGCGCGGGTGCGGGCCCCGCTGGGGGGGCGGGGGTTGCAGCCGGGGGTCGGCCCCCTTCTTCGGGTAGGCCTGGTTGATCTTCCGGCCCGCCGCGTCCGGCTGCGCGATCGCGTCGAGCACCGCTGCGGGCGCCTCGGCATTGGTTCGGACATGCGGAAGGCCGATGGTCTCGAAGCGTGCGATCTGGATCGCGCGCGCGGCGGCGACACGCGCGGCGACTTCGGCGGAACCTTCCGACGGCGGCGGAAGAATGAGATCCGAGGCTGTCACCGCGGGCACTTCGATGCGCAGATCGATGCGGTCCATCAGCGGGCCGGAAATGCGGCTCTGATAGTCGGCGGTGCAGCGCTCGAGCCGTCCGCGCTTGCAGGCATAGCCCGGCTCATAGGCCTGTCCGCAGCGGCAGGGATTCATGGCGGCGACCAGCATGAAGCGCGCGGGATAGGTGACGCGATGATTGGCGCGCGACACCGCGACCTCGCCGTTCTCCAGCGGCTGGCGCAGCGAATCCAGCACCCGCGCATCGAACTCCGGCAGTTCGTCCAGAAACAGCACGCCATGATGAGCCAGCGAAATTTCGCCGGGCCGCGCGCGCATGCCGCCGCCGGTCAGCGCGGCCATGCTGGCGGAATGATGCGGTGCGCGGAATGGGCGGCTCGTGGACAGTGCGCCGTCTTTCAGTTCGCCCGCGACGGACGCGATCATCGAAATTTCGAGCAGTTCGGGCGGCGACAGCGGCGGCAGGATCGACGGCAGCCGCGCGGCCAGCATGGATTTGCCAGCACCGGGACTTCCGATCATCAGGAGATGGTGCCCGCCGGCCGCCGCGATCTCCAGCGCGCGCTTGGCGCCTTCCTGTCCCTTGATGTCGCACAGGTCGAGGGCGGCGGTCTGGCGTTCGGCCATTTTCGGCTGCGGCCGCGACAGCACCTGCGTGCCTTTGAAATGATTTGCGATCTGGATCAGTGAGGTGGCTGCGACGATCTGGATCTCGGGACTCGCCCATGCCGCCTCCGCGCCGCAGGCGGCGGGACAGATCAACCCTTCGTCGCGCGCGTTGGCGCCGATGGCGGCGGGCAGCACGCCCGCGACCGGCGCGATCGAACCGTCGAGGCCGAGTTCACCCAGCACGGTGAAGCCGCTCAGGGCATCGGGCGGAATCGCGCCGATCGCCGCCATCAGTCCGAGCGCGATCGGCAGGTCGTAGTGGCTGCCCTCCTTGGGAAGATCGGCGGGCGCGAGATTGACGGTGATTCGCCGGGCGGGAAGCGCGAGGCCGGAGGCAATCAGGGCCGAGCGGACCCGCTCGCGCGCTTCGGACACGGCCTTGTCGGGCAGGCCGACGATGCTGAAGGCAGGCAGGCCCGGCGCGACCTGGACCTGCACGTCCACCGCGCGCGCATCGATGCCTTCAAACGCAACTGTGGATACGTGCTGGACCATTGCGCCCTCGCCCCGCGAAAAGCCTAGCAGGAACTTTTCGGAACGCAAGAACGTTTAGAGAACATGACGTGGCGGTTCTTTTCCTCCGCCGCACGCCGCCCGATCCAGCCGGTGAGGCGTTGCGGACTATCCGGTGCAAAAATGGAGCTATCTCAATAAGAAATGTTATATATAATAAGTATAGATGAAATAACGATTCAAATGTATTGCAGATATGGCAGAGTATTGCCTGCAATATAGCTACAGTTTTAACTCGTATATTATCCTTAACCAAATATTAATACGATAATTTACCTGCGCGTCGTTCCATTTACCTTGATCGCAGTCGCCGGCAATCAAGGACAAACAAAATGGCCCGCCCGCTTCTCCGGTTTCTTCATGGATCTGTTCTGCTCGCGGTGCTGACCGCGTTCGCTCATCACACCATCGTCGTGCCCGCGATCGCGCAGGGCGCGGATACGGGCAGCGAGGCCGCGCCGCGCGATCTGATCCCCGGAGAGCGGACAAGCTGTTCGCTGCCGCCGGCTGCGGCAGAACCGCTGGACCCGCCGACCACGTCGGCGCTCTCCGGCATCAAACAGTTTCGTGCGGGCGAGTATTTCAGGGAAGACATCGCGCCGGGCGCGGAAGTCAGAATTCTATGGATCGGCGCGACCTTCATGCGCCGCTATGCCGTCAAAACCGAGAGTGTCGCCATTCATACGGCGGTTCGCTTCCATACATTGCGAAGATCGTCTGCCGACAAGCAGATCATCGACGCGCTTGGCGATCGTCATGAGACCAGGCTTGCCGGCCTGTGGTGCGTCCTGAAGAAACAGGCGAATGGCGAGGAGGGAATCCTGCTCATCAACGCCGTCCCGAATATTTTTTATGTGCGCGACAGCACCGGCGTTCTCGGCGCGGTCGATGTTGTCTGGGGCGGCGCGGGATGGGAAATCGGAGCCAGCCCGGCGGAAGGCGATCGACAATGGCCGTCGGGCGCGCGCGTGATGTCGCGCTAGTGTCCTGAGTAGGAGGCTTGCCGCGCGCGTTATGCGAGCGTGCGGGCAGGGCTTTCGTCACCGGCCGGAGCAAGGCTCGCCTCGCGCGCGTCGATCCTGCCCGCCTTGGGGACGATGCGCAGCCCGAACACCCGGGGAAAACGCATCAGCTCGACGTCGAAATCCGGTGTTGTGATCGGCGTTGCCGCGGCGGCGGATTTCGGTGCATAGAGCCGGCCCCAGATATCGACGCCGGCAAATTGCGGAAGCTGGGTCAGCCGCAAGTTGCCGATGTTGCCGTCGAAATGCAGAAGCTGGCGGGCCTGATCGTTCATCATCACCACCCAGCCGTCGACGGTGTGGCCGGCATCGTTGGCGATCGGCGCGGCGATCACCATCGCGTCCGGCGCCGTGCGGAACAGGTGATCGTAGACCTCGACCTGATAGCTGATCAGTTCGGAATAGATCATCAGCAGGACGGTGCCTTCACAGACCTTGATCGGCAGCACCAGCCGCTGCCAGACCTGACCGCTCTGCGAGCGCCCGCTGGTATAGCGGACAAAGACGGGGCTCATGGGGCGGGTGACCTGGCGGTAGATGGCCAGGAAGTCGTCCTTGAGCGGATTGGTGATCTGGGACAGCGGAAATCCGGTCAGCGCTTCCTGCGCGGCGGATTGAATCGCGTCGCCGACATAGACGTACACGAAGTCGTCGCCGACGCTCATCATGTGGATGGAATTGGCGCGCAGCTCGAAGCTGCTTTCCTCGGTCAGCCGCTGAAGGGTCAAGTCATTGGTGTCGTGGAGGGTTTTCCACTTCACCCACAGGTATTCCATCGCCGCGGTGGTGAATTCGCGCGGAATGGATGTGCCGTTGAAAACTTCAATCGCCATCGATCAGCAGCCCCGGTGTCGTCCTGCCGGGCAGAAGCCGGCGGCCGCACGGCGAACAAGACTGCCAGAAGGTCGTCAGCAATTGATTAAAGGAACCGGCACCATGGACCGGAGGTATCTTCGGGACCGGTGGCGGGAGAGGCCGTGGCAGTCCTCTCCCGCTTTCAATCCGGGCCGTTACCAGGTGTAGTTGGAGCGCACGTAATAAACGCTGTGCGACGGCTCCTCGTAATTGACCACGCTGTCGACGAGGCCCGCGGTCGTGAACGTGGTCTGTTTGGTGCGGAAGACTGGACGCGTCAGGTTGAGCGCCGAGAAGGCGATGCTCCAGTTCGGCGTCAGCGCCACCTTGATCGATGCATCGATCCGGTTCAGCGTGTTGTATTCGGTCCGCACATTGATGGATGTCGGCGAGCCCGAGCCCGCGCGCTGCAGGATGTCCTGCGAGTAGGCATAGACCCGGTTGTAGTTGAGGCCGAAGGTCGTGCGCCAGGCTTCGACATAATAGTCGACGCCGATATTGGTCACGACGTCCGGCTGTTCGGCGAAGCGGCGTGTCTGCATCGTTTCGGGGTCGGTCAACTGCGATTTGACGAAGGTGGCGTTGGCCCACAGCGTCAGGTTCGGTATGTTGAGCATGCGCAGCGGCACGCGGCCGTCGAGTTCGAGTCCATACGCTTCGCCGCTGCCGGCATTGCGCAGTTCGGAAATCCAGTTGTTGGGCTTGCCGGGATAGCCGTAGGTCAGGCGGCGCTCCAGCTTGTCGTCGAACGAGCGCGCGAACACGTTCGCCGAGAGGATGCCGAGACGATCGTAGAAGTAATAATCCGCGCCGACATCTCCGCCCCAGATTTTTTCGGGAGTTGCATCGGGGTTGCCGCGGGTGTCCGGCTTGGCGGGCGTACCGCTCGAGGTGCGGATGGTCGGCGTCAGGTCGCGCAGATCGGGGCGGCGCACGGTGCGGGCGACGCCCGCGCGCAGATCGAGATCCGGCATCACGGAATAGCGGTATTGCAGCGACGGGTTGAGATTGGTGTCGTCGCGGTCGGTCGATTTCCCCAAGCTGTCGCGGGTCTGGGTGATGCTGTGCTCGAGGCGGACGCCCGCGGTGAGCTTGTCCGGCCCGAACACGGACACGCTGTCGCTGAGATAGGCGTAGTAGACATCTTCGGTGATGTCGTAGGTGCGCGAACCGTCGCTGCGGCCGCTGTCGTTTTCCGAACGCGTCAGGCGGTTCAGGCCCGCGCCGGTTTCGGTCGTGTGTCCGTTCCAGTTCGCGACAAGCTTGCCGCCCGGCGCGATGCGGTTCAGTTCGATCGGGTTGAAGGTGTAGCCGAGCGACGGCGTTCCGGAGATCGCGCCCGTCGATGTGTACGATGTTTCCGTGCTGGTCCGCGCGGTGTCCTCGCGGGCCTGCTGGACATCGAGGAAAAGACGCCCGCTGACGGAATTGTTGTAGGCATGGGCCCACTCGAAAAAGCTGCCGTAGCTTTCACGGATGCGGCTGCGTTCCTCGACGGTGCGGCGGTCGATATAGCTCATGGCCGCATTGGTGCGGCTTTCCGTCTGCGCGCGCAGTTCGTCGGTGCGCATATAGGTCGGGGAGACCGTAAACGTATCGGTCTCGCTCGCCTTGAATTCGAAGCGCCCCAGCGCGGTGTATTCGTCGAAGGTGCGCTTCTGGTCCTGATAGGTGGCGCGGTTCGGCGTGTTGTTCACGCCCGAATAGTTGAAGGCGTTATTGCTCTCTTCGAGCAGCCGGCGCTGATAGCCCGCACCGATGAAGTAGCGCACCGGTCCCGCCTGTCCGCCGGTCCAGCCGGAGACATCGCCTGCGGTGCCGAAGTTTTCGACATGGCCGCCGCCGACCGAGATACCGCCGCCGTTGGGCCCGAAATTGCGCTTGGTGATGATGTTGATGGTGCCGGCGGCGCCCTGTGAATCATCGGACGCGAGCGGGCTGCGGGTGATCTCGACACGTTCCACGAAGATGGTGGGAATGCGGTCGATTTCCATGTTGCGGCTTGAGTCGCCGTCCACGATCGGGCGGCCGTCGAGCAGCACGGTGGTGTATTCCTTGCCCAGTCCGCGCAGCTTGATGGAGCGCGAGCGGTTGGGGCCCGAGAAGGTGACGCCGGGCAGGCGGCGGATCGCGTCGCCGACGCTCTGGTCGTTGAACTGATTGAGCTGCTCGGCCTCGATCACGATCTTCGCATTAGGTGACTGCTGACGAAGTTCGTTGGCGCGTTGCACCGACGATGCCAGTTCGTCGTGCACCTGCAGCGCAGGAAGCTGCGTCACATCCTGCGCGGAAGCTGTCCCGACGGATGCAAGGGAAGTGAGAAGGGCCGTGCCGGCCAGAAAATTGCGGTGAAAAGTCATGTCGCCCCGATTTCATGAACAAATTGTCATGAAACCGATATGCGGGATGACGTTCGCGCATCTGAGGTACTTAGCGACCGCTGGAGTGGTTCCAGTTTGGAATTACTATTGTTCTCCTGGCGGATCGCTATTTTTGCCGCAAAGGCAGGAGTGGGCCCTTACTGACGCTTGGCGGCGATGGTGTCCCAGATCTTCGCCGCCACGTCCGGGCCGCCGAGCCGGGCGATGGCGCGGATGCCGGTCGGCGAGGTGACGTTGATCTCGGTCAGGTGGCCGTCGATCACGTCGATGCCGACGAACAGGAGGCCGCGCTCGCGCAGCGCCGGTCCCAGCCGCTCGCAGATTTCGCGCTCGCGCGGCGACAGGTCGGTCGCCGCCGCCGCGCCGCCGCGCACCATGTTGGAGCGCAGGTCATCCGCTGCGGGGACGCGGTTGACCGCGCCCGCGAATTCGCCGTCGACCAGGATGATGCGCTTGTCGCCGTGCTTGACTTCGGGAAGGAAGCGCTGGATCACCCACGGCTCGCGGAAGGTCACCGCGAACATGTCGTAGAGCGAGCCGAAGTTCATGTCGTTCGGCGTGATGCGGAACACCGCCGCGCCGCCGTGGCCGTACAGCGGCTTCATCACCACGTCGCCGTGCTGGGCGCGGAAGGCGTTGATCTCGTCCTTGTCGCGCGAGATCAGCGTCGGCGGCATCAGGTCGGCGAATTCCATCACGAAGATTTTCTCCGGCGCGTTGCGCACGGACGCCGGATTGTTCACCACCAGCGTGCGCGGATGAATCCGCTCCAGCATGTGGGTGGTGGTGATGTAGGCGAGATCGAACGGCGGGTCCTGCCGCAGCAGGATCACGTCGAAGGTTTCGAGATTGACGCGGGCCGGATCACCAAGGGTGAAATGATCGCCCTCCTGGTCGCGCACGGTGAGCGACTGCACGGAGGCGATCAGGTCGGTGCCGCGCTGCGACAGCTTTTCCGGCGTGTAGTACGACAGCGCGTAGCCGCGCTTCTGGGCTTCCAGCAGAAGGGCGAAGGTCGAGTCGCCGCGAATGTTGATCCGCGCGATGGGGTCCATCTGGACGGCGACTTTGAGCTTCATCATTCAAACCCGGGGCTGGTGTTGGTTGCGGCGGCAATCTGGGCGATTTGGCGGCATCTTTCCAGAGCTATTCAGTGCAATCCTGCTCCTCGAACTGCTGAGCGCGCGCGAGTCAGAATACTACTTTCGTCATGGCCGGGCATAGCCCGTTGAAGACGGGCGTGAACGCCCTTTTGTCCCGGCCATCCCGATTACGGTGCACTGTGCCCGATCCATCGAGATCACCGGGACAAGCCCGGTGATGACATTGGGGAAGTCTTGCTTATGGCATACGGCAAGCGGACTGCATGCCCATTCACTCCTCACGCCCCGGCGTCGAACGCCGCCGTCAGGTGTTTTGGCAGGTGTTTCGGTGCGATCAGGATGGCATCGAAGCGCATTTCGAAAGCCGCATGTTCGGGATGGGTCATCAGCCAGACCTGCGCCGCCGCGACAATGCGCTGCTGTTGTTGCGGCGTCACCGAATAGGCCGCCGCGTCGAGGCTTGCGCGCGCCTTGACCTCGATGAACGCAATGAGATTGCGCCGCTTCGCCACGATATCGATCTCGCCGTAAGACGTGCGGAAGCGCCGCGCCAGAATGCGATAGCCCTTGGCGATCAGATAGGCGCTGGCCTTGCTCTCGGCGGAGAGCCCGGTCTGGAATGCGGCGACGCGCTCCGGCGCGGGAGTTTTTGCTGCGCGATTCTCAGGCGCCGGAGTCTTCGGCGCGATGGTGCCGCGGCGTTTGAGCGTCCGTGAAACCGGTGACGGCGGATCGTCAGTCGTCATCACCGCTCCGCATGTCTTTCGACAGGTCGAGCGCGCGGGCATAGACCTCGCGCTTGGCGCGGCCCGAGGCATCAACCGCCTGCGCGACCGCATCCTTGACGCTGCCGTTGGCCAGCGCGGCGCGCAGCAGTTGGTCGAGCGCGTTGTCGTCCATGCCGGCGTCTGCGGCGGGCGGGCCGATCACCAGCACGAATTCGCCGCGGGTTTCCAGATCGTCGGCGTCCGCGGCCAACGCATCGAGGCTTGCGCGCCTGATCTCTTCATGCAGCTTGGTGAGTTCACGGCAGATCGCGGCCTCGCGCGGACCCATGATGTCCGCAAGATCGCGCAGCGACTCCGCGATCCGCGCGCCGCTTTCGAACAGCACCAGCGTGGCGTCGATCCGCGCCAGCTCCGTCGCACGCGCGCGCCGCGCCATCTGTTTCGACGGCAGGAAACCCTCGAAGAAAAAACGGTCGGTCGGCAGCGCAGCGACGCAGAGTGCGGTCAGCACTGACGAAGGGCCGGGCAGCGCGGTGACGGTAAACCCGGCGGCGGAAACTTCGCGCACCAGCTTGAATCCGGGATCGGAGATCAGCGGCGTTCCGGCATCCGAGACCAGCGCGATGGACGCACCCTGCGACAGCTTCTCCAGGATTTTCGGCCGCGCCTCTGCTGCGTTGTGCTCGTGATACTGCATCAGCGATGCATGGATCGCGAACCGTTCCATCAGCCGCCGGGTGATGCGCGTGTCCTCGCAGGCCACGATGTCCACGCCCGCCAGCGTCTCCAGCGCGCGCAGCGTGATGTCGCCGAGATTTCCGATCGGCGTCGCGACGAGATAGAGTCCCGGCGCGGCCTTCGGCGCAGTCACGCGCTGGCCGGTGATGGCGAAGCTGCGGGCGGAACCGTCGTCTGATTCGCCGGACGATGAGGCGGGAACATGTCTGGTGCGCATCAGGCCAGTCTATCTCCGATGAACGGCGCCGTCTTGCTTGCGGCGCAAACACGCGGCGCCGATGTTTCCTGAATGGACGCTGTCGAAATGGTTTTGCATTGGTTAACTTATAGCCGACATTATGCCTGAATCCTCTTTCAGACGATGGTGTTCAGGGGATCATGCCGGTTCGGCCGGATCGGAGCTGCGAAATTAAGCGGAAGACATTGATGGTTGCGTCGTTCAGTTCAAAATCCCTCCGTGCCGGCACCACGCGCCGGAACGCCGTCGGATTGATTCTGGGCGCGCCGCTGATCGCGGGCTGCGCCGGCTCGCCTTTCGGCGGCGGCGGTGCGCCGCTCGGCAGCGAGCAGCCGTCCGGTCCGCCGCAACAGCCGTCGGCGCTGGGTACCGGGCAGGTCAAGGTCGGCCTGCTGCTGCCGCTGTCCGCATCGGGCAATGCAGGCGTTGCGGCGCAGTCGATGCGCAACGCGGCCGAACTCGCGCTCGCCGAATTCCAGAATCCGAACATCCAGCTTCTGGTGAAGGATGACGCCGGCAGCGCGCAGGGCGCGCAGCAAGGTGCGCAGCAGGCGGTGGATGAAGGCGCGGAGATCATTCTTGGTCCGCTGTTCGCATTGTCCGTTCCCGCGGCGGCGCAGGTCGCGCGGGCGCGCGGCATTCCGATGATCGCGTTCTCCACCGATTCGAGCGTGGCGGGGCGCGGCGTTTATCTGTTGAGCTTCCTGCCGGAGTCCGATGTCAGCCGCATCGTCGAATACGGCGCCAGCACCGGCAAGCGCTCGCTTGCGGCGTTCCTGCCGGAAAATGCTTACGGCAATGTGGTGGAAGCAGCGTTTAAGCAGTCGGCGGCCCGCCGCGGCGCGCGCGTTGTCGCGTTCGAAAAATATTCCGATCCGTCCGCCTCGGCGCGCACCTTCGCGTCGTCGCTCACGGGCGCGGATGCGCTGCTGCTGGCTGACGATGGCGATGCGCTGACCCGTGCGGTGGATGCGCTGGTTGCGGGCGGCGCTGATCTCAAGCGCCTGCAACTGCTCGGCACGGGTCTGTGGGACAATCCGCGTGTGTTCGCCAACCCCAATCTGCGCGGCGGGCTTTATGCGGCGCCCGATCCGTCGGGCTTTCGCAGTTTCTCGGCGCGCTACCGCGCCAAGTACTCCGGCGATCCGGTGCGCACCGCGACCCTCGCCTATGACAGCGTGGCGCTGGTCGCGGCGCTGGCGCGCACGCAGGGCGGCCAGCGTTTCGCGCCGGACATCCTGACCAATCCATCGGGTTTTGCGGGTATCGACGGCCTGTTCCGATTCCGCGGCGACGGCACCAACGAACGCGGCCTCGCGGTGATGCGCGTCGGGCCCGGCGGCGGGCAGATCGTGGCCGGTTCGCCGAAGAGTTTCAGCGCGTAGTTTTCTGCAATTACGGAGCAGAGCCTCATCCTGAGGAGCGATCCGCAGGATCGCGTCTCGAAGGACGAGGCGCGTCCTGGTTCTCATGGTTCGAGACGGCGCAAGAGCGCCTCCTCACCATGAGGGCTTGATCAAGCCGCCAGATCCGCGACCACGGCGTCGAGCACCGGAAAGCCCTGCATCGTCACGCGCACGCGTCCGTCGGGATCGACGGCGATCGCGCCTTCATCGCGCAGGATTTCGATGCGGCGCGGGTCGAGCGAACGGCCCGACAGCGTCCTGTAGCGCACCGGATCGATGCCTTCCGCAAGCCGCAGGCCCATCAGGAGATATTCGTCGGCGCGCTCTTCGCTGTTGAGCGTGTCGTCGGTGGTGACGCCGTGGCCCTGCGCCTCGACGCGCATCAGCCAGCTTTCCGGGCGGCGCTCGGTGGCGACGGCATGGCGCACGCCATTGATATCGAGACGGCCGTGAGCGCCGGGACCGATGCCGGCATATTCCTGGCCGCGCCAGTAAACCAGATTGTGTTTGCATTCCGCGCCGGGACGCGCGTGATTTGAAATCTCGTAGGACGGCAGGCCGTGCGCCGCGCAGACGTCATGCGTCACGTCGTAAAGCGCGCGCGCGACATCCTCATCGGGCACTTTCAGCTTGCCGGCCGCATGCAGCCCGAAGAACGGCGTCTCCGGCTCGATGGTGAGCTGATAGAGCGACAGATGCTCGGCGGCTTCGGAGATCGCTAGCTTGAGTTCATCGGCCCACATCCGCGGCGTCTGGTCGGGGCGCGCATAGATCAGGTCGAACGAATAACGGTCGAAGGCCGCGCGCGCGATGGCCACCGCATCGAGCGCTTCCTTTGCGCTATGCAGACGTCCCAATGATTTCAGCGAAATGTCGTCCAGCGCCTGCACGCCGAGCGAGACGCGATTGACGCCCGCCGCGCGATAGCCGCGAAAGCGTGTCGCCTCGACGCTTGTGGGATTTGCTTCCAGCGTGACTTCGACATCGCTTGCCACCTGCCAGTGCCGCGCGATCGCGTTGAGGATCGCGCCGACGGTCTGCGGCTGCATCAGCGACGGCGTGCCGCCGCCGAGAAAGATCGAGGTGACGTCGCGCTTGCCGGTGCGCGCGGCGGTGGTTTCGATCTCGCGCTCGAAGGCGCGGGCAAAACGGAACTCGTCGATCGGCGCATGGCGCACATGGCTGTTGAAGTCGCAATATGGGCACTTCGACAGGCAGAACGGCCAGTGCACGTAAACGCCGAAAGCGGTGTGGGGCTGATTCATTAACGCCATATTAAGCATTTGCCGCCGCAACGGCACGCTCTTTTCAAAATTCGTCTGTGTCTAATTCATTACAATTTTAACGATCCAGACGGCGCGCCGCCGTCAGGGGCGAGACGCCAGGCATATCTCCGCGAGTTTCACAAAAGCCTTGGCGCGATGCGACAGGCCGAGGCCATGCGGCGGCAGACCGTGCTTTTCGACGCTGGTCATTTCACCGAAGGTGCGCGAATGGCCGTTCGGCAGGAACGCCGGATCGTAGCCGAAACCGGCATTGCCGCGCGGCGGCCAGACCAGCGTGCCGTCGACGCGCTCTTCCACTTCCTCGAGATGCCCGTCCGGCCAGGCCACGCACAAAGCGGAGACGAAGTGCGCGCCGCGCTGTGCGGGCTCCGTCGCGCCGCGCTCCTGCAGCAGGCGCTCGATATGGGTCATGGCGGCGAGGAAGTTCTTGTCGCGTCCGGCCCAGCGCGCCGAATAGATGCCGGGCTGTCCATCGAGCGCATCCACCGCGAGACCGGAATCATCGGCGAAGGCGGGGAGATTGGTCGCATTCGCGGCGGCGATCGCCTTGATGCGCGCATTGGCCTGGAACGTGGTGCCGGTTTCCTCCGGCTCGCCGAGATTCAACTCGGCGGCGGACACGGCCTCGACGCCATAGGGCGCCAGCAGTTCGCGCATCTCGGCAAGCTTGCCGGGATTGTGAGTCGCGATCACGAGGCGGCCGGTGATGTGGCGATGCTGAGTCATGAATCGAATCCGGTCCCAAACAAAAGTATTCGTCATTGCGAGGAGCGTAAGCGACGAAGCAATCCAGCTTTTCTTATCAAGAATGGATTGCTTCGCTTCGCTCGCAATGACGGAAACTACGCCACCGCCAGCTTCTGCAGGTCGACAAGGCGCGCGATGCCTTTCTGCGCCAGCGCCATCAGCTTGAGGAATTCGTCCTGCGAAAAAGGCGTCTTCTCGGCGGTGCCCTGCACTTCGACGATGCGGCCGTCGCCGGTCATGACGAAGTTGGCATCGGTCTCGGCTTCGGAATCTTCCGCGTAATCGAGATCGAGCACCGGCGTGCCGTTGTAGATGCCGCAGGAGATCGCGGCGACGTTGTCGCGCAGCACGTTGTCGTTCTTGAGCATGTTGCGCGCCTTCATCCATTGCAGACAGTCGGCGAGCGCGACCCATGCGCCGGTGATGGAGGCGGTGCGGGTGCCGCCGTCGGCCTGGATCACGTCGCAGTCCACGGTGATCTGGCGCTCGCCCAAGGCGACGAGATCGACGGTGGTGCGCAGCGAGCGTCCGATCAGGCGCTGGATTTCAACGGTGCGGCCGCTCTGTTTTCCGGCGGCGGATTCGCGGCGCATGCGCTCATGGGTGGCGCGGGGCAGCATGCCGTATTCGGCGGTGATCCAGCCACGGCCCTGGCCCTTGAGCCATGGCGGCAGGCGCTCTTCCAGGGTGGCGGTCACCAGCACATGGGTGTCGCCGAACTTCACCATGCAGGACCCTTCGGCGTATTTGACCACACCGCGTTCCAGCGTGACGGGGCGCAGTTCGTCGGGCGCACGACGGCTTGGCCGCATGAAAATCTCCTGAAATTTTGAGAAAACACGATTTGGCGCTGCTTTTAGGGGGACGGGCGCGCAGCGGCAAGGGCCGATCAGGCCTGCGGCGCAGATGTCGGCATAAACCGGCTTGTCAGACCGGCGGACGATGGACAATTGTAGCAGGATCAACCCGTTATGGAGCCCGAATTGGCCCACCACGACCCCATTAGCCATCTGATTACGCCGAATGCCGGGCTGGCGCAGCTCAACGAGCGCTCGCGCGATATTTTCCGCCAGATCGTCGAAAGCTATCTCGCCACCGGCGAGCCGGTGGGGTCGCGCAACATCTCGCGCCTGATCACCGTGCCGCTGTCGCCGGCCTCGGTGCGCAATGTGATGTCCGATCTGGAACAGCTCGGGCTGATCTATGCGCCGCATACCTCCGCCGGGCGGCTGCCGACCGAACTGGGGCTGCGCTTTTTCGTCGATGCGCTGATGCAGGTCGGCGATCTGTCGGAACCGGAACGGCAGTCGATCGAAAACCAGCTCAAGTCGGTGGGCGGCGCGCCATCGGTCGAAGCGGCGCTCAGCGAAGCGTTGACGCGCCTCTCGGGCCTCACGCGCGCGGCCGCCGTGGTGCTGACGCAGAAATCGAACGTCCGCCTCAAGCATATCGAATTCGTGCGGCTGGAGCCGGCGCAGGCGCTGGTCGTGCTGGTGGCGGAAGACGGACAGGTCGAGAATCGCGTGCTGCCGTTGCCGCCGGGCGTGCCGACCTCGGTGCTCACCGAAGCCTCGAACTTTCTCAACGCGCGGATTCGCGGGCGCACGCTGGCGGAAGCGCGCGGCGAACTCGAAGCGGCGCTGACCGCGAACCGCAACGAACTGGATCAGTTGACGCAGAAGGTCGTCGCCGCCGGCATTGCAAGCTGGTCCGGCGGCGCGAGCGAGGAGCGCCAGCTCATCGTGCGCGGTCATGCCAACCTTCTGGAAGATCTTCACGCGATGGAGGATCTCGAGCGCGTGCGCCTCCTGTTCGACGATCTCGAAGCGAAGAAGGGCGTGATCGACCTGCTCGGCCGCGCCGAGCGCGCCGACGGCGTGCGCATCTTCATCGGCTCGGGAAACAAGCTGTTCTCGCTGTCCGGCTCCTCGACCATCATCGCGCCCCATCGGGATGGCGCGGGTCATATCGTCGGCGTGCGGGGCGTGATCGGCCCGACGCGGCTGAACTATGCGCGGGTCATTCCGATGGTCGACTACGCCGCCCGGATCGTCAGCCAGCTTGTCGGCAAGTAAGTGAAGTCGTCATGGCCGGGCTTGTCCCGGCCATCTCGATTATTGAAAGCACGGTGCTTCATGTATCGGGATCACCGGGACAAGCCCGGTGATGACAAAGCAACGAGCCGTATTGGCTTGATTTTCCGCGCCCAAAGCACGATATGCGGGCTAACAATCCCACATTCGTGAAGACGATTTGCTGAAAAGGTGAGTAATGGCCAATTCCAACGGGCAGAAGGAACCGCAGGACACGTCCGCGCCGGAAGACTCCGTGCAGGACAAGGAGCCCGTGGTTTCAAAGCCTTATGTGATGCCTGACGATCCGGAAGAAGGATCGGTTGAGGCGCTCACCAAGGAAGTCGCCGAGGCCAAGGACCGGACGCTCCGCACACTGGCGGAGATGGAAAACCTGCGCAAGCGCACCGCGAAGGAAGTCGCGGACGCGCGCACCTACGGCATTACCGCGTTCGCGCGGGACGTGCTCGACATCGCCGACAACCTGCAGCGCGCGCTGGATGCCGTGCCTGCGGAAGCGCGTGAAGCCGCCGATGCCGGTCTGAAGGCGCTGATCGAAGGCGTCGAGATCACCGAGAAGTCGCTGCACAAGGCGCTGGAGAAGAACGGCGTCTCGAGGCTCGATCCGCAGGGTGAAAAGTTCAATCCGAACTTCCATCAGGCGATGTACGAGGTGCCCGATGCGTCGGTGCCGTCGGGCACTGTCGTGCAGGTGGTGCAGGGCGGTTATACCATCGGCGAGCGCGTGCTGCGCCCGGCGCTGGTCGCGGTATCCAAGGGCGGCGCGAAGGCCTGAACGCATAGACCTCCGCGTTTTTGAGGATTGCCGAAACAGGCCGTTAACGGCTCCGCACTAGCGTCGGCCCGCATTTGGGCTGACGCATGGCGATCCTGCTTGATCATGAAACCCGCCGGACCGGAGCGCTGCGGCTTGGCCGCGGCGCTGCGGTCTGGCTGCTGCTGGCCGGCGTGCTCGCCACGGCGGGTTTCTTGCGTGCTCTGGGTCCCGCCCACAACGATGTGAGCGCGCTTCTT
>Ga0066256_1001685_pt2 | contig 24772 bp, 29 predicted proteins | sample ThiBio_1000_biof_FD_87107 | JGI IMG/M metagenome (GOLD analysis project Ga0066256, IMG submission 87107) | Wastewater bioreactor microbial communities from Cape Town, South Africa - Thiocy_expt_1000_biof (version 2) | ecosystem: Engineered > Bioreactor > Thiocyanate-remediating >... | reverse complement strand
GGGACGAGGCCGTCGCCGCCGTGCGGCTGGCGCAGTCGATCTTCCCGCGATCCAGTTTCGATCTCATCTATACCCGCCCGCGCCAGACCCTCGAGGACTGGGCCGACGAGCTCACCGAGGCCATCTGGCTGGCGGAGGCAGGCCACCTGTCGCTCTACCAGCTCACCATCGAGATGGGCACGCGCTTCTACGACCTGCACCGCAACGGCAAGCTCAAGATGCCGGATGAGGAGCTGAGCGCCGATTTCTTCGAGCTGACGCAGGAGCTGACGGAGAAGGCCGGCCTTCCCGCCTATGAAATTTCCAATCATGCCCGGCCCGGCCAGGAGAGCCGGCACAACCTGCTCTACTGGCGCTACGGCGAATATGTGGGCATCGGTCCGGGCGCGCATGGCCGGCTGCTGATCGGCAACCAGCGCCATGCGACGGCGACCGAGAAGCTGCCCTTCGAATGGCGGAAGAAGGTCGATGCGCGCGGCCATGGCCTCGTCACCGACGACATCCTCACCTGGGAAGAAGAAGGCGACGAGCTGCTGGTCATGGGCCTGCGGCTGCGCGAAGGCATCGACCCCAAGCGCTTTGCCCAGCTTTCGGGGCGCCGGCTCAGCGACCACCAGATCGCCGAGCTCAAATCCATCGGCTTCGTCGAGACCCTGCCCAACGGCTTCATCCGGGTGACCGACCGCGGCTGGCCCGTCCTCGACGCCGTCGTCGCCGACCTCGCCGCTTAACGTCCGAACAGCGCCCGCAGACGCGCCAGCACGCCGTGCTGCGCAATCCAGGCTGCATAGTCGCGGTACGCCGGGTCTTCGCTCATGTGCTGCTCCTCGGTGACCGCCCGCATCCGGTAGAGGATAGTGAAGGCGACCGGCACCAGCCATTGCGACCAGCCCAGATCGACTCCCGCGGCCGGGATCAGGATCAGGCAGAGGATCCAGGCATTGGCGACGTGAGCGAAGTAGGCCGGGTGCTTCATCCAGCGATAAGGGCCGTGACTCACCAACCCGCGGTTGCTGAGGTTGGAAAAGCGCAGGCCGAACGAGACCGAGCCCCACACATAGAGCACGAGCAGCAGCACCATCGCCAACGCCGCGAGCAGCACAAGCGGCGACGCGGTGAGGGCCGCGGGCCAGCCGATCTCCTGCTGCACCACGGCCTTGAAGGCCGGCCAATGCACAATGATGGGACCATAACAGGCGAGACAGACGATCCAGCCCAGCAGGCGCGGCTGGGTCGAGCGCAGCGTGGGTGCCAGATCGTTGCTCGCGAATAGGTAGCCTGAGAGCCCGAAGGAGAGGTCGATGGTATAGGCCAGAACCACGGCGAGGCTCAGCCAGGCCACCGGCGAACTCAGCTCGGCGGCAAGGCCGAGCCGGATCAGCGCATAAAGGCTCAACGCGTAGAGCGGGATGAAGAAAGCCTTGAGACTCCACAGCCGCAGCGCCGGGACCAGCCCCTCGGCCGGCGGCAATCGGCGGGCCAGCAGGGATTGTCCCAGCAGACTAGGAAAGCCGACGGAGAGAGCGCCGTTGCGGCGAGCCTCGATCAGCAGGCGCAGCATCAGGGTGGGCAGCGCCACCGCCCATGCGAGGGTCCAGGCCTGCGGGCCCATCCCCTGGGCATGCAGCAGCACGAAGGGCAGTGTCGCGACGAGGAAGCCGGCCAGCCACAATCCCCACTGGCTCCGTCCGCGCTCGCGCGCCTGCGGTGGCGGGGCACGCCGCAGCTCGATCGCCAGCATCGGCAGTGCCGTCGCCAGCAGCACGATCCACGCCCCCACGAGGACCGGCGGCTTCAGCGCCATGACGAGCAGCCAGGCGACCGCAAAGCCGGCAAGGCCGCGAAATCCATCGGATGGAGCAATGGCAGACGCGGGCGGCCCATCGCGCTGCCCGACCAGCGCAGAACGCACTGCCGCATCCTCGACCGTATTGCTGCCCCACCAAGCCATGGGCGCGACAATAGGCGGTGCCGGTTTCGCCAAGCTTAAGCGCACCGATGCAAGATCGGGCGATGCTGTGAGAGCCGGCGCCGTCAGCGGGCCCGCGGCGGCGTTTCGCCCGTGGGCCGCAGGATTTCGATGGCCTTGTCGACCAGCTTGTCGGCCAGCGTCGGCCGGGGCCGCTTGTGCCAGGCCTCGATCTTTTCGGTCAGCTGGCGCTTGAACTCGTCCTTGCCCGTCGCGACGTGGTCGACGATTTCCTTCACCCGCCAGAATTCGAGGATGCCAAACCCGTTGACGTCGGGGCGCACGTAGACATCCGGCGGATACGCCTCGATCGTGTTGCGGATCAGCGTCTGCGACATGATCTGCGAGGCGATGAAGCCGGTATCGAAAGGACTCGGCTCGGCGGACAGGAACCGCTCTTCCGGCCCACCATTGACGTCGATGCCGACAAGGATGTCCGAATCCGGCGCAGCGAGATCGAGCGGCAGCGGATTGGTGACGCCGCCATCGATGAACAGCCGCTCGCCCAGCACCACGGGCCGGAACAGGCTGGGAATGGCGATCGAGGCGGCGATTGCCTGCGGCAGCGGCCCCTCGCTGAACACCACCTTCTCCCAGGTCCGGATATCGGTGGTAACGACATGGAACGGGATGCCCAGCGCCCCGAAATCGTCGGGGAAGGTTTCCGGCAGGAAGGCGCGGGTGATGACCATGGGGTCGGCCTGCATGGACAACCCCTTGAACCCGGCCAGCTTGATCGCCGCAAGACTGGTGGTCCACAGCTTGTCGGCGATGAGCTGCAGCGTACCGAGCGAGCCGAAGGCGTGATCCCGCAGCTCCGCGCCCGTCATGCCATTGGCCCAGCCCGAGCCGATCAGCGCACCGATCGAGCAGCCGGCAATCACCGAGGGCTTCAGCCCCAGCTCGTCCATGGCCTCGATATAGGGGATGTGGGTCAGCCCGCGTGCCGCCCCGCTCCCCAGCGCCACCCCGATCCGCGGTTCCGTCCGAGTTTCGCTCATCGCTCACGTGCTCCTTGCCGCCGAGCATGGCGCCGCGGGGCAGGCCGAGTCCAGCCCTACAGCCGGGGGCCGTCGATGACGGTGGCGCCGCCGACGCTCACCTGCTTGACGACGAGCGCATAGTCGCTGCGGCCATCGGGCAGGAAGCGGAAGACACCGTCGCGGCCGTTGAAGCCGCCCGGCACCGTCAGCTGCCCACGGTCGGATTTCGGCGTGCCCATGGCCAGCGACGCGGCATTGGCGAGGATGGTCGCGGTGTAGGCGACCGTGACCAGGGCGTGCGGGGTGCCGCCGAAGTTCGCGGCGTACTCGGGGAGCAGCGCCTGAAAGCCGGCGTCGTCCACGGCGGGGTAGATGGCGCCAGCGAGGTACGGCGTGCTGGCGATCCTGCTGTCGCCGTTCCAGTCCGCCGAGCCGATGATCTGCACCGACCCCGCGCGAACGCCGGCCTCTTCGAGCAGCACGCCGAAGCTGGGGGCGGTCGCACGATCGGGAATGAACAGCGCATCAATCTGGCCGCCCTGCAGCAGCGGCACGAGCTGGCCGATCATGGTGCGGGCTTCCGCTTCGGTCGAAAAATTGTAGACCGCCGCACGTTCAGTCCGAGATCGGCGGCTGCCTGGCGGAACGCGCCCTCCTGGATACGGCCGAAATCGGTGGTCGGGAACACCCCGGCGAACGCCCGCCTGCCCTGCCCCTTGGCGTGGCCCATGGAGCGTCGCACTTCGGTCTCGGGCAGTACGTTGAGCAGGTAGACGCCCGGCGAGGCGGCCCCCGAATTGTTGGAGAAGCCGATCACCGGAATGCCTGCCGCGCGGGCGACGGCACCGGCCGCCGTTACCTGCTCGGCCCGCAGCGGCCCGAGGATGAGGCTCGCCCCCTCCTGCACCGCCTGGCTTGCGGCTTGCGAGGCGCCGGCCGCCGTGGGTCCGGTATCCTTGATGACGAGGGTGATGTTGTCGTCGAGCGTGGCGTTGGACTCGATGTAGCCGATGGCGAGCCGGGCACCATTGGCCATCGACGTCCCGACCGTCGCCAGCGCCGGATCACCGCTCAGCGGCAGCAGCAGAGCGACGCGGACCGGGCCGCTGCCAAAGCTCTGGCCGGACGCCGCCGGCAGCTGCGCGTCGCCGGCGGCCGGGGGCATTCCACCGCTCCCCCCGCCGAGACCACCAATGCCGCCCATCGAGCAGGCGCCGAGCGCCACCGCCACAAGCCCGGCAAGGCCAAGTCGCGCAAGCCCCATCCCACCCCTGTCGGTCATCGATCGTCCTTCGAGGTCCGCCGCCTTGCCGGCACTGCCCGCCGGGTCGGGCGTCTATACAAAATCGGCCCCCCCGCTTAAAGACAAAGGTTGACGAATTCCGAATCCGTGGAGCCCGCCGGGTGAGCGAGGAAGCTGCCGCCGGCCGCTATAGCATCGGCGGATCGCCGTTCGAGGCGCCGCCGCTGGCGCGCGGCCTTCATGTCGTCGCGACCCCGATCGGCAATCTGCGCGACATATCGGTGCGGGCGCTGGAAACGCTGGCCGCCGCCGACCTGATCCTGTGCGAGGACACACGCACCTCCGCCAAGCTCCTCGATCACTATGCCATCCGCACGCCGCGTTCCCCGCCGCACGAGCACAACGAGCGCGCGCGGATCGAACCGCTGCCCGCGGAGCTGGCCCAGGGCCGCCGCATTGCGCTCATTGCCGGCCCCGGCACGCCGGCGCTGGGCGATCCGGGCTTTCCGCTTGTGCGTGCGGCGCAGGAGGCCGGCATCGATGTGTTCGCCGTGCCGGGCGCTTCGGCGCTGCTCGGCGCGCTGTCGGTGGCGGGTCTCCCCACCGATGCCTTCACCTTTCTGGGCTTTTTGCCCAGCCGGCAGGAGGCGCGGGCCAACGCGCTCGCCGAGCTTTCAGCGCGGCGCGAGACGCTGGTGTTCTACGAGTCGCCGCGCCGGCTGGTGGACAGTCTGCGTGCCATGGCCGACGCGTTCGGCGAGGAGCGACCCGCCGCCGCTGCGCTGGAGCTGACCAAGCGCTTCGAGCGGGTCCATCGCGGCAGCCTCGGCAGTCTTGTTGCCGAGCTCGATGCGGCTGGCGACATCAAGGGCGAAGCCGTCATCCTCGTCGGCGGCTCGACGGCCGAAGCCATCGATCCGGCAGCCTGGCAGGCGGCGCTGGACGAAGCGCTGGGACGCCAGCCGCTGCGGGCCGCTGTCGACGAAGTCACCGAGACGTTCGGGCTGAAGCGCAAGGAGGTCTACGATGCCGCCCTCCGCCTCAAGGCCGAAGCAACCTGAGCGGCAGCACGCCGAGAGTTTCGGCCGCCGCAGCGAAGCGCTGGCGGCGTGGTACCTGCGCCTCAAGGGCTACCGCATCCGCGATCGGCGGGTGAAGACGCCGGTCGGCGAGATCGACCTCGTCGCCGAACGGCTGGGCACCATCGTCTATGTGGAGGTGAAAGCGCGGCGACGGCGCGACAGCGATTTCGATCCGCTGCACGCGGTCAATACGCAGCGCATCGCCCGCGCGGCGCAGTATTATATTGCGCGCCATCCCGCGCTCGCGCAGCGGACCATGCGCTTCGACGTCATTGTGCTTGCGCCGATGACGTGGCCACGGCATCTGGTAAACGCCTTCCACGCCTGAGGACTTTCCATGCCGCTTCACGTCGCCGTCCAGATGGACCCCATCGAGAGCATCAACCCGCGCGGCGATTCGACCTTCGCGCTGATGCTGGAGGCCGAGGCGCGCGGGCATGTCGTCCATTACTACACCCCCGGCACCCTCGCGATGCGCGACAACCGCGTGTTTGCCAGCGTCGCGCCGGTTCAGGTGTTCGACCGCGAAAAGGGCCAGCACTATGCGCTGGGCGCTTTCGCCGAGGCCGAGCTGGGCAGCTACGATGTCGTCCTGATGCGGCAGGACCCGCCGTTCGACATGAACTACATCACGCTCACGCACCTGCTCGAGCGCATCCATCCCAAAACCTTCGTGATGAACCCGCCGACGGCGGTCCGGAACGCTCCCGAAAAAATCCTCGTCACCGAGTTTCCCGAGCTGATGCCGCCGACGCTGATCACCCGCGACCGGGCGCGCATCGCCGCCTTCCGGCGCGAGCACGGCAACATCATCGTCAAGCCGCTCTACGGCAATGGCGGGGCCGGCGGGGTCTTCATCCAGGAAGGCGACCACAACCCCCCCTCGCTGCTCGGGCTGTCCGACCAGAGTTTCCGCGAGCCGTTCATGACCCAGCGCTACCTGCCCGGGGTGCGCAAGGGCGACAACCGCATCACCCTCGTCGATGGCGAGCCGGTGGGTGCCATCAACCGCGTCCCCGCCGAAGGCGAGGCTCGCTCCAACATGCATGTCGGCGGCCGCCCAGAGCTCAGCGAGCTCACGGCCCGCGAACGCGAGATCTGCGCCGCCATCGGCCCGGCGCTGAAAGAGCGCGACATGATCTTCGTGGGCATCGACGTCATCGGCGACTACCTCACCGAGATCAACGTCACCTCGCCCACCGGCATCCGCGAGATCAAGCGGTTCGGCGGCCCCGACATCGCGGTGATGATCTGGGACGCGATCGAAAAGCGCCGCGCCTGACAATGCTGCGCGGCGCCAACCTGCTGCTGCGTTTCCTTCTCGAACTCGGCGGCCTTTTGGCCGCGGGCTATTCTGGTTTCACCGTCGTGCCCGGGCCCATCCTCAACTGGCTCGTCGGCATCGGGCTGCCGCTCATCATGGCAGCGGCCTGGGGCATTTATCGCATCCCCAACGATGGTGGCGCACCGGTGATCACCGTAGGCGGGCAGGTGCGCCTGGCGCTCGAAGCGGTGTTCTTTGCGGTTGCAATCGGCGGTCTCTTCGGTGCGCGCGGTCCCGACTGCGCTTGGACGCTGCCGGTCCTCTTCGTCGTCAACTGCGCCGTCGACCCCCGGCGGGCGCTCGATCCCCTCCTGGGTTGGCGGGGATCGGCCGGCAGAAGCACTGTCAGCGAGTCTGCTGCCGTGGGGCGCGCCGGCCGCGGGCGCGAAGATCTTCATGGGCATCGACGTCGACGGCGACTGCCGCGCGTCACATCGCGGTGATGATCTGGGACGCCATCGAAAAGCGCCGCGCCTGACGACCGGGCTCGGCTAGAGCCGCGAGAAGACCAGCAGCGTATGGGCGACGTGCGCTGCGATGAAGATGGCGCAGCAGGCGAAATAGGCCCAGCGCACCATCTGCCAGTCCGGACGGCCGACCAGCCCGATGCCCCCGAGCCACAGGGCCGGGGTAATTGCCGGGGCGGCGAAGCCCACAATGCTGGTGCTCCATCCGCTGGCCGGCAGCAACATCAGCATCAGCCACGAGGCGAGATAGGCAGCAAGGCCGACGCCATAGAGCCACCATCCGCCCGGACGCGGCGGCAGGGCGATCGGCATCAGCAGCGGGAGGACCAGGGTGCCGATGCGGGCCGCATTCTCGATCCACGCCAGGCCGTCGGGGATGTCGCGCCAGAATGTCTCCGGCTGGAACGGCGCCGGCAGCGCGCCGGCGAAGATCGCATTGAACGCGAGCACCGGCAGCAGCAGCAGGAAGCCCGAAAGCAGGTATCGACACATCAGCTGTCCGTGCCTTCCAGGTCGCGGCCAGATGACAAGCGCCCCGGCCACGCGCTAACGTCACGCCCGAGGGATACACGCATGCTCAACACTTTCCTGGTCGCCGTGGCCACCTTGTTCGCGACGGTCGGCGTCGCCGATATCGCCTTCATCTTCGCGGCGCTCACCAAGGACAATACGCAGGCCGAACGCTTTGCCATCGCAACGCGCGGCGTGCTGATCGCCACTGGCATCCTGCTGGTCTTCGGGTTCATCGGCAATGGCGTGCTCGGCGTCTTCGGCATAACCATCCCGGCGCTGCGCACGGCGGGCGGTATCCTGTTGTTGCTGATCGCCATCGACATGGTGTTCGCCCGTCACTCCGGCGCCACCTCGACCACCACGGAGGAAGAGGTCGAATCCCGCCAGCGTACCGATATCTCGGTGTTCCCGCTGGCGATGCCGCTGCTCTCCGGTCCCGGCGCCATCAGCGCCATGGTGCTGCTGACGACCAGCACCACCAACGCCGTCGACTACTGGCTGGTGTTCGCTGCCCTGCTGCTGATCATGCTCGCCGCGTGGGTGACGCTGCTGCTCGCCATCCCGATCCAGCGGTTGCTCGGCATCACCGGGCTCGCGGTGGTATCGCGCGTCATCGGCATCCTGCTGGCGGCGCTCGCGGTGCAGTTCCTGTTCGACGGCGTCAAGCAGAGCGGCCTGCTGGCGGCGGTCGCACCCACCTGAAGCAACGAGGCCGCGAGGCAATCCCCGCGGCCCCTGATCAAATCGCCGGAAGCTCTTACTTCGGCTGCTTGGCGCGCGTTGCCAGCACCGGCGGCGCGCTCGAATTGGACACCGCCTTCACCGGCTTGTCCTTCTTCGGCTTCTTGGCTTCCTTGTTGCTGCGCAGCTGACCTTTGGCCATCTCGATCCCCTTCTCGTTCCCGCCGGCCCGGAACGACCGGCAAATCACGTGCTGACGCTACGGCGCCGCCCTGCAACTGACAAGGCGAGCCAAGGTTCCCGCCCCGCTATTTTGCCTGGCAGCGCCCCTGCGGTCCGAGCCGGTGCAGCAGGCGCGGATCGCAGCCGGTGAGCAGGAACGTCACCCACTCGTCCTGCGTGCCGTAAAACGCGTTGCGGTCCACCTCGGGGCCAACGCCCCGCATCGTGCCGGTCTGCGTCCACTGCCAGAACAGCCAGTCGCGGTCGCGGTACTTGTGATGCGGCGGCGCTGCCACCGAGCGCAGCCAGAAGGCGTTGTCGAAGCGTTCGCCAGCGAGGATGTCGCGGTGAAAATTGATATCGGTATAGATCACCGGGACCTTGCCGGTATGGGCTTCCATCGCCGCGAGCATGACGCGGATCTTTTCGAGGATGTCCTCGCGGCTGTGCTTGTTCTTGCAGCTGGAGTGGTTGTTCCACTCGAGGTCGAGCACCGGCGGCAGCGCGCTCGGATCCTTGGGTACCTTGCGGATGAACCAGGCCGCCTGCTCCGAGGCGAGGCTGCACCAGGTCATGAAATGGTAGACGCCATGCGCCACGCCGGCGGCGCGGGCACCTTCCCAGTTCGCGTAGAAATTGGGGTCGATGTAGTCCTTGCCCTCGGTGCCCTTGATGTAGACGAAATGCGTACCGCCGGCGCGGGCCGCGTTCCAGTCGATGCGGCCCTGATAGCGGGCGACGTCCAGCCCCTGGATCGGCAGCGCCCGCGCGCGGTCGACGCCCGCATGGGGCTTGTTGTCACCGTGGATCGGACCGCTCGGGCTGCTCACGTTGCGCGCGCAGGCGGCAGCGAACAGCGCGACCATGACCAGCAGGGTGGCCTTGGCGACAGCGGACAGGGAGCGGAGCGCGACGGCCGGGGACATGCTGGACGATACTCAAGGACGCGGAATTCAACGCCTTTGATTCAACATGGCCCTGTTAATGAAACCTTGCCCTAACCCTTTGTTATTCCAGCATGGTTAATTCGCGAGGGGGATCAGGCCGGCAGGTAGCCCCAGCTCCTGAGCGCCGTTTCGATGGCCTCGCGGAAATCGGCGATGTCCTTGGTTGCCGAACAGTCCGCATCGGCGCAGATCGTGAACTCGTCCCAGCCCGAGGTACGATTCCCGGCGGCAATGGCATCGAAGACCGGCCCTGCCTCTGCAGCGTAGGTGCCCAGCCGCGCCGCCGCCGCGAGCATCCCGGCGCAGACCCCGAGGTCGTAGGTCTCCGCGCTGCAATTGGCCTTCGCGTCGGCGAACATCGCCGCAAAGACCGGCGCGAACTGCGGTTCGGCCGACGCATCGTAGACCTTGCCGTCGCGCGATTTCAGCACCACCGGCGGCGCATAGGACAGCGCATAGGCGTCGAAGGCATAATTGAAGTGGTCGTCGCGCATGACGATCTCGTAGATGCCGTCGCCGTCGACATCCTCGGGATTCACCAGGTCGCCGTCGAAGGTGCCGACATCGTCGGTCATCCAGCCGCTTTCCGTCTCGGTCGCCACCTTGGTCTGCATGCAGCAATGGGCGCCGCCGGCATTCAACCTGAGGGTCAGGGTCAGGTCGCCGGCGGTGAAGACCTGCACCTCTCCCTCCGGTCCCGACCAGTCCTGCATTTCGTTGGTGACGAGTTCGGCAGCCGTGGCGGGCAGGGCAGCAACGACAAGCAGAGCAGCGAGCAGGGTCTTCATATCAGGCTCCAGAACGGGGATGCACCAGCTTAGCGACAGTTGTGGCCAAGTCGAGCCATGCTCATGTTCATGTATTGTTCTTGCACTCCTGCCAATCGATCTGCTAGCCTCCCGTCTGGTCTGGGGGGATCGGATGGTAACGCGCGTCGCCACCGTGGCGTTTCGGGGCATCGAGGCGGTGCCGGTCGATGTGCAGGCGCAGATCGCGCCGGGACTTCCCAACGGGCTCATCATCATCGGCCTGCCGGACAAGGCCGTGAAGGAATCGGGCGAGCGGGTGCGCGCGGCTCTCCTTGCCTCCGGCCTGTCGCTGCCCCCCAAGCGCATCACCATCAACCTCGCGCCCGCCGATCTTCCCAAGGAAGGCAGCCACTACGACCTGCCGATTGCGCTGGCGCTGATGGCGGCGATCGGTGCCATCCCCTCCGATGCCGTCAGCGGCCATCTGGCGCTGGGCGAACTGGGGCTCGATGGCCGACTTGCGCCCACCAGCGGCGTCTTGCCTGCGGCCATCGCGGCGGGCGGGCGTGAGCTGGGCATCATCTGCCCGCAATCGGGTGGCCCCGAGGCGGCCTGGGCCGGCGAGGACATCGACGTCATCGCCCCGGAGAGCCTCCTCGCGCTGGTCAATCATCTCGCCGGCCTTCAGTTGTGCGCCCGGCCCAAGGCGCGCACCCGCATCCATGCCAGCGGCCTGCCCGATCTCAGCGAAGTGCGCGGGCAGGAGGTGGCGCGGCGGGCGCTCGAGGTCGCGGCCGCGGGGGGCCACAACCTGCTAATGATCGGGCCGCCCGGCGCCGGCAAATCCATGCTGGCGCAGCGCCTGCCCTCGATCCTGCCGCCGCTCGATCCGCGCGAGCTGCTCGATGTCTCGATGATCCAGTCGATCGCGGGCGAACTGGCTGACGGCGCCCTCAGCGATCGCCGGCCGTTTCGTGCCCCGCATCATTCCGCCTCGATGGCGGCGCTGGTGGGCGGCGGCTTGCGCATCCGGCCGGGCGAGGTGAGCCTCGCGCACAACGGCGTGCTCTTTCTCGACGAGTTGCCGGAGTTCCAGCCGGCCGTGCTCGACAGCCTGCGCCAACCGCTCGAAGCCGGCGAGACGGTGATCGCCCGGGCCAATGCGCGCGTCACCTTCCCGGCGCGGTTCCAGCTCATCGCCGCAATGAACCCCTGCAAATGCGGCCTCGCCGGCACCCCCGGCCATACCTGCAGGCGCGGCGATGCCTGCCGGACCGACTACCAGTCGCGCATCTCGGGTCCCTTTCTCGATCGCATCGATCTGCGGGTCGACGTGCCCGCCGTTTCCGCCGCCGACATGATGGCCCCGTCCGATGCGGAGCCGTCTGCTGCCGTCGCCGCGCGGGTCGACAGGGCCCGCGCCATCCAGCGCCAGCGCTACCTCGAGCGTGGCGAACCGCTGGTGTTCACCAACGCAGCCGCCGGCCCGTCGCTGATCGAAGCCGTGGTCAACCCCGACAAGGAGAGCCAGGCGCTGCTGCTGCAGGCCGCCGACCGCTTCAATCTGTCCGCCCGCGCCTACCACCGCGTGCTGAAGGTCGCACGCACCCTGGCCGATCTTGCCGGCAGCCCGAAAGTTGCCCGCCCCCACGTCGCCGAAGCCCTCAGCTACCGGCTCAACCTCGCACTGGATAAATCTTGAGAACGTTGTTCGCCGTCGCCGTATCGATATGCCTTTCGCTGCTTGCAATACTGATGCATCCGGGTGAGCTGATCTCGAAAGGCCCCCCGAACTTCGAAGCTGCCAACCTTCTCGTCCTTGCACTTTGTGGGGCTGCGGCTGCCACACTGGCGTGGCCTATGATCCACCGCCAAGCTCCAGCCTTCGTGCCAACCCGGCTCGAAGTTTGGGCAGTGGGGGCAGGCATGATGATCGCATTGATCTTCGCCGCGCTGGTCTCGCTGTGGGAACCAGCGTTCCGCACCTTCCTCCATGAGGACGATGTTGGAGAGTACATCTCCGCCGTCGTGCTTATCATGGGTGCAGTGCTCATCGTGATGGCGCTATTTATCTACGCCCCCGAGGGCGAAGGGAAATGGGTCCAGCGCATCGTTCTCTCCATCTGCGCGGTGGGACTCTTCCTCACCGGTATGGAGGAGATTTCCTGGTTCCAGCGCCTGTTTCTATTCTTCGGATACCAGGTGCCGGAGTGGCTGCTCGCCAACAACGACCAGGGCGAGCTCAATTTTCACAATCGGGACGGAGCGACCTGGATGTTCGAGGTTGCCTACTATGTCGGTGCCGTATTGGTGCTGGTAGTCAGCCGCACAATCCTGCTGCTGCCCGAAACGTGGCCGCTGCGACGTTGGCTGGTGCCATTGCTCCCCGGGCCGGCGGCCTTTGCCTTCGGCGTGCTGTCCACAGCGTTCGCGTCGGATACTTGGCGGATTGTCTTCATTCAGCTGAGCTTCTTCCTCGCTATCGGGCTTGCTCTGGCGGAGTCCGTGCGAGCGAAAGCCTCCGCCGACGGCGCGACCGCGCTGCTGTTCGCGCTCGTCGTCCTAACCACGTTTGTGACAGAACTGGTGTTCATCAACTACCCGCAGAACAACCAGTCCAGTGAAGCTCGTGAGTTCGTCATCTCCCTGGGCCTCGGCCTCTATGTCGCCGAGCAGATTTTCCGACTACGGCGTGCGCGGCTCGCGCGAATGACGTGAGCCAAAAACTCGAGGGCGAGCTGGTGGAGTGGGACGATGCCCGCGGCTTCGGCTTCATCCGTCCGGACGGTGAACGCGACTGGGTGTTCATCCACATCAAGTCCATCAAACGCATCGTCAACCGGCCTCGGCCGGGCGATCGGCTGCGCTTCAACGTCGGCGTCGGTCGCGATGGCCGGGGCTCCGCGGTCAATGCGGAGATCGTCGGCGCCAATCCGGTTGATCCGCGCGCGGCCCAGCGCGGCCGCGCCGCACCGACCCCGGCCTCCCTCTCGGCGGTTCGGCCTGCCCTGACGCTGGCGATCACCGCGCTCGTTGCTGCCGTACTGGTGCTGGCCCCGGCCAGCAGCTGGCTTGGGCGGCTCTACCTCGGCGCGGGCGTGATAAGCATCGCCCCCTACTGGATCGACAAGCGGGCAGCCGAATCCAGCCGCTGGCGCATCCCTGAAAAGCCCCTCCATCTCATCGATATCGGGTTCGGGATCGCGGGTGGGCTCATCGCGCAGCACCTGCTGCGCCACAAGACCAGCAAGGCGTCATTCGCGACCGTCACCTATGGCATCGCAGCGCTCCACCTCGTCGGGCTGCTGGCGCTCGCCGCCGGGCTCGCGACCGGCTCGATCTAGAGCGTTCCCTTGGTGGAGGGGATGGCGTCCTTGGCGCGCGGGTCGATCTCGACGGCCGCGCGCAGCGCCTTGGCAAGCGCCTTGAAGGCGGATTCGGCGATGTGGTGGTTGTTGTCGCCGTAGAAGGTCTCGACGTGCAGCGTGATTCCGGCGTTCATGGCGAAGGCCTGAAACCATTCGCGGAACAGCTCGGTGTCCATCTCGCCCACCTTGGCGCGGGTGAACTCGACCTTCCACACGAGGAACGGCCGGCCGCTCACATCCAGCGCCACGCGGGTGAGCGTACCGTCCATCGGAAGGTCGGCGCTGGCGTAGCGACGGATGCCCTTCTTGTCGCCCAGCGCCTGCTTCACCGCCTCGCCCAGCGCGATGCCGACATCCTCCGCCGTGTGGTGGAAGTCGATATGCAGGTCGCCCCTGGCCTTGACCGTCATGTCGATCAGGCCGTGCTTGCTGAGCTGGTCGAGCATGTGGTCGAGAAAGCCGATCCCCGTCTCGATCGTGTGCTGGCCGGTGCCGTCGAGGTTCACCGAAACGCTGATGTCGGTCTCGTTTGTCTTGCGGGCGATCGTTGCGGTACGCATCGGAGGTCTCACTTGGTTGGCGCGACGAGCATCACGAGATTGCCGTCGGGGTCTTCGACATAGGCGGCACGTTCGCCCCACGGCTGGTCGACCGTCGCCATGGCGACGACAAGACCCAGTCCCTGCAACTCGCCGAGCGCGACGTCAACATCCTCGACATCGAGGCAAAGCTCGATCCGGTGGCCCGTGGCGGGTCGCAGTGGCCGGCCATGCAGTGCCGTGCCGTCGCCAAGCACACCCAGCCCGAGTTCGGTCGTGCCGAACCGCAGCGTCAGGAATGCCGGCTCGCCTTCGGGCGGAAACTGATAGACTTTCTCACCCCCCAGCACAGCCTCGTACATGGCACGCGAGCGGGTGAGGTTGCCGACCGACAGCATGGCCATGATCCGGTGCGCGCGCGGCATGGGTCTCCTTGGGCACAGCGCTGATCCTACCTCATCGGGCAGTCCGGCGGCTGCATTGCATTCGTCCCTCAACGGCCTAAATACGCATAAATCCTTTTGGAGTGTTGAATGTCGAAGGACAGTGACTTCCCGGGCTGGCACGGCACTACGATCGTCGCCGTGCGCAAGGGGAACAAGGTCGTCGTGGCCGGTGACGGGCAGGTTTCCGTCGGCCAGACGGTGATGAAGCACAATGCAAAGAAGGTCCGGCGGCTGGCCGGCGGCAAGGTGATCGGCGGCTTCGCCGGCGCCACTGCCGATGCCTTCACGCTGTTCGAGCGGCTCGAGGCCAAGCTCGAGCAGTATCCCGACCAGCTGATGCGCGCCGCTGTCGAGCTCGCCAAGGACTGGCGCACGGATCGCTATCTGCGCCGGCTCGAGGCGATGATGATCGTCGCCGACCACAAGGAGACGCTGGTCGTCACCGGCACCGGCGACGTGCTGACCCCGGACCACGAGACCATCGCCATCGGCTCGGGCGGCAATTATGCCTATTCGGCCGCTCAGGCGCTGGCCAGCAATACCGATCTCGACGCCGAGGACATTGCCCGCAAGGCCATGAAGATTGCGGCCGAGATCTGCGTCTACACCAACGAGAACGTGACGGTCGAAACCATCGAGACCGGCAAGTAACCCGGCGGGCCGGCACACGGTCGGCCGCCAGCGTTGGGGCGCGCTTCCCTGAAGGCGCCCGGAAGGAACAACATGCCCGATACCACCCACCTGTCTCCCCGCCAGATCGTTTCCGAGCTTGACCGCCACATCGTGGGGCAGGCTGATGCCAAGCGCGCCGTCTCCGTGGCGCTGCGCAACCGCTGGCGCCGCCAGCAGCTGCCCGAAGAGCTGCGCCAGGAAGTGACGCCCAAGAACATCCTGATGATCGGGCCGACCGGCGTCGGCAAGACCGAGATCAGCCGCCGCCTCGCCAAGCTTGCCGAGGCGCCGTTCATCAAGGTCGAGGCGACCAAGTTCACCGAGGTCGGCTATGTCGGCCGCGACGTCGAGCAGATCGTGCGCGACCTGGTCGAGGCCGGTATCGCGCTGCTGCGCGACAAGCGCCGCGGCGAGGTCGAGGCCGAGGCCCATCGCAAGGCCGAGGAGCGGGTCATCGACGCGCTGGTCGGCACCTCGGCGACGCATTCGACCCGCGAGAGTTTTCGCACCAAGCTGCACAACAACGAACTGGACGAGCGCGAGATCGAGATCGAGCTGCAGGCCGCGCAGAGCGGCGGCTTCGAGATTCCTGGCCAGCCGGGGATCGGCGTCGTCAACATCCAGGACATGCTCGGCAAGGCCTTCGGGCGGCCCGGCGTCAAACGCAAGATCAAGGTCAAGGATGCGCACGCTCCGCTCCTCGCCGAGGAAGCCGACAAGCTGCTCGACCAGGACCAGCTCAACCGCGACGCCGTCGACCTCGTCGAGAACAACGGCATCGCCTTTATCGACGAGATCGACAAGGTCGTGAACCGCGAGGGCTATGCCGGCGGGCCGTCGCGCGAAGGCGTGCAGCGCGATCTGCTGCCGCTGATCGAAGGCACCACCCTGTCGACCCAGTACGGGCCGGGGAAGACCGCCCATTTCCTGTTCACCGCCCCGGGGGCCTTCCACCGCGCCAAGCCGTCGGACCTGTTGCCCGAGCTGCAGGGCCGGCTGCCGATCCGTGTCGAGCTCAAGGCCCTGACACGCGAGGACCTCATCCGCATCCTCGACGACACCGACGCGAGCCTCATCCGTCAGTATACCGCGCTGATGGCGACAGAGGGACTGACGCTGCAGTTCACCCCCGATGCGGTCGAGGCGATCGCCGATGCGGCGGTCAAGGTCAACTCGACGGTCGAGAACATCGGCGCGCGCCGGCTGCAGACGATCATGGAGCGGCTGGTGGAGGACATCTCGTTCGAGGCGCCCGAGAAGCAGGGCGAGACCATCGTCATCGACGCCGCCTATGTCGGCGACCGTGTCGGCAAGATGGCCGCGGATGCCGATCTCAGCCGCTTCGTTCTGTAGTTGATCGTCTGCCTTGTGAGTCGGGCGTCTCACCCTGAGACGCCCGTTGCTTTTCGAGAATCGCAATGGCTTCCGTCAGTACGTCGTGCGCCGGGAGATGCGTGCCGTCGGGCAGGGAAATACGCACGCGCTGCACGGTATGCGCGTTGTATAGGCTCACCATGAAGTCAGCGAGCGGCAGCGTCGTGTAGTCGGTGATCGGCACCTCGATCGTATCGATGACGATGCGCGCGCGATCGTTCGCCACGGCGAAGACGGCAGCAAGCGCCGCGGAGCGCGATGCCAGTTCCCGGCGAAAGACCCGCACGTCGCGGTCGCCGCTCGCTCCCGCGAACAGCCTGTCGGCATAGGCATCGGCCAGCATCGCCACCAGCCGCACCTTCCTGCCCGAGAGCGGTGCCGCCCTCGCGTCGTCGAGCGCGGCCCGCAAGTAGTCGAGATGCGGATCGCTCGGCGTCAAGCGAGATGCTTGCGGAAGAAGTCGAGCGAGCGAGCCGACGCCTTGGTGCAGGCCGCCTCATCGAACTTGTCGGCCCGGTCGGCGTTACAGAAGCCGTGCTCGGCGTGGTACAGATGCACCTCGGCCGTGGGGTGCTGCTCGATCAGCTGTTCCACCTGTTCGAGCGGGATGCCGGTGTCCTTGTCGCCGTAGTGCATCTGGATCGGCACCTGCGGCTTCAGCTCGATATAGCTGGGCACGCCGCCGCCGTAGTAGCCGGAGGCCGCACTGAGCCCAAGGCCTTTGCTCGCGGCCCGCCAGCTCACCGCGCCGCCGAAGCAATAGCCGGTGATGCCCGCCTTGCCGCCGGCCGACGCCGCCTTGATCGCCGCCTCGACGTCCAGCAGCGCCGTGGCGTGGTCGAACTTCTTCATCATCTCGCCGATGATCTTGAACTGATCCGGCGTGTAGTCGTCGCTTTCGTAGCCGTAGTCGATGCGGTCGAACATGGCCGGTGCCACGGCGAGGTAGCCATGTCGGGCCCAGCGGTCGACGACCTCGCGGATCCAGCGATTGAGGCCCCACACCTCCTGGATGACGACGACGCCGCCACGCGGTGTTCCTTCCGGTGCCGATCGGTAGGCATTGAGCTCGAAACCGTCTCCCGCCGTGAGTTTGATGCGTTCACCCATGTCGTCGTCCTCCGATCCTTGTCCTGTCCGTCGCCGGGGTGGCCCCCGGGCTATTTCACCCGCCGCCGCAACTCGTTGCTGAGGAACGTCAGGTCGTCGCGTTCGAGCCTGCCGATATCCCGAGCCAGCCGGTTGGCGAGTTCCGTGGCTTCGGGCGCGAGGCCGCCGGTGTCAATCGTGACTTTCGGATCGGAAACTTCCGCCAGCCGGATCAGCTCCTCGGCTTCGTCCCAGATGACGTTGAAATAGGCGATGATGCGCTGCAGCAGAATCCAGGTCGGCTTGCCGCGCCGCCCGTGTTCGAGCGCGCTCAAATAGGCGCTGGAGACGCGCAGGGCCTTCGCCATGTCCTTGAGCGTCACCCCGCGTTCGTCGCGCAGGGCCCGCATGCGCGCGCCAAGCGGGGTCAACGGGTCACCGCCGCGGCCCGTCGCAGCCGCACGTAGAAGGCGCCATCGCCACCATGCGGCTGCGCCGCCACATCCCAGCCGGCGACCAGCGGCGCCAATCGTGGATCGGTGAGCCAGACCGGCAGCATGGACCGCAGCACCCCCGCTTCGACGATCGTCGCCGCGTCGCGCTCGAGCTTTTTCAGCCCCTTGCCGGTGATGACGAGGATGGTGCGGTCACCGCGTGCCACGCGAGCATGGATGAAGCGGCTGAGCGCCGCCTGCGCCTCCACCTGGCGCATGCCATGCAGGTCGATGGTGCCGTCGATCTCGGTGGTGCCGCGCTGCAGGCGCTTCCTTAGGTTCGGTTCGATTCCGTTGCCCGGGCCGCGTCCGGGACGCCCGTCCGGCCGATAGGCCGGCATCTGGATGATCGGGGTCGGGGTGCGCAGACGAGGGGCGGGCGGGGCAACCGGCAGGGGCAGGGTCTCCTGCTCGAGCCGCTGCAGCCGCTGCTCGGTACGCCGCAGCGGCGACACGCTCCGGGCGACGTCGTGCCAGAGGTGAAAATCCGGCAGCGGGGGGCGCCGTTTTGCCATCTGCCGCGGCGCCCGGCCGGTAGGCCGCTATTCGAGCTGGCTCGTGGCCACCAGCTTCCAGTTCGGATCGCGCGATTTCGGGTTGCGCGCAAACGTCCATTCGTCGGCGATGGTCTTCACCTGGTCGGCATTGCCTTCGATCAGCGTGCCGTCCTTGTCGCGGGTGGCGGAAACCACTTCGGCGTGGAAGCGCAGGGTCAGCAGCGCGTTGCGCTTGTCGAGCTCGGCGTCGGCGATCTCGATCTTGGGCAGCCCCACGAAGGTGAAGTCGACCTTCTGGCCGGCGGCCTCTCGCGCCGCGATGACGCCCTCGAAGCCGTCATAGACGTCCTTGTCGAGGAGGTTCTTTAGCGTCTTGCGGTCACCCTGCGCAAAGGCGGTGACGATCATCTCATAGGCCGCCTTGGCGCCCTCGACGAAGCTCTTGGGCGTGAAGGTCGGATCGGCTTCCGCGATGGCCTTCAGTCCGGCCGCCGTCTCTGCATTGCCGAGCGAGAACTGCTCGATCTCGCTGGCGAGCTTGCGCGCCTGGACGGCGGTTGCGTCGCTCGATTTGGCCGCGGCCTCGCGCTGGCGCTGCAGGGGGGTGCGCTCGTTGCCGGTGCGGGTGCCGAGGACCGAGCGCTGTCGGAACAGGATCGCGATCGCGAGGCCGTTGACGATGAGGGTGGGAAGATCGAAGAAGTCGTCCATTGATGCACCGGGTCGGAGGAGGGGCAGCCTAGGAGGATGCCATGTTGGGCCAATATATAGGAAAAGCCTCACCCCGAAACCAGTTCACGATTGGGCGAGACGATTTCTCGTTAACGTGCGGTGGGCACCGGAGACGCGATGGGACGCCTGCTGCTGATTGTCTTCATGCTTGTGCCGCTGATCGAGATCGCCTGCTTCGTCGTGATCGGCCGGGCGATCGGGCTGTGGCCCACGCTGGCCGGTGTCGTCATCATGGCCATCGCCGGGGCGCTGATCCTCCGGTTCCAGGGCATGGCGATCATGGCCGAGATCCGCGCCACCATGGCTCGCGGCGCCCTGCCGGCACGGGCGCTGGCCGATGCGATGATGGTGGCGATTGCCGGCCTGCTGTTGCTGGCGCCGGGCTATTTCACCGACCTCGTGGGCCTGCTGCTGCTGGTGCCGCCGGTCCGCAGCGCCATCTATGGCTTCCTCGGCCGCCGCATCCGGGTGGTCTCCACCGCCAGCACCACGGCCTATTCCCGCCCGCAGGACCCGCTGCCCGCCAGCAAGGGCACCATCGATCTCGACGAGAGCGACTGGCGCGAGCGCTAGCCCCAAACTTGTCGCCTGCGGCCAAAGGTGCTAGCCACCCGGCCAAAATCCAGTTTGGGAAGGACTGACAGATGGCGGAAGACAACGCGGCCCCGGCCGCCCCGGCAGCGGGCGCCCCCGGTACGGCCAGCCAGGCCACGTTCAACATTGTCGGCCAGTATGTCCGCGACCTGTCGTTCGAAAATCCGGGCGCGCCGGCCACCAATCTCAGCGGTGGCGGCAACCCGACGTTCAACGTCAGCATCAACGTCGGGGTGAAGAAGCAGGCCGACGACCTCTATGCGGTAGAGCTCAACCTCAACGCCAAGGCCAATCGCGCCGATGCCGTGCTGTTCAATGTCGAGCTCGTCTATGGCGGCGTATTCCGGCTCAAGAACGTGCCCGAGCCGCAGCTGGCGCCGCTGCTGATGATCGAATGCCCGCGCATCATCTTCCCGTTCGCGCGCCAGGTGCTCGCCAGCACGGTGCAGTCCGGCGGCTTCCCACCGCTGCTGATGGACCCGGTGGATTTCCAGGGCCTCTACGTCCAGAACCTGCGCAAGATGCAGGCGCAGCAGGGCGGCGCCGCCGATGCCGCCAGCATCGTGCCGCCGTCTTCGGATCGCCTCAAGAACTAGAAGGATCGCGACATGGCGGCCAGCCCGCTCCTTGCGGCGCCCACCAGCCCGCTCGGGCTGCCGCCGTTCGATCTCATCCGGCCAGAGCATTTTCTGCCGGCCTTCGTCGCGGAGATGGCGGCACAGCTGACCGCCATCGACCGCATCACCGACGCGCCGGAACCGCCCGATTTCACCAACACCGTCGTGCCGCTGGAAAAGGCCGGGCTCGGCCTCGAGCGGGTCGCGGCCGCATTCTTCCATCTGGCGGGCGCCGATACCAATGCGGCGCTGCAGGCGGTGGAGCGCGAGATTTCCCCGCTCCTCGCCCGCCACGCCGACAAGATCTACCTCAACGACAGACTCTATGGCCGCATAGCATCCATCTGGGCCGGGCGTTCGAGCCTCGGCGACGAGGAAGCGCGCGTCATCGACCGCTACCACACGATCTTCGTGCGCGCCGGCGCCGCCCTCGATGCCGCGGGCAAGGAGCGGCTCAGGGCCATCAATGAGCGGCTCGCCTCCATCGGCACGAAGTTCAGCCAGAATGTGCTTGCCGACGAGAGCGGCTGGAAGCTGGTGCTGGAGACGGACGACGACCGCGCCGGCCTGCCAGACTGGCTCGTCAGCGCCGCTTCGGCCGCCGCGGAGGAACGCGGGCTGCCCGGCAAGCACGTCATCACCCTCTCGCGCTCCTCGATCGAGCCGTTCCTCACCTTCTCGACCCGTGCCGACCTGCGGGCCCGGGCCTTCGACGCGTGGACGAAGCGCGGCGAGTTCGGCGGCGAGACCGACAATGCCGCCCTGATCAGCGAGACGGTGGCGCTGCGCGCCGAACGTGCCGGGCTCATGGGCTATCCGAGCTACGCCGATTTCCGCCTCGCCGACCAGATGGCCCGCTCGCCGGCCGCGGTCAGCGAACTCCTCATGTCGGTCTGGGAGCCGGCCAGGCGCCGCGTCGCCACCGAGCATGCCGCGCTGCAGGCGATGGCGGCCACCGAAGGCAGCAACGCGCCGGTGGGCGCGGCGGACTGGCGGCACTACGCCGAGAAAGTGCGCAAGGCGCAGTTCGATTTCGACGAGGCCGAGCTCAAACCCTACCTGCAGCTCGATCGGCTGATCATCGCCGCCTTCGATGTGGCGTCACGCCTGTTCGGCTTGAGTTTTTCGGAAGCAGAAGGGCTCAGCCTCTACAATCCCGACGTGCGGGTGTGGGCGGTGAGCCGCCGCGACGGCCGTCCGGTCGGCACCTTCCTCGGCGACTATTTCGCCCGTCCGAGCAAGCGCAGCGGCGCCTGGATGTCGGCACTGCGCGATCAGCACCGGCTGGACGGCGATGTCCGCCCGGTGGTCGTCAACGTCATGAATTTCTCCAAGGCCCCCGCCGGGCAGCCGACGCTGCTGTCGTTCGACGATGCCCGGACGCTGTTTCACGAGTTCGGCCATGCGCTGCATGGGCTGCTTTCGAACGTGACCTATCCGCTGATCGCCGGCACCAATGTGGCGCGCGATTTCGTCGAGCTGCCGAGCCAGCTCTACGAGCACTGGCTGGAACGGCCCGAAGTGCTGCGCGCCCATGCGACGCACGCGGAGACCGGCGAACCCATGCCGGATGCGCTGCTCGACAAGCTGCTGGCCGCGCGCCGCTTCAACCAGGGCTTTGCGACGGTCGAATATACCTCGTCGGCCCTGATCGATCTCGAACTCCACCTGCTGGGCGCTGCCGACGGGCTCGATGTCGCCGCGTTCGAGCGGCAGGCGCTGGAGCGGCTGGGGATGCCCGCCTACATGGTGATGCGCCACCGCACGCCGCATTTCGCCCATGTGTTTTCCGGCGATGGCTATGCTTCGGGCTACTACAGCTATCTGTGGAGCGAAGTGCTCGATGCCGACGCCTTCGAGGCGTTCGAGGAAGCCGGCGACATCTTCGACCCCGAGACGGCGGCCCGGCTGCACGAGCACGTCTACTCGGCCGGCTATCGCCGCGATCCCGGCGACGCCTACACGGCCTTCCGGGGCCGGCTGCCGTCATCCGCCGCGCTATTGCGGAAGCGCGGGCTGGATCAGGCCTGAGCGGCGCCGAAGCGCCGCGCCAGGTCCGGCGTCAGTTCGCCAGCCCGCGTTCGGCGACGATTTCGGCCACCGAACGGGCACAGACCTCGACCGCATGGTCGAGTTCCTCCCGCGTCGCGATCAGCGGCGGCGCCATTTCCAGCGACGAGACGCCGATTGTGCAGGCGAGGACACCGTGGAGCCGCATGCGCTCGACGATCCGCTTGGCGGTATCGTCGGTGAACGGCTGCTTCGTCGCCTTGTCGGCGGAGAACTCCACCGCGTGCCAGTGCCCGATGCCGCGGACATTGCCCACGATAGGGCTCCCCGCCAGCGCCGCCTGCAGCGCCGCGAGGAAATGCACGCCGTTCTCCCGCGCCCGATCCACGAGCCCGTCGCGTTCCTTGATGTGGATCGCTGCGTTGGCCGCGGCGCAGCTCGTCGCGTGCCCGCTGAAGGTATGGATGTGCCGGAAATACGGGGTGCCGTCGGCCACCGCGTCGGTGGCGATGACCGCGCCCAGCGGCGCATAGCCGGCGCTCAGTGCCTTGGCGCAGGTGACGATATCGGGCTCGAACCCGAGCGCCTCATGCGCAAACCACGAGCCGGTGCGGCCGAACGCGGTGATGACCTCGTCGGCGATGATCAGCACCCCGTACTTGCGGCAGATTTCCTGGATGCGCGGCCAGTAGTTCGCCGTCGGCACCTGCACGCCGTTGACCTGCATGATCGGCTCGCCGATGAACGCCGCGACATGGTCCGGCCCCTCGAGCAGGATCTGGCGTTCGAGGTGCCGGGCGCAGACTTCGGCAAACGCCTCGTCTTCCATGTCGTAGAGGTTGCGGTAGCGGGTGGGGCCGGCAACGAAGCTGTGGCCGGGCACCCGCGGATCGGGCACCTCGCGCACCGGCAGCCAGTCGGTCACCGACAGCGCGCCCATGGTCGAGCCATGGTAGGCGCCCCAGCGCGAAATGGTCTTGAAGGCGCGCGGCTTGGGGCCGGCCTGCTGGTACTGCCGCGCCAGCTTCAGCGCGGTCTCGACGGCCTCCGAGCCGCCGCTGACGAACATGGCGCGGTTCAGCTTGCCGGGTGCCAGCGCCGCCAGCTTGGTGCCCAGCTGGATGGCCGGCGGTGTCAGCAGCGAGCCCGTCCCCACATAGTGGACGGTCCGCGCCTGCTCGTACATGGCGCGCGCGATCTCCTCATTGCCGTAGCCCAGCGAGGCAGCGCGCGTATGCGTGCTCATCATGTCGAGGAACACCCGGCCGTCGGCATCGGTCAGCTCGCACCCCGATCCCGACACATAGATCGTGGGTTCAAGCTGGGCGCCATCGGTGGCGGCGGGCGTCATCGGCAGGATGCAGTGGTCCAGTGCGTTGCGTTCGAGTTCGCTGCGGTTGGACGGGGAGATTTCGGTCTGTGACATGTTGCCCTCGTACGGGGAATGCGGGGGAGATCGGCGTGAAGCGGGGCACCCGGAGGAGGCGGCGGGCAAGATCAGGCCGCCGCCGCGTCCTCGGCATAGTAGCCCCACAGCGCATCCTTGATGGTGCCGATCAGCGCCAGGTGCGCGGCCAGTTCGGATTCGGTGAGGCGGGGCGCGAGCGGGACGGGCCGCTGGCGGATCACGACGATGCCACCGGCTTCGGGCAGCGCCAGTTCCGGTTCGTTGACCAGCGCCAGCGTGACCTGGCGGCCGCCGATCAGCTCGAGGTAGACCTCGGCCAGGATCTCGCTGTCGAGCAGCGCGCCGTGCAGGGAGCGGCGGGAATTATCGATGCCGTAGTGCTTGCACAGCGCATCGAGGCTGACGCGGGCGCCCGGATTGAGCTCGCGCGCGATCATCACCGTGTCGATGACGGCATTGCCGAGCGAGGGCAGGCGGAGGCGTTCGAGCTCGGCGTTGATGAAGCCGATATCGAAGCCGGCATTGTGCGCGATCAGCGGCGAATCGCCGATGAACTCGAGGAACTCCGCGGCCTTCTGGCCGAACTTGGGCTGGTTCTTGAGGAACTCGTCCGAGAGCCCGTGCACCCGGAAGGCATCCTCGTCCATTGCCCGCTCGGGGTTGAGATAGGCATGGAAATGCCGGCCGGTCGGGATGTGGTTGATCAGCTCGACGCAGCCGATTTCGACGATGCGGTCACTGGCCGCGTTGAG
>Ga0066256_1001956_pt1 | contig 24785 bp, 22 predicted proteins | sample ThiBio_1000_biof_FD_87107 | JGI IMG/M metagenome (GOLD analysis project Ga0066256, IMG submission 87107) | Wastewater bioreactor microbial communities from Cape Town, South Africa - Thiocy_expt_1000_biof (version 2) | ecosystem: Engineered > Bioreactor > Thiocyanate-remediating >... | reverse complement strand
ACTTGCCTGCGAGCGACCCAACGGCCGCCCGTCTTCCCACCTTTCGGTGGGCGCTCTTTGACAATGGCCAGACGGTGAGGGCCGGGCGTGGCGACGGTGAAACACAAGTCCCGGGAGGTGCGCGCCCTACCGCCCCGCCAGCAGATCGGGCAGGTCCACCACCGAATCGACGATCACGTCGGCGAGCGGCGAAAGCGTCTCGCGGGTGCCGGTGCCGGAGAGCACGCCGACGACGAGGCCGGCGCCGGCCGCGCGGCCGGTCTCGAGGTCGTGCCGGTTGTCGCCCACCATGGCGATCTCGGAGGGCCGCATGCCGGACATGTCGGCGAAGGCGACGACCACGTCGGGCGCGGGCTTGGGGCGGGCCACCGCGTCGTAGCCGTAGGCGGCCGAGAACATGTGGGCGAAGCCGAGCGCCACCAGCGTGCGCTCGGCGCCGAGGGTGGAATCGTTGGTCGCCATGCCGAGCCGGTAACCGGCCGCGTGCAGCTTCGCGATCGCGTCGCGGATGCCGGGCAGCGCCACCGCGCTCGCCGCGCCCTCCTCGGCGGTGACCACGTCGTAATCGGCGACGGTGGCTGCCAGCGCCTCGGAGGAGAGGTCGGGATGCCACAGCGCCACGACGTCGGCATTGGTGCCGGCGGCGAAGACGGAATCGGCACGGAAGCTGCCGCTCGCCGCGTCGAAGCCGGACAGGTCGAGCAGGCGGTCGGCATGCGCGGCATCGCCGGAGGCCGCGCGCAGCGCCATCTTGCGGGCGACGGCCGCCCAGGTCGCGTTGAAGTCGATGAGCGTGCCGTCCTTGTCGAACAGGATGCCGCGGATCCGGCTCATCGGGCCGCCCCGCGCTCGCGGGCAAGGTACCCGACGAGCCCAGCGGTCGAGGAATCGCGGCCCGTCGCCGGGGCCTTGCCCTCCACCACCGGCAGCAGCTCGGTCGCCAGCTCCTTGCCGAGCTCGACACCCCACTGGTCGAAGGAGTTGATGCCGAACAGCACGCCCTCGACGAAGACGCGGTGCTCGTAGAGCGCGATCAGCCGGCCGAGCGAATAGGGATCGAGATGGCGGTGAAGGATCGTCACCGACGGCCGGTCGCCGGGGAAGACGCGATGCGGCGCGAGCCGCGCGACCTCCGCCGCCGGCAGGCCGCGCGCGGCAAGCTGCGCGGAGGCCTCCGCCAGCGTGCGGCCCCGCATCAGCGCCTCCGACTGCGCCAGAACATTCGCCAGCAGCAGGTCGTGGTGGTGCCTGAGCTCCGGCTCGTGGCCTTGCGCCGCCGCGATGAACTCGACGGGGATGACGTCGGTGCCCTGGTGCAGGAGCTGGAAGAAGGCGTGCTGGCCGTTGGTGCCCGGCTCGCCCCAGACCAGCGGCCCGGTCGGCGTCGTCGCCGGGGCGCCGTCGAGGGTGACGCGCTTGCCGTTCGATTCCATGTCGAGCTGCTGCAGGTAGGCCGGCAGGCGGGCGAGCCGCTGGTCGTAGGGGATGACGGCGCGGGCCGGATAGCCGCAGGCGACGCGGTGCCAGTAGCCGATCAGCCCGAGCATCACCGGCAGGTTGCGGTCGAGCGGCGCGCCGGCGAAATGGCGGTCGAGATGGTGGGCGCCTTCGAGGAAGCGGGAAAAATTCTCCGCGCCGACGGCGATCATGATCGGCAGGCCGATCGCCGACCACAGCGAGTAGCGGCCGCCGACCCAGTCCCAGAAGCCGAAGACGCGGTCCGGCGCGATGCCGAAGGCGGCGACCTTGGGAAGCGCCGTCGAGACGGCGCAGAAATGGTGGCCGACGGCGCCCTGCCCCAGCCGCCCGGCGAGCCAGCCCCGCGCCGTCGCGGCGTTGGTCATGGTCTCGACCGTGGTGAAGGTCTTCGAGGCGACGATGAACAAAGTCGTCTCGGGGTTGAGCAGCTTCAGCGTGTCGGCGATGTGGGCGCCGTCGATGTTGGAGACGAAGTGCGCGCGGGGGCCGTCGTGATACGGCGCCAGCGCCAGCGTGGCCATCGCCGGGCCGAGGTCGGAGCCGCCGATGCCGATGTTGACGACGTCGGTGAACGGCTTGCCGGTCGCGCCCTTCGCCTCGCCCGAGCGGATCGCTTCCGCGAAGCGGCCCATCGCGGCGAGCACGGCGTGCACGTCCTGCATGACGTCGGCGCCGTCGAGGAACAGCGCATGGCCGGAGCGGTCGCGCAGGGCCGTGTGCAGCACGGCGCGGTCCTCGGTGACGTTGATGCGCTCGCCGCCCAGCATCTCGGCGCGCCGCGCCTCCAACCCCGCTGCCTCGGCGAGGCGGAGGAGAAGCGCGACCGTCTCGTCGGTCACCGCGCACTTCGACCAGTCGAGAAGCAGGTCGTCGAGGGCGAGCGAGAAGCGGGCGAAGCGGCCGGGGTCCGCAGCGAACGCGTCGCGCATGCGCATGTGCCCGTTCGCGGCGCGGTGCTCGCGCAGGGCCGCCAATGCGCTGTCGAATGCTGGCCTGTCCATGTCGGTGCCCTCGGGGAAAATCGGGGCCGCGTCGGCGGCGCAACTGTTTACGCTCGGCCGGCGCGTGCGTTCAAGGGCGCGGGTCGATCGGGCGGGGGGAAACATGGCCCAATCGGCGACCGATCACTGGAACAAAAGAATTGCATAAGAAAATTTCATTGGCGCAAGGCTTTGGACCAGGTTGAACCAATAGGAATCGCAGCCTACGGTCGCGGACATTGGAGAGGTCCGCCCATGCCTTCGCGAAGCGATTCCGCGATCTGGTCCGGTCTGTTCCGCATTTCCGCGGAATCCGGGCAGACGCTGCAAGCCCAGATCCGGCAGGCGATCGTCGCCGCCATCCTCGACCGCCAGATTGCGGCCTCGATGCCGCTGCCGTCCTGCCGCGTGCTGGCGGAGAAGCTCGGCGTGGCGCGCGGCACGGTGGTGCTGGCCTTCCAGCAGCTCGTCGACCAGGGCTTCCTGATCGCGCGCGAGCGGCGCGGCCATTTCGTCAACCCCGAGGTGCTGTCCTCGCCGGTGCGGGCCGTCGACAAGGGCGCGGAGCGCGGCTCCGGCATCGACTGGCAGGCGCGGCGGCGCGTGCCGGCGATCGAGATGCCGGACGCCTACAACACCGGCAACTGGATCAAGGCGAACTACCCGTTCGTCTACGGCCAGTTCGATCCGGCGCTGTTCCCGACCGCCGAGTGGCGCGAGTGCAACCGCATGGCGCTGGCCGTGCTGGAGATCCGCAACTGGGCCGGCGACGTCGTCGACCGCGACGACCCGCTGCTGATCGAGCAGATCCAGGCGCGGCTGCTGCCGCGGCGCGGCATCTTCGCCAACCCGGACGAGATCATCGTCACGCTCGGCGCGCAGAACGCGCTCTACATGCTGGCGACGCTCTTGATGGGCAAGGGCGCCAGGGTCGCGATGGAGGATCCCGGCTATCCCGACGCGCGCTCGATCTTCCGCATGTCGGGGGCCGACGTGGTGCCGGTGCCGGTCGACCGCGACGGCATCGACCCGGACGCGGTGCCGCGCGACGCCGGCTTCGTGTTCGTGACGCCCAACCACCACTGCCCGACCATGGTCGCGCTGTCGGAGGAGCGGCGGCGCAAGCTGCTGGCCGACGCCGAGGCGCACGACCGGATCATCATCGAGGATGGCTACGACAGCCAGCTCGTCGACGACGCGCCGCAGCAGGCGCTGAAGAGCGTCGACCGCTCGGGGCGGGTCGTCTATGTCGGCTCGATGTCGAAGACGCTCGCGCCGGGCCTGCGCATCGGCTACATCGTCGCCGACGCGGCGCTGATCGCGGAGCTGAGGGCGCTGCGCCGCTTCATGCTCAGGCATCCGCCGGCCAACAACCAGCGCGCCGTCGCGCTGTTCCTGTCGCTCGGCCACCACGAGGCGCTGGTGCGGCGCCTGTCGGCGGCCTTCGCGGAGCGGCGGCGCAAGCTTGTCGACGCGGTCGCCAGCCACCTGCCGGAATGGCAGCAGACGCAGGCGCCGGGCGGCACTTCGCTGTGGCTCAAGGGGCCGAGCGGCGCCGACGCGCATGCGATCGCCGAGACGGCGGCGCGGCGCGGCGTGGTCATCGAGCCGGGCAACCGCTTCTTCGACCGGCCGGAAAGCCGCTCGCGCTTCATGCGCCTCGGCATCTCGTCGATCGCGCTGCAGCACATCGAGCCCGGCATCCGTGAGCTCGCGGCCGCCGCCGGGCGCATGCGCAGCGCGGCCTAGATCCGGGCCGGCCGCCGCCGGCTCGATGGACAAGCGCGCGCGGCGGCGCTACTCAAATCCGATCCCAGCAGAGGGCCAGGAGGACGGGTCATGGCGGTCGACATGTCGGGCGAGGAGCACATCGCGGCTCCGGTCCAGAAGGTTTGGGAAGCGCTCAACGACGCCGAGGTGCTGAAGGCCTGCATCCCCGGCTGCGAGAGCCTGGAGAAGGTCTCCGACACGGAACTCGCGGCGGTCGTCTCGCTCAAGATCGGGCCGATCAAGGCGAAGTTCAACGGCGAGGTCCAGCTCAAGAACCTCAAGCCGCCGCACGCCTACACGATCCAGGGCGAGGGCAAGGGCGGCATAGCCGGCTTCGCCAAGGGCGGCGCCGACGTCTCGCTCAAGGCCGACGGCGACGGCACGCTGCTGTCCTACACGGCCAAGGCCGACGTCGGCGGCAAGATCGCCCAGCTCGGCGGCCGGCTGATCCAGTCGACCTCCAAGAAGCTCGCCGGCGAGTTCTTCGCCAACCTCAACAAGCAGGTGAGCGGGTAGAGGCGATCTATCGACCCCCACTCCGTCACGCGCTTCGCGCGCGCCACCTCTCCCCCGATCGACGGGGGAGAGGAAAGCGGAGGCGTCGCGGCAGCTTTCCTCTACCCCTTTCAGAGGGAGAGGTGGCGCCGCGAAGCGGCGACGGAGTGGGGGTAACACACTCCTGCAGTCCTGCCGTTCACGGGGAGAAGGGGGAGGCCGCTAGCGCTTCCGGTAATCTGGCTTGCGCTTTTCCATGAAGGCGGCGACGCCTTCCTTGTAATCGTCGGAGAAGCCGGCCTGGCGCTGGTAGTCGCGCTCGAGGTCGAGCTGCTGGTCGAGCGTGTTGGTCCCGGCGGCGTGGATCGCCTGCTTGGTCAGCGCGTAGGCCGCGGTCGGGCCGTCGGCGAAGGCGCGGGCCTGCGCCTCGGCTTCGGCCATCAGGTCAGCGTCGTCGACCACTTTCCAGATGAGGCCCCAGCGCTCGGCGTCGTCAGCAGACAGCGGCTGCGCGGTCAGCGCCAGACCCTTGGCGCGGGCCTCGCCGAGCAGGCGTGGCAGGAACCAGGTGCCGCCGGAATCGGGCACCAGTCCGATCTTCGAGAAAGCCTGGATGAATTTCGCCGACTTCGCGGCGATGACAATGTCGCAGGCGAGCGCGATATTGGCGCCGGCGCCGGCGGCGACGCCGTTGACGGCGCAGATGACCGGCTTCGGCAGGGCGCGGATGGCGCGAACCAGCGGGTTGTAGTTGGCCTCCAGCGTCGCGCCGAGATCCGGCCGCTCGTCACCCATGTTCACCCGGTTGGAAAGGTCCTGGCCGGCGCAGAAGCCGCGGCCGGCGCCGGTCAGCACCACCGCACGGCACTCGTCCTCGGCCGCGCAGCTCGCCAGCGCCTCCCGCAACGCGGCGTGCAGCTCGTCGTTGAAGGCGTTGAGCCGGTCCGGCCGGTTGAGGGTGAGGACGTGATAGCCGTCCCTGCGATCGTGGATGACGGTCGGTGCGGGCACGTGGGGTCCTCCATGAAATGGCAGTCGGCAGTCGGCAGTCGGCAGTCGGAAATTTGTTAAGTGGAAGACGCTGCCAAATCAAATGCCGCGAACGAACCACGACCCCAATTCCACCCGACTGCCAACTGCCGATTGCCGACTGCCCTCACTCGAACACGATCGCCGGGGTCGCCGCGTCGGCCGCGGCGGTCTCGGCCTGCAGCCGCTCCCACGTCTTCGCGGCGATGTCGCGGTAGATGCGGGCCGGCGGGCCGTGGGGGGCGGCCACCACCGCCGGCGTACCGGCGGCGGAGGTCTCGCGGATGTTCATGGTCAGCGGCACCTCGCCGAGGAAGGGCACGCCGAGCCGCTCGGCTTCCGCCTTCGCGCCGCCATGGCCGAATATGTCGTAGCGCCTGCCGGTGTCGGGGGCGAGGAAGTAGCTCATGTTCTCGACGATGCCGAGCAGCGGCACCTCGACGCGCCTGAACATGTTCAGGCCCTTGCGGGCGTCGATGAGGGCAAGGTCCTGCGGCGTCGAGACGATGACGGCGCCGGCGAGCGGCACCTGTTGGGCCATGGTGAGCTGGGCGTCGCCGGTGCCGGGCGGCATGTCGACGACGAGCACGTCGAGCTCGCCCCACGCCACCTCGCGCAGCATCTGCGTCAGCGCCGAGACCACCATCGGGCCGCGCCAGATCATCGGCGTCTCCTCCTCGACGAGGAAGCCGATCGACATGACCTTGACGCCGTATTTCTCGATCGGCCGCATGATCTTGCCGTCGACCGTCTGCGGCTTCTCGCGGATGGCGAGCAGGCGGGGCATGGAGGGGCCGTAGATGTCGGCGTCGAGGATGCCGACGCGCAGACCGTTGGCGGCCAGCCCGAGCGCGAGGTTGACGGCGGTCGTCGACTTGCCGACGCCGCCCTTGCCCGAGGCGACGGCGACGATCGCCGCCACGCCGGGAACGCCGCGCCTGGCAGGCTGGTGGCCGGAGGGCGCGGCACGCGGGCCGGCATGCGGCGCGGCGGGCCTCGCCGGAGCATGCGGGCGCGGCGCGGCGGCGGGGCGCGGCGGCGGCGCGGCCTCCATGCCGCCGCCCTTCTTCTCGGCGGTCAGCGCGACGACGGCGCCGGCGACGCCGGGCAGCGACTTCACCGCGCGCTCGGCCGCCGCGCGCAGCGGCTCCAGCTCCTGCGCCCGGTTCGCAGGCACGGTGATGGAGAAGAAGACCTTGCCGTCGGCGATGAAGATCTCCGACACGAGGCCGCGCGAAACGATATCGCCTTCGAGGTCCGGCCCCCTGACGGTGCGCAGCTTCTCGAGGACGGCTTCCTGGGTAATGGGCATTGCTTCCGATCCCTTGGGCTGAAGCGCGTCGCGTCAAATCGGAATCATGCGACGCGCTTCAGTTCCTCTTTTTTCGCATGTCGTGACCCCGAAACCGGGGCCACTTTCGGGCGACATGCCCTAGGCCGCGAGCGCCGTTCCAGATAGCCCCATTTAGCGGCGATGCAAACGTAGCAGATGCCGCAGGCTTTCCCCTTGAATTTAATCATTCGATTGATTAAACATGGCGACATGAGCTCCGATGCTCCCACCGACAGGCCGGCACCGACCGGCGCCGACGCCACCCGGCAGGCGCTGATCGCCGCCGGGCTGCGGCTGTTCGGCCAGCGCGGCTTCGAGGCCACCTCGACGCGCGAGCTGGCGGCGGCGGCGAAGGCCAATATCGGCTCGATCGCCTATCATTTCGGCGGCAAGGGAGGGCTGCGCGAGGCCTGCGCGCGCCACATCGTGGCGACGATCCGGGCGGTCGCCGCGCCGGCCATCGGCCTCGACGGCGCGCTGCCCGAGCCGCACGAAGCCGAGGCGCGCCTGCTCGGCGGCGTCTCGCGCATGGTCCAGTTCCTCGTCTCGACGCCGCAGGCCGGGGAGATCGTGCAGTTCGTGCTGCGCGAGCTTTCGGCGCCGGGCGGCGGCCTCGACATCCTCTACGACGGCGTGTTCGAGCCGGTGCACCGGCGGCTGTGCCAGCTCTGGGGACGGGCGACCGGCGACGATCCCGAAAGCGAGGAGACGCGGCTCGCCGTGTTCTCGATGATCGGCCAGGTCGTCTATTTCCGCATCGGCCGCGAGGCGGTGCTGCGCCGCATGGGCTGGGCGAGCTACGGCCCGGCCGAGGCCGAGCGGCTGACCGCGCTCTTCCAGACAAACATCAAGGCCGCGCTCGACGCGCGGAAACGGACGGCACCATGAGCTTCGTTTGCGCCATCCCCCTCGTCGCCTCGCTGTTTGCCGGCTGCGCCCGGCCGGAGGCGGCCGTCGTCGGCTATGTCGAGGGCGAATACGTGCTGCTGGCGCCGATCGAGAACGCCGAGGTGCGCTCGGTCTCGGGGCGGCGCGGCGACGCGGTGCGCGCGGGCCAGGAGCTGGCCAAGATCGAGGACGGCGACGCGACCATCGCGGTGGCGCAGGCACGGGCAGCGCTGGCGCAGGCGCGCGCGCAGCTCGCCGACCTGAAGCAGGGCAAGCGGCCGGAGGAGATCGCGGTGCTGGAGGCGGCGCTGCGCTCGGTCGAGGCGCAGGCCGACGAGGCGCGGCGCGTGCTGACGCGCACCGGCGAGCTGCACGAGAAGGGCATCGCCACGCAGGCCGACCTCGACAAGGCGGCGACCGCGCTGGAGACGGCGGAAGCCGCCGTCGGCAAGGCGCGCGCCGACCTCGACGTGGCCAAGCTGCCGGCACGCACCGAGACGATCGAGGCCGCGCAATATGCGGTCGACCAGGCGCAGGCGGGGCTGGAGCAGGCGCAATGGCGGCTCTCCAAGCGCACCATCGCGGCACCCGCCGACGGCCGCGTCAACGACGTCATCCGCAATGCGGGCGACATATCCGGGCCGTCCGCGCCGGTGATCTCGATGCTTCCCGACGGCGCGATCAAGATCAAGTTCTACGTGCCCGAGCCGGAGTTTTCGCGCGTCGGGATCGGCCGGCAGGTGTCGCTTTCCTGCGACGGCTGCCCGGCCGGGCTCACCGCGCATGTCAGCTACGTCTCGCCCGACCCCGAGTTCACGCCGCCGGTGATCTACTCGCTCGACGCGCGGCAGAAGCTCTCACACCTCGTCGAGGCGCGGCCCGACGGCGACGCCGCGGCGCTGAAGCCGGGGCAGATCGTGGATGTGGAAGTTTCGGCAGTCGGCAGTCGGCAGTAGGCAGTCGGGAGCAGAGAGCGTCGCATGTGCAGGCCTTTCGCATTGTCGCCAGCAAACAGGGGCGTTCCCGTTCCGACTGCCGACTGCCGACTGGCGACTGCCCTCCGGCGCGGAGCCGCCGCATGAGCGCCATCGACGTGCGCGGGCTGGTGAAGAGCTTTGGCGGCCGCACGGTGGTCGACCATGTCTCGATGCAGGTCGAGACGGGCGAGATCGTCGGCTTCCTCGGGCCGAACGGGTCGGGCAAGACGACGACAATCCGGCTGATGTGCGGCCTGCTGACGCCCGACGCGGGCGAGGGCGAGGTGCTGGGCTACGACATCCGCTCGGAGAGCCTGAAGATCAAGCGCGAGGTCGGCTACATGACGCAGCGCTTCTCGCTCTACGAGGACCTGACGATCGCCGAGAATCTCGACTTCGTCGCCCGCCTCTACGAGCTCAGGCCGCGCAAGGCGCATGTCGACCGCACGCTGGACGAGCTCGGGCTGACCAGCCGCCGCGACCAGCTCTCGGGCACGCTGTCGGGCGGCTGGAAGCAGCGGCTGGCGCTCGCCGCCTGCATCATGCACAAGCCGAAGCTGCTGCTGCTCGACGAGCCGACCGCCGGCGTCGACCCCAAGGCGCGGCGCGAGTTCTGGGACGAGATCCACCGGCTGGCGGCCGGCGGGCTGACCGTGCTGGTGTCGACCCACTACATGGACGAGGCCGAGCGCTGCCACCGCATCAGCTACATCGCCTACGGCCGCATGCTGGCGACGGGTACGGTCGACGAGGTGGTGCGCGACGCGGGCCTCACCACCTTCATCGTGCGCGGGCCGGGCCTCGGCGCGGTCGCGGCCGAACTCGCGCACGCGCCGGGCGTCGACCAGGTGGCGCCGTTCGGCAACACGCTGCACGTGGTCGGCGCCGACGCGAAGCTGCTCGAGCAGGCGGTGAAGCCGCTCGCGGCCCGGCCGGGGCTGACGATGGAGCCGGGCGAAACCAGCCTGGAGGACGTCTTCATCCAGTTCATGGCGCGCTCGAAGGACAACATGCAATGAGGCTGCCCGGCATCAGGCGCTCCCACGGCGGAGGCAGGCCATGAGCCGCGTGTTCTCCTTCGCGCGGCTCGGCGCGCTGCTGACCAAGGAGTTCATCCAGATGCGGCGCGACCGCATCACCTTCGCGATGATGCTCGGCGTGCCGCTGATCCAGCTCCTGCTGTTCGGCTACGCGATCAACAACGATCCCAAGCAGCTTCCGGCCGCGCTCGTCACGGCCAGCAGCGATCCCTACACGCGCGCCATGGTCTCGGCGCTGGAGACGACCGGCTACTACCGCTTCGACCATGTCGGCATCGCGGCGTCGGAGGCCGAGCGGATGCTGGCCGAGGGCGAGGTGGTGTTCGTCGTCACCATCCCCTCCGACTTCGCCCGCCGCGTCGACCGCAACGACCATCCGCAGATCCTGATCGAGGCCGACGCCACCGACCCGGCGGTCGCCAGCGGCGCCATCTCGACGCTGGGGACGGTGGCGCAGGGCGCGCTGCTGCGGGCGCGCGGCATGGAGGCGGCCGCCTCCCAGAGCGCCGGCAGCCAGCTCGACGTGGTGGTGCACCGCCGCTACAACCCGGAGGGCATCTCGCAATACAACATCGTGCCCGGCCTGCTCGGCGTCATCCTGCAGATGACGATGGTGATGATGACCTCGATCGCGCTGACGCGCGAGACCGAGCGCGGCACGATGGAGAACCTGCTCGCCATGCCGGCTTCGCCGTTCGAGATCATGCTGGGCAAGATCATCCCCTATCTCGGGGTCGGCGCGGTCCAGGTGCTCGTCGTGCTCGGCGCGGCGCGGCTGCTGTTCGGCGTACCGTTCGTCGGCTCCGTCGCGCTGCTGGTCCTCGTCATCCTCGCCTTCGTGCTGGCGCTGGTGCTGCTCGGCTACACCTTCTCGACGATGGCGCGCACGCAGATGCAGGCGCTGCAGCTCACCTTCTTCTTCTTCCTGCCGTCGATCATGCTGTCGGGCTTCATGTTCCCGTTCCGCGGCATGCCGGCCTGGGCGCAGTGGATCGGCGAGGTGCTGCCGCTGACGCATTTCCTGCGCATCATCCGGGCGCTGATGCTGAAGGGCGCCGACCTGCGCGACATCGGCTGGGAGACGGGCGTGCTCACCCTGTTCATCCTCGCCTATGCGGCGATCGCGCTGCTGCGCTTCCGGCGGACGCTGGACTGACGGGTCAGTCGGCCGCGGCCTTGTGCGCGGCGGCGGTGCGCACGAAGACGAAGTCGCCGCCCTCGTGGCCGACCTTCTCCAGCGGCCGGAACTGCGGCTCCTGGTCGGCGTTGGCGGTCACATGCTGGAGGATGTAGCCGTCGAACAGCTCGCGCGCCGAGAAGGCGTCGTGCGGCTGGCTCTCCAGCCCGGTCAGCAGCGCACGAGCGAAGACCGAATGGCCGCCGCCGCCGAGATCGGCCACAGGCTCGTTGTTGCCGGAGGTGACGAGGGCGCGGGAGCGGCGCGCCTGCAGCCTGAGCAGCGCCTGGTTGCGGTCGGCGTCGGAGATCGCCTCGGCCCGGCCCTCCGGCCCGCCGCGCATCAGGCTGCCGGAATAGCAGGAATCGGAGATCAGGATGACGTTGCCGGCCTGCATGCGCTTGATCGCGCTGGAGATGTCGTCGGCCGACAGGAAGCTCGACGAATAGCCGACGCGCGCGTCGGCCGGCACCCAGAAGGCGAGCGACGTCATCTGCTCGTAGACGCCGTGGCCGGCATAGTAGATCAGGACCTGGTCCTTGGGGCCGACATTCCTCGCCACGTCCTCCAGCCGGAACAGGATGTCGTTGCGGCCGGCGTCCTTGAGGACCAGCGGCAGCTTGCGGCCGTCGGGCATGGCTAGCTCGGTGGTGAAGCCGTAGCGGCCGGTCAGCACCGCGGCGATCGCGTCGGCGTCGGCGACCGGCGTCTCCAGCTTCGGCAGGCCGGTGTCGGGGCCGTAGGCCTGGTTGGCGATCAGGACCGCATAGCGCCTGCCCTCGCCTTCGAGCGCCTTCAGGTCGCCCTCGTAGACCAGATCCAGCGTCTTCTTGTGCATGCGCGAATCGGCGGTGACCGCGACGATGCTGACGCTGTTCAGGCCGGGGCTGAGCCTGACCATACGCTTGAAGCGCCCTTCGGTGTCGACCGGCGTCTCCTCGTTACCGACCAGCACGCCGACGACCGGCGCGGTCCAGCCGACCTGGCCCTCGATCTCGATCTCGGCGCGCTGGATCGCGGCCGCGCCGCGCTTCGGCGTCGGGTTGAGGATCTTGATCGGGTCCTGCCGCGGCGGCTGCACCTCGGCGACGATGACGAGATCCGGGTCGGAGGCCTCGATGCGCGGATGGCCGCGGTCGCGCTTCTCCGTGCCGTAATAGGCCTGGATCTCGTCGGCCAGCTCGCGCGGCGTCGGCGCGGTGCGGTTGAGCAGCGCGCTCGCCAGCGTGAAGCTGAACAGGCCGTAGACCTTCCTGTTGTCGGCGTCGCGCGGCAGCGGCATCTCGTAGCTGAGCTCATCCTCCCCGCAGGCATAGAGGACGGCAAATTCGCCGTGATCACGGCCGAGCCTGACCTGCGGCCAGTAGTCGCCGGGCGCGCCGTCATAGGCGTAGTTCCAGCCCGACGCGTCGCCCGCCAGCCGCTGCCGCACCTCTATGCGGGCCGCCGCCGCGTAGAGGACGTCGAGCGAGGCGACGACGTCGGCGCCCTTGTTGCGGACGGCGACCATGAAGTCGGAGACGTCGCGCCCGCGCACGACCTCGTGGAACTCGGGATCGTCGTCGTCGAGGAGGATCGCCAGGTCGTCATCGAAGGCGAGCTTTACGCCGGCTGCGCGCGCGGCCGCCGCGGCGCCGGGGCCGGCACGGTCGGCCTGCGTGAGCCGGGTTTCGGCAAGCACGCGCTGCGAGAGCTGGATCGCCGATTCGGAAAAGAGCTTCTCGAAATCGGCCGGAGCCACGATATCCTTCGCGCGCTGAAGAACGGCGGCCGCCAGTTCGGGAGCGCGCACCGAGCGCGCGGAGAAGTGGACGATCACGCGGTCGCCGCAGCGGGCCTCCGCCTGCGCCGCCGCGAATGCCGCCGCGACGTGGGCGCGGCTGGCCACCGTGCCGACGAGCGTGACGATGTGGTCCGGCGCCACGCCCATGTCGCGCAGGCGTGCTTCGAGGAGTTCGACGTCGTTGTCCGGCCCTTTCAGCACCATGCCCGCGCCCGCGCCGATGTCGCCCGCGCCGATGAGGACGGCGAAGGTGCGGCCCTTGCCGCCGGCGGCACCGCAAGCCGCGTCCGCTGCGGCAGGATAGGTCTCCACCAGCGGCGCGATCAGGCCCGGAGCGCGTTTCTCCAGCACCTCGTGGTAAGCCGCCACGCGCTGCTGCTGGTTGCCGAGCGGGACCACCGCCGCTCCGGCACGGCCGGGCAAGCCCACCACGACGCACAGAAGCGCGGCCGCGAAGGCGCCGAGCCAGCTTCCGGCGCGGCTCACGTGCCGCACCGGCCGATGCGGGATCACAAATCCGAAAATGCCCATCGTTCCACCCTTGAACCCCATTGCCGCAGCGTAACAAAATGACCAACCGTGGCGATAGTTGGCCGACGCACGGCTTGACCGTGCCGCGGCCGGCCTCGATCCTGCACGGCAGAAACAGGGCCACCAGTCGATGCTCGACAAGCTCGAATCCTTCATCGCGCTGGCTCGCGCCCAGCATTTCGGCAAGGCGGCAGAGGAGCTGGGCGTGACGCAGCCGACGCTGTCGGCGGCGATCAAGCAGCTCGAGGGCGAGCTCGGCGTCATGCTGGTCAGGCGCGGCTCGCGCTTCCAGGGGCTGACGCCGGAGGGCGAGCAGGTGCTGGCCTGGGCGCGGCGCATCTCCGGCGACGCGCGCGCCATGCGCGAGGAGATGCGCGCGGCCCGGCACGGGCTGTCGGGGCGGCTGAGGATCGCCGCCATCCCCACCGCGCTCGCCATGATCCCGCGGCTGACGACGCCGTTCCGCGAACGGCATCCGGGCGTCAGCTTCTCGATCCTGTCGCGCACGTCGATCGAGGTGCTGACGCTGCTCGGCAATTTCGAGATCGACATCGGCGTGACCTATCTCGACAACGAGCCGCTCGGCCGCGTCGTCTCGGTGCCGCTCTATTCGGAGCGCTACCACCTCATCACCGCGACCGGGAACCCGCTGTCGGACCGCGACAGCGTCACCTGGGCGGACGTGGCGGAGCTGCCGCTGTGCCTGCTGACGCCGGACATGCAGAACCGCCGCATCATCGACCAGCACCTCTCCGAGGCAGGCGCGGTGGCGCGGCCGACGCTGGAATCCAACTCGATGATCGTGCTGTTCTCGCACATCCGCACCGGCAAATGGTCTTCGATCATGCCGCTCAACCTGGCCGAGACGTTCGGCTTCGCGACGCCGATCCGCGCCATCCCCATCGTCAGGCCGGGCGCCAGCCACCTCGTCGGCCTCGTGGCGGCGCGGCGCGAGCCGCATACGCCGGTGGTCGCGGCGTTTCTGGACAATGCGGCGGCGCTCGCAGGCGATCTGCGCTCCTATGCGTGACCGCATGCTGGCATGACGGTCGGACGATAGGATTTTTCTATCAATCGACGGGACACCTTTATTGATTCCGCGGGGTTTCTGCGGTCTTTGATCGGGAATGCCGGCCTGAAGGCCGGCTTCAGGGAGGGCGCTGCGTGACGAGGCAGCTGCAAGGTACCGATACGACGGCGCGGACCGCCGTGATCATCAACGAGCTCGGAAGCCTCGAAGGCCCGCTGCTGCCCATCCTGCACGAGGTGCAGGAGGAGTTCGGCTACGTGCCGCAGGAGGCGCTGCCGGTGATCGCCGAGGCGCTCAACCTGTCGAAGGCCGAGGTCCACGGCGTCGTCTCCTTCTACCACGATTTCCGGCGCGCGCCGGCCGGCCGCCACGTGCTCAAGCTGTGCCGGGCGGAGGCCTGCCAGTCGATGGGCGGCGACGCGCTGCACGAGAAGCTGAAGCGGCTGCTCGGCATCGGCTTCGGCGAGACGGCGACCGACGGCTCGGTGACGCTGGAGGCGACCTACTGCCTCGGCCTGTGCGCCTGCTCGCCATCCGCCATGCTCGACGGCGAGCCGATCGGACGGCTCGACGAGGCGCGCATCGAGGAACTGGCCGCGGAGGTGAAGGCGTGACCCCGGTCATCTACATCCCCGGCGATTCCGGCGCGGTGGCGCTCGGGGCCGACCGCGTGGCGCGCGCCATCGAGGCCGAGCTCAAGGCGCGCAAGGTCGAGGCGCGGATCGTGCGCAACGGCTCGCGCGGCGCCTATTTCCTCGAGCCGATGGTCGAGGTGCTGACGGCGCGCGGCCGCGTCGCCTACGGGCCGGTCAGGCCCTCGGACGTGAAGTCGCTGTTCGACAGCGGGCTGCTCACCGGCGGCCAGCACAAGAAATGGCTCGGCAATGCCGAAAAGATCCCGTTCCTGGCCAGGCAGACGCGGCTCACCTTCGCGCGCTGCGGCATCACCGACCCGCTGTCGCTCGACGACTACAGGACGCATGGCGGGCTGGCGGGGCTGAAGAAGGCCGTGGCGATGAGCCCGGCCGAGATCGTCCAGACGGTCACCGAATCCGGCCTGCGCGGGCGCGGCGGCGCCGGCTTCCCGACCGGCATCAAGTGGAAGACCGTACTCGATACGGCCGCGAGCCGCAAATACATCGTCTGCAACGCCGACGAGGGCGACAGCGGCACCTTCGCCGACCGCATGATCATGGAAGGCGATCCCTTCGTGCTGATCGAGGGGATGGCGATCGCGGGGCTGGCGACCGGCGCGACGAAGGGCTTCGTCTACATCCGCTCGGAATATCCCTACGCGGTCGCCAAGATGCGCCGCGCGATCGAGGTCGCCCGCGGCGGCAAGGTGCTGGGGCCGTCGGTGCTCGGCTCGGGCAAGGCCTTCGACATGGAGGTGCGCGTCGGCGCCGGCGCCTATGTCTGCGGCGAGGAGACCTCGCTGCTCGACAGCCTCGAGGGCAAGCGCGGCGAGGTGCGCGCCAAGCCGCCGCTGCCGGCCCACAAGGGCCTGTTCGACAGGCCGACCGTCATCAACAACGTCATCAGCCTGGCCTCGGTGCCGGTGATCCTCGACAAGGGCGCGGCCTTCTACAAGGATTTCGGCATGGGCCGCTCGCGCGGCACCATCCCCGTGCAGCTCGCCGGCAACATCAGGCATGGCGGCCTGTTCGAGGCGGCCTTCGGCATGAGCCTGGGCGAGCTGGTCGACGAGATCGGCGGCGGCACCGCGTCCGGCCGGCCGGTGAAGGCGGTGCAGGTCGGCGGGCCGCTGGGCGCCTATTTTCCCCGCGACCTGTTCGACACGCCGTTCGACTACGAGGCGTTCGCGGCCAAGGACGGGCTGATCGGGCATGCCGGCATCGTCGTGTTCGACGACACGGCCGACATGCTCAAGCAGGCGCGCTTCGCGATGGAGTTCTGCGCCATCGAGAGCTGCGGCAAGTGCACGCCCTGCCGCATCGGCTCGACGCGCGGCGTCGAGGTCATCGACAGGATCGCGGCCGGCATCGAGCCGGAGGCGCAGATCGAGCTCGTCACCGACCTTTGCAACACGATGAAGTTCGGGTCGCTGTGCGCGCTCGGCGGCTTCACGCCCTATCCGGTGATGAGCGCGATCACGCACTTCCCCGACGATTTCCGCCCGCGGGCGATGCGCGAGGCGGCGGAGTAGGCGATGGCGACCTGGATCGACACCCGCTCCCGCCCTATCTCTTTCCTCTAGGAGACCCGTCATGGCTCTCGTTCCCGATCTCGACTACGGCACACCGGCCTCGCAGGCCGGCGAGCAGGTGACGCTCACGGTCGACGGCCGCGCGGTCACGGTGCCGGCCGGCACCTCGATCATGCGGGCCGGCATGGAAGCCGGCGTCGAGATCCCCAAGCTGTGCGCCACCGACATGCTGGACGCCTTCGGCTCCTGCCGCGTCTGCCTGGTGGAGATCGAAGGGCGCGCCGGCACGCCCGCCTCCTGCACGACGCCGGTGGCGGCGGGCATGGTGGTCCACACGAAGACCGAACGGCTCGACCGCATCCGCCGCGGCGTCATGGAGCTCTACGTCTCCGACCATCCGAGCGGCTGGGATGAGCAGCGCGGCACCGGCGCGAGCGAGTTCGACCGCATGGCCAGGACCGTCGGCCTGACGCAGAACCGCTACGGCACGGACGGGCGCAACCACGTCGCGCCGGGCGACGGCTCGCTCAACATCGACTACATCGCGCGCGACGAATCCAACCCCTACTTCACCTACGACCCCTCGCAGTGCATCGTCTGCTCGCGCTGCGTGCGGGCGTGCGAGGAGGTGCAGGGCACCTTCGCGCTGACCGTCGAGGGACGCGGCTTCGATTCGCGCATCGCGGCCGGCATGTCGGACAGCTTCCTCTATTCGGAATGCGTGTCGTGCGGCGCCTGCGTGCAGGCCTGCCCGACGGATGCGTTGCGCGAGAAGACGGTGCTGGAAAAGGGCATGCCCGAGCGGGCGGTGGTGACGACCTGCGGCTATTGCGGCGTCGGCTGCTCGTTCCGGGTCGAGACGTGGGACGAGGCCTTCGCCCACATCGCCGGCGAGTTCCGCCGCATCCAGCACCAGTACGGGCGCAGCGCGATCGGCGGCATCACCTCCTCGCGCTGCACCAACGAGGAGACCTATCTCGTCCAGAAGCTGGTGCGGCAGGGCTTCGGCAACAACAATGTCGACACCTGCGCGCGCGTCTGCCACTCGCCGACGGGCTACGGGCTGAAGACCACCTTCGGCACCTCGGCCGGCACGCAGGACTTCGATTCCGTCGAGCAGACGGACGTGATGATCGTCATCGGCGCCAACCCGACGGACGCGCATCCCGTCTTCGCCTCGCGCATGAAGAAGCGGCTGCGCGAGGGCGCGAGGCTGATCGTCATCGACCCGCGGCGCACAGAGCTCGTCCGCTCGGCGCACATCGCGGCCGACTACCACCTGCCGCTGAGGCCCGGCACCAACGTCGCCATGCTGACAGCGCTCGGCCACGTCATCGTCGAGGAAGGGCTCTACGACGAGGCCTTCATCCGCGAGCGCTGCGACTGGGACGCCTTCCAGGACTGGGCCGAGTTCGTCATGCAGCCGGAGAACAGCCCGGAGGCGGTCGCCGGGGCCACGGGCGTGCCGGCCGAGCTGGTGCGGGGCGCGGCACGGCTCTACGCCACCGGCGGCAACGGCGCGATCTATTACGGGCTCGGCGTCACCGAGCACAGCCAGGGCTCGACCGCCGTGATGGCGATCGCCAACCTCGCCATGGCGACCGGCAACATCGGCAAGCCGGGCGTCGGCGTGAACCCGCTGCGCGGCCAGAACAACGTGCAGGGCTCGTGCGACATGGGCTCCTTCCCGCACGAGCTGCCGGGCTACCGGCACATCTCCGATCCCGGCGTGCGCGGCATCTACGAGAAGGTGTGGGGCGTGCGGCTCGACGAGGAGCCGGGCCTGCGCATCAACAACATGCTCGATGCGGCCGTCGAGGACACGTTCAAGGGCCTCTACGTGCAGGGCGAGGACATCCTGCAGTCCGACCCCGACACGCACCACGTCGCGGCCGGGCTGGCGGCGATGGAATGCGTCGTCGTGCACGACCTGTTCCTCAACGAGACGGCGAACTACGCGCACGTCTTCCTGCCCGGCTCGACCTTCCTCGAGAAGGACGGCACCTTCATCAACGCCGAGCGGCGCATCAACATGGTGCGCAAGGTCGTCGAGCCGAAGGCCGGCTACGCCGACTGGGAGACGACGCAGCTTCTCGCGCGGGCGATGGGGTTCGACTGGACCTACACGCACCCCTCGCAGATCATGGACGAGATCGCGGCCACCACGCCCACCTTCGCGGGCGTTTCCTACGACCTGCTGGAGCGCGAGGGCTCGGTGCAGTGGCCTTGCAACGAGAAGGCGCCGCTCGGCACGCCGGTGATGCATGTCGACGGCTTCGTGCGCGGCAAGGGCCGCTTCATCCGCACCGAATACGTCGCCACCGACGAGCGGACGGGCCCACGCTTCCCGCTGCTGCTCACCACCGGGCGGATCCTGTCGCAATACAATGTCGGCGCGCAGACGCGGCGCACCGACAACGTCGTCTGGCACGGCGAGGACCGGCTGGAGATCCACCCGCACGACGCCGAGCAGCGCGGCGTGCGCGACGGCGACTGGGTGCGCCTGCAGAGCCGCGCGGGCGCCACGACGCTGCGCGCGCTGGTCACCGAGCGGGTGGCGCCGGGCGTCGTCTACACGACCTTCCACCACCCCGACACGCAGGCCAACGTGGTCACCACCGACTTCTCCGACTGGGCGACAAACTGCCCTGAATACAAGGTGACGGCGGTGCAGGTCTCGCCTTCCAACGGCCCCTCGGACTGGCAGGAGGAATACAACGAGCAGGCGCGTGCCAGCCGCCGCATCGCCGGCCGGCTCGAGGCGGCGGAGTAGGCTTCGGTGGCCGCCGTCGTGACGAAGCCGGAGGCCTACGGACGCCTGCTGCGGCTGGTCGAGGACCAGGGCAGGGAGCTGAACGCCTTCCTCGCCGACATGCAGGGCCAGATGGCCGGCGACGAGTTCGACAGGCTGCGCGAGATCGTCGCGCGGATCATGGGCAACGGCCACTACGACGCGCTGCTGGCGATCGCCGAGGAAGTGCCGGCGCTGAAGCCGGCATGGGCCGGCGCCGCATGACCCGCCAGCCCGTCATCTCGACAACCCGTCTCGCCCGCCGCGCCGCGGGCACGCAGGCGGCGGCGCGGATGGTGCCGGAGGAGACGCCGGTGGCGCTGAGCTTCGCCGGCACCACGCATGCCGTGATGATGGCGAGCCCGGCCGACCTCGAGGATTTCGCGCTCGGCTTCTCGCTGACCGAGGGCATCGTCGGCACGCCCGACGAGATCGAGGCGATCGGCGTCGAGGAGGCCGGCGCCGGCATCGACATCCAGATCCGGCTCAGGGACGGCGCCAACCGGCGCTTCGAGGCGCGTCGGCGCCGGCTCGCCGGGCCGGTGGGCTGCGGCCTGTGCGGCATCGAATCGATCGACGAGGCGATGCGCGCCGTGCCGGCCGTCGGTGAGCCGTCGCTTACGCTTTCGGCCGACGAGGTCACCCAGGCGGTGCGGCTGCTGGCCAAGGCGCAGCTGCTGCATGCCGAGACGGGCGCGGTGCACGCCGCCGGCTTCTACGTGCCGGGCAAGGGAATCGTGGCGGCGCGCGAGGACGTCGGCCGCCACAACGCGCTCGACAAGCTGGCCGGCGCGCTGGCCAAGGCAGGCATCGCGGGCGCGACGGGCGCCGTGGTCATCACCAGCCGCGTCTCGGTCGAGATGGTGCAGAAGGCGGCCGCGATCGGCGCGCCCTTCGTGGTCGCCGTGTCGGCGCCGACGGCGCTGGCCGTCCGCACGGCGGACGAGGCCGGCATCACCCTCGTCGCGCTGGTGCGCGGCGACGAATTCGACATCTTCACCCATCCGGAACGGATCACCAGCGGGGCCGCCAGACATGTCGCATGACGAAGACGTCGCAGCCGGCAAGAGGAAGCTGGTCTACATGGCGAACCAGATCGCCCGCTTCTTCGCCTCGATGCCCCGCGAGGAGCAGGTGGAGGGCGTGGCCCGGCACATCAACGATTTCTGGGAGCCACGCATGCGCCGGCACTTCTTCGAGATCGTCGAGGCGGGCGGCGAAGGGCTGTCGCCGCTGGTGATGGAGGCGGCGAGCCACATCAGGCGCCCTCCCCCGCCGGAGCCGCTGCCGGCCGCCGCGCAGGCGCAGTAGAAACCGGAAATCAGGCCGCGACGGGACAGGCCGCCGGGGCGTCGTCGCGATAGAGCACGAGGCCGTTGCCGCCGGCATGCTTGGCGTCGGCAAGGGCGGCGTCCGCCGCGGCCTTCAGCCTGTCGATGCCGAAGCCGACGAGGCGGGAGGAGGCGAGCCCGACGGTCACCGTCGGCCTGACGTTCTCCTTCTTGCGGGCGCGCAGCGGCTTCTCGGAGAAGGCGGCCCTGATGCGCTCCGCGATCGCGGCGGCGTCCTCCTCGGAGGGGTGCGGCAGGATCGAGCAGAACTCGTCGTCGCCGAGCCGGAACAGGAGGTCGTCCTCGCGGATCTCGGCGCGCGCCTTGGCGGCGAACAGGCGCAGGATGAAATCGCCGAACTCGCGGCCGAAGCGGTCGTTGATGGCGTCCAGCCCGTCGATGTCGAACATCAGCAGGCTCATCTCGCCCGACCTGTCGGGGATGGCGTCGAGGCCGTCGTCGACGCGCTTGGCGAAGGCGCGGCCGTTCATCAGGCCGGTGAGCTGGTCTTCCAGCGCCTTGCGCCGCGACATCTGCACATGCCCGACCCAGCGCCGGCCGACGAGCAGGGCCGCGCAGAGCGCTGCGACCGCGGCGGGGGGAACGATGGGCATGACCATGGCAAGCTCCTGCGCCTGAAAGCGCCCGGATGATCGCATCCAATACCTTCCATTGCGTGAAGCGGGCGGCCCTGGCGAACCAAAATCTCCGTGATGGCTAATATTCTCCTACCACGCGCCGGCTTGCGGCCGGCGCGGGGAACGGGCAGGCTGGCCGGAAAGGTTGCGCGGAGGTGCTGCCGTGGCCGAGGAAATCCACCCGCTCGACGATCCCGAGAAGAAGGCGCGCGTGGTGCGGGCCCTGCTGATTGCGACGCCGTGCATGTTCGTCGGCTGCTACATCCTGGCGTGGGCGCAGGGCGCGGAGGTCCGCTACGCCGTCCTGATCGCTGCGGTGGGCGCGGTCGGCTGCGCGGGCGCGGCGTTGACGATCCATCTGTTCGGATCGAAGTCGCGCTACGCGCTGATGCTGCTGGGATTGGTCTCGCTCATCATGCGCCTGCGCTAGAGCGGTTCTGGTTTTCACGGAATCGGCAGAACCGCTCTATCTCTTTGTATCAGCCGCATTTCCTGACGCAAAACCGCTTCGCACTTTTGCTGGAAATGCTCTAGACATCGCGCGAAAACCTCCGCGAAACGCTCCCCGGGCGGCCCGGCAGCGACAGCCGCGCATGCGCTGCGTCGCGCTCGGAAACGACCTTGCCGGCCGCGACCACGCACAGCCGCGCCGCGCGCAGGCGGACCGCCTCGACCGGATCGCCGGCGTCGAGGACGACGAGGCTCGCCTTGCGGCCGACCTCCAGCCCGTAATCGGCAAGGCCCATGATGGCCGCGCTTTCGGCCGTCACCATGTCGAAGCAGCGCTTCATGTCGGCCGGGCTGGTCATCTGCCCCACATGCAGGCCCATGAAGGCGACGTCGAGCATATCGGCGGTGCCGAGCGAATACCACGGGTCGAGCACGCAATCCTGGCCGAAGCCGACGCGGATGCCGGCCTTCAGCATCTCCGGCACGCGGGTCATGCCGCGCCGCTTCGGATAGGTGTCGTGGCGGCCCTGCAGCACGATGTTGATCAGCGGGTTGGGGATCGCCGCCACCCCGGCCTCGGCCATCAGCGGCAGCAGCTTGGAGACGTAGTAATTGTCCATCGAGTGCATGGAGGTCAGGTGCGAGCCGGCCACGCGGCCCTGCAAGCCGAGCCGCTGCGCCTCGAAGGCGAGTTGCTCGATGTGGCGCGACAGCGGGTCGTCGGTCTCGTCGCAGTGCATGTCGACCATCAGGCCGCGCGCGGCGGCGACCTCGCACAATTCGGTGACGGAGCGGCGGCCGTCCTCCATCGTGCGCTCGAAATGCGGGATGCCGCCGACCACCTCGACGCCCATGTCGAGCGCGCGCAGCGTGTTCTGCCGCGCCGTCGGGCTGCGGTAGTAGCCGTCCTGCGGGAAGGCGACGAGCTGGAGGTCGATGACCGACGCGACCTCCTTCCTCACCTCCAGCAGCGCCTCGACGGCGAGCAGCCGGTCGTCGCAGGTGTCGACATGGCTGCGGATGGCGAGCAGGCCCATCGAGACAGCCCAGTCGCAATAGGCGAGCGCGCGGCGCTTCACCGCCTCGTGGGTGAGGCTCGGCTTCAGCTCGCCCCACAGCGCGATGCCCTCGAGCAGCGTGCCCGACGCGTTGATGCGCGGCAGGCCGTAGGACAACGTCGCGTCCATGTGGAAATGCGGGTCGACGAAGGGCGGCGCGACGAGATTGCCGGTGGCGTCGACCACGCGCCCGGCCGGCGCGTCGAGGCGCGGCTCGATCGCGGCGATGCGGTCGCCCTTGATGCCGATGTCGGCGCCGCGCCCGTCCGGCAGCCGTCCGCCCTTCACGATCAGGTCGAATTCCATGCGCCTGCCTCCCGTTCCTGCCGGACAAGGCGGTGGTGCATCGGCATCGAAGCGCGGTCAAGCCCGGGCGGGTTCTCACAAGCGGGTGATCTGCCGCCGAAGGACCGTCAAAACGCGGTGAGCGCGGGTCAAGAGGGTTGAATGCGGCGGCGGCCGGGCGCATGCCGGCTGCGTGCCCTCCCCGGCATGGCCGGCGGGAGGCGAAGGAGCGGATTTGCGCAAGCTGGACGACGCCGATGCTGGCCCGGACGACGCGGAAGCGCGCCGCGGCGTATGGCGCTTCGCCCCGGTGCTCGTGCTGGCGGCAGGGCTGGCGGCCGGCTACGCGCTCGGGCTGCAGCGCTATCTCAGCCTCGATTTCCTCGCCGCCAGCAGCGACGCGCTGACCGGCTACGCCGCGGCGCACCCGGTGCTGGCGCCTGCCCTGTTCTTCGCGGCTTACGTCGCCGCCGTCGCCTTCTCCTTCCCCGCCGCATCGGTGCTCACCGTCTTCGGCGGCTTCATCTTCGGCTGGCTCGCCGGCGGCGCGCTGGTCGCGTTCGCGGCCACGCTGGGCGCCACGCTTTTGTTCCTCGCCGCGCGCGGCGCCTTCGCCGACCTGCTGCGGCGCCGGCTGGGCGGATTCGCCGGCCGGGTGGCGGCCGGCTTCGAGGAGGACGCGTTCGGCTACCTACTGGCGCTGCGGCTGGCGCCGATCTTTCCCTTCTTCGTCGTCAACATCGCGCCGGCCTTCTTCAAGGTCGAGCTGCGCACCTACGTGGCCGCCACCTTCCTCGGCATCCTGCCGGCCACCTTCGCCTATGCCTGGCTCGGCCAGGGGGTCGGCAGCGTGGTCGAGGCGGCGCGCAGGGCCGGCCGCGCGGCGAGCCTCGCCGACCTGATCACCCCGCAGATCACGATCGCCTTCGCGCTGCTTGCGCTTGTCGCCGCCCTGCCGGCCGTCGTAAGGCGGATACGCAGGCGCCGCGGCCAGGCGGCCCCCCCGGAGAGAGCGGAGCGATGACGAAACTGCTGACGCCCGACATCTGCGTGATCGGCGCCGGCGCAGGCGGACTGACCGTCGCGGCCGGCGCTGCCGCCTTCGGCGTCCCGGTGGTGCTCGTCGAGAAGGGCCGGATGGGCGGCGACTGCCTCAATTTCGGCTGCGTGCCCTCCAAGGCGCTGATCGCGGCGGCCAGCCTCGCGGCCGAGATGCGCGGCGCCGGCCGCTTCGGCATCGCCAGCGTCGAGCCCGACGTCGACTTCCGCGCCGTCCACCGCCACGTGCAGTCGGCGATCGCGGCGATCGCGCCCAACGATTCGGCCGAGCGCTTCGGCGCCATGGGCGTGCAGGTGATCGCGGCCGAGGCCCGCTTCCGCGACCGGCGCACGGTGCTGGCCGGCGAGCACGAGATTCGCGCCCGGCGCTTCGTCATCGCCACCGGCTCGCGGCCGCTCGCACCGCCGACCCCCCGGCCCGGCGCGGTCGGCTCCCCGACCCACGAGACCGTGGTCGACCCGACCCGCCCGCCGCGCCACCCGCTCGCGAGCCG
>Ga0066256_1001955_pt1 | contig 24796 bp, 24 predicted proteins | sample ThiBio_1000_biof_FD_87107 | JGI IMG/M metagenome (GOLD analysis project Ga0066256, IMG submission 87107) | Wastewater bioreactor microbial communities from Cape Town, South Africa - Thiocy_expt_1000_biof (version 2) | ecosystem: Engineered > Bioreactor > Thiocyanate-remediating >... | reverse complement strand
TACCTCTCCAGCGCAATATCGGGAAGTGACGCTAGTCAACGTCGCTGCTTCGGGTTTGGTTCCCTGTCCTTGCGCTGGCGAATGCCAAGTTTCCGCGGCGCAATGCTCGATCAAGTCAACGACGATAAAACGCATCGAAACGGTTGTCCGCCGATCCGGCAGAGCCCCGGATTTGCATTGGCACCGCTTTGCAATATGCTTGCTCGCACAGACGATGGGCCTGAAATGACGACGACCGACAAAGATGAAAATGACGTGGTGAGCCAGGAAGTGGCGCTGCTGCTCAAGGAAATCGAGAAGGAGGCCGTGCCGGACCGGCTTCTGGTGTTGGCGAAACAATTGCAGAAGGCCCTGAACGACCGGAAACCACAGTCATAGTTCCTTCAAGGGCAACGACAATCCGGCACCGTCACCTTGCCATCCCGATGCGAGCACGCTCTTGACGTCTTCTCCGAGCAGCAAAGCCGACGACACCCTAAACGCCTTCTTCGCCCGCGATGCCGTCGAGGTCGCCCGGGAGCTGATCGGCTGGCAGGTCGCCGTCGAAGGCGTCGGCGGCATTGTCGTCGAAACGGAAGCCTACCGCCCGAACGACGAAGCCTCGCACAGTTTCCGAGGGCCGACAAACCGCAACGCCGCCATGTTCGGCCCCGCCGGGCATGCCTACGTCTATCGCTCCTACGGCATCCACTGGTGCCTGAATTTCGTCTGCCTGCCGGGAAGCGCCGTGCTGATCCGGGCATTGCAGCCGACGCTCGGACTTGCCGACATGCAGAAGCGCCGGGGAACGGACGACCTGCGCAAGCTGTGTTCGGGTCCCGGCAAATTATGCGCCGCACTTGGGATCGATATCACCCGGGACGGGCTGCCGCTCGATTCGCCGCCGTTTCTGCTGACATCGGGACAGGCGGAGCACGTGCTGTCGGGTCCCCGGATCGGCATCAGCCGCAACATCGCCGCGCCGTGGCGCTTCGGGCTGACCGGCTCGGCTTTCATCAGCCGAAAGTTTGCCCAGGCAGCACCCTGACAGCGAAAACCCTGTCCTGCGCCAGCGCGGTGAAAAACGCCGGAACATTGCCCGGGCCTGCGAGTTTGATGCTGGCAACACCCGTTCACAGGAGAAAAATCAATGGCGGACAAAACCCTCGACGATCTTTTCTACGAAACCCTCAAGGACATCTATTATGCCGAGCGCAAGATCCTGAAGGCGCTGCCGAAGATGGCGCGCGGCGCCCAGGACGAGAAATTGCAGGCGGCCTTCCTCAAGCATCGCGACGAAACCGAGACTCATGTCGAACGCCTGCAGGAGATCTTCGAGAAGATCGGCAAGCGTGCGCGTGCAAAGACCTGCCCCGCCATCGACGGCATCGTCGAGGAAGGCGAGGAGATCCTCGAAGCCTTCAAGGGGTCGCCGGCCATCGATGCCGGGCTTCTGGCGGCCGCCCAGGCGGTCGAGCATTATGAGATCAGCCGTTACGGCACGCTGAAGGCGTGGGCCATGCAGCTCGGCCATGACGACGTCGCCAAGCTTCTCGACAAGACCCTGCAGGAAGAAGGGAAAACCGACGAGACGCTGACCAAGCTCGCGGAGACCGCCGTCAATGGTGCGGCAAAGCAGCGCGCCGCCTGAGTGATCCTTCGCGTCCGCGAAAGCGGACGCGTTCCCCCGCCGATCGAGACAGACGCAAAGATGCCGGCCATGCGGATCATGGCCGGCATCGAAACCATTGGGGTCGAGACGATCAGTTGGCGCGTTTTTCACCCGGGTTGGATTTCACGCCGGTGACGGCGATGCGCATCATGTCGCCCTTTACCGTCTGGCAGCGGAGCACGATGCGCTCATGCTGCCTGACGCGCTCGGCATGTTCGTTCGCGGCCTTCACCGCCAGATCGTAATTGGGGTAGATGGCAGACTGGAAACCGTCCATGACGAACATCCAGCCATTGTCATGCGGTAGAACATCACAAAAATGTTGGTTCATTTCTTCCTCCCATGCCTACACAATTCCGCAGGAGGCCGATTGTTCCCGACGCACTGCACAATTTTTTCATGGATTGGGCGATTGCGGGAGGTTTCCGCGCTTTCCAATCCGCCACGCCTGTGGAACTATCGGTGTTGCGTCGTCGTTTAACGTGCTGTCCATACGGGGAGATCGATCCATGGCGGAAACCGTGTACGAACGAGTTAAAAAACGAGCCTACGAAATCTGGGAAGAAGAAGGCAGGCCCTGGGGCCGGGATGCCGTGCATTGGGAACGTGCCAACCGCGAGATCGCCGATCAGACGGATACGGGAACACCCGTTCGAGTGGCATCGATTATCGAGGAAGCGACAACCGAAATCGTCGATGCGGACGTAAAGGCCCCGGCCAAACGCCGCACCAAAAAAGTCGCCGTTTAAAACCCTGAGTTACAGTTTGCCTGCGTCCGGGCGCCCGCCTTGCGGGCGCTGTGGCCTTTTGACCTGTTGACGGTGGGGAATCCGTCGTGATTTAATCCTTCTGCAGCGGAACGGTTTGTGTCTGTCCTCGTTATGTCCTGGCGAGCGTGAGTTCCGGTCTGTTTTCCTTTTCCCGGCCTGTTGCTGGATCTGCGTTACTCGTTTGCGCTTCACATCGATTGTTTGTGTGCAGGCGGCTCGAAGGAGAGCCCGCCGATGCAAGGGGATGCGGTATTCATGAAGATACTCTCGGTTACCTCGGAAATATTCCCACTGATCAAGACCGGCGGCCTGGCCGACGTCACCGGATCCTTGCCGAAATTCCTGAAGGCCTGCGGCGTCCATACCAAGACCCTGGTGCCCGGATATCCCACCGTGTTGCGCAAACTGAAGGCGATGGAACCGCTCGTGGTCTTCGACGAGGTGTTCGGCGAGCCGGCGACCTTGATGCAGGGCCGCCATGGCGACCTCGACCTTCTGGTGTTACATGCACCCGGCCTGTACGACCGGCCCGGCGGCCCCTATGTCGATGACGGCGGCAATGACCACGAAGACAACTGGCGCCGCTTCGCGGCCCTCTCCGTCGTCGCCGCCGAAATCGCCGGCGGCCTGCTGCCGCACTGGCAGCCGGATGTGGTCCACACCCCCGACTGGCAATCAGCCCTGACATCCGTCTACATGCGGTACGGCAAGGGCCGCGACATCCCCTGCGTGCTGACGGTTCACAACCTGGCATTCCAGGGTCAGTTCCATGCCGGCATCCTCGAACATCTCGGCCTGCCCTTCGACGCCATGAACATCAACTGCCTCGAATATCATGGCGATGTCAGCTTCCTGAAAGGCGGGCTGCAGACGGCCGATCTCATCACCACCGTCAGCCCGACCTATGCGCGCGAAATCCTGACGCCGGAATTCGGCATGGGTATGCAGGGCGTGCTCAACGAGCGGCGGCCGGACCTGATCGGCATCGTCAACGGCATCGACCCGGACATGTGGAACCCCGCGACCGACCCCGCTCTCCTTGCCAACTACGATTACCTCGGCCTCAGGTCGCGGCGCATAAACCGCCGTCGGGTCGAAGAGGAATTCGGGCTGCACCACGACGACAGCCTGCTGTTTGCGGTCGTCAGCCGGCTGACCTGGCAGAAGGGCCTCGACATGCTTGCCGAGGTCGCCGACGACCTGGTGGCGAACGGCGGCAAGCTGATCGTCTTCGGCAAGGGCGATCGGTCTATCGAGGACATGCTGGCCGGTGCCGCCGCCCGCCATCCGGGCCGGATTGCCGTGCGCATCGGCTATGACGAGCCGACGGCGCATCTCATTCATGGCGGCGTCGATTCCATCGTCCAGCCCTCCCGCTTCGAACCCTGCGGCCTGACGCAGCTTTATGCGCTGCGATACGGCAGCGTGCCCGTCGTATCGCGCACCGGCGGGCTGGCGGAAACGATTATCGACGCCAACGATGCCGCCGTATCGGCACGGGTCGCCACCGGCTTTCAGTTTCATCCGGTCGACACGGAAGGCCTGCGGCTGGCGCTGCACCGGGCCTTCGCCGCCTATCGCGACCCGCGCCGCTGGGCGCGGCTGCAGCATCAGGGCATGAAAGCGCATTTTTCCTGGGATCGCAGCGCACAGCAATATGCTTCGTTGTATGGCTCGCTGCTCGCCCGCCGAAGCCCAACGCTGGACTGGGCAATCAGGGCCACCGGCTGACAGGCGACGAGCCCGACGAAAAGGGCGGGAGCCGAGCACCCACCCTTCTGTTTGCGACCGCGCATATTACCGGCTGCGTTTCTCAAGCCCGGCGAAAAAGCGCCAGGCTGCGGTTTTCCATTTCAAAGACATCGCCCGTCGAGAATGCTTCACCGGATCGTTCCGGGTCGACGGTGCTGAGTTCCAGAGCCCAGGTGCCGCTATGCGACGCCGGCAGGACGAAGGGCACCGTTCCGTCGTGCGGATTGAAGAGGACCATCACTTCCGTCCAGGTGTCGGCATCGCCATCATCGCCGTTCATCGACAGCTGAACGCCGATCGTCGTGCCGCCCGGATCGTCCCAATGTTCCGGCAGCTGCTCGCCGCCATTGCAATTGAGCCATGTGACGATCATGCCGTCACGCCAGCTGTCACGGCGGAAGATCGGCTGCTCGGCGCGGATCTTCGTCAGGCGTCGCACGAAATCGCGCAGGATCTCCGCAGACGGCGGCAAGTCTTGCCAGTGCAGCCAGCTCAACTCGCTGTCCTGGCAATAGCCATTGTTGTTGCCCATCTGGCTGCGGCCGAACTCGTCGCCGCCGAGCAGCATCGGCGTGCCGTGCGACAAAAGCAGCGTTGCCAGGAAATTGCGCTTCTGGCGGTCGCGGACGGCGTTGATCGCCTCGTCCTCGGTCGGGCCTTCCGCGCCGTAGTTGAAGCTGCGGTTGTGGTCGTGGCCGTCCTTGTTGTCTTCGCCGTTCGCCTCGTTGTGCTTCTCGTTGTAGGAAACGAGATCGTTGACGGTAAAGCCGTCATGGGCCGCGATGAAATTGACGCTTGCCCAGGGGCGACGGCTGCGCAAATCATAGATATCGCCGGAGCCCAGCACGCGTGCGGCAAAATCCGGCGCGGTGCCGTCCGTATCCAGCCAGTATTCGCGCACCGTGTCGCGGTACTTGTCGTTCCACTCCGCCCAGCCGGGCGGAAAGCCGCCAAGCTGGTACCCGCCGGGACCGACATCCCAGGGTTCGCCGATCAGCTTCACCTTGGACAGGACGGGGTCCTGCGTCATCACGTCGAAAAAGCCGCCGCGCTGATCGAAACCTTCCGGTTCGCGGCCAAGGATGGTGCCGAGATCGAATCGGAAACCGTCGACATGCATGTGCTCCACCCAATACCGCAACGAATCGGTGATCAGCTGCAGCACGCGGGGATGCGAGGTGTTGACGGTGTTTCCGGTGCCGGTGTCGTTGATGTAGTAGCGGTGGTCGGTCGGCATCGTCCGGTAATAGGAGAAATTGTCGATGCCCTTGAACGACAGCGTCGGGCCGAGCTCGTTGCCTTCGGCCGTGTGGTTGTAGACGACGTCGAGGATGACTTCGACGCCGGCATCGTGGAAGGCGCGCACCATGGCGCGGAAGCCGTCGACGCCGTTCGGGCCGAAATACCGGGACGCAGGCGCGAAGAAGGCGAGCGTGTTATAGCCCCAGTAGTTCTTCAGCCCCCTGTCGATCAGGTAGGAATCGTCGGGAAACTCATGCACCGGCAGAAGCTCGACGGTGGTGATGCCCAATCCCTTGATGTAATCGACCGCCGCCTTGTGGCCCATGCCTTCATAGGTTCCACGCAGCGCTTCGGGAATGCCCGTGTTGAGCTGGGTGAACCCTTTGACGTGGGTCTCGTAGATCACCGTCTGCGACCAGGGAATGTTCGGCTTCACGTCACCGCTGGCATCGTAGGTCGAGGGATCGACGACGCGGCATTTCGGCATGCCGGGGGCGCTGTCGCGCTCATCAAAGGTCAGGTCCTTGTCCTCGTGCAGCAAGTCGTAACCGAATAGCGCCTCCGACCATTGTATCGGACCGACGAGCTGGCGGGCATAGGGGTCGATCAGCAGCTTGTTGGGATTGAAACGATGGCCGTTGCCGGGATCGTACGGGCCATGGACGCGGTAGCCATAGAGCCCTCCCGGCTTCAGGCCGGGGACGAAGCCGTGCCAGATCTCGTTGGTGAATTCCGGCAGCGTCAGCCGGGCGATCTCTGTCCGGCCACTCTCGTCGAAAAGGCAGAGTTCCACCCGTTCGGCATGGGCGGAAAACAGCGTGAAGTTGACGCCGTCGCCCTGCCATGTTGCGCCCAGTTCGGTCCAGGTTCCGGATTGGATCGAATAGCCGCCATTCATCGATGTCATGTGTGAAAACCCCCGAATTTTCTTCGGCAGGTTAAATCCTCACGGCCCGCTTGGTTCCGTTGCAGTGCAAAAAATTCAACCGGGCCAGATCTGCACCCGTCATGCGGGCGCGGCCGATGCCAGCCGTTTCCAGATCGGCGTCATCGCCTCGACGATATCGCGGTGCAGGGCATAGCGGCGATCGTAGAGTGCCTTGAGCTGCGGATTGGGCTGGTAGCTGCGGACCACCTCGGTCATGGCGGCGGCACCGGCCTCGAAACCGCCGAACAGGCCGACGCCGATGCCCGCCGCAATCGCCGCCCCGAGCGCGCCGGTTTCCCGCGATCGGGCCACGGACACGGGCACGCCCAGCACGTCGGCGAAGATCTGCGGCCAGACGGCGCTGCGCGAGCCGCCGCCCGACAGGATCGCCTCGTCGAAACGCGCGCCGGCGCGCCGCAGATTGTCGATGTGCCAGCGATGCCCGAAGGCGACACCTTCGAAAACCGCGTGCAGCAGATGCGCCTTCGTATGCCAGCCGCCGACGCCGTAGAAGCCGGCGCGGGCATTGCCGTCCTGCTGCGCGCCGTAGACATAGGGATGATAGTGCGGATTGTCGTCGGCCGGCGCCACCGATCCCGCCAGTTCGCTGCAGAGTTCGAAGGCCGAACGGCCGTCCGGCCGCTCGTCGGCGAAAAATTCCCCACCGGGCCGTCCAGGGCCGGCCGGTCGATGACCACCTGGTTGATGCTCCATGTGCCGGCAATGATCGACGCAGCCCCCGTGCGCGCCACGCCGGAGCCGAGCGCGCTGGCGATGACGTCGAACAATCCGGCAACGACGGGCGTGCCCGCCTTCAACCCGGTTTCCGCCGCCGCCTTTTCGCTGACATGCCCGGCGATTTCAGCGCTTTCCAGCAGCCTTGGCAAGGTGTCGAACGCCTCTTCCAGCCCGTAGGCCAGCATCAGCGGCCGGTCGTAGCGCCGTTCCGCCACATGCAGCAGCCCGCAGCCGATCATGTCGGAGACTTCGCTGACCCGTTCGCCGGTCAGCCGGTTGACGATGAAATCCTTGCAGAGGAAAACCGTGCCGATCCTTGCAAACATCTCCGGCTGGTGCCGCTTGAGCCAGGCCATCAGGGTCGGCGTCTGTGCCGGCCAGGGACGCTGCTGGCCGATCGGATAGGTCCGGTCGCCGACGCCGGCGGCCTGCCATTCTTCCACAAGCGCCGAAGCGCGCGTATCGATCGACTGGATGCCGAGCAGCGGATCGCCGGCCTTGTCCAGCGCATAGAGACCGTTGCCGTGGCCGGCGCAGCCGATGGCGGCGATTTCGGCCGGCGAAATGCCGGCCTGTTTCAGGCAGGAGGCGATGACGAGGCGGGCATTCTGCCAGAGTTCGTCGAGGCCGCGCTCGACATGGCCCGGCCGCGGCATGCGGCTGTGGCCTTCTTCCGCGGCAGCGGCGATCTCCTTGCCCTGCAGGTCGAAGATCACCGCCTTGATGACGGTGTTGCCGGCATCGAGCCCCAGCAGATACTCACCCATGTGTGCCTCCTCCCAAAGGTCTTCGCTGGCCTATCAGCCCTTCTGATACAGTTCAAAGGCCTCTTCGCCGCCGGCATCGTCATGGACGATCGCCATCAGCCCGCGCACCACGGCGCTGGGATTGGCATGCTGATAGATGTTGCGGCCGTAGACCATGCCCTTGGCGCCCTGCGCCATCAGCGCCGCCGACTTGTCGAACACCGCACGCAGGTCTTCCTTGCCGCCGCCGCGGACGAGCACGGGGCAACGGGCCGCCTGCACCACGCGGTGGAAATCTTCCGGGTTGGTGGTCGGGTCGGCCTTGATGACGTCGGCACCCATTTCGCTCGCCAGCCGCGTCAGCGTCACGATCTTTTCGGCGTCGCCATCGACCATGTAGCCGCCGTGTTCGGCAACCGGCAGCATCGCCAGCGGCTCGATCATCAGCGGCATGCCGTATTTTTCGCAATCGGCGCGCACGCGGGCGATGTTCTGCACGCACTGGCGAAACAGGTCGGGCTCGTCCGGCAGCATGAACAGGTTGACGACGACGCAGGCCGCGTCCATCTGCAGCGCGCCGACCAGCGGTTCGGCTTCGTTCTGCAGCACCGCCCACATGGCGCGGTGGCGGATCTTGTTGTAGGGGTTGCCCATGTCGATGCGCATCACCAGCGCCGGCTTGTCCTTGCCTTCGATCGACTGCAGCAGATCGGCGGCGCCGTAGCTCATCTGGATCGCGTCCGGATTGGCCGCCACCAGCGCCTTGACGACGCCTTCCATGTCTTCGAGGCCGGAGAGGAAGCTCGGCTCGTTGCAGACGCCGTGATCGATGGCCACGTCCAGGCAGCGTCCACCGCCGAACAGCCGGTTCATGCGGGCCTTGAGGTTGGTCTTCATATTCAGTCTCCTTGGGAGTTGCGTGCGATAAGGGTTTTAGCGGAAACGCCGTGACGTTCGGCCATGAGATCGAGGAAAAGCGCCCGCTCTGCCGCACGGCGCTCGTCCGGCCACTGCCGCTCGGTGGCGAGAAGATCGAGAATGGCATCCGCAAGCTGCATCGATATGTCGCCGGTAATGGCAAGCGTCGTGCGGCGCAGGATAATGTCTGCGGGATGTTCGACCGCCTCGTTGCGGATAAGATACAGGATCTCCCGCCGGGAATAATCCGCATCCGGCAGCGGCGCGTCGTTGCCTTCGGCGATAAATGCCCCAATGGCCGCAGCCTTGGTGCCGTAACGGCGGAAAAGCAGCTCCGCCTGCGCCAATGTCAGACGGTGCCTTTCCGCCAGCCGCGCCACCCAGTCGTTGCGGTTGGCCGGATAATCGCGGCCGCCACCGATCGCCCGTTCGGTGGTCTCGACACGGCGCGGCAGGGCCAGCCGTTCGAGCACCATGTCGGCTGCAAGTTCGCCGAAGGAGCGGAACGTCGTCCACTTGCCGCCGATCATGCAGAGCACCGGCTGCTCGCCTTCGATGACGGTGCAGAAATGATCGCGCGGGATGCGGCCGGTAAAGCTGTCGTTGCTGGCCGGCAGCGGCCGGACGCCGGCGAACTGGAAGACGATCTCCTCCGGCCGGATGCGGATCTCCGGCAGGACGAAGGCCAGCGACTGCAGGATGTAGTCGCGTTCATCCGGCTCGCAACGCACCACTTCAGGATTATCGACGCGGATATCGGTGGAGCCGATCAGCACCTTGCCGAGATAAGGAAACAGGATGCAGATGCGGCCATCCTCGTTTTCGTAATAGATCATGTGGTCGCCGAGTGCCGACTTGAGTGCCTCGTTGTCGACGATGAGGTGCGACCCCTTGGTGCCGCCCATCAGCGGCCGCTCCGATTGCACCTCCAGAGCACCGTTGGTCAGGTCGATCCAGCCACCGGTGGCATTGACGATCATTCTTGGCGTAACGGAAACCTGTTCGCCAGAAATCCTGTCCTTGACCACCAGCCCGCCATCCGCCCCGCGCTGTGCTTCGGCGTAATTCAACGCATGTGCACCGGCATGGGCCGAAAGGCCGTCCTCCAGCAACTCGATGCCGATACGTTCGGGGTGACTTACCCATGCATCGTAATAGGTGGCCGAATTGCGGATCGACGGATTGAGCGCCGGCCATTTCGCCAGCGTCTCCCGCCGGCTGCGGAACTGGTGCTGCGGCATCATTCGCCGCGCCTTGGTGAAGAAGTCGTAGATGCTGAGACCTGCCTTGATGACCACGGCGCCGCGCCGGCTCGGGCGCCGGGTGAGGCCGAGGAAGCGGACGATGCCGTTGCCGATACCGGAGAAGAAATCGAAGATCGGCACCGTCGTCGGCAGCGGCCCGACATAATGCGGCGCATTGGCGAGAAGCCGGTCGCGCTCGAACAGCGATTCCTTCACCAGCTTGAACTCGCCGTTTTCCAGATAACGCAGGCCGCCATGAACCATGCGGGACGGGGCAGCGCTGGCGCCGGAACAGAAATCGTGGCGCTCGACGAGCAGCACGTCGACGCCCTGCAGCGCCAGCTCGCGGAAGACGCTGACACCGTTGATGCCGCCGCCGACCACCAGCACGTCCACCTGACCGCGGACGCGGAGTTCATCCATCACATGTTTGCGGTTCATGACCTATCGTCCGGTCCTTATGAGTCCATCTGCGCCAGCCGACCGGCAATCGCCGTGTCGATCAGGCCGCGCTCTTCGTCGCTCAGCCGGATGGTTCCGGCACGGGCATTGTCGAGCGCCTGGCGCGGGTTGCGGGCGCCGCAGAGCGCAAAGGTGATGCCCGGCTGCGCCAGGGTCCAGGCGATGACGATCTGGGCGATGCTCGCCTGATGCGCGTCAGCAACGGGGCGGATATCGGCCGCAAAGGTCGCGACCTTCTCGCGATTGGCGACGGAAAAGCGCGGATTGCCGCGCCGCTGGTCGTCGCCTTCGAACACCCGGTCCGGGCCGATCACGCCGGACAGCAGGCCGAGCGCCAGCGAGGAATAGCTGAGCGTCGCGATACCCTCCCGCGTCGTCACCGGCAGCAGCTCCGTCTCGATCTCGCGGTCGATCATGCTGAAGCGCTCCTGGATCGCATCGAGCCCGCCGATCTGCGCATAGTCTTCCAGCTCGGTGCGGCTGACATTGCTGGCGCCGATGGCGCGGATCTTGCCGGCCTTGCGCAGATCTTCCAACGCTTCCATCGTCTCGGCGATCGGCGTCGTCGGGTCCTGCCAATGGGTGATGTAGAGGTCGATGTAATCGGTGCCGAGCCGTTTCAGGCTTTCCTCCACCTCGTGGAAGATCGCATCGCGGCCGAGATAACGGTGCACCGGCTTGCCGTCCTGGTCGAAGAAATGCCGGCCCTTCTGCGTGTGCCAGACGAGGCCGCATTTGGTGGCGATCACTGCCTTGTCGCGGCGGCCGGCCAGCGCCTTGCCGACGATCTCCTCCGAGCGGCCGAGGCCGTAGGCGGGCGCGGTGTCGATCAGCGTCACGCCGGCATCGAGCGAAGCCTGGATCGCGGCAATCGATTCCTTTTCGTCGGTGCCGCCCCACATCCAGCCGCCGATGGCCCAGGTGCCGAGGCCGACGGCCGATGCGGTGACGCCGGATCGGCCGATGTCGCGAGTGATCTGGGAAGCGGTCATGCGGAAACTCCATGGGCGAGATCAAGGATGCGGGCGCTGGTGCCTTCGTCGGTCACCAGCGTATCGAGATGGCCGCCGCGCAGGACGCTGAGGATCGGCCCGGCCTTGTTCGGACCGCTGGCGACGCCGATTTTGTTGGGGATCGAGGCGAACTCGTCGAGCGTCAGGGAAACCAGCGAGCGGTTGAGGCTGTAGTCGCAGACGCCGCCGCCGGCATCGAGCAAGTGGGCCAGCAGTTCGCAACTGGCGCCGGAACGTTCGATGGCAGCGCGATCCGTGGCGGAAGACGGATGCAGGTCGTAATAGCTCGAATCGTCGCTCATGATCGAACCGATGCCGACGACGGCATGGTTTGCCTCACGCGCCAGCCGGAAGACGTTCGAGACCGAACGCATGTTGATCAGCATCTCGCGCTGGTCGGCATCGTCGGCGAAGAGCGGCGCGTGGATCTGGTAGGCCCGGCCGCCGAGCTTGTCGGCCATCAGCGTTGCGACATGGTTGACGTCGGTATAGTGCTTGCCCTGGACGCAGCCGGTGGCCGGAATGACCTCGACATCGTAGCGCCGCGTCGGCTTCAGCCCGGCGACGACGGCGCTGACGCCCTTGCCGCCGGTGATGCAGATGGTGTCGCCGTCCTTGATCGTGTCGAGCAGCAGCCGTGCGGCGGCCTCCCCCGTCGCCTGCAGCGATATCTGCGGGTTGTCGGAAACGGTCGGCACCACCACGGCGCGGTCGATGCCGCCGAGCGCCAGAAGCTGTTCCTCCATGTCGACGAGTTGTTCGACCGGCGACTTGATCTTGATCTCGACCAGGCCGAGCTGCCGGCCGCGCTTGATCAGCCGGTTGACCGTCGCATGCGAGATGCCGAGCCGGTCGGCGATCTGCGCCTGCGTCAGCCCTTCGAGAAAGTGCAGCACAAGCGCCTGGTGCATCTGCCGCGCGATGACGATCTCTTCGCGGGGGCCGGAGGAACCGGCGGGTTTCTTGACGAGCTTGCCGATGGCCATGCTCAGGCCTTTCGCTTGTGCAGGAAGTGGTCGATGGAAACCGCCGCCAGCAGGATGCAGCCCTTGATCATGTCCTGCCAGTAAACCGAAACATCCAGCAGGATCAGCGACGAGGTGACGACCGAGAGCAGCGCGATGCCGAGGATGGCGCCGAGAATGGTGCCCGATCCGCCGTTGAGTGAAGCACCGCCGATAACCGCCGCGGCAATGATGTTCAGTTCCATGCCGACGCCGAAGGTGGGGGTCGCGGCGCCGAAGCGGGACATGTAGATGACGCCTGCGACACCGGCGAGCGTCGAGCACATCACCGTCACCCAGAATTTCACCTGCTTGGTCTTGATGCCGGAATATTGCGCCGCCTTCTCGTTGCTGCCGGTATAAAACACCTTGCGGAAGGCGGTGGCGCGGCGCAGCAGGAAATCGAAGACGACGACCACGGCGACGAAGATCAGGATGACATAGGGCACGCCATAGAACGTCCCCTGCCCCACCGCCTTGAATTCCGGCGGCATGGTGAACAGCGACAGCGGCGTTCCCTTGGTGATGATCAGGCAGAGACCGCGCACGATGACCATCGCCGCCAGCGAGGTGATGAAATGGTTGAGCCCGACCACGGTGACGAAGAAACCCATGATCGCCCCGATCGCCGCACTGGCGAGGATGCCCAGCAGCGATGCGCTCCACGGATCGAGGCCGAGCAGGAACAACGAGCCGGCAAACACCATGGCAAAGCAGACCACCGAGCCGACGGCAAGATCGATGCCGCCGACGATCAGAAGCACGGTCATCCCGACGACGACGATGCCTTCCACCGAAAACGACATCAGCATCGCCCGGAAATTGCCGAGCGTCAGGAAGTGCGGCGACGCGAACGTCATGATCACGCACAGTGCCAGGATGATGGCGATCAGTCCCGCCCCGCGCATGGAACCGAGCCGGCGCCAGGAGGAGACCCGCTCCCCGCCGCCTCCCATTGTATCGACTGCCATCTTCGTCTCTCCCTTATCCTTCTCAGACATGCGCGGACGCCCGCCGTTCGCTGTCCGCCGTCTCCATGGTCACGCCGGAGGCCAGCCGCATGACGTTTTCCTCCGACATGTCCTCCCCCGTCAGTTCCCCGGCGATATGCCCCTCGCGGATCACCGCCACCCGATCGCAAAGACCGAGCAGTTCCGGCAGTTCCGACGAGATCACCACGATGCCGATGCCGGTTTCGGCAAGCTCGCGCAGAAGCCGGTGGATTTCCGACTTGGCGCCGACATCGATGCCGCGCGTCGGCTCGTCCATCAGAATGACCTTCGGATTGACCGACAGCTGCTTGGCAATCGCCACCTTCTGCTGGTTGCCGCCCGACAGCGACGAGACGGGGTAATCGATGCCGCCCATGCGCACACCGAGTTTTCTGGTGAAATCGCGGGCGAGGTCCGCTTCCGCCCGGGCATTCAACAGCCCGAAGGCCGTCGTCAGGCGCTTCAGATCCAGCGCCGAAATGTTTTTCGCGATCGACAGGTCGAGGAAAACGCCCGATCCCTTGCGATCTTCCGAGAGATAGACGATGCCGCTCTTCACCGCGTCCGCATAGGAGGAAATCTTCTGTGGCACGCCGTGCAGCAGCACGCCGCCCGTCGTCACCGGCCGCAGGCCGCAGATGCCTTCGGCAATCTCCGTCCGCCCGGCGCCGATCAGGCCGCCGATGCCGAGGATTTCGCCCTTGCGCACCTCGAAGCCGATCTTCGAGAAGCGGGCGCCGTCGCCGAGATCGCGCACGGACAGGATGACGTCGCCCGGCGCGCCCGCCAGTTTCGGCGGATAGAGCTGGGTGATTTCGCGCCCGACCATGCGGCGCACGACATAATCCGCATCGACATCCTCGATGCGGTCCGTCGACACATACCGCCCGTCGCGGAACACGGTCACGCGGTCGCAGAGGCTGAAAATCTCCGCCATGCGGTGGCTGATATAGATGATCGAGATGCCCCGCGCCCTGAGATCGCGGATGATGCCGAACAGCACCTTGGCTTCCGCTTCCGTCAGCGCCGCCGTCGGTTCGTCGAAGATCAGCACGCGGCAGTCGAGCGTCAGCGCCTTGGCGATCTCGACGAGTTGCTGGTTGGAAATCGACAGCGTCGAAACCTTGGCGTCGACAGGGATCGGCGCCAGCCGGTGCATGATGTCCTGCGCCCGGCGATTGAGTTCACGATAGTTCATCAGCGGCGCCTTGCGCAGGCTGGTTGCCGCCATGAACATGTTTTCCGCCACCGTCACATCGGGGCAAAGGGCGATTTCCTGGTGCACCAGGCCGATGCCGAGTTTCTGCGCCGTCGCCGGCGAGGCGATGCGCACGACACTGCCGTCGACGCGGATCTCGCCCTCGCTTGGCTGCAGCACGCCGGCGATGATGTTCATCAGGGTCGATTTGCCGGCACCGTTTTCGCCGCACAAGGCGTGGATCTCGCCGCGCGCAAGCGTAAAATCGACACCGCTCAAGGCCTTTACGACACCGAAATGTTTGGAAACGTTGCGGATTTCCAGAGCGGGACCGCTTGCGGCCGAAACCGTCGATGCCATCGGGGTACTCCTCGTCTTCTCCTGTCCGGATCGCCGGCGGACGGAGCGGGCCGGAACCGGCCCACCCCAGACCGCCGAACGACGGACTTACTCCTCGATACCCTTCGTACCACGACGCTTCAGGTACTTGTCCCAATAAAAATCATCGGCGTTTTCGGCCGTGACGATCGACAGGCCGTTGTCGACGAAGGGAACGCTCATCGGGTTGAAGCCGGAACGCTTGGCATCGTTCATCGGGTCGATGAGCTCGGGATGCTTGGCGAGCCAAAGCAGCATGAAGCCCATGTAGCCCTGCATGCCCTGGTTCGGGTTGATCGAGCCAAAGACTTCGCCGGCCTTGATCATGTCGAGGATGTTGGCGTTGACGTCGGCGCACATGACAAGCACCTTGCCACCGCTTTCCTTCGAGGCCTGCGCCGCGCCGATCGCCGAGTTGGCTTCCGGCATGAAGACGGCGCCGAGGTTCGGGTTGGCCTGGATGATGCTGAGCAGGCCCTGATAAGCCTTGGTCGGGTCCTGGTTCGACGCGGCGCGACCGACCAGCTTCATCTCAGGCCACTTTTCTTCCATGCGGCCGATGAAGGCGGCGATGCGCTTATCGTGATTGTCCTGGCCGGGGTTTTCCAGGACCGCATATTCGCCCTTGCCGCCCAGCTTCTCGGCCAGCGCGTCGGCGGCGTAGATGCCTTCGCGGGTGTTGTCCGAGGTGATGAACGAGATGCGCTTCGACAGCGGCGAGTCGGCGGCGAAGGTGACGACCGCAGTGCCCTGGTCGATGGCGCGGTTGATCGGCTCGATGAACGGATCGGAATTCATCGGATGGACGAGAATGCCGGCCGGGTTCTGCGCCAGGGCCTGGTCGAACGTGGCGATCTGCTTGTTGACGTCGTATTCCGGCGTGCCGGTATAGGCCGTCTCGCAGCCGAGCTGCTTGCCGGCCTGCTTGAACATCTCATAGACCGGGAACCAGTATTCGACGCCGGAAACCATGACGTTCATGACGTATTTTTCGCCCGGCTTGCAGCGAAACGGGTTCTCGGTTTCCTGAGCCGACGCCGTTCCGGACAAAAGGGTGGCTGCCAGGGCCGCGGTTGCGGCCATGCTGAAAAATGTGCGCAAATGTCCTCCTCGAGGCCGAAGCCCCTCCCAAAAATAACCCTCGGCGCTCTGCGCCTGATCTGTGGAACCGCGGGTTCTCCTCGATCCGCGGTGAAGGCAAATTGCGCGGTTCCCCCGGCAATGTCAATATAATTCACGCAATGAAATATATTTCATACCTATGCATCGGAGAACACCTCTTGGAAAGAGAGACGGGCCGAATAATTACCCCAACCAAAGCGTTTTCGAAATATAAGCGCCGAAACCTTGAAAGCACCAATGCAGTGCTTTATATATTTTACCATGGGTACAAAGCTTAAAGCCGCTGTCACGCTTGTCCTTCAACTCGCTGAAAAGGAGCGGGGGATGCTTGATGAAACCCTGACTGCCTATCGCCGGGCCATGGCGATCCTGGACCGCACACGGGGTGCCAACCTGGTGGCGCTGCATGAGGCGGCCTATGAAGAAATCAGGACGAAGACCGGCCTGCCGTCGCGAATGGCCACGCTGGCCCTGCGCGATCACAGCCGCCGCCGGACGGATGAAACCGTCTCGGATATTCCGCTCGATGCCAAGCTGTTTGCGGTCAAGGGCCCTGACAGCGTCAGCATCGCGACTGTCGCAGGACGCATCGTCGTACCCTATGCGGTCAGCGGGTATCGCAGCGGCTGGAGCGATTTTGCCGAGGCGCGGCTGGTCTTCGATGGACATTCGATCCGCATTCAGGCCGGCATCCAATCCGGCTTCCAACCGAACACGGAGGCTTCCATGACCAATGAAGGTATTCTCGCCCGGCTGGGGCGCGTCATCGCCGGTGTCGTCAACAATGCAGTCGATGCTGCAGAAACATCCAATCCCACCGCCGTCGCCCAGCAGGCCGTCCGCGAAATCGGCAAGATCGCCGAGGAAGCGCGCACGGCGCTTGGCATCGCCGTCGCCGCCGGCCACCGCCTGAAGGCCAAGGCCGGCGATCTCGACGCGGAAATCAGGGACCTCGACGACAAGATCAAGGTCGGGCTGGAGAATGGCCGCGAGGATCTCGCCCGCGCCGCCACCGGCCTGCAGATAGACCTCGAAGCGCAGCGCGAGGCCCTGTCCAAGGCGATCCTTGAAAATGCCGCCGAAATCGCCGAGGCGGAAGCGACGCTGCGCAGCATCGCCTCGGCCCGCGCCGATGCGCAGAAGCGGCTTGAAGACGCCCAGCGGGCGGAACGGGCCGCACCGACATCGGCAGCAACGCCGTCGCAACGCAACGACCGGCGCCTGGCGGATGCCCTCGGCGCCGTCGAGCGCGTCACCGGCGTTCCCGCCAAGCCGACCGATGGTGCCGCCGAAGTCGAGGAACTCGGCCGAATGCAGCGCGACAACGCCATCGAGGCGCGTCTCAAGGCCTTCCGGGAAGGTCAGCGCTGATGGAGAACGTCGTCCAGCCCGGCACGGCCCCGTTCTGGATCGCCTTGCTGACGGTGGCGGGCCTCGGCATCGTCGAGCTCGTCTCCGTCCTGCTCGGCGGCTCGGCTTCCGGACTGATCGACGACGGGCTCGGCCATCACGGCCATCACGTTCCCGACCATTCGGAGGCCGGCCTGCTCGGCGGCTGGATGTCCTGGCTCAATGCCGGCGGCGTGCCGATCCTCGTCCTGGCGGTGATCCTGCTGTCCGCCTTTGCGGCGGCCGGTTTTGCCATCCAGGCGATGTGGACCAATGTGGCGGGCGGCCCGATGCCGCTTTATGCCGCCATGACCGGCGCCGTGGCAGTGGCGATCCCAGTCACCCGCTGGACCAGCAACGGCATTTCGAAAATCATCCCGCGCGATGAGACCAACGCCATCGAGCAGGCCGATTTCATCGGCCTCGTCGGTATCGTCACCCTGGGACCGCTCGACCAGGGCAATCCCGGCACGGTTCGCGTCAAGGACCGGTTTGACAACATCCACATCCTGCGCACCAGCGCTGCACCCGGCCATGTCATCGCGACGGGCGAACAGGTGCTGATCGTCGACGGCGAGGCAGGTCTTTTCCAAGCCATTCCGGCGCCGCCGGAACTGGGTCATTCCCACACTGAGAATCACGGGGGCTAAACGACCATGGACTTTCTTTCGTTAGGACTGATCGCCGGCGTCACCGTAGTGGCTGTCGTCGTCATCGGCATCATCATGACGTCGCTCTATACACGGGCGACGCGGGACAAGGCATATGTTCGAACCGGCCTCGGCGGCAAAAAAGTCGTCCTCGACGGCGGCTCGATCATCCTGCCGATCTTCCACTCCTTCTCCTGGGTTTCGCTGAGCACGCTGCGACTGGAAGTCAAGCGCTCCGAACATGAATCGCTGATCACCCAGGACCGCATGCGCGCCGACATCACGGCCGAATTCTACGTCCGGGTCAAACCCGACGCCGAAAACATCGCGCTGGCGGCCCAGACACTCGGCGACCGCACCAACGATGCCGACGCCCTGAAGGCGCTGGTCGAAGCGAAGTTCGTCGACGGCCTGCGTTCCGTCGCCGCCACCATGACCCTGCGCGACCTGCAGGAGCAGCGCGCCGAATTCGTCAAGTCGGTGCAGGCGGCCGTCGCCCATGACCTGCAGTCCAACGGCCTGGAGCTCGAATCGGTGTCGCTGACCCGCCTCGACCAGACCGACATCAAACACTTCAACCCCAACAACAGCTTCGACGCCGAAGGTCTGACCGCGCTCACCAAGATCACCGAGGAGCGCAAGCGCGAGCGCAACCAGATCGTTCGCGACAACGAAGTCGAGATCGCCACCAAGGACCGCGAAGCGGCGCTGCGGCGGCTGACGATCGCCCGCGAGCAGCGGGATGCCGAACTGAGCCAGGAACGCGACATCGCCAACAAGACCGCCGAGACCCGCGCCGAGGCTGCGAAGGCGGAACAGCTGGCACGGCTCAGCGAAGAAACGTCGCGCCTCGACACCGAACGCGGCATCGCCGAGCGCGACGCCGAGGCCCGGCAGATCCGCGAAACCGCCCGCATCGAAGCCGAGCGCGGCATTGCCGAACGCGAAGCCGAGGCCCGCAAGATCACCGAAACGGCCCGCATCGACGCGGCGATGGCCGTGGCGCAGAAGGTCGAGCAGGAACAGGCCGCCCGCGCCAAGGCCGACGAAGCGAAAGCTGCGGCAACCACCGCCGAAGAACAGGTCATCACCGCCCGCGAGGTCGAGATCGCCGAGCGCGCCAAGCGCATCGCCGTTCTGGATGCCCGCAAGGCCGCCGAACAGGAAGCGACGGCGCTGACCGTCAAGGCGGAGGCCGAACGCCAGGCCGCCGAAAACCTCGCCGCCGCGACGAAGATCGAGGCCGACGCAGAAGCGGAAGCCGCCAAGATTCGCGCCGCCGGCGTGATCGCGCTCGGCGAGGCCGAGGCGCAGGCCGAACGGGCGAAGAACGAAGCCCGCAATGCGCTGGCCACCAGCATCATCGAGTTCGAGCTTGCCCGCGCCCGCATCGCCATCGTTCCGGATGCCTTGGCACAGGCCATGAAGCCGATCGAGAAAATCTCCGATATCCGCATCTTCAGCGCCGGCAATCTTGCCGGGGCGCTGGGTGGAGCGGGCGGCGAGCAGACGGGCAATGCCGTCGGCGATCTCAGCAGCCAGCTCTTGAGCTTCACCGCGCAGAAGCCGATCCTCGACGAAATCCTAGCACAGGCAGGTTTCAAGGGCGCGGACGCCACGCAGGCGCTGCTGGCAGCTTCCGTCGGCGCCGTCGGGGAAAAGGCCGCCGCACCGAAGAAGCAGGCCAATTCGACGGTTCAAAACGCGACGCCGAACCCTTCGGGCAACCCGGAAATCTGAGCGAATATTCGATAATACCGCCTGCCGGACATCCGGCAGGCGCCTATTGCTCCTCGACCGCGAATTGCGACCGCTCGAACAGCAGGATGACGATGAGGGCGATGACGAAAGGGATGAGAAGGTAGAACAGGCGGAACACCACCAGCGCCGCCAGCACGTCCGCCTGGTCCATATCCGGCAAGCCGGTGATGAACACCAGTTCCAGCACGCCGAGGCCGCCGGGCGCATGGGAAACCAGCGCTGCGGAAAAGGACACCAGGAAGATGCCGAGCACGACGAAATAACCGGGGTTCCCCGCCTCGGGCAGGGCGAAATAGATGATGCCCGCCGCCGCCAGCAGTTCCAGCGGCCCGATCACCAGTTGCTGCACCACCACCGGCGGACGCGGGTAGGAAAGTTCGAGCTTGCCGAGCGACAGGGTGCGAAATCCCAGCATGCTGCCGATGACATACAGCGACACGAGAGCGAGCAGCACGAAGCCGGTCGTGCGCGACGCATCCAGCGGCAGGACATCGACGAAACGTTCGACGATCGTCGGCTCGAACACCAGCACGACGCCGCCGAGCAGGACGGTGCCGAGCATGAAGGTAAACGAGCAGAACGCCACCAGCACGCCCACCTCCTGCCCGGTCAGGCCGCGGGAGGTATAGGCCCGGTAACGCACGACGGCGCCGGACAGAACGGACGCGCCGACATTGTGGGACAGGGCATAGGTGGTGAAGGAGGCGAGCGTTATGAACAGCCACGGCACCTTGCGCCGGAGATGCAGAAGCGCGATGCGATCATAGCCGGCAAGGGCCGCATAAGCGAGCAACGTCGCCGCGCCCGACAACAGCCAATTGTGCAACGGGATCGCCCGAAAGCTGGCAATCATGTCGTCGAGGGAAAGGCCGCGCAACTCCCGATATAGCAGCCATATCGAGAAGACGACGGCAGCGAGACCGATTACCGGCCAGATGTATTTCTTCAAACTCATCCGGCCAGCCCGTGTTCTTTTCCCGTCAAACCCATGGTCCTCCACGTTATGATGATGCGTCCATCTACCCACGGCAGGTGCGGGCGTGACAAGTGTTTTTTTACCAAACCCGCCGATGCGGAACCAAGCGATGCGGGTATCTGCAGCGGTCTTCCGGCAATCATCCGTCCATTCCCTTTCCTTTTTCTGAACGGCCGCGCATTTTTGGGACACGAACCAAAAAGGGCGAACGGCCTGTTCAGGCCGGTGTTCCAGCAGCCCATGCCGGATATGCAATTTTTTCCGAAAGCGATGGAATAGCACCGGCCGGGCTTGCGTATACTGGGTCATGGAAACGAAACGCAGCCCTTTCGACATCGTCGGCCAGTTGGAGACCCTGCGGCGTTACGCACGCTCGCTGGTGCGCAATGCCGACGAGGCGGAAGACCTGGTGCACGATGCGCTCGTGCGCGCCTATGAACACGAAAGCAGCTTCCGGCGCGGCGCCAACATCCGCAACTGGCTGCTGTCGATCGTGCACAACACCCATATCGACCGCATCCGCCGCGCCCGGTCCCAGACGCGGCGCGTGGAGGCGGCGGCACAGGTGACAGAACAGGCGGCCCCCGCCGATCAGGACCATGCCGTCCGCCTGCGCCAGGTGCGCGAAGCGTTTTTCGCCCTGCCGGAAGAGCAGCGCGAAGCCCTGCATCTCGTGGCGATGGAAGATCTGTCCTACCAGGAAGCGGCCGACGCGCTCGGCATTCCGGTCGGAACACTGATGTCGCGCATTTCGCGGGCGCGGGAAAAACTCAGGAATTTCGAAGACCAGGCCGGTGCCGCCAACGGCGGCCACCTGCGGCTGATCGGAGGAGCAGACAATGAAAAGCGTTGATCCCATCGTCGATACCGATCTGGCCGCCTATGTCGATAACCAGCTCGGCATCAATCGCCGCATCGAAGTCGAGGCCTATCTCTCCGAAAATCCGCAGATCGCGGCGCAGGTGATGGCCGACCTCAGCCTCAAGGGCGAATTGCGACTGGCGCTCGCCGACCAGAGCAGGGCGGCGCGCCCGCAGACCCGCGATGCCGCGCGGCGGCTCGAAGGCGCGCTGTCGCGCGGCCGCTTCTTCTCGACCCTGCGCCGGGCCGCGGCCGTGATCCTGCTGATCGCCACCGGCTGGCTGGCCAATGCCTATGTCGGGCCGTTCGGGGCGACCAGCGTCGTCGCCTCTGTGCAGCCGCCGGCTTTCGTCGAGGAGGCCGTTCGCGCCCACCAGACGACGCTGCTGCGCGAAACCATGCACTCGCAGCGCGAGACCGCCGATTACGATCCCAACGACATCCGCGCCGCGACCGGCATCGTCATGCCCGCTGTTCCCAAGGGCTGGCGGGTGATGGACGTGCAGATCTTCCCCTCCGCCTTCGGCCCCAGCGTCGAAATGGCGGTCTCCCCCGGCAAGGGCGAAGTCTTGTCGCTCTTTGCCGTGCGCCCTGGCAATTTCACCGTACAGCAGGCCCTGCCCTTCGCCAGCGGCGTGACGCAGGCGTCCTACTGGCAGATCGGCGAGGTGGCGTACGCCCTGGTTTCAGACACCCGCAAGGCCAACGAACTCAACGGCATAGCCCAGAAGCTCGCCGGCTCGCTCTACTGATTTTTTCCATTCATCGAATCGGACAAGGAGATCGATCATGAATACAAACCCCAGTCGTTTTGGGTATAATCCCGCCGCGCAAAGCCAGGCGGTGTTCGACGAAAGCCTGCGCAAGCACATGCTGCGCGTCTACAACTACATGGGCGCCGGCCTGGTGCTGACCGGCCTCGTCGCCTTCATCGTCAGCTCGACGCCGGCGCTCTACGTGCCGATCTTCTCCACGCCGCTGAAGTGGGTGGTGATGCTGGCGCCGCTCGCCTTCGTCTTCTTCTTCTCGTTCCGCATCCATTCGATGTCGGCGCGCACGGCGCAACTGACCTTCTGGGCCTTCTGCGCCGTCATGGGCCTGTCGCTGGCGTCCGTGTTCCTGGTCTTCACCGGAACCAGCATCGCCCGCACCTTCTTCATCGCCGCGACGATGTTCGGCGCCACCAGCCTCTACGGCTACACCACCAAGCGTGACCTGTCGCAATTCGGCTCGTTCCTGATGATGGGCCTGATCGGCGTCATCATCGCCTCGGTCGTCAACATCTTCCTTGGCTCTTCGGCGCTGCAGTTCGCAATCTCGGTGATCGGCATCGTCGTCTTCGTCGGCCTGACCGCCTGGGACACGCAGAACATCAAGGAACAGTATGCGGAAAACTTCGACCAGGAATCGCAGCACAAGCTCGCCGTCTTCGGCGCCCTGTCGCTCTACCTGAATTTCGTCAATATCTTCCAGTTGCTGTTGTACTTTACGGGCGAGCGCGAGTAAGCCGCCCGCCGCAAAGGAGTATCATCCATGGACCAGAACGACCGCCAGGCGATCGACGGCCTCTTCGGCAAGCTCTCCCAGGTGGAGCAGCAGAGCGGCCAGCGCGACAACGAGGCCGAGGCCTTGATTCGGGAACGGGTCGCCGCCCAGCCCGCCGCGCCCTATTTCATGGCGCAGACGATCGTCGTGCAGGATCAGGCGCTGCAAGCGGCGCAACAGCGCATCGAGCAGCTCGAATACGAGGCGGCTAACCGGCCGGCTTCCGGCGGCCTGCTTTCCAGCCTGTTCGGCGGCGGCAGCCGCCCCGCGCCCCGGCCCGCCCTTCAAGCCTACCAGGGCCAGGCCTATCAAGGTCAGAATGCCGGTAACGGCATGGGCGGCGTTCCCAACGGAGCGCCGATGGGGCAGCAGGCGGGCGGCCCGTGGGGCCAGCAGGCAAACGGTGCCCAGCGCGGTGGCGGCTTCCTTGCCGGCGCGGCCCAGACGGCGATGGGCGTTGCCGGCGGAGTGCTGCTCGGAAACGCCATAGCCGGCATGTTTGCCGGCGACACGGCCAATGCCGCACCGGCGGCCGAACAGCCGCAGGGCGACGCGGCCGATCAGGATGACGATTTCGGCGGCGACGCCGGCATGGACGACATGGATTTCTGATCGCATCCACGCAATCGGCTTGCCGCGCTCCACGGGGCGCGGCAATTGCCTTTGTACCATGACTGCCCTATCGAAAGACGAGAGAGGCCCGGCTGCGGTGCCTGCCGTTCAGCCATCAAAGAGCAGGTCATGCCGTTACGCCGTTACATAACCGACCGACGGGAAAACCGGGTCGCCATGCCCGTGCTCCTGTGGCGCGACATGTTTCTCATCGGCACGACGCTGAACCTTATTTTCCTCGCCCTCGCCGTGACGGCAGCGGCGTCGGGCCTGCCGGATTGGGCCGCCCTTCTGATTTTTCTGCTGCCGCTTCCCTACAATCTTTTCATCTGGTCGTCGGTGTGGCGCAAGGGCGGGGTCATGTCCGCACTGGAATGCTGCGTCAGCCGCAGTATAGCCAGCCTCTGGCTGGGCGCATCCCTCGTCATCTGAAGGATCTATTTCGGTTCATTCATATGTTTCGGCCGGAAGCATGAAGATTTACTTTCATTTAACCAGAAACGGCCGACATGGTTAATTAATTCCTTACAAAATCTCCGAATCACAGGATTTAAGTTATTTCGTCCTGAATCTTCTGTCTTTCCCTGAAAAGATGTTCTTCCCCGGAACATATTTCCATCCGGATCGTTTTGGCGTTTCAAAGGGCAAGAATACAGGCCCGAGTGTAAACAGTGACGTGACACATGACTTGAAGGATTGGCATGACCCCAGCGTGTCTGCTCGCCGGACGGGTCATCGGATCGGAAAGGATCAGGTTATGGAGACCAGCAAGGACCAGGATGGGGACGATATGAATCATCGTGTGCTGATAATCGAGGATGAATACCTCATCGCCATGGACGTC
>Ga0066256_1001036_pt1 | contig 24812 bp, 21 predicted proteins | sample ThiBio_1000_biof_FD_87107 | JGI IMG/M metagenome (GOLD analysis project Ga0066256, IMG submission 87107) | Wastewater bioreactor microbial communities from Cape Town, South Africa - Thiocy_expt_1000_biof (version 2) | ecosystem: Engineered > Bioreactor > Thiocyanate-remediating >... | reverse complement strand
CGGGCACTTTCGCGCCGCCCGGCCTCACCTGGGGCTTCGAGAACCGCACGACCTGCTTCCGCATCGTCGGCCACGATGCCGGCTCGCTGCGGGTCGAAAACCGCCTGCCCGGTGCCGATACCAATCCCTACCTGACGGTCGCAGCGACGGTCGCGGCCGGCGTCGCCGGCATCCTCGAAAAGATCGAGCCGGATGCGGAGACCATCGGCAACGGCTACAGCCAGGAAACGCCACGCGATTTCGCCCGCTCCATGCCGGAAGCGATCGAGCGCCTGCGCGGCTCGGCCTTTGCCGCCGACTGGCTGTCGCCGCGCTTCGTCGAGGCGTTCACCGCCACGCGCGAAAGCCAGCACAATGAATTCCGCCGCAAGATTCCCGATGTGGAGCTGGAACGCTTCTTCGACCTGGGGTGAAGACCATGATCATCGATACCGATCTGCGCAGTCGATTTCTGGAAGGCATGAGCCGCGCCGCGACCTTCGTCGCGGTCGCCACCACCGATGGCGAGGCGGGGCGTTACGGGGTGACGATCAGTTCGCTCACTTCCGTCTCGGCCGATGGCGATCATCCCTCGCTGCTCGCCTGCATCCATCACCTGAGCCCGGTGGCCCCGGCGATCCTCAGGAATCGCGCCTTCTGCGCCAACCTGTTGCAGGAAGACCAGCAGCAACTCTCCGACCTCTTCGCCGGCCGGGCGGGCGCGGGCGAACATGCCGCCCGTTTCGAGCGCGCCGACTGGATCGCCGGCGAGCTCGGCCAGCCGATGCTGACAGGGGCGACGGCCGCCTTCGAATGCCGCGTGGCCACCTCCGTGTTGTGGGAAACGCATCACATCATCGTCGGGCGGGTGATGGGAGTGAAACTCTCGGAAAGCCCGGCGGCGCTGCTCTACGGCCAGCGCGCCTATCGCCGCGCCGTGCATCTTCCGGCGCCTGAATGACGAATTCCCCGGCGGTTTTTCCGCCGGATCTGGAATGGAAAGCCGGCGGAAAGACCGGTGCCTGACATAAACCCGTTTTCAGGGGAGGCGCGCCGCGTCTCTCCCGAACGTGCGAACACCGACAAAAAGATCGAGAGGAACAATGGCTGAGATATCGGGAGTCGGAGCGAACCAGCTTCGGAAAAATTCTCTGGGCCTGCTTGCCGTCACCTTCATGGTGATTTCGGCGGCAGCGCCTTTGACAGGGGTGGCCGGCGCCATGCCGATCGCCTTCCTGCTCGGAAACGGCGCGGGCATCCCCGCCACCTTCGTGTTCGTGACGCTGGTGATGCTGGCCTTCGCCGTCGGCTATGTCGCCATGTCGCGCCACGTCACCAATGCGGGGGCCTTCTACGCCTATGCGGCGCGCGGGCTCGGCGGGCGCACGGCCGGCGCCATCGCCATCGTGGCGCTGGTCGCCTATAACGCCATGCAGTTCGGCCTGATCGGCCTGCTCGGCGGCATCGCCGCCGGCGTCTTCGGAGAGCATGGGCTGGTCCTGCCCTGGTGGGGCTGGAGCCTGATCGCCATCGCGCTGGTCGGCATCCTCGGCTATCGCCAGGTGGATCTGTCGGCCAAGGTGCTGGTCTTCGTCGTGGCGCTCGAATATCTCGTCGTGCTGGTGGTCGATTTCGCCATCATCGGCAAGGGCGGCGAAAGCGGTCTTGCCCTCAATATCTTCGACACGAATGTGATGTTTTCCGGCTCGCTGACGGCGGCGGTGCTGTTCTGCATGGGCTGCTTCATCGGCTTCGAGGCGACGACCATCTATGCCGAAGAGGCCCGCGACCCGGAAAAGACCATTCCGCGCGCCACCTATCTCTCGGTGCTGATGATCGGCGTCTTCTTCGTCTTCACCACCTGGCTGATGATCGTCGGCGTCGGCGCCGACAAGCTGATGCCGACGCTGCAGGGTCTTTCGGACCCCTCCGCCTTCTTCTTCATCCTCGCCGACCAGTATGTCGGCGGCCCGGTACCGGCGATTGCCGGCCTGCTGCTGGTGTCGAGCCTGTTTGCGGCGCTGTCGGCCTTCCACAACTACATCGCCCGCTACAGCTATGTCGCCGGGCGCGAGGGCCTGCTGCCGGCCGCCTTCGGCCGCACCCATGACGCACACCAGAGCCCGCATGTCGGTTCGGTCACGCAGACGGCCGGCGCGCTGATCGTGCTGGCGCTGTTCGCCGGCCTCGGCCTCGATCCGGTGCTCAACATGTTCACCTGGATCAGCCAGATCGGCACGCTCGGCGTGCTCGCGATGATGACCGTGACCTCGCTGTCGGTGATCGTCTTCTTCCGCCGGCAGGGGATGAGCGGCCAGCCGCTGGCGACTTTCGTGCTGCCGCTGGTCTCCGGCCTCGTCATGGCTGGCCTGTTCGTCTACATCTTCCTGCATTTCGGCGATCTCACCGGCACCACCGGCGGCATCCTCGGCATCATCCTGCCGGCGCTGATCCCGCTCGCCGCCGTCATCGGCTACCTGCTGGCCGTAAGGCTGGAAAAGACAGAGCCGGCGCGCTTTGCCCGCATGGGCCACAACGCAGGCTGATCGTCGCACAGAAAAGCCCGGCGGGATGACCGCCGGGCTCCATTTTCCGCGAAAAACGGATCGATCAGAAGGTACGCTGGAAACGGATCATGCCGTTCCACTGGTCTTCGTCGATCGTCTTCCACTTGGTGTAGGTGATTTCCGGCTGGATCAGCAGACCCGAAACCGGGTTCCACTTCAGGTTTGCAGCGGCAGCGAGGGTCTCGTTGTCGGTGTAGGCAACCTGCAGGTTGGCGGCCAGCGTGTCGGAAAGCTTGGCGCCGACGCCGGTCCACAAGGCCCAGTCACCCCAGCTCTGGCCGATGGAATCGCCCGGCGCGAAGACGTGGACGACGTCGCCGTCGGAATTCCATGCGCCCATGATGAAGGCGTTGATCTTGCCGAAGGTGCCGTCGAGGCGGGCCTTGACGGCGCCTTCCTCGGCGCTTTCGTCATAACCGCCGACGATGCGGAACTGGAAGGCGTCGGTCTTGAAGCCGAGACCGGCCACGACGTCGACGGCGTAGTCGTCGCCGCTGGCATAGAGCGTGTTGCCGAAGGCATCCTTGCCGACGATCGCGCCGCGGTCGTCCTGGACCGAGATCATGGCGCTGAAGCCGTTGTCGCCCTTGTAGACGTAGCTGATCTGGTTGACTTCATACTGGCCGTAGGCAACGACGTCGTCGTTGATGACGTCGCCGGCGCTGCCGGTGAAGCTGGTGAACTGCGAATCGGCCAGGCCGACGAGGAAGCCGGCGAGCTGGATGTTGGCCGCCATCAGCTTGGTGGTGGTGTGCGTGCCGTCGTTATAGGTGCCGTCGAAGTCGAAGCGGGTGACGATCTTGGTCTTCAGCGGGCCGTATTCGGTGTCGCTGGCCGAGTCGAGGTAGATTTCGGCGCGCGACTTGGTGGACCAGCCGAGATCGCTGTGCGGACGATACGAGCTTGCAGCCTGGACGTCGAAGCGGACGCGGCCGCCGACCTTCAGGCAGGTCTCGGTGCCGGGAATGTAGAAGTAGCCGGTGCCGTAGGCGTCGCAGACGCGGACATATTCCATGGGTTCCGGTTCAGCGGCGACGATCGCGTCTGCAGCCTGGGCGCCGGAAACGAAAGCAAGCGCCGCCGCGGAGCCGATGAGAAGGCTCTTGATGTTCATGTCTATCTCCAATGTAAGACGGAAAGCAGGAACTGCTTTCCGCGGCGGGCAAATAAATGGCCCCACCCCCAAATCGATGGTCACGTTTCCCTTGAGGTCCGTGTCCGCGGGGAAAATTGGCGATCGGCTTCGCAAATGCAAAAGACAATTCTGTCACAATTCCCGCAATCGATGTTGCGGCCGAAACAGCGTTGCCAAGTTGCAACGCTTTTGCCCTTTCATGACAGTTTCATGACAGTCATGTAACAAAAACAAAGGGTTGAGTCTCGGTGCGGTTGTTTTTTCATAAAACTTCTCCGCCATTTGCGTGCAGGAGATTCGCCTGTTCAGGCAAGTCCCAGCCTATAGCCCAGCAGCCGCAGGCCGCGCAGCAGCACGCGGCTCGTTTCGAGATAGATGCGATAGGGCAGCACGGTGAAATAGCGCCAGCGCGGCAGGCGGTAGCGGCGCAGGTCGTTCTGGATCTGGCTTTCATAGCCGGTATCCTGGTCGGCGGGCAACGGATCGACGAAGGTCGCCTTCAGCCCGGACAGGAATTCGAGATCGAAGGCGATGTCGTAGGCGAGCCGCATCGGCACCAGCTTTTTCGTGATCCAAGACGCGGCCTTGCGGTTGATCAGGTAGGCGCCCGAGCCCTTTTCGCGCGCCAGGGCGACAGCCAGGGCGCGCTCGCCGTTCAGGGGGCGGAAACGAAATTTCCGGCCGTTGCTCACCGTGGTCAGGCGCAGCAGATCCCAGTCGCCGGGATGGCTGGCGGCGGCATCCAGCGTCTGCATGAAATCATCCTTGAAGGCGACGTCGTCTTCGAGGATGAGGGCGAAATCGGCGCCGCTCTCCAGGAATTTGCGCGCGCACACCACATGGCTGAGGTAACAGCCGATTTCCGGCGGCGTGCGGCGGCGGCCATGCAGCAGCTTGTAGGAGAGTTCGCTGAATTCGGCGATCGGATAATCGAGCTTGCGGCCGTCGACGCCGGCGACACGCTCGACGGAGGTCAGGCCGACCGCGGACGTCTTTTCCATCATCGCCGCCAGGCGATCGGTCGCGCCGTCCATATTGATCAGATAGACAGCCAGGATACGCTTGCTGTCCGGTAGAAGCTGCAACTTTCTCTCCCGCTCTGAACGCCAAGCCTCTCTGTAGTTGTCGTTCCTGCGCTTGGCAAGGGCCGGACGCAACCCCCGTCAGGACGCCTTGACGCGGTCGCGCTCGTCGGCCAGCGTATGCAGCCGGCCGTAGCGGCTGCCCTTGCGGGCAATGAGATCGCCATGGCTGCCCTGCTCGACCACGCGGCCGTTCTCGACGACGACGATGCGATCGGCATTGGCGATGGTGGCGAGGCGATGGGCGATGACCAGCGTCGTGCGGCCCTTCGATAGTTCGGCCAAAGATTGCTGGATCGCCCGTTCCGTTTCGGTGTCGAGCGCCGAGGTCGCCTCGTCGAGGATGAGGATCGGCGGATTGCGCAGGAACATGCGGGCGATCGCCAGCCGCTGCTTCTGGCCGCCGGAGAGCTTGACCCCGCGCTCGCCGATGATGGTGTCGAAGCCGTCCGGCAGGGCGGCGATGACGCCGTCGAGCCGGGCGCGGCGCGCCGCCTCGACGATCTCGGCCTCGCTCGCCTCCAGCCGTCCATAGGCGATGTTCTCGCGGATCGTGCCGGCGAACAGGAAAACATCCTGCTGCACGATGCCGATGTTGGAGCGCAGCGATTTCAGCGTCATGTCCCTGATATCGATGCCATCGATGGTGATCGCGCCATCGGCGACGTCGTAGAATCGCGGCAGCAGCGAGCAGATCGTCGTCTTGCCGGCACCGGACGAGCCGACGAAGGCAACCGTCTCGCCCGCCTTGATCGAAATGTTGAAGCCGTCGAGCAGCGGGCTCTCCGGCCGATAGCCGAAACGCACGTCGCGATAGGCGATGTCGCCGTCAAGCCGCGCGACTTCGCGCGCGCCGTCTCGGTCGACGATATCGGGCCGCGTGTCGAGGAAGGCGACGTAGCGCTGGAAGCCCGCCACGCCCTTGGGATAGGTCTCGATCACCGAATTGATCTTGTCGAGCGGCCGGAAGAAGACGTTAACCAGCAGCAGGAAACCGACGAAACCGCCGGCGGTGAGATTGCCGTGGACCACATACCAGGCGCCCGCCAGCATCACCACCACCTGCACGAAACGCATCGACAGGTAGGAGAGCGAGGTGGAGGCGGCCATCACCTTGTAGGCGGCGAGCTTGGTGCGCAGGTAGTTCTGGTTGCTTTCGGCAAACAGTTTTCGCTCGTGATCCTCGTTGGTAAAGGCTTGCACGACACGGATGCCGCCGACATTTTCCTCGATGCGGGCGTTGAATTCGGCCACACGGCCGTAAAGCGCCCGCCAGGTGCCGGTCATGCGCGCGCCGTAGCGGCCGGTCACCCAGGCCGTCAGCGGCACGATCAGCGCAGTCAGCAGAGCCAAGGGAACATGCACCTGCAGCATCAGCAGGAAGGCGCCGACCAGGGTCATCAGGGCGATGAACAGATCCTCGGGGCCATGATGGGCGACCTCGCCGATCTCCTCCAGATCCTTGGTCAGCCGCGCGACGAGATGGCCGGTCTTCTGGTTGTCGAAGAAGCCGAAGGAGAGTTTCTGCAGATGGTCGAAGGCCTTGCGGCGCATCTCGGTCTCGATGCGGATGCCGAGCATATGGCCCCAATAGGTGACGATCACCTGCAGCCCGGCATTGACGAGATAGATGGCGAGCAGGCCGGCCGCGGCGAGCCCGATGAGCCCGAGCTGGCCGGTCGGCAGCAGCCGGTCGATGAACAGCGTCACCGCCACCGGAAAGGCCAGTTCCAGCACGCCGGCCGCGACGGCGCTGGTGAAATCGAGCACGAACAGGCCCCGATAGGGACGATAATAGCGCGCAAAACGCTTGAGAAGGGCAAGAGTATTCATTCGCAGCCGTACTTTCGCATCGATCGTCGCCGGCCCTGTCACCGGCTACACAGGCATTTCCGGGAAAAGGCAGAGGCCGATTTTCCGTTCGGAAATGCGATAAAACAAGAGATCGAAGCGGTGCATAGCAAAGTTTCGTCTTTTTCCCAAGTTTTTGCCGCTGGCTTCGCGTCAAAGTGATGGGGGCTTTCAAGTCTCCAGGCGCGCGGCGACCAGTGCCGGGATTTCCTTGACCGCGAAGGCGCGGAAAGCGGCAGCGACCGGGGAGGGGGGAACGTCGCGGCGCTCGACGAGCCCGACCTGCCGGCTCGCCGCCGCATCGGCGAGTTCCAGCACCGCCACGCCCTCATGCGGGCCATGCATGGTCAGCGACGGCAGGATGGTGAGGCCGAGGCCTGCCTTGACCATCGCCACCAGCGAGGTGACGTTGTAGACGGTGATCAGCGACTGGCCGGCAAGCTGCCGGTAGGCCTCGGCCTCGATGCGGTCGGAGGCGCCGTTGCGGATCAGCGTCGCGCCCTGCAGGTCTCTCCACTCCACAGGGCGGTCGAGGCGGCTGAGGTCGTGGTCCTCGCGGCAGAGCAGCTTGAAGCGGTCGCTGAACAGCGGCGTGAATTCCACCCCGCCGCCGCCGCGGCTTTCGCCGGCAATGCCGATATCGGCGACGCCGCTTTCCACCATGCGCCGCACTTGCGCCGTATCGATGTCGAACAGTTCCACTTGCACCTGCGGCCGGGTTTCGAGGAAACGCTGCAGGATCGGTGGTAGCAGGTTGGTAGCCACCGACGGCACCGAGGCAATCGACAGGCTGCCGATACGGCTATGCGCAAAGGCGCGCATGATGCTGACCGACTTGTCGAAACTCCTGATCTGCTCGCGGCCGAGATCGAGCATCAGATTGCCGAGCGCCGTCAGGCTGTTCTTGCGGTCGGTCTGGAACAGCGGCCCGCCGATCTCGTCTTCGAGTTGTTTCAAGGTCATTGACACGGCCGACGCCGTGCGGCCCACCGCATCGGCCGCGTCCTTGATGTTCCCGCTCTCCGCCACGGTGACGAAGACCCGCAATGCTTCCAGCTTGATCATGGCGCTCACTTCAATTCTTCTGAAATTTATAACAGAAATATCTGCTTGATTGAAGCGGCCCGCTGGCGGATTTTTCATCCGAACAGACTGGAGACCGCAAATGGCAGAACGCTACGCCAACCTGATCGGCGGCCAATGGAGGCAGGGTGAACGCTTCCACGAAAACCGCAATCCCTCCGATGTCGGCGACCTGATCGGCCTCTATGCACAGGCGGATGCCGCCGATGTCGAGGAGGCGGTCGCCGCCGGCCGCGCCGCCATGCCCGCCTGGCGGGCGACCGGGCTGGAGCAGCGCCAGGCGATCCTGCACCGCATCGGCACGGAGCTGATGGAGCGTTCCGCCGAGCTTGGCGAACTCCTGTCGCGCGAAGAGGGCAAGCCGCTGGCGGAAGGCCGTGGCGAGGTGTTTCGCGCCGGGCAGTTCTTCACCTATTATGCGGCGGAAGTGTTGCGCCAGCTCGGCGAGAATGCCGACTCGGTGCGCCCCGGCATCGAGATCGACATGCGCCGCGAGCCGATGGGGCTAGTCGCCGTCGTCTCGCCATGGAATTTCCCGACCGCGACCGCAAGCTGGAAGATCGCGCCGGCGCTCGCCTATGGCAATGCCGTCATCTGGAAGCCGGCCAACGAGACCCCGGCGTCGGCCTGGGCGCTGGCCGAGATCATCCACCGCGCCGGCCTGCCGGAAGGCACGTTCCAACTGCTGATGGGGCCGGGCGCCGTCGTCGGCAACGGGCTGGCCGGCCATCGCGGCGTTGACGCCATCACCTTTACCGGCTCCTATGAGGTCGGCCGCGAGGTGGCGATGGCGGCTGCCGCCAATCTCACCAAATTCCAGCTCGAACTTGGCTCCAAGAATGCGCTGCTGGTGATGGACGACGCCGATCTCGACCTCGCCGTCGCGGCCGCCATCGGCGGCGGTTATTCCGGCACTGGCCAGAAATGCACCGCCTCCTCGCGCCTTGTGGTGCATGACAAGGCCCACGACGCCTTCGTCGACAAGCTCTCCAAGGCCGTCGGCGCACTCAAGGTCGGCCATGCGCTGGCCGAGGGCACGCAGGTCGGCCCCGTGGTCAGCGCCCGCCAGCTCGATGCTAACATCGGCTGGATGGCGCGGGCACGCGCTGCCGGCGCGGAGGTAACGGTCGGTGGGGAGCGCCTGACTTTGGCGCAGGACGGTTTTTACATGAGCCCGGCGCTTTTGACCGGCACCACCAACGCCATGGATTTCAACCGCGAGGAAATGTTCGCGCCCATCGCCGCCGTTCAGAAGGTCGGTTCGTATGAGGAGGGGTTGAACGTCGTCAACGACACCCGCTTCGGGCTGGTCGCCGGCATCTTCACCCGCTCCCTTGCCCGCGCCACGCATTTCAGGCGACATGTCGAAACCGGCTGCGTCACGATCAACCTGCCGACGGCCGGCACCGACTATCATGTGCCCTTCGGCGGACGCAAGGATTCGAGCTTCGGCTCGCGCGAGCAGGGCCGTGCAGCCGCCGAATTCTACACCCAGGTCAAGACCGCCTATATCCGGGCGGGAGAGCCGGAGTAACAGCTATGGATGCGCAGTTTCCAACTCCCCTCGTCGACTGCCTGCAATATGCCAACTGGAGCCGCGGCGTCTTCGAGGAGATGCGCGCCGGCGGCGTTCATGCCGTGCATGCGACCATCGCCTATCACGAGAATTTCCGCGAGACGGTCGCCAATATCATTGCCTGGAACCGCCATTTCGAGCGCCATCCCGAGCTGGTCTTCGCCGGCCGCACCGGCGGCGATATCGAGCGGGCGATGCGCGAGGGGCGCACGGCGATCTTCTTCGGTCTGCAGAACCCGTCGCCGATCGAGGACGATATCGGCCTGGTCGAGGTGTTGCAGACGCTCGGCGTGCGTTTCATGCAGCTCAGCTACAACAACCAGTCGCTGCTGGCCACCGGCTGTTACGAGGGCGAGGATCCCGGCATTACCCGCTTCGGCCGCCAGGTCATCGCCGAGATGAACCGGGTCGGCATGGTGGTCGACATGAGCCATTCCGCAGAGCGCTCGACGCTGGAAGCCATCGAGCTGTCGACGCGGCCCATCGCCATCACCCATGCCAATCCGCATTGGTGGCACAAGGCATTGCGCAACAAGTCCGACACCGTGCTGAAGGCGCTGACGCAATCGGGCGGCATGCTCGGCCTGTCGCTTTATCCGCACCACCTCAAGGACGGCTCGAACTGCACGCTGCAAAGCTTTTGCGAGATGGTGGCGGAGACCGCCTCGCGTTACGGCGTCGAAAATATCGGCATCGGCAGCGATCTCTGCCAGGACCAGCCGGATTCGGTGGTCACCTGGATGCGCAACGGCCGCTGGTCGAAGGTGACGGATTACGGCGAGGGCACGGCCGCCGCCGCCGGCTTCCCCAGCCAGCCGCAGTGGTTCACCAACAATGCCGATCTTCCCAACCTGCGCGAGGGCCTGCGCCGCGCCGGCTTCTCCTCGGAAGACGTCGCCGCCGTCATGGGCGGTAACTGGCTGCGCTTCTACACGCAATCCTTCGAGCCGAAGCCATGACCGCCGCCGCTGTCGACCGCGCTGAAGAGCGGACACCGGCGCTGCGCGCTCCCGACACCGTCATGCGGCTCGGCCGCATGGGCGCTTCCTTTCCGACGCGGCTCAGCTTTCTGCGCACGCTGATCCGCCGGCTAGCGGCGAGCGGTGCGGAGGTGCGCCGGCCGGTCTGGGACATGGATATCGAAGGCTTTGGCGATGCCGTCTATACGGTGCGGCTCGGCGGGCATGATTACAGCCTCGTCGCCTTTTCCTGCCCGTTGGCGGACGAGCAGCGTTCCGACCGGGTGATCGCCGAGGCCTGGGATACCAGTTATGTGCTTTATGACGGCGTTCCCGATGCCGCCGAAATCGCCCGGCTGCGCGCCAATGCGCCGCGGCAGGAGGCGGGACGTTTCGGCCCGCGCGATCTCGTGCTCAGCCGCGCCAACAAGTCGGTGCGTTTCTTCGAGCATGTCGCCGAAAGCCTGAGCCAGGGCCGCCAGCCCGACAGGGAGCGCCTCGGCGAGGTCGGCTATCTCCTGCGCACAACGGCGGTCTATGGCAACGGCAAGTTCGGCATCGCCGACCGTTTCGTGCTGGCGGAGCGCGCGGGACTGGACGGGCCGTTCCAGGCGGAAATGCTGACCGTCTGGCTGATCCGCGAATTCTCCCACGATCTGGTCGAACACGTCGCCCGCCACCGCGCGCCGGAAACATTCGTGCCGCTGTCGCCGGAGCTGCGCCGCCATATCGGCGTCGGCAATTCCACCGGGCTCGGCATGGCGCCCTTCCTCGCCAATCATCCGGTGCTGCTCAACAACTGGGTACTGGCCCGCGAGACCGCGCTGGCCCGGGTCCGCGCCAAGCCGCGCCTCGATGCGGAGCAGGTGCAACGCCTCGCCGCTCTCTGGCAACAGGCGGCGCGGCATCTCGACCAGTGGTCGGTCGAGGACCAGACGCTGATGCCGCGCATCCTGCGCCTGCGCGGCGAATGGGCCGAGGCGGAAAGCTGGATCGAGCCGGCGCGGCTTGGCCTGCCGTTCCCGGTCGCCAGCCTTCTCGACCGTTCCCAATCCCTGTCGGTCGATTTCCAGGAATTGCTGGCCGCGACGCTCATCGAGATGGCGGGTGCTGAAAACGACGATCTCGCCGCCGGCATGGCGGCGGCGCGGGAAGGGGCGTTGCAGCCGGCCATGCGGCTTTCGGCGCTCAGGCAATTGATCCGCGAGCACTACGGCTGGGCCTTGTCCATCCCCTTTGCCGAAGCGGCGGAGACCGCGCAATTCTGGTATGTGTCGGAGGAGAAGCTGGAGCCGCGCCTCGGCCGCCGCGCCACCGAGCCCGGGCAGGAGCTGGAACTGCCGCTCGATATCGCCCGGCAGGTGCAGCGGCTTGCCGCCGATCTGGAGGGAGAGCCGGAGACGTTGTCCGTCGCCGCCTTCCTCGCCCGATTCCCGCAGCACCGCCATGCCGTGCGCCGCATCCAGACGACGGCGGGCGCGCCTTACGCGGAAATCCGCGACAATCTTCTGTCGGAGCGCTGCCTGCCCATCGACATGCTGCGCTGCAAGCTCGCCTTTTTCGGTGCGTCCAAATTCGATCCGCGCTCGGATCGCTGGACCCGCATCACCCTGTTCCAGGGCGCGCCTGTCGCGGGCGAGATCGCGGCCGGCGAAACCGACAATTGCTGGCTTCCGGTGCTGCCATGACCGACATCCTTCTTTCCTACAACGAAGTGTCCTCGACGGCGCGCAAGGCCGCCAGCGGCGCTGGCCTGCCGCATGGGGTCGCCGAGGAGATCGGTCAGGCCGCCGTCTGGCTGTCGGCGCGCGGCCTCGATGCGGTCGGGATCGCCGTCCGGGCGCTGTCCGGGAGCGGGCCTCGAACGATCCTCGCTGGCCTCCCCGCCATCGACACCCTGTGCTCCGGCGAGGGGCCGGACGAGGCGGCTTTGGAGGGCGCGGATTGTTCCTTGCTGCTGCTGGCGCTTGCCGGCGTCGCGTCTGACAATGTGGGACTGTCCCTTGCGGTCAAACGGGAGGACGGATCTCTCCTGCCGCTCGATGCCGCCTGCCGGGAGCCGGCGACCAACCGCCTGTGCCTCGTCCGGCGTGGGCAGGGCGACACCGCCGAAGCGACACTCTCGTCGAGGCCGGCGGCGACATCGGAGGCGGCCTATGCCGCCGCCCTTGCGCTTGCGGCAAAAACCTATGTGCCCGCCTCGGACCTGTCGCGGGCAATGGGGGCGGGTGCGGGAACCACCGACAACGATTGAGGACATCATGAGCGAACCGACGACGCTGCCGCTTTCAGCGGTCGAGAACCTGTGCCTGCGCGCCCTGACGGCAGCGGGAGCGCGGAAAGAAAATGCCGCCGCCGTCGCCCGCTCGACCATGCTGGCCGAGCGCGACGGCATCCGCAGCCACGGCCTGCTTTATGTGCCGATCTATGCCGAGCATATCCGCTGCGGCAAGGTCGACGGCAAGGCGAAACCGGTGGTTTCGCAGCCGCGCCCCGGCGCGGTCACCGTCGATGCCGCCACCGGCTTTGCCCATCCGGCCATCGACGCCGGCTGGGAGCGGTTCATCGCGGCGGCGCGTGAGAACGGCGTGGCGGCGATGACGGTGTTCAACTCCTATAATTGCGGCGTGCTCGGCCATCATGCCGAACGCATCGCCGAAGCCGGCCTGCTCGGGCTCTGCACCACCCATGCGCCGGCCTCCATCGCCCCGCCCGGCGGCGCCCGCGCGGTCATCGGCACCAATCCCTTCGCGCTCGGCGTGCCGGATGGCGCGGGCGGAGCGGCGCTGGTGCTCGACCAGTCGGCCAGCGTCGTGGCGAAATCGGAAATCCTGCTGCGCGCCCGCGAAAACCGGCCGATCGAACCCGGCTGGGCCATCGATGCCGAGGGCCGGCCGACGCTCGATGCGGCCGAGGCGCTGAAAGGCGCGATGCTGCCCGCCGCCGGCCACAAGGGTTTTGGCGCAGGACTTTTGGTGGAAATTCTTGCGTCCTGCCTGTCGGGCGCGGCGCTCAGCAAGGATGCCAGCCCGTTTTCCGGCACGGCCGGCGGGCCGCCGAGGACGGGGCAATGCTTCATTGCCTTCGATCCCTCGGCCTTTTCGGACGGTTTCGGGCAGCAGGTCGAAACCCTCATCGCCGCCATTGCCGGGCAGGAGGGCACGCATCTGCCCGGCACCCGCCGCAAGGCGGCGCGCGCCCGCACCGAACGCGACGGCGTGACCGTCGATGCGGCGCTGATCGCGCGGATCGAGGCGCTCTGCCGCTAAAGTTTTTCTGAAATGCGGATCAGTTATTTCGGTTTGATAAAAGTGACCGCTTTCGACATCGTAAATGCCACGCGCATCACAATCACAAAAAGGGAACTGACATGAAGACCAAGGCGTCGATTCTGGCAGGGGTCTGCCTCTCCACCTCGTTTCTGTTCGGCGGCTCCGCCGCGCAGGCGACCGAATGCGGAACCAAGGAGCCGATCACCGTTGCCGAGATGACCTGGCTTTCGGCCGGCACTCTGGCTTACGTCACCAAGTCCATCCTCAGCGAGGGTTATGGCTGCAACGTCCAGATCGTTCCCGGCGACACCGTGCCGACCGCGACCTCGATGCTGACCAAGGGCGAGCCGGACATCGCGCCGGAACTCTGGGTCTCGACCGTCAAGTCGACCTGGGACCAGATGCTGGCCAAGGGCACGATCTACAAGGCCGGCGACATTTTTGCCAGCGGCGGCCAGGAAGGCTGGTGGATCCCCGATTACGTCGCCGAGGCGCATCCGGAAATCCGCTCGGTCAGCGATCTCAAGGATCACTGGCAGGTGTTCGAGGACGCCTCCGCCCCCGGCAAGGGCCGCTTCTATGCCTGCCCGCCCGGCTGGGGCTGCGAGATCATCACCAACAACCTCATCAAGGCGCTCGGCCTCGACGCCACCTATGAAATCTACCCGACCGGCTCCGGCGCCAACCTGAAGGCGACCATTGCCCGCCAGGTGTCGCGCAAGAAGCCGTTCATCGGCTGGTACTGGGGTCCGACCGAGGTCATCAGCAAATACAAGCTGAAGGTTCTGGAAATGCCGGCCTACGACGCCGCCAAATTCACCTGCCTGACCGACGCCAAATGCGAAAAGCCGGAACTGACCGGCTGGGCCGTCGGCGAAGTCGCCGTCGCCGCCACCACCAAGCTCAAGGACAAGTCTCCGGCCGTCGCCGACTTCCTGGCGAAGATGCAGGTGCCGAATGCCGAGATCAGCGACGTGCTGGCCTGGGGCGACGACAACAAGGCCTCGCCGGAAGAAGTCGCCAAGCATTTCCTGAAAGATTACGAGGCGATCTGGACGAAGTGGGTTCCGGCCGATGTCGCCGAGAAGGTGAAGGCCTCGCTCTAAACCAGAGCCCGTCGGCGGCGCGATCCCGTGCCGCCGGCTTTCCATCATGCCGATACCGCAGAGGGCCGCGTCATGGCAGACAATTTTCCCGAGCTTGTCGATACGCGCGGCCTGCGCTTCGCCATCGACGACGGTTTCAGCTGGATCGTGGCCAATTACGGCGACACTTTCGAGCGCCTGCTGATGCCGCTCTTGAAACTGTTGAGCGGCATGGAAACCTTCCTGCAATGGCTGCCCTGGTACGTGACCATCGCCGTCATTGCGGCGCTCACATGGTCGGCGGCGCGTAGCGTCAAGGCAACGGCCGGCGCGGTGGTCATGCTGCTGCTCATCGGCTCGCTCGGCCTCTGGAACGACGCCATGGCGACCGTCGCGCTGATGCTGGCCGCGACCGTGGTCGCCGTCGTCATCGGCATTCCGCTCGGGATTCTCATGGCCCGCTCGGACGGCCTGCGCGCCCTGGCGCTGCCGCTGCTCGACATCATGCAGACGCTGCCGATCTTCGTCTATCTCATTCCTTTCGTCATGCTGTTCGGCCCCGGAAAGATCCCGGCGATCCTCGCCACCGTGTTCTTCGCCATTCCGCCGGTCATCCGCCTCACCGATCTCGGCATCCGCCAGGTCGATGGCGAGGTGGTCGAGGCCATCGTCGCCTTCGGCGCGACGCCGGGGCAGAAGCTGGTGAAGGTGCAGATCCCGCTGGCTTTGCCGACGATCATGGCCGGCATCAACCAGACGACGATGATGGCGCTGTCGATGGTGGTCATCGCCTCGATGATCGGCGCCGGCGGCCTCGGCTATCAGGTGCTGCAGGGCATCCAGCGGCTGGAGGTCAGCCGCGGCCTGCTCTCCGGCATCGCCATCGTCTTCCTGGCGGTGATCTTCGACCGCATCGCCCAGTCCTACGGACGGCGCGCCCAGAAACATCTTGCGACCGGGGAGTGAGACGGTGACCGCTTCAGAGGTAAAAATCCAGGTCGACAAGGTCTACAAGATCTTCGGACCGCGTGCCGATGGCGCCCTGATCGCGCTCAGCGAAGGCGCCGGCAAGGCCGAGGTGCTGCAGAAGACCGGCTGCGTCGTCGGCCTCAACAATATCGATTTCTCGATCCGCAACGGCGAGACCTTCGTCATCATGGGCCTGTCCGGTTCCGGCAAATCGACGCTGATCCGCCATTTCAACCGGCTGATCGAGCCGACCGCCGGCCGCATCCTCGTCGACGGCCGCAACATCATGGAGATGGATGCGAAGGCGCTGCTCGCCTTCCGCCGCAACGGCATGTCCATGGTGTTCCAGCGCTTCGGCCTGCTGCCGCACCAGACGGTGCTGGAAAACACCATTTGCGGGCCGATCCTGCAGGGCGTGAACCGCCGCGAGGCGGTCGAGCGCGGCATGGAGCAGCTGGAACTCGTCGGCCTCAAGGGTTTTGAAAACCGCTTTCCGCGCCAGCTTTCGGGCGGGATGCAGCAGCGCGTAGGCTTGGCCCGAGCCTTGGCGACGCAGGCCGATGTGCTCCTCATGGACGAGGCCTTCAGCGCCCTCGATCCGCTGATCAAGAGCGACATGCAGGAACAGCTGAAGGACATTCAGGCGCGGCTGAAGAAGACGATCGTCTTCATCACCCACGATCTCGACGAGGCGCTGCATCTCGGCGACCGCATCGCCATCCTCAAGGACGGCGAATTGCGCCAGGTCGGCACCGGCGAGGAAATCCTCTTCCGCCCGGCCGACGATTATGTCGAGCGGTTCGTGCGCAAGGTCGACCTGTCGCGGGCGCTCTATGCCCATGAGGCGGTGACCAAGGTGCCGGTGCTGTCGCGGGCCGAGGCGACGCCGGAGCGTTTTGCCGTGCTGCTGCGCGACCATCCGGGCGTCGTGGTCGTCGATGGCGAGGCCTCGCATGTGCTGACGCGCGGGCGCGGCGGCGATGCGGTGCCGGCCGCCTCCATCGATGCCGGCTCGGCCATCGGCCAGTGCTTCCCGCTGCTCGCCGCCCATGATGCGCTCATCGTCACCCAAGGCGGCGCGGTCGCCGGCATCCTGACGCGCGAAATGGCCTTCAAGGCGCTGGCCCGCTCGGCGCGCGCCGCCTGATCGTCTTCCTCCCTCCCGAGGCTTTTCCATGACCACCTATGTCCTCACCGTCTCCTGCAAATCGACGCGCGGCATCGTCGCGGCGATATCAGGCTACCTGGCCGAGCAGGGCTGCTATATCTCCGACTCGTCGCAGTTCGACGATCTGGAAACCGGCCTGTTCTTCATGCGCCTGACCTTCGAAAGCCAGGAAGGCGTGTCGCTCTCGGCGCTGAAGGATGGCTTCGAAGCGGTGAAGACGCGCTTCGACATGAATGCCGAGATCCACGACGGCGCCCATCGCATGAAGGTGCTCTTGATGGTGTCGCGCTTCGGCCATTGCCTCAACGACCTGCTCTATCGCTGGAAGATCGGCGCCTTGCCGATCGACATCGTCGGCGTCGTCTCCAACCATTTCGATTACCAGAAGGTCATCGTCAATCACGACATCCCCTTCCACCACATCAAGGTGACCAAGGAGAACAAGCCGCAGGCGGAAGCGCGGCTGATGGAAGTGGTCGAGCAGTCGGGCGCCGAACTCATCGTGCTCGCCCGCTACATGCAGGTTCTGTCGGATGCCGTCTGCAAGAAGATGTCGGGCCGGGTCATCAACATCCATCACTCCTTCCTGCCGAGCTTCAAGGGCGCCAATCCCTACAAGCAGGCCTTCGAGCGTGGCGTAAAACTGATCGGCGCGACGGCGCATTACGTCACCGCCGATCTCGACGAAGGCCCGATCATCGAGCAGGACGTGGCGCGCATCACCCATGCGCAGTCGCCGGAGGATTACGTGTCGATCGGCCGCGATGTCGAAAGCCAGGTTCTGGCGCGCGCTGTGCATGCGCATATCCATTACCGCACCTTCATCAACGGCAACCGCACCGTCGTCTTCCCGGCCAGCCCCGGCTCCTATGCCTCGGAGCGCATGGGCTGACATCGTCGAGCCGAAATTTTTGCCATCCGGACAAATTTTTCGGAACCATTGCGACGGGCAGACGTTCTGAGGCGTCACGCTCCGACATCCAATGGATCGGAGAGGTTTGATACGATGCGTGAAGTTTCGGAGCGGACTACCCGTTCGCCGTCGCTTCGAGCGTTCAGCGGGCGGGCAGGAAACTGCCGGCGGACCTCGCCCGGCTGAGTCTTTCAGGAGTCTTGCGGCTACGCGTCATTTCGGTCCGCGCCGGCAAACAAGCCGGCGCGGACCTTTCATTTTCAGGAGTTCTTGGCGGAGGGCTTGTCTTTGCTGGCGGTTGCGATCTGCATGCGGGCGAGCAGCAGCAATACGATCAGGCAGGCGAAGGTGGCAAACAGGGCAATGAACCAGTGGCCGAAACCGAGTGCCAGGCCGATGCCGCCAGCCATCCACATGCCAGCGCCGGTCGTCAACCCGTTGACCCGCCCGCGGGAATGGATGATCGTGCCCGCTGCCAGGAAGGCGACGCCGGCGGTGACCGCCTCGATGACCCGCAGGGGGTCGATTCGGACCTGCGGATCGGAAAAACCGGCCATATGCACGCTTTCGATGGAGATGATCGCAAACAGCGTCGCCGCCATGCAGACGAGGATATGGGTGCGCAGGCCCGCTGGCCGGTCATGCACCTCGCGTTCCCAGCCGATCAGCCCGCCGAGCAGGATGGCGGCCGAAAGCCGGGCGAAGATGACGGGGTAGGGGGTCTGGGTCTCGTGGTAGAGGTCAGCGATGATCTGGTCCATGGTCGCGGCGTTCTCCCTGCGTGGCGGCGAGGCCGGGCCTTGCCTTTCCGCGGAAAACGCCGAAGTGGGCCATTCGGTTCAGCGCGCCAGCAGGCGCGAGGGCGGAACCTGCCGCCAGCCGGCGGCGATACCCTGGAGGACGACGGCGATCTGGCGGCGCAGCACCTCGGTCTCGACCCGCCCCAGCCGGTCCTCGATGCTGACCGAGACGATACCGTGGACGGCCGAATAGAGCGTGCGGGCGAGCTGGCCGGCCTGTTCTTCGGTGAGTTCGGGATCAAATTCAAGCAGCGGAGCCTCGATATAGGCAAACAGCCGCAGGTGATCCCGCCGATGCCAGTCGGGCAGGGTATCGCCATCGGCAAGCCGGTGCTCGAACAGCGCGCTCCAGCTATTGCGTTCGCTGAGCGCAAAATCGAGATAAGCGAAGGCCATGGCGATCAGGCGGTCCTCGATGGAAAGGTTGCCCGCCTCCGCTGCCAGCCTATCCAGCACCGCGCCGAAACGCGCGAGCGCCCGCGAATTGACCGCCAGCACCAGATCGTCAAAATCGGAAAAGCGCGTATAGATCGAGCCGCCGGAGCACCCGGCCTCGCGGGCGATCGAGCGCGTCGAAACCGCCGCCAGCCCGTTTTCGGCGATCTGCCGCTCGGTGACTTCGAGGATCCGTTGCGTCAGCTCCTCTTTCTGTTCGGGGGAAATAGGCATTCATGCTCCGGAAATTTAATTTTGAGCAGTGCTCAAAAAAGAGATTGAACAGTGATCAAAATTATTCTAGCTTAAAATGAACAGCGTTCAAGCTCATTTTGAGCCGCCGGCGGGGAACGCGCTGCCGGAGGAGGAAACCATGGCCGATACATTCGCGGAAAAGCCGCTCATGCTGTCCCGGCGCTTCGCGCCGCTGTTCTGGACGCAATTCTTCGCCGCTTTCAACGATAATTTCCTGAAGAACACGCTTGTCTTTCTTATCCTCGCCAAGCTGAGCGCGGACGAGGCGGCGTCGCTGGTAACGCTGGCCGGCGCTATCTTCATGGCGCCCTTCCTTCTGCTCTCCGCGGTTGGCGGCGAGCTTGCCGACCGCTTCGACAAGGCCGTCGTCGCCCGCTGGCTGAAGCTCGGCGAAATCGCCGCCGCCATGCTGGCGGTCGCCGCCATCGCCTTCCATTCCATCGAGGGCATGATGGCGGCGCTGTTCCTCTTCGGCGTCGGCTCGGCGCTGTTCGGGCCGATCAAATATGCCATCCTGCCGGAACAGCTTTCCAGCGCCGAACTTCCGGCCGCCAATGCCTGGATCGAGGGTGCGACCTTCATCGCCATCCTCACCGGCACGATCTTCGCCGGCATTTCCTTTGCCGGCGGCGGCGATCACCCGGCTGTCTTCGGCCCCCTGGTCGTCGGCTTTGCCGCCATCGCTTGGGGCGCGAGCTGCCTCATTCCGCGCACCGGGCCGGCCGCACCGGGTTTGACCATCGACGCCAATATCCTGCGCTCCACCATGCGCCTGACCCGCGAGATCTGCGGCGAGCGGCGGATGCTGGTGACATCGCTGATGGTTTCCTGGTTCTGGCTGATGGGCGCGATCATGCTGTCGATTCTGCCGCCGCTGGTCAAGAGCCTCGGTGGAGGCGAGATCATCATCACCGCCTATCTGACCGTGTTCGCGATCGCGATCGCCCTCGGTTCCTCGATCGCCGCCTGGTTGTCGGCCGGCCGTATCGTGCTGCTGCATGCCGTGGTCGGCACCGTTCTCGCGGGCCTTGTCGCCATCGATCTCGGCCTGCTGATTTCCCGCACCCCGGTCGCCACCGTCGAGGTTGACGGCCTGCGCGCCTTTTTCGCCCAGCCGGGCGCCATCCATGTCGCCGTCGACCTGGCGCTCGCCGCCATCAGCGCCGCCTTCCTGATCGTGCCGAGCTTCGCCGCCCTGCAGGCCTGGGCGCAGCCGGAAAAGCGCGCCCGCGCGGTTGCCGCCAACAATGTGCTGAACGCCGTGTTCATGACCGTCGGCGGCCTGGCCGTCGCGCTGTTGCAGGCGGCCGGCGCTTCGCTCGCCGTCATCGCCATCGGCCTCGGCGTCGCCTCGATCCTGGCTGCCATCGCGATGTTCAGGGTGTTGCCGACAAGCCCCTTGCGCGATTTCATCTCGATCCTGATGCGCGCCTTCTTCCGCCTCGAAGTGCATGGCATGGAAAACCTTGCCAAGGCGGGTGCCACGCCGATCCTGGCGCTGAATCACGTCTCCTTCCTCGATGCGCCGCTCGCCATGGCGCTGACCGACAGCCGCGGCATGCGCCAGCCGGTCTTCGCCATCAACACCGATATCGCGCGGCGCTGGTGGGTGAGGCCTTTCCTCAAGATCGTCAACGCCTTCCCGCTCGATCCCACCAAGCCGATGGCGACGCGCTCGCTGATCCGCTGCGTCGAGGGTGGCGAACCGCTGGTCATCTTCCCCGAGGGACGCCTGACGGTCACCGGCAGCCTGATGAAGGTCTATGACGGCGCCGCCATGGTCGCCGACCGCACCGGTTCGCTGGTCGTGCCCATCAAGATCGATGGTCTCGAACGCTCGATCATGTCGCGCCTGTCCTCGTCGCAGATCCGCAAGCAGCTTTTCCCCAAGGTGGTGGTCACCATCGCCGAGCCGGTACGCCTGTCTGTCGATCAAGAACTGAAGGGCCGCAAGCGGCGGCAGGCCGCCGCAGCCGGGCTCTACCGCATCATGTCCGATCTCGTCTTCAAGACCAGCGGCCGCACCGGTACGGTTCTGCAGGAAATCGTCGCCACCGCCCGCGATATCGGCATGGGCCGCGCGGCAATCGAGGATCCGTTGAGCGGAGGGCTCAGCTATGGCCGCATGCTGACCGGCGCGCGCGTGCTGCCCGGCAAGTTCAAGGCGATGTGCCGGGCGGGGTGCGCGCTCCGCTTGCGGGCCGCGAGCGCCAGGGGCAGGGTCGCCCCCCTGCTCGGCCTCTGGTCGGCGGGCAGGGGGCGGGGGATGATGCACTTTGCCGCCGGTCTTTCCAACCTCAAGGCCGCCTGCGCTGCGGCGCAGGTGCGCACCATCCTGACCTCGCGCGCCTTCATCACGCAAGCCCGCCTTGAACCGGTCGTCGACGGTCTGGCGGCCTCTGGCCTGCGCATCGTCTATCTCGACGACCTGCGCGAAACCGTCTCCGCCTGGAACAAGATCGCCGGCCTCCTCCTGCGCAGGCGCCCGCTGGTCGCCCGCAAGGCCGGCGACCGGGCGGTGATCCTGTTCACCTCCGGCTCGGAAGGCACGCCGAAAGGCGTGGTGCTCACCCATGCCAACATCCTCGCCAATGTCTCGCAGGCGGAGGCGCGCGTCGATTTCCACAGTGGCGACAAGCTGTTCAACGTACTGCCGCTGTTCCATTCCTTCGGCCTGACGGCCGGCACCATCCTGCCGCTGGCAAGCGGCGTGCCGGTCTATCTCTATCCGTCGCCATTGCATTATCGTCTCATTCCGGAGGCGATCTATTCCAGCAATGCGACGATCATCTTCGGCACCGATACGTTCCTCGCCGGCTATGCGCGCGTCGCGCATCCTTACGACTTCCGCTCGCTCCGCTATTGCTTCGCCGGTGCGGAGCCCGTGAAGCGCTCGACCCGCGAAACCTACATGGAAAAATTCGGCATCCGCATCCTCGAAGGCTATGGCGTCACCGAGGCGGCCCCGGTCATCGCGCTGAATACGCCGATGTACAACCGGCCCGGCACGGTCGGCAAGATGATGCCCGGCATGGAAGCGCGGCTGGAGCCGGTGCCCGGCGTCGAGGAGGGTGGCCGCCTGTTCATTCGCGGGCCGAATGTGATGGCCGGCTACCTGCTGGCGGAAAATCCGGGCGTGCTGGTCGTTCCTGCCGATGGCTGGCACGACGCCGGCGACATGGTCTCCATCGATGCGGACGGCTTCATCGCCATGCGCGGCCGCGCCAAGCGATTCGCTAAGATCGGCGGCGAAATGGTGTCGCTGGCTGCCGTCGAGGCCATGGCGGCCGAGTTGTGGCCGGGCAGCGCCGTCGGTGTCGTCGCCGTCAGCGATCCGCGCAAGGGCGAACGGCTGGTGCTGGTCACAGACAATGACGGGGCGAACCGCAGCGAACTGCTGGCCCATGCGCGCAGCAAGGGCATTCCGGAACTTGCCGTGCCCTCCGAGATTCTGCACGGCAAGGTGCCGGTGCTGGGGTCCGGCAAGACGGATTTCGCCGGCCTGAAAACCTATGTGACGGACCGGCTTGCCGAAAAGGCGGCGTGACCGCCGGGAAAGGCTGGCCCGTCGAACTCGCGACCTTGCCGGCGCGTCGTCAGGATGCGCCGGAGGCCAATGCCGTTGCGGAGCGGTTGCGCCTCGGTCGGCATTGGGCATGTCGAGGAAATGCTCAAATCGGAACATTTGCGGCCATCGACCGTTGGTCCATCGAGGCTGCCGCCGGCAGCACGATGGAAAAGCCATCAGGAGGTGACGCCATGGCCCAATATGTCGATGAACGCGGCGACGTCGTTTCAACCGCCCGCAAGGAAACCACCGAGCCGCTGACGCCGCGCGAAGCCCGTCAGGGACGGCTCGGCCGCCCGGTGCTCTATGTGCTCATCTGCGGCATCCTGCTCGCCTTCCTGGCTTGGGGCGGCGCGGAAATCTGGGGTGAAGGCGCCAAGCGCAATGCTCCAGACGCTGCTCAGACCACGACGACCACCGGCACCGCGCCGGCGACGAACACGGTGCCGAACCAGCCGACCGGTAACGGCACCTTCGACGACAACGTTCCCGCCGGCACGCAGCAGACCGCCCCGGTCGACCGCGACCCGACGCCGGAATCCGGCACGGGTGGACCGACGCAGCGGGTCACGCCGGACGGAACGGCGCAGTAAATGTAACGCAACAGGCTTGAACAGAGAAGGCGCTCAGTCGAAATCGACGAGCGCCTTGCCGCGTGAAATATCCGTGACCAGGGTTTCGAGCGCGCCGACCGTCTGCGCCGGCACACGCACGGTCAGCCGCGCTCCCGTATCTAAGAAATCCTCGGAAAGAGTCCCGGGCCGGGGGGGCCCCGGGCCCCGCGCTTACATCGGCGCGGAAAGGAAAAACGGGCGGGTGCCCTTCCCGGTGCCAAGGGCGTTGCCCCCGCCCTTTCCCCCCCCGCGCAGCCGGGGGGCCGCCGTGCCGCCATAGGCGCGCATCAGCCCGCCACTGCCGAGCAGGATGCCGCCGAACCAGCGGGTAACGACGACAGCGACGTTATCCAGCCCCTGTCCATCGATAGCCTGCAGTATCGGCTTGCCGGCCGTGCCCTTCGGCTCGCCGTCATCGCTGAAGCGATAGGCCTGCCCGATGCGCCAGGCCCAGCAATTGTGATTGGCGGCGAGATCGGAATGGCCGGCCAGGAAGGCGCGCGCCTCCTCTTCTGAGGCGACGGGGGCGGCATGGCCGAGAAACTTGCTCTTCTTGATCTCCTGCGAGACGGAAACCGGGGCGCGAAGCGTGAACATGGGGATGAGAGGTGCCGCGTCTTGGCGGCGGATGCAAGTTGCGTCGGCGATAAATGACAAGGGCCGCTCCTCGGCGGCCCTTGAAACATCACGGAATGGCGAGATGGCTCAGAAGAAGGCCTGCAGGCCAGTCTGGGCGCGGCCGAGGATCAGCGCATGCACATCATGCGTGCCTTCATAGGTGTTGACCGTTTCCAGGTTCTGCGAATGGCGCATGACATGGTATTCGATCTGGATGCCGTTGCCGCCATGCATGTCGCGGGCCTGGCGGGCGATATCCAGCGCCTTGCCGCAATTGTTGCGCTTGACGATCGAGATCATTTCCGGGGCGAACTTGTGCTCGTCCATCAGGCGGCCGACACGCAAGCTGGCCTGAAGACCGAGCGCGATTTCCGTCTGCATGTCGGCAAGCTTCTTCTGGTAAAGCTGCATGCCGGCCAGCGGCTTGCCGAACTGCTTTCGGTCGAGGCCATACTGGCGGGCGCGGTGCCAGCAATCCTCGGCCGCCCCCATGACGCCCCAGGAAATGCCGAAACGGGCGCGGTTGAGGCAGCCGAACGGACCCTTGAGGCCGGACACGTTGGGCAGCAGCGCATCCTCACCGACTTCGACGCCGTCCATGACGATTTCGCCTGTTATCGAGGCGCGCAGCGACAGCTTGCCGCCGATCTTCGGCGCAGAGAGGCCCTTCATGCCCTTTTCGAGGATGAAACCGCGGATCTGGTTGTCGTGGGCGGCCGATTTCGCCCAGACGACGAAGACGTCGGCGATCGGCGCGTTGGAAATCCACATCTTCGAGCCGCGCAGGCGATAGCCGCCCTCGATCTTTTCGGCGCGGGTGTTCATGCCGCCCGGATCGGAGCCGGCATCCGGCTCGGTCAGGCCGAAACAGCCGATCAGCTCG
>Ga0066256_1001952_pt1 | contig 24852 bp, 27 predicted proteins | sample ThiBio_1000_biof_FD_87107 | JGI IMG/M metagenome (GOLD analysis project Ga0066256, IMG submission 87107) | Wastewater bioreactor microbial communities from Cape Town, South Africa - Thiocy_expt_1000_biof (version 2) | ecosystem: Engineered > Bioreactor > Thiocyanate-remediating >... | reverse complement strand
CCATGAAGCGATCTATATCGACGAGGAATACGGCCGGCTTGATGCCGTTGGGCATGCGGGCGCGGACGAGCGCGCGCTCGAGCCGATCAATGAACAGCTGCTTGTTGGGGAGGCCCGTGAGGCTGTCGTGCACCGCATCGTGCAGCAGGCGATCGCGGCTGGCGCGATCCTCGTTCACATCCTGCAGAGTGCCAACGATGCGGGTCACCTGCCCGTCGCCGCCGAGCACCGGCTTCACGCGCATGCGGAAGCTGCGGAAATTGCCGTCGTGGGTGGAGAGCCGGATGTCGGACGAAACCTTGCCGCGCCGCAGTTCGACCAGCGTGTCGAAGGCCGTCCGGAAACGATCGCGATCTTCGGGATGGACGCGATCGAGCCACCGTTTGATCGAGCCGCGGAGAGCGCCGCGACGCTCGCCGAGGCGGGTGCCGAGCTCGTCGGAGACCGCGACGCGATCGCGCTCGATGTTCCAGTCGTAGACGAAATCGCCGGAACCGGTGAGGGCCAGGGCGCGGCGCTCGACTTCGCTGAGCGAGCCGATGGACACCTGCCCCTCGGAGAAGGCGTGCTGCACCGAGGTGAAGCCGAGCAGCATGACGGTGAGGACGAGGCCGCCGGCAACGGCCGGCTGCGCCACATCGTTGGAGACCTGCCCGGAGACCACCAGCCAGCCGTAGAAAATCCAGGCGATGTAGATGACCCAGGTGGGCACCAGCAGCACGGCACGATCGTAACCGCGCAGGGCCAGCAGCAGGATGAGGAAGAAGCCGGTGATGGCCAGAAGCGCCAGCACAAGGCGCGCGACGGTGGCAGCGATCTCGGGTTGGAAGAAGGCGAAGCCGAACAGCGCGAGGAAAACGATCAGCAGCGCCAGCGCCAGGTGGATGAAGCGCAGGTGCCAGCGGTGCAGATTGAGATAGATGAAGAGGAACCCGAACAGGGTGGTGGCGATGGCGGCCTCCGCCGCCGCGCGGAACGGCTGCATGGAGCCGTTGCGGATGCCGAGGAGCGGGCCCAGCACGCCGAAATCGATGAGCAGGTAGATCAGCACCGCCCATGAGAAGGCCGCGGTCGCGGGGAAGATGCCCCTGCCCTTCACGACGAACATGATGGTGAGGAAGACCGCCGCGAGCGCGGCGACGCCCATCACCACGCCGCGGAACAGCGTGAACGAGTTCACGTAATCGCGGTAGGCATCGGGCTTCCACATGTAGAACTCGGGCAGCGATCCGCTGCTGAGCTCGGCGATGAAGGTGACAGTGGCGCCCGGATCGAGGGTGATCTCGAACACATCGGCTTCGCGATCGGGCAGGCGCTCGGGACGGATGCCGGCGCTGGGGGTCAGCGCGGTGATGCGCTCGTTGCCCAGATCGGGGCGAAAGATGCCGGAACCGGGGAGCCGGAAGAACGGCGCCACCAGCAGGCGCTCGGTCTGCACGTCGGAATCGTTGCGCAGCGCGAACAGCGCCCAGTTGGGATTGCGACCATTGCTGGAGGCCAGCACCTCGATGCGGCGGATGATGCCGTCTTCGCCGGGCGCGGTGGACAGCTGCACCTTGCCCTGCTCGCCGGCCACGATATCGACGACGCCGGTGAGATTCACCGCGTTCACGTCTTCGGGAACGGAGATCACCTCGAAGGCGGAGACGGGCAGGACGCCGGCCAGCGCGAACAGGATACAAAGCGCGACGGCTCGAAGCATGCGCATCAAATGAAGTCAGCCCCCGCCGCTTTCCGTGGGGACCCTAGGTATCGGGCTTTCCCCGCTCCGACAAGCATTCAGCGCCCCCGCTGCCTGATCGCCGCCTCGTAGCGCTCGCGCGTCAGCCCGAACAGCACGTGGTCGGCCCACCTGCCATCGATCTGGAGGTAGTTCTCAGCGAACCCCTCCTCCCTGAATCCGTTCTTTTCAAGGACACGACGGCTGGCCATGTTGTCGGGCAGGAATGCGGCGTGGATACGGTGAAGCACCAGCGTATCGAAGACGAAGGGGATGACGAGACTCACGGCCTCGGTCATCAGGCCGCGGCCGGCATATTCGCGCCCCATCCAGTAGCCGAGGGTGACGAACTGGGCGGCGCGGCGGCGGACGTTGGAGAGCGTCAGCCCACCGGCCAGCTGCTCAGTGCCGCCCTCGCTGATGAAGACGAAGAAGGTGTAGTCGGTCCCTGCCCGCGCTTCCTCGCGGCCGCGCCGGAGCCGAGCCGCATAGACGCGCTGGCCGAGATCGGCCTCGGTCCAGCGGGGCTCGAAAGGCTTCAGGAACTCACGGCTCTCGCTGCGCAGCGTGCGCCATGAATGGTAGTCGCCCGAGCGGGGCGCGCGCAGCGTCACGGTCGGCCCGGTTAGGACCGGCGTATCGTCGCGAGCGAACCAGGTGAGCATCATGACGGACGGTCGTCAGTTCTTGAGCTTTGCCGCGATGGACTGGTAGTCGGGCAGCCGGGCGACGGGTCCGATGCCCGCGAGCGAGACCTTGTCGGTATCGAAGATCTGGCCGGCAATCAGCTTCACGCGGTCGGCGGTGATGCGGTTGATACGATCCACCGTCTCCTGCAGGGGGATGGGGCGGCCCCACAGGATCTGCTGGCGGGCGAGCTGGCCGGCGCGGGACGACGGGCTTTCGAGCGACATCAGCAGGCCGGCGCGAATCTGGTTGCGGACGCGGACCACTTCTTCGTCGGTGATGGTCTCGGTGGCCTTGCGCAGCTCGTCGAGGACCACCGGCAGAAGCTCGGCGACTTCCTCCTCGCCGGTGGAGGCGGCAACGCCGAAGACGCCGCTGTCGGCAAAGGCCCAGTGAAAAGCATAGACCGAATAGCAGAGGCCGCGCTTCTCGCGGATTTCCTGGAACAGGCGGGACGACATGCCGCCGCCGAGGATGGAGGCGAGGATCTGCGCGGCGTAAAAGCCATCCGAATTGTAGGCCCGTCCCTCGATGCCGAGGACGATATGGGCCTGCTCGTGCTCGGACAGCAGCCGCTCCTCGCCGCCGACATAGCTGGCCTTGACGGGCTCGGGCGCACCAGTGGGGCGCAGGTCGTGAAAGCGATCGTTGGCGATATCGACCAGCGCGTCGTGATCGACATTACCGGCCGCGCAGAGGACCATGTGATCGCCGACATAGTTGCGATCCATGTAGGCGCGGATGCTGTCGGGGCTGAAACTCTGCACCGAATCGATGGTGCCGAGGATGGTCCGCCCGATCGGCTGATCCGGGTAGGCGGCGTGCTGAAATAGATCGAAGACGTGATCATCTGGATTGTCGCGCGCAGCGCCAATCTCCTGCACGATGACCTGCTGCTCGCGATCGAGCTCGTTCTGGTCGAAGACGGAATTCTGCAGGATATCGGAGAGGATATCGGCGGCAAGGACCACATCCTCCTTGAGGACGCGAGCGAAGTAGCCGGTGTGTTCGACGGAGGTCGCCGCATTCAGATCACCACCGACGTCTTCGATGGCGGCAGCGATATCGAGGGCACTGCGGGTGGCCGTCCCCTTGAAGGCCATGTGTTCGAGCAGGTGGGAGATGCCGTGCTCGGATTCGGTTTCGCTACGCGAACCTGCCTTGACCCAGATGCCGATCGAGGCGCTTTCGAGGTGCGGCATGTCGTCGGTGAGGACGGTCATGCCATTGTCCAGAGTCGTCGATTTCACGCTCAATGGCGGTCCTCCAGGGCCGGCAGACGCCTTGCCGGGTCAATCGTGTTGGCGAACTTCATGCCCGCGTGCGCGCCAGGACATAGGCTTCCACTGCCGACTGGTCGTTGGCCAGCACATCGAAGCGCTCGGGGCGACCATGCAGATCGGCCAGCCAGGCCGGCAGGCCGGCATCGACGCCGCTGGCGGCCTTGACCGCCGCGGGGAACTTTGCGGGATGGGCGGTGCCAAGGGTTACCACCGGACTGTCGACGCCGACATGAGCGGCCGCGACGGACACGCCCACGGCAGTGTGCGGATCGAGCAGGTAGCCGGCGGCATCGAGTGTCTGCCGGATCGTTGCCGAGGTCTCGACCTCGTCGGTACGGGCGGCGCTGAAGCGGGCGCGGATGGCGTCGAGGGCAGCGGCGGGAACGGTGAAGCTGCCGGACTGGCGCAGGCCATCCATGAGCCGCTGCACGGCCCCGCCGTCGCGACCCATCGCTTCGAACAGCAGGCGCTCGAAATTGGACGAGACCTGGATATCCATGGACGGGCTGATGGTGGGCGTGACGGTGCCCACCTCGTAACGGCCGGTTTCGATCGTGCGCACCAGGATGTCGTTGGTGTTGGTGGCGATCACCAGCCGGGCGATGGGCAGGCCCATGCGCTCAGCCACGTAGCCCGCGAGGATATCGCCAAAATTGCCGGTGGGAACGACGAAGGTGATCGGGCGGTGCGGCGCGCCGAGCGACGCGGCAGCAGTGAAATAGTAGACCACCTGAGCGACGATGCGGCCCCAGTTGATGGAGTTGACGCCGCCGAGCTTCACGCGGTCGCGGAAGCCGGCATTCGCGAACAGCCCCTTCAGCAGCGTCTGACAATCGTCAAAGGTGCCCTGGAGCGCGATGTTGTGCACATTGGCATCGAGCACCGTGGTCATCTGCCGGCGCTGCACAGCGGAGGTGCGGTTCTCCGGATGCATGATGAAGATGTCGATGTTGTCGCGGCCGCGAAAGGCCTCGATGGCGGCAGAGCCGGTATCGCCGGAGGTGGCGCCAACGATGGTGGCGCGGGCATTGCGGGCGGTGAGGATATGATCCATCAGCCGCGCCAGCACCTGCATGGCGACATCCTTGAACGCCAGCGTGGGGCCGTGGAAAAGCTCCAGCACAAAGTGCCCCGGACCGATCTCGACCAGCGGCGCCACAGACGGGTGGCGGAAGGTCGCGTAAGCCTCGTCGACGATCTGGCGCAGCGCCTGGGGCACGATCTCGCCGCCGGTGAAGCGGGAGATGATGTCGAACGCGACATCGGCATAGGGCCGAATGGCGAAGCCGGCGATTTCGGCAGCCGACAACTGGGGCCATGAGGCCGGCAGATAGAGGCCGCCATCGGTGGCGAGTCCAGTAAGGACAGCGTCGGAAAAGCCGAGCACCGGAGCGCGGCCGCGCGTGGAAACGTACTGCATATGGGGAGGTGTCAGGGTTGGGTCGCCGGGCACCCTAGTGAAAAGGGCCTGCCGGGGCAAGTTTTCATGGGGTTGGGGGGCGGCGCTGCCGCCGGACCCAGAAGAACAGCAGGATCGGCGTGATGAGCGCGAAGCCGAACCAGGTGTAGGCATAGCCCAGGTGGTTGTTGGGAAACTCCACCACCGTCTCGCCGCCCTGGGGCAGCTCGCCGGCGGGGCTGGCGGGGAGATCGAGGGAGAAACGGGGCACCAGGCCCTTCGACGCCGGCAAGGGTGGCAAGGCGGGCCGGATCGCGAACCCATTCGATGCCGTTGGCGGTATCGGCGACCGGTGTGAAGGCACCCGCAGGCTCGGCCCGGCGACCGATGCCCGCAATCGTGAGCGGGGTATCGGATGGCTCGGGCTCGAGGGCGGCGCGGTCTTCGGCCGCTTCCTGCGGGATGAAGCCGCGGTTGACGAACAGCGTTCCACCGGACTCAAGCGCGAAGGGCGTCAGCACCCAATAGCCGGGGCCGGAATAAGCGCCGCGAGACGAGCCAAGGCTGGTGAAGACCAGCACCGTGCTGGCGTCGAGATAATGCCCGGTCGCAGCCATGGGGAGATAGTCGACTGCCGCGCCGTCCAGCCCCGGCCACGCCGCAACAGGCGGCAGCGGCACCGGTGGATCATCGAGACGTTCGGCGACGGTGGCGATGAGCGCTTGCTTCTCCCCCAGCCGCTGCAGCTGCCAGCTGCCGAGGACGACGAAGAGCGCGGTCAGCGCGAGCATCAGCGCAACGAAGGCCCAGGTGCGGATGCCGTGGCTCATTGCGGCTGAGTGTCTTTGACGAAGTGGCGGAAGTGCAGCGCGATCATGATGCCCTTGAACGGGCGTAGCAGTGCGAGGCTCAGGATGATGGTGGCGGGAATCCAGAGCGCCAGATGCACCATCGGGTGCGGATGCACCGCCAGCTCGGTGAGGGCCGCTGCCGCGACGACCACGAAGCCGACGATGAGGATGATGAAGACCGCCGGGCCTTCGCTGCCCTCGGCGAAGCTGAAATCGAGGCCGCAGCTGGCGCAGCTCTTGTTCAGCTTGAGAAATCCGCTGAACAGCCGCCCCTCGCCGCAGCGCGGACAGACACACCGGAACCCGGCGTCAAAGGGCGACGGCAGACGCTCCGCCATTCGGCACTCCCAAAGAATTGGGGCGCAGCCTTGCCGCGCCCCCAGAAAACTCTGCCCGACCGCGCCCTAGTGGTGGGTCAGCGGCACGCCCCACGAGCCCCACACATAGATCGAGGCGAAGAGGAACAGCCAGACCACGTCGACGAAGTGCCAGTACCAGGCGGCAAACTCGAAGCCGAGGTGCTTCTGCGGCGTCAGCTGCCCGGCATTGGCACGCAGCAGGCAGACGATGAGGAAGATGGTGCCGATGACAACGTGGAAGCCATGGAAGCCGGTGGCCATGAAGAAGGCCGCCCCGTAGAGATTGCCCGTGTACTGGAAGCCGGCCTGCGTATACTCGATGACCTGCACGACGGTGAACAGCAGGCCGAGCGCGACGGTCAGCGCCAGGCCCCAGACGAGGCCCTTGCGGTCGTTTTCGAGCAGCGCATGGTGGGCCCAGGTGACGGTGGTGCCCGAGGTCAGCAGCAGCAGCGTATTGAACAGCGGCAGGTGGAACGGGTCGAACAGCTCGACGCCCTGCGGCGGCCAGTGCGCCATGACGGCGACACGGGCATACTGCTCGACGGCGTCGTGATTGAAGAACAGATCGAAATAGGCCCAGAACCAGGCAACGAAGAACATCACCTCGGAGGCGATGAACAGGATCATGCCGTAGCGATGGTGGATCTGAACGACCGGGGTGTGATCGCCGGCCAGCGATTCCTTGATGACGTCGCTCCACCACGCATAGAAGGTGTAGAAGATGCCGGCGAAGCCGATCAGCATCATCCAGATCGGGGCGATGTCGTGGAACCATAGGATCGCGCCGACCGCCGTCACGAAGGCCGAAATCGAGCCAACGACGGGCCAGGGACTGGGGTTGACCAGATGATAGTCGTGATTGGGCTTGGCGTGGGCGGTGGCCATGTCAGCTAGTCCTCAGCGTCCTGCGCATAGAATGTATAGGAGAGGGTGATGTCGCGTATAGTGTCGAGGTCTGCGTTTTCCGCGATGTCGGGATCGACGAAGAAGGTCACGGGCATTTCGACCGTCTCGCCCGGCTGCAGGGTCTGCTCGGTGAAGCAGAAGCACTCGATCTTGTTGAAGTAGATGCCGGCCTGATCGGGCGTCACGTTGAAGATGGCCTGACCGGTCACCGCTTTGCGGGAATGATTGGTGGCGATGTAGTTGACGGTTTCCACAGTGCCGATGCGATCGGTCACCGGCTTCGCCGGCTTCACGGTCCAGGCGAGGCTGCTGGAGACATTGGAATCGAACCGGACCGTCATCTGCCGATCGATGACGCCCTTGAGGTTGCCGGCGGACACCTGGGTGGTGCCGCCAAAGCCCGTGAGCTGGCAGAACATCTGATAGAGCGGCACTGCCGCATAGGCGAGGCCGACCATCAGGGCGACCACCACGGCCAGCCAGATGGCGAGGCGCCGGTTGCGATTGTCGCGGATGGGAAGGGCGGTGTCGGTCATGGTCACAGCGGACGATCGAAGATCGCGGGCCCCAGCTTCACGATCGTGAGGACGTAGAACAGCAGGGCGAAGATGCCGAGCGCCACGGCGAGCGCGGTGTTGCGCCGCCGGCGGCGCAGGGCGAGTTCCTTTTCGTCGAGGGGCGCCGCCATCAGATCCATCCCACCATGGCCGCGTAATGATCGGTCAGCAGCGCGAGGAAGACGACCGCGAGATAGGTCAGGGAATAGAGGAAAAGCGCCCTCCCCGCGCCGCGCATCGACTGGGCGTCGCCGACGAAGGAGAGGCCGGTGATCGTTGCGATGCTTGCATAGATGATGCCGCCGAACCCGGTGTAAACCGGCACGAAAGCGACGATGACCAGCACCACCGAGTAGATGAGGATCTGGCTCTTGGTGGCGGCTTCGCCGGCGACGTTGGGCAGCATGGGAATGCCGGCGGCGCCGTAGTCGCCCTGCTTGTAGAGTGCGAGCGCCCAGAAATGCGGCGGGGTCCACAGGAAGATGATGAGGAACAGGATGCAGCCTTCGAGGCTGACCGTCCCCGTTACCGCGGCCCAGCCGATCATCGGCGGGAAGGCGCCTGCAGCGCCGCCGATGACGATGTTCTGCGGCGTCGCGCGCTTCAGCCACATCGTATAGATCACGGCGTAAAAGAAGATGGTGAAGGCCAGCAGGCCCGCCGCCAGCCAGTTGGTGGCGAGGCCCAGCAGCATCACCGAGAAGGCGGAGAGGACGAGGCCGAGCGTGAGGGCGTGATCGCGCGGGACGCGGCCAGCCGGAATGGGCCGGTTGGCCGTACGGCTCATGACCGCATCGATCTCGGCGTCGTACCACATGTTGAGCGAGCCGGAGGCACCAGCGCCGACGGCGATGCACAGGATGGCGATGGCGCCGATGATCGGGTTGATGCCGCCCGGCGCCAGAAGGAGGCCGACGACCGCCGTGAAAACCACGAGCGACATCACCCGCGGCTTCAGGAGCGCGAAGTAGTCTTCTACCCGCGCTCCGTCCGCAATGGAGATGTCCCGACTGTCGTCAACGTAAGCCACTCGGCTCCTCTTTCTGCGCGTCCGCTCAGTGACCGGTGGAGCCGGCGCCGATGCGCGGCAGAGTCTCGAACTGGTGGAACGGCGGCGGTGACGACAGCGTCCACTCGAGCGTGGTTGCGCCTTCACCCCACGGGTTGGCCGGCGCCGGACGCTTCTTCCGGGCAGCTTCCCACAGGCTGTAGAGGAACACGATCAGGCCGGCGAAGGTGATGTAGTAGCCGATCGACGAGACCAGGTTCCACAGGTGATAGGCATCCGGATAGTCGATGTAGCGACGCGGCATGCCGGCAAGGCCGAGGAAGTGCTGGGGGAAGAAGATCACGTTCACGCCGACGAAGGTCAGCCAGAAGTGAATGTGGGCCAGCGTCTCGTTGTACATGATGCCGAACATCTTGGGGTACCAATAGTACCAGGCCGCGAAGATCGAGAACACGGCGCCCAGCGACAGCACATAGTGGAAATGCGCCACGACATAATAGGTGTCGTGCAGGGCACGGTCGGCACCGGCATTCGAGAGCACCACGCCGGTGACGCCACCGATGGTGAACAGGAAGATGAAGCCGATGGCCCAGATCATGGGCGGGCGGAAGCTGATGGAGCCGCCCCACATGGTGGCGATCCAGCTGAAGATCTTCACGCCGGTGGGCACCGCGATGACCATGGTGGCGGCAACGAAGTAGCGCTGCACATCCAGCGACATGCCGACGGTGTACATGTGGTGCGCCCACACGATGAAGCCGACGCCACCGATGGCCACCATGGCGTAGACCATGGCGAGATAGCCGAACACCGGCTTCTTGGAGAAGGTCGCTACGATGTGGCTGACCACGCCAAAGCCCGGCAGGATCATGATGTACACTTCGGGGTGCCCGAAGAACCAGAACAGGTGCTGGAACAGGATCGGATCGCCGCCACCTTCAGGCGAGAAGAAGGTGGTGCCGAAATTACGGTCGGTCAGCAGCATGGTGATGCCGCCGGCGAGCACGGGCAGCGACAGCAGCAGCAGGAACGCCGTCACCAGAACGGACCACGGGAACAGCGGCATTTTGTGCAGCGTCATGCCCGGGGCGCGCATGTTGAAGATGGTGGTGATCAGGTTGATAGCGCCCAGAATGGAGGACGCGCCAGCGATGTGAAGCGACAGGATGGCGAAATCCATCGCCGGTCCCGGATGGCCGGAAGTCGAAAGCGGCGGATACGCCGTCCAGCCGCCGCCGAAGCCGGCCATGCCCGACGGACCCTCGAAGAACAGCGACAGCAGCAGCAGCGCGAAGGCGGCCGGCAGGAGCCAGAAAGCGATGTTGTTGATGCGCGGGAACGCCGTATCCGGTGCGCCGATCATCAACGGGGCGAAGTAGTTGGCAAAGCCGCCCATGGTAGCGGGCATGACGACGAAGAACACCATGGTCAGCGCGTGCGCGGTGGTGAACACGTTGTACATGTGCTTGCCGGCGTCGATGGCCGAGTTGCCATCGAGACCGTAGGCCATGGCCGCGAGGCCGTGGAAAATCTGGATGCCCGGCTCCTGCAGCTCCAGGCGCATGGCGCCGGACAGCAGGCCGCCGATCACGCCAGCCACGATGGAGAACACGAGGTACATGACCCCGATGTCCTTGTGATTGGTCGAGAACAGGTAACGCCGCCAGCCGGTCGGGTGGCCGTGCGCATGCGCCCCGGCGTGACCGTGAGCATGACCCTCATGGGTTTCGAGAGCGTGGGTGTCGGCCATTGCAGCGTTCCTTGGGTCTATCTCTCAGTGACGCGGGCGCCCGCAGGCGCGCATCAATTATTGCAGCGCAACCAGCGTATCGTTGGCGTCGTCGATGAAACCGGATTCGAAGGTGCGGACCCAGAGGTCGAACTCGTCCTTGGTCACGACACGAACGGCAACGGGCATGAAGGCGTGATCCTGACCGCACAGCTCGGAACACTGGCCGTAGTACATGCCGGTCTTGCGGGCGTAGAACCAGGTCTCGTTGAGCTTGCCGGGAACCGCGTCGACCTTGACACCGAACGAGGGCACGGCCCAGGCGTGAATGACGCGCGTCGGCTCCGAGGACATCTGCATGCGAACGGTGGTATCCACCGGCACGACCAGCTCGTAGTTCACGGCGAGAAGCCGCGGCTGGCCGGGCTTGGTCGCCGTCCGATCCTGCTCGTTCAGCATGGCCGAGTTGAAGGTCAGGCCGGTCTTGGCCTCGCCGTTCACGTCGACATATTCGTAATCCCAGTTCCACTGCTGGCCGGTCGCCTTGATGGTAACCGCGGGGGCCGGAACCTCGACTTCGCCGAACGAGAATATGTTGCTGCCCAGATACTTCCGCTCGCCATCAGGGATGGTGAGCTGATCGGTCAGGACGCCGAAGGACGGGATGGCGATGACCACGAGGATGATGATCGGGGTCACCGTCCAGACCACCTCGACCAGCGTGTTGTGCGTGGTGGTCGAGGGCTTGGGATTGGCCTTGGCGTTGAAGCGCACCATGACGACGACGAGGAGCGCCAGAACCAGCACGGTGATGAGAATGCAGGTCCAGAGCAGGATGCCGTCGTGGAAGGTATGGATCGAATCCATGATCGGGGTGACGGACGGCTGAAGTCCGATCTGGCCGGGAACCGGATGCCCCGGCTGTCCCTGGCCCAGCACGGCGTCCTGCGCCAGTGCAGCGGCGGACGTCAGCAGAACGAGCGGCACCCCGGTTCCGACAATACGGAGAAGCTTTCCGGTCACCTTGGTGTACCCCCTGAAGTCCGGTTGTGCCGGCATCGGACCGGGGCGGAAGCACTTGGGCGGCATGGAAAATGCCGCTCCGACTCAACCCTCGGAGCGCTCGGCGTTTGCGTGGCCTTCCTTAAACACATCGGCAAGACTAACGCAATTCGGTCGCCTTTGGCTGCTCTGCGTCAAATTGAACGACAGCCGCCGGACGAGGCGCCTCACAGCCGCCTTGTTTGTCCGGATTTTCTATGCCTTTGCGGGATACCGCACGACGTTTAGGCTCGGCCCCAGCGAGTCGCCCGATCGCTTCCCCGGAGGATTATCTTGAAGCCAGCCTCGATCATTCCTGCCGCCGTGGCCGCGCTGATGCTGGCGATGCCATCGGCAGCGCTCGCGCAGGGCGTGGTCAAGGCGCAATACGGCGACTGGCAGATGAGCTGCGACACGCCGCCGGGCGCCAGCTTCGAGCAGTGCGCGATCATCCAGAACGTGACCGCCGAAGATCAGCCCAATGTCGGGCTCAGCGTCATCGTACTGAAGACGGCCGACCAGCAGGCGCGGTTGCTGCGCGTGCTGGCGCCGCTCGGGGTGCTGCTGCCGAACGGGCTGGGGCTCAATGTCGACGGCAAGGACATCGGGCGTGTCGCCTTCGTGCGGTGCCTGCCGAACGGCTGCATCGCCGAAGTGGTGCTCGATGAAGAACTGCTGAAGACGCTGTCGGAGGGGAAGAGCGCGATTTTCGTGGTGTTCAAGACGCCCGAGGAAGGCGTTGGCATCCCGGTGTCGCTCGCCGGCTTCGGCGACGGCTTCGCGCAGCTGCCGTAGCAGGGCCCGCCCGTGGCCCCTGCCCCCCGGACAATGCGGCTGACCGAGGCGCATGTGCGCCGGGTCCACCGCGAGATCGCCGACATGGGCCCGCCGGAGGGCATGACCCCGGCCACCGATGCCGACATCGGCCGATTTGCGGCCGAGATTGCCGCCGGGGCTCCGGAACCGAGCCAGGTGTGGCTGTTCGCCTATGGATCGCTGGTGTGGAAGCCGGCCTGCGCCTTCGTCGAGATGCGGACGGGGACGCTGCGTGGCTGGCACCGGGCGTTCTGCCTCGGCTGGAACACGCGCTGGCGCGGCTCGACGGAAAATCCCGGACTGATGCTGGCACTCGACCGGGGCGGAAGCTGCAATGGGGTGCTGTATCGGCTGCCGCCCGACGCGATCGCGGAGAACCTCGAGCTGGTGTGCCGGCGCGAGATGGGGGTGGTGCCCAGCCCGTTCCCGCCGCGCTGGGTGACGGTGCAGACCGAGAATGGCCCCTACCGGGCCTTTGCCTTCTGCATCGATCGCAACAGCGGCGCCTATGTGAGCGGGCTCGACGACATGCAGGTGGCCGACGTGCTGGCGAAAGCCGTGGGATCGCGCGGTTCGATGACCGAGTACCTCTACCTGACGGTGAAGCACCTCGAGGAAATGGGCGTGCGGGACACCCACCTGTGGCGACTGCAGGAGTTGGTGGCTGAGCGGATCGACGCGCTGGTGGAATAAAAAAGCCGGGTCCGAGGACCCGGCAGTCGTCAGGAAGCAGAGGGGGATCACCTCCCCCGGGAAACGCGCCGTCAGGACCGCGTGAGCCAGGCCCGGGAGCTCTCGGCGCGGCGGCGGGGGAGCGTGCGGCCCGCCTCGTGACGCGGGCGGCGCAGGGACTCGAGGACACCGGCGCGGGTGATGCCGAGATCGTTGAGCGTGGCGGCATCGCATTCGAGAAGAGTGCTGAAGGCCGCCCGCTGCGCGCGTCGTGCACGAGCTCGGGCGATCCATGCTGCAAAGGTACGCAGGGGATCGAACGGACGAGCGGCCACATCCGGCCGCCCGTCGTAAGCCGACGAGTAAGCCATTTCAGTCTTCTCCATGTTGTTGTCGCCCAAGGGGAGGATGGGCGATGAGGACGGCGACGTCAGTCACCGATGCTCGATCAGCTACGTCCTTGCCTTCCATTCGTCCAACAAATACATTTCATCCACTCAATCAATTTGGGTGATGGACCTCCCGCCGATGGCTCCCCTCGATCTCGACCAGCTGCAGAGTTTCTGTGCGATTGCCGATTGCGGCAGCTTCACCGAGGCGGCGCGCCGGGTGAACAAGACGCAGTCGGCCGTGTCCATGCAGATCAAGCGGCTGGAGGAACGGCTGGGCCGGCCCCTGCTCAGCCGCGACGGCCGGGCCGTATCGCTGACCGAAGCCGGCCAAGCGCTCTATGCGCGCGCGCGCATGATGCTGCGCGTCAATGCGGAGATCATGGACCTGTTCTCGGATGGAGACCTCGCCGGTTCAATCCGCTTCGGGGTGCCGGACGACTATGCGGTGAAGCTGCTGCCGGTGATCCTGTCGAGCTTCCAGAAGACGCACCCGAAGATCGTGGTCGACGTGCGCTGCCAGCCTTCCGAGGAATTGCTGGAGGGCATGAAGACCGGGCGCTACGACCTGATCGTTTTCAGCCAGGGCACCAATGCCGAGTACGGCGAGCTGTTCCGCACCGAGCGGATGTTCTGGGTCGCCTCGCATGGCGGCAACGCGCTGAGCCAGGACCCGCTGCCGATCGCCGGCGGGCTGCATTGCTGCTGGAAGGAAAACGCGATCGAGGTGCTGAACCGGATCGGGCGCGACTACCGCATCGCCTACACCTCGTCCAACGCCATCGCCATCGCCAGCGCGGTGCTGACCGACCTCGCGGTCGGCTTCCTGCCCGAAAGCGCGCTGCAGCCGGGGATGCGCGTGATCTCCGAAGACAAGACGCTGCCCCGCTTGCGCGATGCGCAGATCGCCATCATGCGGGCGAGCCACGCCTATGGTGGCATCTACGACGCGCTGGCGAACCACATCGTGGCCAGCATGGGCAACCTCGAGGGCGCCGATCCGCTGCCGGTCGCGGCCGAGTAGCGCTCAGGGTCGACGACCAGCCTCGGCGGTTTCCACGGTCCAGGCGGCCGCCCGATCGCTGAGGGTGATGCCGAGTCCCGGCCGGTCGGACACGAACATGCGGCCTTCCCGGATCTCCAGGTGCTCGTTGAACAGCGGATCGAGCCAATCGAAGTGCTCGACCCAGGTGTCGTGGGCATAGGCGGCGGCGAGATGAAGGTGAATCTCCATCGCGAAATGCGGCGCGAGCTTCAGATATTTCTGTTCGGCGACGGTCGCGATCCGGAGGAACTGCGTGATGCCGCCGACGCGCGGGGCATCGGGCTGGATGAAATCCACGGCATCGTGCTGGATCAGGGCCATGTGCTCGGCGACGGAGGTCAGCATCTCACCCGAGGCGATGGGCGTCACCAGCTGCGCGGCAAGGCGCGCGTGGCCTTCGACATCGTAGGCATCGAGCGGCTCCTCGATCCAGACGAGGTTGAACTCCTCGAGCGCACGGCCGACGCGGTCGGGCGGTCCCATTGCTGGTTGGCATCGACCATCAGGGGAACGCGACCGGCCACCACCTTGCGCACCGCATCGAGGCGCCGCATATCGTCCATCGGATCGGGCGAGCCGACCTTGATCTTGAGGCCGCCGATGCCGTCCGCGATGGCCGCATCGCAATTGACCACGAGCTGCTCGACCGGCGTCGACAGGAAGCCGCCGGAGGTGTTGTAGCACTGCACGGAATCGCGGCGGGCGCCGAGGAGCTTGGCGAGCGGCAGGCCGGCGCGCTTCGCCTTCATGTCCCACAGGGCAACATCGAAGGCGGCGATGGCCTGGGTTGCGAGGCCGCTGCGGCCGACCGAGGCGCCGGCCCATACGAGCTTGTCCCAGAGGCGCGCGATGTCGTTGGGGTCCTCGCCGATGAGATTGCCGGCAACCTCTTTGGCGTGGGCGAAAAGACCGGGGCCGCCGGCACGCTTTGAGTAGCTGAAGCCGATGCCAGCGTGGCCGCCTTCGCTCTCGATCTCGGCGAACAGAATCGCGACTTCGGTCAGCGGCTTCTGCCGGCCGGTCAGCACCTTGGCGTCGCTGATTGGGGTCTTCAGCGGCAGCATGACCAGCGACAGCCTCACCCACGCGATGCGATCGGTGGTGGCGGGTCCCGGCGCCAGCCTCGCGAGCCGGCTGCTACCGGGGATGGCCCCCGCGTTGAACTGGTTCATGACTCTCCTCCTCGGCCAAGCTTAGGACGGGAAGGAACGGCGGCCAAGCCGGGCGTCACGGACGGCGCCGCGACCGCGGGTGTGCCCGCTAGATTTCGGCTTCGTCGAAGATGCGGGAGAGATCGCCTGCCCACTCGCCATGGTAGCGCTCGAGCCAGCGCTCGGCGGGCGTCCGCCGCAGGTCCAGCGTTTCCTCGACGTGGGCGAGATACATGGTCTCGTCGCGACCCAGCGGATGCAGGCGGGCGCGGCGCTCAAGGCCCTCGCGGGCCAGCGCCAGCACATCGTCGCCGATCTCGGCAACCGTGCGGTTGCGGAACTTCGTGTGGATGGCGGTGCGCGGAACCTCGTCGCGCAGGGCCTGGCGCTCTTCGTCCGTCCAGTCCTTCACCAGCTGCCAGGCGCCATCGAGCGCAGCATCGTCGTAGAGCAACCCGACCCAGAGCGCCGACAGCGCCAGTACGGAATCGGCATCGCCCATGTCGGCGCCGCGCATCTCGAGGAACTGCTTCAGCCGCACCTCGGGGAACAGGGTGGAGAGATGGTTCTCCCAGTCCTTCACGGTGGGACGCTCGCCGGGCAGCTGCGGCAGCTTGCCGTCGAGGAAGGCACGGAAGCTCTCGCCGGCGACGTTCACGTAGTCGCCGTTGCGGATGACGAAGTACATCGGCACGTCGAGCGCGTGCTCGGCATAGCGATCGAAGCCCATGCCGTCCTCGAAGACGAAGGGCAGCATGCCGGTGCGGGCGCGATCGGTATTGAGCCAGATGTGCGAACGGAAGCTCAGGAAGCCCGAGGGCTTGCCGTCGACGAAGGGGGAATTGGCAAAGAGCGCGGTGACGACGGGCTGCAGCGCCAGCGAGACGCGCAGCTTCTTGACCATGTCGGCTTCATTGGAGAAGTCGAGATTCGACTGCACCGTGGCGGAGCGGTACATCATCGAGGTGCCGAGCGTGCCGACCTTGTCCATGTACGGCGTCATGATGCCGTAGCGGGATTTCGGCATTGCCGGGATCTCGGCGACAGACCACAGCGGCGTCACCCCGATGCCGAGGAAGTGGATGTTCAGCGGCTCGCCGACGACGTGGCAATCATCGAGGTGCTGATGCAGCTCGGCCGCGGCGGCATGCATATCGGCATGCGGGGCGCCGGAGAGCTCGAACTGGCCGCCGGGCTCGAGCGAAATGCCACCGGCCACCTCGTCATTGCGCAGGCCGATGGGGGCGCCGCGATCGAAGAAGGGCTGCCAGCCGGTGCGCGCGCCGATCCCCTGAAGCAGGGCATGGATGCCGCTGTCGCCCTCATAGGGCACGGGGCGGATCGGCCCTTTGCGATAGACGTGCTTCTCGTGCTCCGTCCCGACGCGCCATTCGGCTTTCGGCTTCGCCCCGCACGACATCACCTCGACGAGATCGGCACGCGACTCGATCGGGGGCGAAAACTCCTCGCCGGCCATGGGGGCTCCTGCAACTGAGGCCGGGCTGGATGCCGGGTCGGCGCGGAACATATCCAGCCGCGACGCGAAAGCAATGGCTTTATCGCCAATCGCCGATGCTTGCCTGAATCAGGGCCAGCGCGGCGACGGCCGCGGTGTCGGCGCGCAGGATGCGTGGCCCCAGGCTGATGGGGACGACGAAGGATTGCGCGAGGAGCAAGGCGCGTTCCTCATCGGCAAAGCCGCCTTCGGGGCCGACGAGGATGCCGACCGGCAGGCCGCGCAGTTCCCCCAGCCGATCGAGTGGCGAGGCCGACTCGGCTCCCTCGTCGGCAACGACGAGTCGGCGAAGGCCGTGCGCCGCCTGCCAGCGGGTCAGGAGATCCGGCAGCGTGATTTCGGGCGCGACGACCGGGACGCTCAGCACCTCACACTGCTCGGCGGCCTCGATGACGTTGGCTTCGAGCTTGTCGGTCTTCAGCCGATGGACCTGGGTGTAGCGGGTCAGGACCGGCTGGATCGTGCCAGCCCCCATCTCGGTCGCCTTCTGCACGACGTAGTCGAGCCGACCCGTCTTCAGCGGCGCGAAGCCGTACCAGAGATCGGAGGGCGGGGTCTGCGGCGCCACCTGCTCCGTAAGCTCCAAGCTTGCTCCCTTGCGATGGGCATCGGCAATGCGCGCCTTCCAGGCGCCATCGCGGCCGTTGAACAGGACGACGGACTCGTCGGCCTTGAGGCGCAGCACGGTGAGCAGGTAACTGGTCTGGTCGTGACCGAGGGCAACCCGCGCGCCGGGCCCGAGATCGTCGGTGACATGCAGCCGCGGCAGCGACTTGTGGGTGCGGGGCATCTTGCGTCGGGACGGTGTGGGGCGGATAAGCGTCGGCACTTAGGCACAGGAAGCGCCCCATGCAAAGCCCCGCGACACCGCCCGGCGCCGTTGCCGATGCGCAACGCGGCAACTGGGTGGACCGGTATGCGCCGGACTGGCTGAAACCCTATGCGCGGCTGGCGCGCTGGGACCGGCCGATCCCGCTGCTGCTGCTGTTCTGGCCGTGCGCCATGGGACTGGCCCTTGCGACGCTGGCGCTGCCCGGCACCGGGTTCGACCTCGGCGCGCTGGTGCTGTTCCTCATCGGCTCGGTGGTGATGCGCGGCGCCGGCTGCACGTTCAACGACATCGTCGATACCGACATCGACATGAAGGTAGCGCGCACCCGCTCGCGGCCGATTCCCTCCGGCCAGGTCAGCCGGCGGCAGGCGGCGGTTTTCCTCGTCCTGCAATTGCTGGCGGGCCTCGCGATCCTGCTGCAGTTCAACACTACGACGATCTGGCTGGGCGTCTCGTCGCTGCTGCTGGTCGCGATCTATCCGTTCATGAAGCGGGTCACCTGGTGGCCGCAGTTCTTCCTCGGGCTCGCATTCAACTGGGGGGCGTTGCTGGGCTGGACCTCGCAGACCGACGCGCTGGCCCTGCCCCCGCTGCTGCTCTACGCCGGCGGCATCCTGTGGACGATCGGCTACGACACCATCTACGCGCTGCAGGATATCGAGGATGACGCGCTGATCGGCGTGAAGTCGACGGCGCGCCTGTTCGGGCGGCGCACGCGGCTGATCGTGGCGCTGTTCTACCTTGCCGCGCTCGCCGTGTGGTCCGCGGCGGCGGCGCTGGCCGGGGCGGGACTCGCCTTCGCCATCGCGCTGCTGCCGGCAGCCGCCGTCTTCGCCTGGCAGGTGAGCACCCTCGACGCCCGCGAACCAGGCAACGCGCTGGTGCGTTTCCGGGCCAACCACTGGGTGGGCATAGCCCTCACCCTGGCGCTGCTGATCGAAACCTGGGTCTGAGCCGCGCCGCAACCTTGCCATGGCGGGAAGGGCTGCCCATCTTCGGTCGGGTCAACAGCGGGACGTGAGATGCAGATCGGCGCAGCAGCAGCGGCTTCAGGTGTATCGGCCAAGATGATCCGGCACTACGAGGCCATCGGGCTCATTCCGGCTGCCGGGCGCCGGGACAGCAACTATCGCGACTATTCGGCCAGCGACGTGCATCGGCTGGCCTTCATCCGTCGGGCCCGCGACCTCGGGTTCGCTATCGAGGACATCCGCGGGCTGCTGGCGTTGTGGAGCGACAGCAGCCGCTCCAGCGCGGACGTGAAAACGCTGACGCAGAACCATATCGGCCAGCTCGAAGAAAAGATCGCGGCGCTGGGCGAGATGCGGGACACGCTCCGGCACCTCGTCGAGTGCTGCGACGGCAACCATCGGCCCGACTGCCCGATCATCGAAAGCCTAGAGGGGACGGTGCCGCTGCCCCGGCCGCAGCCCCACGCCGCGCATGACGCGGCCGAGAACCTCAAGCACGCCCACTAGCGCGGGCAGCGCCCTAAAGAAGCAAGGCCGACCTGGGGGAAGGTCGGCCTTGCGCAAAGCGCTTGGAGGTCGCTTTGAATAAGCGTGGCCCGGGGGAAGGCCACGCGGGCCCGGCGCGATCACTTGGGGGGATCACTACCGGCGGGCACAGCTAAGAACGCCGCCGCAACACAAAGGTTGCATGCCGGATGCAATTCGGGGCCGACGCATTTCTGCGGCGACCCCGGACTGCACTTTGGAGGTGTGAAACTGAGATCAGGCGGGCAGATCGCCCGACTTGCGACGGTTGAGGAAGCGCGGGCGGCGACCGGCTTCGGCGGCGAGCTTGCGCCGTGCGGTGGCATTGCCCACCTGCAGGCCATCGACCTGCTGGCTGTAGGGGAGGAGCGAGCCGTCGCCGGCCTTGATGTAGAGCGGCAGGCGAAGCTTCTTGCCCCAGTTCTGCCATTCGGCGACGATGTTGGCGTTGCCGATTTCCTCGAACACCTGGTAGTTCAGATCGGGATCGCCGTGGACCAGCTCGATGGCGCTGGACAGCACGCCGTCCTCGGTGATGCTGGTCGAGACCGCGACGCCGATGAACTCATCCACCGGCACCTTGATCTTGATGGCCACGCCGCTCTTTTCGAGAGTCCGGCGAAGCGTCACGGTCTTCACCGGATCGCGTGGCCCGTTTTCGTTGGCGGCGCCGAAACGGCGGGCGGCGATCGGCTCCGACGCTGTCCGCGCGGCGCTCCTCGGCGCGAATTCGATTACGACGGACGACCCCTCGATCCCGACGCCATGACCCATTTTGTACTGCCTCACTGTCAACCTTCGAGAGCTGCTTTGCTGCGCCCTCTTTATGCGGATCAATCTACCCCGCCCCGTTGCTCCGGCGCTTAAGAAACGCGGTTAAGTTTAGGTTGTTTTGAAAAGGGTTAGCAGGCTCTCACACCCTGTAAGCAGCTGTTCACGATGTGGCCTCGGAGCCGATTAACCAGTCTCCACGGCCGCCGATACGAGCGACCGCGCAGGCGTTGCTGCTTGCAACGGCGCCGCTTGTTTAGCGGCGGGCATAGTCCTATGACGGCGCCACCCACGCGGATACTTCATGCCTTCACTCGCCACTGCTGCCGAAGACCTCCAGTTGCTGCGCTCGGCTGCGGTCACCGCAGGCATCATCGCCACCGGCTACTTCCGCCGCGAGCTGAAAACCTGGACCAAGGAGTTCGGCTCGCCGGTCTCGGAAGCAGACGTGGTGCTGGACAAGTTCCTCCATTCCTCGCTCACCACGGCGCGGCCCGACTACGGCTGGCTCAGCGAGGAAAGCGTCGACAATCCCGAGCGGCTGGGCCGGCGACGTACCTTCATCGTCGACCCGATCGACGGCACCCGCGGCTTCATTCGCGGGGAGGACAGCTGGACGGTGTCGCTGGCGGTGGCAGAGGACGGCATCGCCATCGCGGGCGTCATCTATGCCCCGGTGCGGGACGAAATGTACGAGGCCAGCACCGGAAGCGGTGCCCTGCTCAACGGCAAGCCGCTGGAGCGCCGAACGCCGCCGGGCCGACAGGCGCCGCTGATCCCGGCGCCGGGTGCGGTGCATCAGGAGCTGCAGACTGCGGGGCTCTATTATACGCGCGGCCCCGCCTACCCTTCGCTCGCCTACCGGCTGGCGCAGGTCGCCACCGGCAAGCTGGATGCGGCGGTGGCGCGGCGCGGCGCGCAGGACTGGGATGTGGCGGCGGCGGCGGTGATCCTCGACGAGGCCGGTATTGAGTTCAGCGATGTCTGCATGGGTGCCCTGCGGTTCAACCGCGAGGAAACGCGGCACGGCGCGCTTGCGGCCCTCGCCGAGGTATCGCTAAACCCCGTTCTGCATGCGGCGCTGGTCAAGATCTATGGCTGCCCGCCGCACCAGGAAGGCGAGATCGAGGTACAGCTGCCATGACGAAGCCCAGCGAGAGTGTTCCCGACAAGCAGTTGCTGCATCTGGTGATTGGCGGCGAGCTCAGCGACACCAAGAACGTCACGTTCAAGGACCTCAGCAAGATCGACATCGTCGGTGTCTATCCGAATTATGCCACCGCCTACGACGCGTGGAAGCAGAAGGCGCAGCAGACCGTCGACAACGCCGAGATGCGCTATTTCGTGGTCCACCTGCACCGGCTGCTCGACCCCGGAAGCGAGGCGTGACGGAAGGCGGCGCGGGCGAACCCGACCGCAAGCGCTTCCTTATCGACGAGCTGTGGTTCCGCCGCTTCGTCGGCGCCGGAATCCTTGCGCCCTATGTGCGCTTCGTGGTCCGCACCAATCGCCGGGTCTTCTCGCCGCCCGATCACCTCGCTGCGGCAGCGGCGCTCGAGCCCGCCATCTACCTGACCTGGCACGCCAACCTGATGGCCCAGATTGCGGCGGTGCACCGGACCGACCACCTGTTCAACATGACCTCGCCGCATCCCGACGGACGCATGGCGGGCGCGCTGTCTGAGGCGCTGGGCGCGACCACCATCGTGGCGGAGGGCGGCTTTGGCGACAAGGCGGCTGGCGGCGGGGTCGCCGGATTTCGCGCCATGCTGCGGGCGCTCAAGGAGGCGCGGTCGCTCTATCTCACCGGCGAGGTGCCGCCCCAGCCGGGCCGGCAGGTGGCGCAGGGCATCGTGGCCGTGGCCAAGCTCTCGGGCCGCCCCATCATTCCCATCGGCATCGCCAGCACGCGCCAGAAGATCATCGAGCGGCTGTGGGACAAGATGCAGGTGAACTACCCGTTCGGCACGATGTTCATCATCTCGGCGCCGCCAATCCATATCGGCAAGGACGAGGATGCGGAGCTTGGCGCGGCGCGGGTCAAGGCGGCGCTCGATGCCGCGTATGCCGAAGCGCTGGAAAAGGCCGCCCTGGCTAGGACGTCGCGGCAACGCTGACGGGCGCTTCGGCCGCCGGCGCCAAAGAAGCGACAATCTCGCGAATAGCGCCCGGAGGACCGACCCTTTCGGCGCCGATGGCGCCGCGCCGCGCCAGTTCGCGCCGATCATCCAGCAGCCGCGTCATCGCCGCCGCCAGCACAGCAGGATCGGCGGGCACGGTTTCGCGGGCATCGCCGAAGAACCGCGATTCATCGGCCACCCGCGTGGGCCGCTCGGTGCCATCCAGCATGGTGAGCACCGGCCGGCCCAGACCCATGGCCTGGATGCTGGCCGTGCCGGCCTGCGACAGCACGAGATCGCTTTCGGCCAGCACTTCCGCCAGCGCCCCGCGCACCATGTTGATGCGCAGGCCGCGGCCGCTGAGCCGTCCCAGATCGCCCGCTTCGCGGCCGACCGGCTCATGAAGGAAGAGGCCCGTCGCTTCGGCCAGTTGGGCAGGCTCGATGCCGTCGGCGAGAAGGACGAAGACGTCGGGGCGCAAATCCTCGGTGAGCGCCGCCAATGCCTCGACCTGCAGCCTGAAGCTGGCGATGGCACCGGCGCGGCTGCCGGGCAGCAGCGCCACCGCCTTGAGGCGCAGCCGGCGCTGATCGGCCAGGTAGTCACCCGAAGGGACGGTATCCATCATCACGTTGCCGACGGCACGCGCCTCGACACCGGCGGCGGCCAGTGCTGCGGCAAGATCGGGATGCCGGGCAAACACCCGGCGGGCGGTCCGTGCGATCACCCATTTCTCGATCATCGAGTAGCGGCTCCCATAGCCGCTGCGGTAGACATCGACATAGGTGATGCCGCGTATCGCGGCGAGCCAGCAGGCTGCGACGCCGACGATATGGCCGCTGACCAGGACCTCGGCGTAGTCGGCGCGGGCCCGCTTCAGGAAGCGCCGGGTGTGGGGGATTGACCCCCGCAGGCCACCCCGCAGATCTCGCGAGATACTGCCACCGCCCACCCGCGACCCCTGACTGGCAAGATGCGCGCGCGGGCCGACGACCGGACAGATGTTGGCGTAGGCGCTCCCGTCGCCGAGGGTGGGATAGGCCGCAGTCTGGAAACCGGCAGGAAGGCGCCGCACGATCCCGGCGCCGATTGAGTCCTCGCCCACGCCATTGGTGATGACGAGGAGGCGAACCACCTAGGCCCGGCCGAGGCCGTACCTGGCGTAGGCCTCATGCGCCGCGACGGCATCGACATAGGGTTCCTGCCGATCGACGCTCCAGTAGGACAGCTCGTCGACCGGAATCGGCTTGCCGGTGATGGCGCAGCGGACAAAGGCGCCGGGACGCACGACCACGTAGTCGCCGTCGAGATACCGAATCTGCGCCTCCGAGGAGGAAAAGCTGCGGTCGAAAATGTTCATGGCCACCCCTTTCGCGCGAGATATGGGCGCGGTCAAGCGGATTGCAACGCTGGCGGCCAGCCGCACGACGAACTCCAGGCCGGTTCAGACGTGGCCGGTCAAACAGGCGGGGCGGGCGATCGTGCCCGTCTTCCCTCGGGTCGCAGGGGGCCCTACTCGCAATGTTCAAGCAGTTTCTCGCTTCCGCGGTGATCCTTGCCGCATGCGCAACCGGCGGCTCGACCGCCGAAACGATCGATCTGGGCGGTGCCGGCAAGGGCACGCCCAGCACGGTGTTCTTCCAGGACGACGGCGACGACTATGTCGCCGTGTTCGTCACCGGACCGCAATCGCTGATGTACGCCAACGTGGGAGACACCGACTCCGGCGACTGGACCGGCTGGGTGCCAATCGGCACCGAAGCGCTGAAGGGCTCGCCGTCGTGCGTCGCTCTCACACCGACCCGCATCGACTGCGTTGCCGTGGGCGCGAACAATGCCGTGATGCACGTGCGCTACAACTCGAAATCGCACAAGTGGAGCAAGTGGGAGAGCCTGGGCGGCTTTGCCACGTCGGACCCGAGCGCGGTGCGCACCGTGGTGTTCGGTAAGGAGCAGCTCAACATCTTCGTGCGCGGGCCGCAGGACCTGCTGTTCGTCAACACCTTCGCCAACGGCGGCTGGAGCGACTGGCAGAACATAGGCGTCACCACCGGCAACCAGCTGGGCTGCGGCAACATCTTCGTCATCGGCGCGCATTGCTACGACACAACCAAGGGATCGGCGCTGCAATACACTGACGTGACCCGGCAGACCGGCGCGAACGTGGTGGTCGACGATCTCGGCGGGGCCATCGCCGGCAAGCCCTCGGTCGTCACCATGGGCAGCAAGGGCGATACCCTGCGCGTCTTCGTGCATGGACCGAGCGACCGGCTGTGGCTCAAGAAGTGGCACAATGGCTGGACCGAGTGGGAGCACCTTTCGGCCAAGATCTACGCCGCACCGAGCTGCGCCATGGGCAAGGGCATTGCCGGCCTCGTCGTCGACGGCGGCGTGCGCGACGGCGCGACCATCGCCGAGATCGGCTTCCCGGTCTTCGCGCGCGCCTTGTCGATCAAGGGCTCGGTGAAGGAAACGCTCGGCGCGCTGAACAAGCCGATCG